>ERZ894232.10-NODE-10-length-321586-cov-14.623875_pt1 | contig 321586 bp, 267 predicted proteins | sample MGYA00380296_ERZ894232 | MGnify/ENA primary metagenome ERZ894232 (study PRJEB32331, sample SAMN06328433) | human gut metagenome | biome: human gut microbiome; feature: stool | host: Homo sapiens | collected 2014-08-14 ...
GTCTTGCGTGGATTCCCTGTGCATCTGTTACTACATACTTAAATTCTTTCATGATTCAACACTCCTGTTCTTTAAAAAATATTTAGAAAATTAATAAGTTACTGCTCTGCTTTCAATGGCTTTTTGAGTAATACAATTCCCGCCATTGCTACGACAGCTCCTACAACCAATGCTATCAAAAACATCAATGGATTGTCAATAATTCCGATGACAAAAATTCCTCCATGCGGAGCTCTTGATCCGCATCCAAACATCATGGATAATGCGCCTGCTATTGCAGAACCAACCACACATGGCGGAATGATTCGAAGCGGATCAGATGCTGCAAATGGAATAGCTCCTTCTGTGATAAAAGAAAGTCCCATAATGTAGTTTGTGATACTTGTCTGCTGTTCACTCTTTGTGAAACGGTTTTTAAAAAATGTGGTGGCAAGTGCGATTGCGATCGGTGGAACCATACCTCCGATCATAACAGATGCCATAATATCAAACTGTCCACTTGCGATGGATGCCGTTCCAAATACATATGCCGCTTTGTTGAACGGTCCGCCAAAATCAATGGACATCATACCTGCAAGAACCGCTCCCAGAAGCATCTTGCTGGATTCTCCCATTCCGGAAAGGACATTATTCAGCCAGGTGTTAAATGCTCCAACCGGTGGGTTTACGATAAAGATCATAAATGCTGCCATGATCAGGATCCCAAAGAATGGATACAGAAGAACTGGTTTTGTCCCTTCCAGAGTTTTCGGAAGCTTGTCAAACAATTTCTTCAATCCGATCATCAGGTACCCTGCTGCAAATCCGGCGATCAGTGCACCGAAGAATCCGGATGAAATCCATGCGTCTTCTGCAAGAAATACAGAAGTTCCGGCTTTTGCAAGAAGTCCGCCTACAATACCAGGCATCAATGCCGGTCTGTCACCAATTGCCATTGCAATATAACCGGCAAGGATCGGGAACATCATCCCAAACGCTGTATTTCCAACGGTGTTGAAGAATTTTGCAAGTGGAGTTCCACTACCAAATGCTGCTGTACCTGCATTTGCACCGTCAACCAGGAAAGAAAGTGCGATCAGGATTCCACCGCCGATTACGAACGGAAGCATATGGGATACTCCATTCATCAGGCTCTTATAAATCTTGCGTCCGATGGTATCTCCGTCAGATGACGCACCACCCTCTTCTGTTGCTCCACCCTTGCTGTGATAAACTGGAGCGTTTCCACTCAAGGCACGTTCGATCAGCTCCTGTGCTTTGTTGATTCCGTCAGATACCTTTGTACTGATCAACGGCTTGCCGTCAAATCTTGCCATTGCGACATCCTTGTCGGCTGCAATGATGATACAGTCACAGGCAGCGATTTCTTCCGGTGTCAGTACGTTCTTGGCACCACCAGATCCGTTTGTTTCTACCTTGATGGTAACTCCCATTTCTTTCGCTTTCTTTTCCAGGCCTTCCGCCGCCATGTAAGTATGGGCGATACCGGTCGGGCATGCGGTAACTGCGAGGATCTGATACGGTTTTGCAGATGCATCCGCCGGAGCTTCTGCTTTTTCTTCTGCTTCTTCCGGGAATTTTTCTTTCTCGGCTGCATCAACATAAGCAAGAAATTCATCAACATCCTTTGCATGAAGCAGCTTGTTTCTGAAATCCTCATCCATCAGAAGCATGGACAGACGACTGAGTACTTCCAGATGTACATTGTCCTCTGTATTCGGTGCTGCGATCAGGAAAATAAGGTATACCGGTTCTCCGTCCAGAGAATCGTAATCTACACCCTCCGGGAGTACCATGGCTGCAAGTCCCGGTGCGCTTACCGCTTCAGTCTTGCCATGCGGGATTGCAATGCCTTCACCAATTCCTGTAGTTCCTTCTTCTTCTCGTTTAAAGACGGTTTCACGATAGGTGTCAATGTCATTGATGTTCCCGCCTTCTGCCATCAGATCGACCATTTCACGGATGACCTGCTCTTTGGAGTCTGCCTTGCCATCGAGGCAAATACTTTGCTTTTTGAGTAAGTCTGTAATCTTCATCTTGTCATTCCTCCCATTTGATTTTATATATGGTACACTTCTGCCGGTTCTCCAAGAAGTGCAACAATCTCATCTCTTGTAGCGAGCCACGAACAGAATGCCGAAGCGCTTCCTGCCGCCACACCCAGGCGGAATGCTTTTTCCATATCTTTTGTATTCAGATATCCGGTAATAAATCCTGCCACCATAGAATCACCTGCGCCAACAGAATTGACAACCTTTCCTTTCGGAGGCATGGTCTCATAAACTTTTCCATCCTTTGTCACAAGGATCGCTCCGTCACCTGCCATGGATACCAGTACATGCTGTGCTCCAAGTGCCTGTAACTTCTTCGCATAAATGGTGATGTCTTCTTTTCTCTTCAGTTCTACGTTAAACATCTCACCTAACTCATGGTTGTTCGGCTTGATCAGGAACGGATGATATTTCATAACTTTTAAAAGAAGATCCTTGGTTGCATCCACTACAAAACGGATTTCTTTTCCAGAAAGTCTCTCCAGGATTCTCTCATAAATATCTTCCGGCAGAGTATTCGGAATACTTCCTGCAAGGATCAGTACATCGCCTTCTTCCAGCTTATCCAGCTTTTCATATAATGCCTGGATTGCTTCTTCTGTGATAACCGGTCCCTGTCCGTTGATCTCAGTCTCAGTTCCTGCATTGATCTTTACATTGATTCGGCTATTACCTTCTTTTAACGGGATAAAATCTGTCTCACATCCGAACTCTTCCAGCATCTTTTCCAGTACATCTCCGGTAAATCCTGCCTTGAATCCAAGCGCTTTGCTCTTAAGTCCCAGATTGGAAAGGATCACAGATACGTTGTTTCCTTTTCCTCCCGGATAGATATGTTCGCTTGTTGTCCGGTTGATCTCTCCCGGGATCAGCTGATCTGCCTGTACCACATAGTCCAAAGATGGGTTAAATGTCACTGTGTAAATCATTATTTTGCAACCTCCACAATATTTTTATATTTGTTAAATGTAGCATCCTTAAGCTTTGTTGTAATGATGTCCACTGCATCCAGTTCTGAAAATGTTACCGGTGCTACCTGACCGAATTTGGTTGAATCTGCAAGGATGTAAGCCTTTGCGCTTCTTAAGATTGCCATCTCTTTGATCGCAGCCTCCCGGATATCCGGTGTGGTGCATCCACTCTCTATATGAATCCCATTGGTTCCGAAAAATCCTTTTGTGAAATGGTATCTTCCCAGGGTTTTCATTGCTTCCTCTCCGACCAGTGCCAGCGTTGCTTCTTTTAATTCCCCACCGATCAGATAAACTATACATCCTTTCTGTGTCAGCTTCTTCGCATGCATGATTCCGTTTGTCACATACACAGCGTCCTGCTCTGTCAGGAAATCAATCAGGAAATCCGTGGTCGTTCCGGCATCGATATAAACAAAATCATCTTTTTCAATCAGAGATGATGCATACTTTCCGATCTGCACCTTTTCATCAATGTTCAGATCCTGTCTGACTGCAACAGATTCGTCTCTGGTGTACTGCGCCATATTGACTGCGGTTGCACCACCATGTACCTTGATCAGCTTTCCTTTTTTATGAAGTGTTGTCAGATCTCTTCGTATCGTTGACTCTGACATATCCAGAAGCTCGGTCAGTTCCTGAACAGTGATTGTCTTGTGTTCATTCACTAATTTCAGAATTTCACTGAATCTTTCTTCTGCAAGCACTTATCTCACCTCCATTTCGACTGGTTATGACTGATTTATTCAATTGTATTTCATATTCCAGTCATTTTCAATCATTTGTTTTCTTTTTCGTTCATCTTTAGATCTAATATATCGCCTTTTTCAGTCAAAGTCAATCATTTTCAGCCATAAATAACTACCAAAAAAATAGGGATGATTTTGTGCATTTTTATGGGTGTGGAACCGGTGGTGCCAGAGTTCCGACTTGTGTTTCATCTCCATTGCACTCAACGGAATTGGAAATGGATATAGTCGGAACGGAACTCTGGCTTCTACATTACTGGCAAAATGCAGCAAAAGGCTTTGTTTAACCTAACCAAATGCAAATTTATACTTTTCTCTTATATGCAAAAAAGCCAAAGCACTTTTTTAAGTTATATTGAATGATAACTTATCTTTAAGTACTTTGACTTTTTATTTAGGCAAAATCAAACAGGGATAACTGATTGGTCTCCGGGAGGTCGCCCAGCAAACCCATATCTGCCATCAAGTCAACCAATGTCTTGCTGACTTTTGTTCTCTGACGGAAATCGTCTTTAGAGAGGTATGGTCCGTCTTTAGCGGCAATTTCCATAGCCTCGGCGGCTTTATCGCCCATGCCGTCAATGGTGTTGAACGGTGGAAGGAGCTTGTCGCCGACGATCTGGAACTTGGATGCTTTGGATTTGTAGATATCGATCGGTAAAAAATCAAATCCTCTGGCATACATTTCCAGTACATTTTTCATATCTTTTAAGGTATCCTGATCTTTTTTACTGAGCTGATTGAGTTCTGCTCTTCTTTTATATTCTTTCATATGGTAGAGAAGTTTTTCTTTTCCCTGTCCCATCAGTTCGTAAGAGAATGCAGATGCACGGATTCCGAAGTATGCCGCATAATAGGCAAGCGGATAATTGATTTTGCAGTAGGCAATCCGGTATGCCATCATGACATAAGCTGCAGCATGGGCTTTCGGGAACATGTATTTGATCCGCTCACAGGACCAGATATACCATTCCGGCACGTCATGCTCCAGCATATCTTTTTTAAACTGTGACCACTCTTTACATTTTCCTTTTGCAACGGTTCCTTTACGCACACGTTCCATGATTGTGAAGGATTCTTCACTTTCAACACCTTTGTTGATCAGATAAGTCATGATATCATCACGGGTACAGATTGCCGTGGAAATGGTTGCCTTTCCTTCTTCAATCAGGGTCTGTGCATTGTTCAGCCACACATCTGTTCCATGAGACAGACCTGAAATACGGATCAAGTCCGAAAGTGTCTTTGGCTTGGTATCAATTACCATCTGGATAACAAAATCTGTACCAAACTCCGGAACTCCCAGACAACCAAGCGGACATCCGTCAATGTCCTCCGGTGTGATACCGAGCACCTCTGTTCCTGCAAAAAGTCCCATTACACCTGGATCATCCAATGGAATATCAGTCGCTTTAAATACATTATTCACTCCATCGTATTTATTGTCCATCGCATCGGAATTGATCAGCTCTTCCAGCGTTTTGATCATGGTCGGATCATCGTGTCCGAGAATATCCAGTTTCAAAAGGTTGTGGTCGATGGAATGATAATCAAAATGAGTGGTGATAATATCGGTCGTCATATCATTTGCCGGATGCTGGATTGGAGTGAAAGAGTTAATGTCCTCTCCATGCGGAAGAACTACGATTCCCCCCGGATGCTGTCCGGTACTTCGGCGGATTCCGGTACAGCCAGCTACGATACGATCGATCTCGCAGTTTCGCTTACGGTCACCACGCTCCTCATAATAGTTCTTCACATATCCATAAGCCGTCTTTTCTGCAAGTGCGGCAATGGTTCCGGCACGGAAGGTCTGACCTTTTCCGAAAATAACCTCCGTATACTTATGCGCTTTACTCTGATAATCTCCGGAGAAGTTCAGGTCGATATCCGGCTCTTTGTTTCCCTTGAATCCAAGGAAAGTCTCAAATGGAATGTCAAATCCGTCTTTGACCAGCTTCTTTCCACAGACCGGACAGTTCTTATCCGGCATATCGTGTCCACAGCCACCCACATATTTTTTCACTTCTTCCGAATCAAAATCACTATAGTGACAATTGCTGCAATAGTAATGTGGAACCAGAGGATTGACCTCCGTGATTCCTGCCATAGTTGCAACGAATGAAGATCCTACCGAACCACGGGATCCTACCAGGTAACCATCCTCGTTGGATTTCCATACCAGCTTCTGCGCAATGATATACATAACCGCAAATCCATTGGAAATGATGGAATTCAGTTCTCTTTCCAGTCGTTCATGTACAATCTCCGGAAGGGGATCCCCGTACATAGAATGGGCTTTATTATAACAGATATCTCGCAGCATCTGGTCGGAATTCTCAATAACCGGAGGACACTTATCCGGGCGGACCGGAGAAATCTTCTCGATCATATCCGCGATCAGATTGGTGTTCCTGATCACAACTTCATACGCTTTTTCCGAACCAAGGTAGGCAAATTCATCCAGCATTTCCTCCGTTGTACGAAGGTATAGTGGTGCCTGCTTATCGGCATCTCCAAATCCTTTTCCTGCCATGATGATCCGGCGGTATACCTCATCTTCCGGATCCATGAAATGTACGTCACAGGTTCCCACGACCGGTTTGTGGAACTGCTCCCCAAGATGCACGATCTTCCGGTTCAGATCCATGATATCTTCCATAGAATTGACCGAAGTTACTTTGTCACTCTCTACCATGAATGCATTGTTTCCAAGCGGCTGAATTTCCAGATAGTCATAAAAATCCACGATCTTCGCGATCGTCTCATCCGGCTTTCCATCCAGAAGTGCACGGTAAAGCTCTCCGGCTTCGCAGGCACTTCCCACGATCAGACCTTCCCGGTGCTCATTTAGCACACTTTTCGGGATACGGGGTCTGCGGTTATAATAAACCAGATGGGATGCAGAAACAAGCTGATACAAATTCACACGACCAATGTCATTTCTTGCAAGAATAATGACATGATAAGTCGGAAGCTTTTTAATAGAATCCGGGTTCAGATCCCCAAATTCATTAACTTTTGCAAGCGTTGTCAGTTCCCGTTCTTTGAGCATCTGCACAAATTTCACAAAGATTTCTGCTGTGCAGCCTGCATCATCAACTGCGCGGTGATGATTCTCCAGGGAAATATTTAAAGCTTTTGCAACGGTATCCAGCTTGAAACGGTTCAGTGCCGGAAGAAGGACACGGGCAAGTGCAACGGTATCTACATAAGTAAAATCAGCCTCAATCTTCTGCCTTTTGCAGTTCTGCTCGATAAATCCCACATCAAAAGAAGCATTATGCGCCACCAGAACCGCATCGCCAATAAATTCTATAAACTGCGGCAAGATTGTCTCAATATCCAGCGAACCGATGACCATCTCATCGGTGATGCCGGTAAGTTCCGTGATACGGAACGGGATCGGACGTTTCGGATTGACAAAGGTACTGAACTTATCTGTGATCTTCCCGTCTTCCACTTTTACCGCGCCAATCTCGATGATCCGGTCAGTCACAGCGGAAAAACCGGTTGTCTCGATATCGAATACCACGTAAGTGCCTTCCAGGTCCTGTCCCTTTTCGTTCTCTGCGATCTTAGTCAGATCATCTACCAGATATCCTTCCACTCCATAAATAACTTTAAATGGATCATCCTTATCCAGATCCTCGATCACATGATTGGCATCGGTAAACCCCTGCACCACACCATGATCGGTGATCGCAATTGCCGGGTGCCCCCAGTCATGTGCTCGCTTTACCAGATCTTTTGCCTCGGAAACACCATCCATATCGCTCATCTTGGTATGGCAGTGAAGCTCCACGCGTTTTTCCGGATACTTGTCTTTTCTTGTTACACGGAAATCCGAAGTTTTGCGGATTCCGGTTACAGAACCAATGGTCAGCTCTCCATCAAATTTATCAATCGTCGTAACTCCTTTGATTTTCAGAAATACACCTTTTTTAATCTCCGCAAGCAGATCCGGGAGCTGGTCATTGCGGGTAAACATCTTGACCATGATCGTGTCGGTAAAGTCGGTCACGGCAAACATGACGATTGTCTTTTCGTTCCGGATCTCACGGGTATCAAAGCTGATCACCTGTCCCCGGAAAGTAATCTCACCCATCTCTCCGGTAACTGTCTTCAGCTCGATCGGCATATCCTCAAAGTCCCGTCCATAGATTACGTTCGGGTCATCGGAGCGCTTGAGCGGATAATCCCGACGCACAAAGCTTCCCTTGCCACTTTTGAACCCACTGGACTTTCCTGCAAATTCCTGCTTTTTCGGAGTCTCCGGTTTCTTCTGTTCCTGTTTATTCTGCGTACTTGATGCATCTGCTTCTTTAGCGGCATCTTCTGCTTTTTCCGCTTTCTTCTTTGATACGCCTTCCGTTTCTTTTGCTTTTGCCACCTCTTCCGTGGCATGCTGTGCCTGCAGCTTCTGATTCCTTTCCCTGATCGCATCTACTTCCTGTTGAAGCTGCATTTCATTGAATTTCTTGTATTTGCTCTCTCCTACTTCTTCATAATCAATTTCTACATCCACCGGCACGTGGAAACGGTTCTCAAAGACGTCCTTCAGATAGCTGGTGATCTCGCTGGTCTTTCCCTCTGCAACAATCGTGTCCGCCATAGTCAGACACATAGTACGCTCCCCTTCGAAGCGGCACTTTGCCTTCTGGAACATATTTTTCTCCAGCACACTTTTCTGCTCCAGCTCAAAAAGAATACTCTCCTTGTAGGCATGCATCAGGTTCTCCGGCGTATACTGCTCGGAAAGCCGGTATTCCTCGATGATCGTCACCGGAATATTTCCCTGTGAAAACAGCTGTTCCTCAATCTGGTTCTCCACATAACATACCGTTTTCTTCGGGATCAGATGGGTACTGTAAATATAAACCTTGATATGATTTCTGGCTGAAGTGGAGGTGATTTTCGTCACCTCCACCTTTTCAAACAACATATGGCTGTCGTTATCGATATTCAATGTTGGAAACACATCAAAAAATAGCTTTGTCATCTTCTATTCGCCCCAATGTTCCAGTTCATTACGAAGTGCATCTAAAAGCTCATCCTCTTTTACCTTACGGATGATCTCTCCTTTTTTGATCAGAAGTCCTTCCCCAATTCCCCCTGCGATTCCAAGATCAGCCTCTCTTGCTTCTCCAGGACCATTTACCACGCATCCCATCACTGCAACCTTGATATCAAGTGGATATTCAGCAACCATCGTCTCTACTTTATTGGCAAGTCCGATCAGATCGATCTTGGTACGTCCACAGGTCGGGCAGGATACGACTTCAATTCCACCTTTTCTAAGTCCCAGTGCTTTCAGGATCAGTTTTGCACTCTTGATCTCTTCTAATGGATCCCCTGTCAGCGATACACGAATCGTATCTCCGATTCCCTGATAAAGGATGATTCCAAGTCCTACTGAAGATTTAATATTGCCTGAAAGCAGCGTCCCGGACTCAGTGATTCCCACATGCAACGGATACGGGCATTTCTTTGCGATCAGCTCATGCGCTTTTACACACATCATGACATCTGAAGACTTAATACTGACCACCAGATTGTCATAGCCCATGTTCTCAATCATGTGTACCTTGTCAAGTGCACTTTCCACGATTCCCTCTGCAGTCACGCCACCATATTTTTCCAGAAGGTTCTTCTCCAGCGAACCACTGTTCACCCCGACACGGATCGGAATCTCGTATTCTTTTGCTTTCTCCACAACCGCACGGACTCTGTCCTCACTTCCGATATTCCCCGGATTGATACGGATTTTATCTGCACCGTTTTCAATTGCAGCAATCGCAAGACGATAATCAAAATGTATATCTGCAACCAGTGGGATATGAATCTGCTTTTTAATCTCTTTTAAAGCCTGTGCCGCTTCCATGGTTGGAACAGCGCAGCGGATGATCTCACAGCCTGCCTTTTCCAGATCAAGAATCTGTGCAACTGTAGATTCCACATCCTCTGTCTTTGTATTGGTCATCGACTGGATCGCTACCGGATTGCCTCCTCCAATCTTTCTTCCTCCGATATTTATTACTTTTGTATCCTTCCTTGTCATCTGATTTTAACCTCCTGTTTTCACACAAAACCCTCTGTCCGCGGACTTTCATGCCCACAGAGAGAGGGTTCTCTTTATTTGCCTGCTTTTTCAAAAATCATCTGGTCTCCATAATCCCACTCGGTAAGTGTAAGCTTGGTTCCGTCCACACTGTAATTGAATGTAGTAAGTACAGAATTGATCGCCTGCTCTACTTCCGTTGCAGTTACATTATCACCAAGTTCTTTCGCTGTCTCATCCAGCTCTTCCTGCTTTACAGTAAATGTAATCTGCTTTGCCTTGATATCCAGTGTATATCCAAGTTCCACATCCACATCCTTACCATCGATCAGGTTCTTCCAGTCAAGCTCTGCTTCATTATGGTCATCTACTTCCAGTATCATATCACTCTCATCATGCTTCCACTTTCCTTCCAGCGGATTTCCGAAAAATCCCTGGTAAATGAAATATCCAGCCACGATAATGATCAGAACGGTCGTAATTCCTGTCACATAGTTCCACACACGGCTTCTTTTATCTTCATCATTCTTTGCAATAATCATAGAATCAAGCCCTCCACATCATGTCAATCTTATAATTCATTATACGGGTTTTAACTTTCACTGTCAACGGGGACTGCAAAGAAGAACAACTCTTTAAAAAGCAAAAAAGGAAATCCACTGTAACGCAGATTTCCTTCTCTAATATCATAAATATCCTTATTTAGCACGCTTTCCCTTCAGATCCAAACAGACGGATCTTTTCGGCAACAACTTTCTTCATTGCATCGATCTCATATGGGATAAGCCCCATCATGGTTCTCTCTCCTGCTGCAATTCCGGCTTCCACACCGGCTTTTCCCGCTTTGTCGATATCCGTGAAAATATTGACTTTGGATACCCCAAGTTGGACCGCCTGCCGGAAATCATTATCTGCAAGTCCGGAACCACCGTGAAGCACCAGTGGGATATTGACTTTCTTTGAAATCACATCAATTCTGTCAAAATCAAGTTTCGGCGGGAATGCATAGTCTCCATGTGCATTTCCGACTGCAACTGCAAGAGAATCTGCACCTGTCCTTGTAATATAATCCAGTGCGGTATCCGGATCTGTATAATAATCCTCCGGATTCTCCAACTTTCCGGCTCCGGCATTATCGCCTACATGACCAAGTTCTGCCTCTACCGTTACTCCCATTGCATGACAGATTTTCACCATCTCAGCCACTCTTTCTACATTTTCTTCATAGGATACGGTTGAGCAGTCGTACATAACAGAGGTAAATCCAAGCTTTAATGCTTCCATACAACGTTCAAATGTAAGACCGTGATCGTAATGTACGCAGACCGGTACGCTTGCTTTCTTTGCCATCGGGATCAGATAATCTGCCACCAGATTCAGTTCGGTTGCCGGGAGAAGCACTTCCGCAGTTCCAACCATAACCGGTGCCTGAAGTTCCTCTGCTGTCTCAATGATCGCACGTGCCATCTCTACATTTACTGCATTAAAAAATCCAACTCCATATTTTCCTTCTTTTGCCGGAAGCAAAATGTCATTCATATTTACTAACATACTTTTTCCCATCCTTCCTCGATTTTTTTCTTTAATTCTTCAAATGATTTCAGACCGGATAAAGCGTCGTAAGCGGCAACACAGCTGGCTCCTGTCGCTGCTGCCAGATGCAGACACATTTCCGGAGTGTTTCCTTCCAGCATTGCAGTAAGAAATGCTGCAATACTGGTATCCCCGGCTCCTGTTCCGGAAAGAATTTTTTCTGGTATATAGCTCTTTTCAAAGACTGCTTTTTCTGCCCAGGCTGCCACGTCAAGCTCTGTACGCACACTTACCTGTCTGAGTTTTTCTTCTCCTGCGGTCTGCAAATACATTCCTTTTGCTCCGCATTTCAGAAGAAGTACTTTGCATCCAAGCGTAATACATTTTTCTGCCAGAGGCTTCACATCCTGTTCAATATCCAGCACATCTGTGATATCTCCACCATCCGCACGTACCTGCAATTCTTCGAATTTATCCCGGTCAAGCATGAAACAGAGTTCTTCAATACTTGGTACAAAGAAATCCACATAAGGAAGAGTTCTTCCAAGAATCTTTGCCCAGTCTGCCTGTCCTGCTTTTGAATTTGCATCGACTGCTGCCAGATCGAGGGACGTTGCCGCCCCTGTCTCCTGGACAGATTTCATCAGATGTACAAGCTCTGCTCCATCATTATTATACATTGATTCCATCAGTGTCGGATATCCAAAATGAAAAAGTGCTGCTTCTTTCACTTTGTCAAAATCAATATCTGATACCGCAAAAGTATGGTTTGCTCCCGGATGATGAAGGAAAATCCGGTCAATCCCAGGAATTGCAAGCACAACCGAATAACTGGTTGTTGATTCCTTATCACGGATCATTCCTTCTTTTGCATCATATCCGTCCAGTATGTTTAAAATCATGTCGCCAAATGCATCCTCGCCGACTTTTCCCATAAGAGAGACGTCTGCACCTAATAGTTTCATTGCAAGTCCGGTATTTGCAACGGCACCGCCTGTGTGCACGTCAGCATTTCCCATCTGTATTAACTTACCCGGGCTTAAAACCTGCTCTACACTTTTTACTTTTCCATCTGGAAATACAGGCGTGATATCCAGACAAATATGTCCCGCTACAATTACCTTCTTTTTCATTTTCTCTTATTCTACTCCCATCAGAAGATTCATTACATACATTTCAAGTGCTTCAAAATCTCTTTCTTCTACGCACTTTTTCTGGAAATCATAGTCGAATTTGTCTACTTTTGCTTCCAGTGCCTTAAAGATCTTTAAACTGTTTTCAAGATGCTTATAACTGTCTTCATCCTTAGTTGTACGCATTGCTTTTACATCAAGTCCTACATACTCACCATGTTCTCCGTATCCGTTCTCTTTCAGGACTTTTACCTGATTGAATGCCTGACGGAGGTTTTCAACACCAAATGCTTTATCCTGATCATAACGGATGCTGTTCTGGTCATTGAGATGGACAGTCATCAGCTTGTTCATTGCAAGTGCAAATCCGATTTCATGTGCCGGGTCAAGTCCTGCAAGGATTGCATGTGCACTTTCCAGGTTTCCCCCCACACGGGAAGGATCGATAGTAGCTGCTGAAATTGCCATGACATGTCCCATGGTTCCACAGATACTTCTGTCGATTGGTTCATTTGGTTTTGGCTCAATGCACACACGAATCTTTGGATCATATTCAAGCATCTTGTTGATGGCTTCAATCAGCATTTTGGTTGCCCATACTGGTGATTTTGATTCTGCACACAGTGTGCCTTCTCTTGCAAGCCACAGAACAATCATGTCTGTTCCAAGTTCGTTTGCAATATCGATGGAACGGTATGCTCTCCACATTGCGTATTCCCGGTCTTCTTTTGATGTGCTCATGAATCCACCATCCTGTGTATGTGGATCCATCCAGAGTCTTGGTGCTACGAATTCTGCTTTTAAGTTATATTTATCAAGTGTCTTTTTCAGCTCACGTGCTTTTTCTTTGATTTCTTCTTCTGTATAATCATTGATGTTCGGTACAGCGTCATCATCATGGAACTGGATTGCTGAGAATCCGATCTCTGCAAATTTTTTAAATTTCTCCTCGATCGGTATGTCTTTTCTTGTTGCCGGTCCATATGCGTCTGCTCCTGTATGTACGTTCCAAGGTCCTACTGAAAATTTAAACTGTGTCATTTTAATTTCCTCTCTTTCTTTGATTTTAACTCGAGTCCTCAACGTTTATCTTTGATGATCTAATCATACCAGTCTCATAGTACAAAAAAATGACAATGTTGCGATTTTATCTGTAACTTCTTGCTTACCTGTGTTATGATAAAAACAATTTAAAAAAGAGAGGAAACTGTTCTATGGAAAAGAAAGAAATGGAAATTGTAAGACATACTACAATGAATCATCTGGAGGTTTTTATTGTTGAAATGACCTCCCGCGGTCCCCATGGACATGATGATTTTGAACTTGGAATGATTCTTGAAGGAACAATGACACTTTTTTTGGAACAGGAACAGTATCATCTGAAGGCCGGAGATATTTATTTTATCAACCGGTATCAAGTACATTCTTTTTCCAACAAAACCGGGCGGAACCGCATCCTGGCTTTACAGATCGATTCTGATTTTTACAAGCATATTTTTTATCAGTCAAAATTTCTTCATTTTGAAGATACCGTTTTTTGCAACGGTCCATTTTATTTACAGCTCCGCAGACTGCTTCTCAACTGCGCACGCTGTTATTTTAGTGAAACTACATACAATGAATTAAAATGCTCTGAACTTCTCATCGAGATTATGTATCAGCTGCTCACAAACGCACGTCCTTCTTTTACCGGCGAGAAAGAGTACAATGCTGCGCAGACAGCCTCCCACCGCATCAACCGCATCACGGACTACATTGCTGAGCACTCTTCTGAAAAAATATCGCTTCAGGACATTGCTGATCTGGAGCACATCACAACTTACCATGCTTCGCATTTTATTACCAAAATACTTGGCATTTCCTTTCAGGATTATCTTAATAATGTACGCTTTGAGCATGCACTGGAGCTGATCCAGAATTCAGATCTGTCTATTCTGGATATCTGTATGGAAACCGGATTTTCCAGCAGCCGGTATCTCAACAAACTATTCGAAGAAAAAATGGGCTGTACCGCCAGAGAATATCTGAAGACATCAAAAAAACCGCACCTTATCGATACGGTTCTTCCTACGGATAATATCCAGAAGCGTTATTCGTTTGAACAGTCTGCATTTATTCTGCAGAAGGTTCCGGATTAGTTTGTTTCGTATTTTACCTGAAAAGCCGTGCTGTCGGATCTTGCGACAACACGGCTTTCACCTGCTCTCTTATCTATGCTTTAATTGCATCATCAAATGCTACATCGGACGGCATGAAATTAATTTTCTTCGTAAATTCACAGGCTTCTTTTCCTCCAAAGTTTCTCTGCATACCACTGTCTTCCCATTCAACAGAAAGTGGGCCATCATAACCAATCTGATTGAGTGCACGGATGATGTTATCAAAATCAACGTCTCCATGTCCCGGCGATACAAAGTTCCATCCTCTTCTCTGATCTCCAAATGTGATATGGGATCCCAGAATGCCATTTCGTCCATTCAAATTCAGTTTTGCATCTTTTACATGCACATGGTAAATACGGGCTGCAAAATCAAGGATAAACACTGCCGGATCCAGTCCCTGCCAGATCAGGTGACTTGGGTCAAAGTTGATTCCCAGTGTCGGTCTGTGTTCAAATACATCCAGTAATTTCTTGGTACTCCAGTAATCAAATGCAAGTTCTGTCGGATGTACTTCGAGTGCAAGTTTTACACCACATTTATCAAATTCATCCATAATCGGACTCCACAATTCTTTTACTTTCTGATAGCCTTCTTCAATCATCTGCTCGGATGTCTGCGGGAAAGAATACCAGTATTTCCAGATTGGTGATCCCATAAAGAATGTTACAACATCCACGCCCATTGCTTTTGCTGCATGTGCGGTCACTTTCATTTCTTCAATTGCCCACTTCTGGATTTCTTCCGGTTTTCCTGCATATTCTGCTGGGGCAAAACCATCCAGTCTGGAATCGTAAATAGACCCGATACTGTCAACCACACACTGTCCTGCCAGATGGTTACTGATTGCCCAGCATCCCAGACCATATTTTTTCAGAGTATCTTTCACTTCTTTGACATATTCCGGATCACTTGCCGCACGTTTCATATCCAGATGTGATGCGGATAATTCTAATCCTTCATATCCCATCTCCTGTGCCTGTCTGCACATTTCTTCCAAAGGAAGATCTCCCCACTGAATTGTAAATAATGTTACCGGTCTCATAAACCATTCCTCCTTTTTAAAGTTCTACCCAGACATTTCCATTCTGACTGCTCTTAAGACATGCCTCTACAAATGCAAGTCCTTCAACTCCATCTTTTACGGTTGGATAATCAATCATCTCTTCTGTAAAAGTTCCCTCTTCTTTTGCAGAAACGCACTCCGTAAAGCTTCGGTACAGATTTCCCATTGCCTCTAGCCAGCCTTCTGTATGACCAGCCGGAAGCCTTCCGTATTTTGCAGCCTTCGAATCAATATCTCCATATCCTCTGTGTACTTCCCGGATTATTCCATTCTTATCGATCACTGTAATTTTTTCCGGCGTCTCCTGAAACCAGAGAATCGTTCCTTCACTTCCGTAAATACGTACACGCAGACTGTTATCACATCCAATTGCTACCTGTGAGGTCCAGAAAATTCCAGTTGCTCCGTTATCAAATTCAATCAAAACAGAATCATTATCATCCAGTTTTCTTCCTGGAACAATAACATCCATCTTTGCAAGAAGCCGTCTGATCTTAAGTCCTGTCATCGTTGCCACTGCATTTTCTACATGGGTTCCCAGATCACCCAGACAGTTTACTCCACCCGACTGTGCCGGATCACAGCGCCATTCGCCCTGTTTTCCACCCATATTGTCTTCAAATGCAAGCCATCCCTGCGGATATTCTGCCATAACAGCACGGACATCTCCAATTGCACCAGAAGCAATCAGATCTCTTGCATACTTTGCAGTCACATGTCCCATATAAGTATAGGTAACCATGAATAACAGTGATTTTTCTTCTGCAAGTTTTTGAAGTTCCACTGCTTTTTCATAGGTTGTTGTTACCGGTTTATCGCATACTACATGAATTCCTGCATTCAAAAATGCTTTGCAGATCTCATAATGTAACGCATTTGGAGTAACAACTACAACAAAATCAATGCCGTCTTCCCTTTTCGCTTCCTCCAATGCCATCGTTTCATAATCTTTATAGCAACGCTCCTCTTCAATATGCAGAACTTCCCCCATCTTTTTTGACTTTTCTGCATTTCTTGAAAATACACCTGCTACCAATCTAGCACTTTCATCCAATGAAATTGCCCTTCTGTGTGCATCCCCGATAAATGCATCCGGTCCGCCACCAACCATTCCGTAATTTAATACTTTTGCCATAATTTCTCCTTTCTGACATTGCATCTATCTTTCTCATTATTTCAATAATAGCACCTTTATTATTTGTAAAAATGATAATCTTGCGATTTTTATATGACAATTTAGCAGTATATAGAAAAGCGTCAGCCACAACGTGACTGACGCCATAAATACATTCTATTTTTATTACTGGATATGCGGAAATACCGGTTTGAGTGCCGGATAAATCTGACGGAACTCCTGGTATCTCTTTTCGTATTTTTCAACCAATTCTGCTTCCGGTTCTACGGTATCTACAATCTTAACCAGCTTGTCTGCTGCTGCTTCTACGCTTTCGTATTCGCCGCATCCGACTGCTGCAAGGATTGCACCTCCAAGTGCCGGTCCTTCTTCGCTCTCGATGATATCCACTTTCAGGTTCATGATATTGGCGATCATCTTTCTCCAAAGAGGACTCTTTGCTCCACCACCGCAGATCTTGGTACGTTCAATCTTGATTCCAAGGCTTTTTGCAACTTCAAGGGAATCACGGAGTGCAAATACAACTCCTTCCAATACTGCCTGCATCATATCTGCTCTCGTGGTATCCATAGTCATACCGGTAAAGGTGGCTCTTGCATAAGGGTCATTGTGCGGTGATCTTTCTCCCATCAGGTATGGCAGATAGAATACATGGTTCTCACCAAGCTTTGTAATATCTTTCTGCTCTGCAGCAAAATCATCGGTATGCAGGATTTCTTCTGCCCACCATTTATTGCAGGATGCAGCACTTAACATGCATCCCATCAGATGATAATGACCGTCTGCATGTGCAAAAGAATGCAGGGCATTGTTCTTATCTACGCCGAAGTTTGCACTGGAAATAAAGATGGTTCCGGATGTTCCAAGGGAAATGTTACATCTTCCGTCACCAACTGTTCCTGTTCCAACAGCTGCCGCTGCATTATCACCTGCTCCTGCAATAATTTTTACATTTTCAGAAAGTCCGAGTTCTGCTGCTACTTCCGGCTTCAGACTTCCTACGACTTCGTAACTTTCATAAAGTTTCGGAAGCTGTTCTTCTGTTACGCCGCAGATGTCCATCATTTCTTTGGACCAGCATTTGTGTTCTACATCCATCAGAAGCATGCCGGATGCATCCGAATAATCAGAGCAGAAGCTTCCTGACAGGCAGTATGCCAGATAATCTTTTGGAAGCATGATCTTTGTGATCTTTGCAAAATTCTCCGGCTCATTTTTCTTTACCCACAGGATCTTCGGTGCGGTAAATCCAGTAAATGCAATGTTTGCTGTGTATTTAGAAAGCGTTTCTTTTCCGATCTCGTTATTCAGATAATCCGTCTCTTCTGTGGTACGTCCATCGTTCCAGAGAATTGCCGGGCGGATGACCTGGTCGTCTTTATCCAGAATGACCAGTCCGTGCATCTGTCCACCAAAGCTGATTCCTGCAACCTGGCTCTTATCACACTCAGAAGTCAGTTCTTTGATGCCTTCTACGGACTGGGTAAACCAGTCTTCCGGATGCTGTTCTGACCAGCCCGGATGTGGGAAGTATAATGGGTATTCTTTTGAAACAATTTTTTTGATGTCGCCTTTTTCATCCATTAACAGAAGTTTTACTGCGGATGTTCCAAGGTCTACGCCTATATAGAGCATGATGTACCTCCTTGTTAGGGTTTTTGTATCAACCTGACGGATTCGAGGGATTGTGACCAGATTATAGAAAATAAATATTGCATCTTCCAATCGGCAAAGCATTCCGATGAGCCTCTTAGGGCGGAAATTGTGTCAGCAACGGCTTCCACAATTTCTGAGTCTCATCTTCATTGCCTCAAATGGAATCTGCCATATTTATTTTCTATAATCTGGTCCTCAAGACATTGAACCGCCTGCTTGAAACATAAATCCTGTTTTTAATTCGTGTTTCTTTGTACTATAAAGGGGCGGGTTCATTCAGCCGCCCCTTATATGATTGTGTATAGTTTTAATTAGCCCCAAGGATTTTCTGTTGGGTAACGTACACCTTTTGGCTGGTTGTAGCCGATTTCGTCTACCGGTACTCCGATGTATTTGAATACTTCGTAAAGTGCTTTTCCGTAATGTCCGAATGCTACGGCTCCGTGATGCGGGAAGTTCTTTTCGATCAGTACATGACGATAGAATCTGCCCATTTCCGGAATTGCGAAGATTCCGATTGCTCCGAAGGAACGTGTTGCTACCGGAAGGACTTCACCGTGTGCAATGTAAGCTCTCAGTATATTATCTGATGTGCTCTGCAGACGGAAGAACGTGATATCTCCAGGTTTGATATCTCCTTCAAGTGTTCCCTGTGTTACTTCGACTGGAAGAGATCTTGCCATGATCATCTGGTATTTCATTTCGCAGAATGAAAGTTTGGATGATGCAGTATTTCCACAGTGGAATCCCATGAATGTATCTTTCAGTGTGTAATCGAATTTGCCCTTAATGTCTTCTTCATAAAGGTCAGCCGGTACAGAGTTGTTAATATCAAGGAGTGTTACAGTGTCTTCACTTACAACTGTTCCGATGAATTCGCTGAGTGCTCCATAGATATCTACTTCGCAGGATACCGGAATTCCCTGTGCTGTCAGACGGCTGTTGACATAGCATGGTACAAATCCGAACTGTGTCTGGAATGCAGGCCAGCATTTTCCGGCGATTGCAACATATTTGCGGTATCCTCTGTGTTCTTCTACCCAGTCTTTAAGTGTCAGTTCATACTGAGCAAGTTTTGAAAGGATTTCCGGTTTCTTGTTACCGGCTCCAAGTTCTTCTTCCATCTCTTTTACAATTGCCGGAATTCTTTCATCTCCGGCATGTTTGTTAAATGCTTCAAACAGGTCAAGTTCTGAGTTTTCTTCAATCTCTACGCCGATATTGTAAAGTTGTTTGATCGGTGCATTACATGCAAGGAAATTCAGCGGTCTTGGTCCAAAGCTGATAATCTTCAAATTGTTAAGTCCGATGATTGCTCTTGCGATCGGTTCAAATTCATGGATCATATCTGCGCATTCTTCTGCTGTTCCAACCGGATATTCCGGAATATATGCTTTAATATTACGAAGCTTTAAGTTGTAGCTTGCATTTAACATACCGCAATATGCATCTCCACGTCCCTGGATCAGGTTGTTGCCGCTTTCTTCTGCTGCTGCAACGAACATCTTTGGTCCATCAAAGTGTTTTGCAAGCAGAGTCTCTGAGATTTCCGGTCCGAAGTTTCCAAGATATACAACCAGTGCATTACATCCGGCTTTCTTGATATCTTCCAGAGCCTGTACCATATGGATTTCACTTTCTACGATACAGATCGGACATTCGTAAATATGTTCTTCTCCGTATTTTTCTTTGTAAGCTTTCATAAGTGCTTCTCTTCTTGATACAGAAAGGCTTTCCGGGAAGCAGTCACGGCTTACTGCAACAACTCCGATTTTCAGTTCTGGCATGTTATTCATTGTTTTTTCCTCCTAAAATATGAATCTGTCTGTTCTATTTTGCGATGTCGATATTCTCACCTTTAAGTCCGCACACAGCGCCTTCGATTCCTGCTTCTTCATGTGCAATCAGCCATTTGTTCTTTGCGGTAAGAAGCTTGTCATCAAATGATTTGGTATGGCAAGTCATCAGATCTGTATTGGTTCCCTTTGGAAGAACTACTACTGCCTTAAATCCATTTCCATCTACTCCGCAAGGTGCATAGTGAAGGGTTGTTCCGTACACTTCGATTCCAATTCCTGCTGGGACAAGGAATGCTTCTACTTTTGATGTGTCATATGTAAAATCCGGTTCGATATCCTGCTCTGCCCCCAGAAGCAGAATGATATCTGTCACTGCGACATTCACTTCTGAACTTCTGTGATATTCCAGTGCGTTCAGTTTGCTGTTATGTCCGTTGCAGTATCCGATCTGGATCGGAAGTTCTCCGTAAACTCTCATCTTCAGATCGATTGCAACATCCGTTGTTTCCAGTTCTTCAATAGATGGTTCGTAGATGACATCCTCCGGAAGAGGGGTGTGTTCCATTGCCTTGATCAGCTTTGAAAAATCATATCCATCGATCACACGTCCGTATCTGCTGAATTCTGGATCTGTTACTTTTTTGATTTTCATTTCTTCCACCTTCTTTCTGTCTTATATTCTAACAGGCTAAGTCGGTATCCGCTACCGAAAACTTAGCCTGTTAACTGCACTTTCTTGTCCTTATGCTATTTTTTATTATTTAGAACGTTTCTTAGATTCTACATCAAAGATAACGGCTGCAAGAAGAACAATACCTTTTACAACTTTCTGCCAGTTGGCATCTACACCCATGATAGACATACCGAGGTTGATAACACCCATCAGAGTTGCACCTATGATAACTCCAGGGATTGTACCACTTCCACCGTAAGCGGAAGCGCCACCGATGAAGCAGGATCCAATGGCATCCATTTCGTATCCATCACCGGCTGTCGGGTTTGCTGAGTTCAGACGGGCGATAACTGCCATTGCTGCAACTGCTGCAAGAAGTCCCATGTTTGCATAAGCGATAAAGTACACTTTATTAGTATTGATACCAGAAAGCTGTGCTGCTTTCTCATTTCCACCGATTGCGTATAAATGACGTCCTACGGTTGTCTTTGATGTCAGATATCCGTAGATCAGAACGATCAATGCTACCCAGATTAAGATCATCGGAATACCCTTGTACTGTGCCAGTCTCCACATAAATGCGATGATTACAATACTGATCACTGCGCATTTAACAATATCATTAACCGCTGGTCCGACTTTATATCCTTTTTTGATCTTTGACATTCTTCCTTTGAAAGTCATAAGTACAAAAACTGCTGCAATGATGATTCCTGCAAGGATACAGGTAATATTGATTCCGTTTCCGTGGAACACATCTACAATGTAATTGTTAAACAGTGCCAGGTATGCATCCGGCATTGGAGCAATCGTAAAACCATTCAGAATGATATTAGAAAGACCACGGAAGATCAGCATACCAGCCAGTGTTACGATAAATGGTGGGATACGTCTGTAAGCGATCCAGAATCCCTGCCATGCACCGATTGCAAGACCGGTAACAAGCATGATAAGAATAGATACCCCAACACTCATGCCTTTATTAACCATAAATGTTGCACCTACAGCGCCGGCGAAACATACAACTGAACCAACACTCAGGTCGATATTACCACCAGTTAAGATACACAGTAACATACCTGTTGCCAGGATAAATACGTAAGAGTTCTGTGAAATCAGGTTATTTACATTCTGTGGGAGAAGCATTCTTCCACCTGTTTTCCATGTGAAAAACAGTGTTACAATGACCAGTACAATGACCATTGTATATTTCTTTAAAAAAGCAGATACATTTTCTTTACTCATAACTATTCTCCTTTGCTTGAACTCAAAATTCGTCCCATGATGACTTCCTGGGATGCCTCTGCTGCATCCAGTTCTCCGACGATACGTCCCTCATTCATAACGTAAATCCTGTCAGACATTCCAAGTACCTCAGGTAACTCGGAAGAAATCATGATAACCGATTTTCCTGCTGCCACCAGATCATTGATAATACAGTAAATTTCATATTTTGCACCAACATCGATACCTCTGGTTGGCTCATCCAGAATCAGGACATCCGGTCCGGCGAACATCCATTTTGCAAGGAGAACCTTCTGCTGGTTACCACCACTTAAGTTTCCTACATTCTGTTCTACAGACGGACACTTTGTACGCATCTTCTGTCTATATTCCTCTGCAACCGCAATCTCTTTGTCACGGTCGATCACACCATGGGCACTGACTCCGTCAAGGTTTGCCAGAGTTGTATTTACACGGATTGGATTGCTCAGTATTAATCCGTTTCCTTTTCTGTCTTCTGTCACATATGCAATTTTGTGTTCAATTGCTTCTTTAACGGTATGAAGTTTCACCTCTTTACCATTAATATATAATTCACCAGAAATATTTTTTCCATAGCTGCGTCCGAAAATACTCATTGCAAGCTCTGTACGTCCGGCTCCCATAAGTCCTGAAATACCAAGTACTTCTCCTTTACGGACATACATAGACACGTTATCTACCACTTTGCGGTCAGAATATACCTGATGATGAACGGTCCAGTTCTTAACCTCCAGTGCTTTATCGCCAATTTTTACATTTTTCCTCTTCGGGAAACGGTCCGTAAGTTCACGACCAACCATTCCTTTGATAATTCTGTCTTCCGTAATTTCATCTGTTCTCTTATCCATCGTCTCGATGGTACTTCCATCACGGATAACTGTGATTTTGTCGGCTACATAAGCAACCTCATTCAGTTTATGTGTGATGATGATCATCGTCATTCCCTGTTTTTTGAACTCAAGCATCAGATCCAGCAGGGCCTTTGAATCCGATTCATTCAGTGATGAGGTCGGCTCATCAAGAATCAGTAATTTTGCATGTTTTGCAAGTGCTTTTGCAATTTCAACAAGCTGCTGCTTGCCGACACCGATATCTTTGATCAGTGTACGTGATGACTCATGAAGTCCTACTTTCGCAAGATATTCATCTGCTTCTCCATAAGTTTTACTCCAGTCAATTGAGAATTTCTTTCCCTGTTCATTACCGAGATACATATTCTCGCCAATCGTCATTTCCGGAACCAGTGCTAGTTCCTGGTGAATAATTACGATACCTTTTTCTTCACTGTCTTTAATTTTATTAAATTTACAGACCTCGCCATCGTAAATAATATCTCCCTCATAAGTACCATATGTATATACACCACTGAGTACATTCATAAGTGTTGACTTTCCCGCTCCGTTTTCACCTACAAGGGCGTGAATCTCACCTTCTTCAACTTTAAGGTTTACATTGTCCAGCGCTTTAACGCCCGGGAAAGTTTTGGTAATATTTTTCATTTCCAATAAAACCTTACCCAACCTGAATCCCTCCTTCTCTTTTAGCGGCACAAGCGGGATTAAAATCCCGCCTGTACTCATTTAAATATGTATCGTATTACTTAATATCTGCTTCTGTATAATATCCAGAATCAAGAAGCATTTCTTCGTAATTGTCAATTGTAACAACTGTTGGTTCGCAAAGGTAAGAAGGAATGATGCCTGTTCCGTTATCATATGACTCATTATCATTTGTCTCAGCTTCTTTGCCATCCATGATCGCATCTACCATCTTAACTGTCTGTTCAGCAAGTTTACGTGTATCTTTGAATACTGACATAGACTGTTTTCCATTTACGATGTTCTTAACATTTGGTTTGTCACAATCCTGACCTGTGATGACCGGCCATTTTCCTGTGTAGTTTGCTTCCAGAGCATTTTCAACACCAAGTGCTGTAGAGTCATTTGAGCAAAGAACTACGTCAAGGTCTTTTCCGTTATAGTTGGATGCAAGAATTGCTTCCATTCTTGACTGGGCTTTTTCTGTAGACCAGTCTGCTGTAGCAACTTCTTCTTTCTTAACCTGTCCTGACTGGACAACCAGTTTTCCTGAATCAATGTATGGCTGAAGAACTTCCATTGCTCCACCGTAGAAGAAGTTTACATTGTTGTCTCCTGGATCACCTGTGAAGATTTCCAGATTGTAAGGACCATCTGTATTATCAAGGTCTAATGCATCCACGATGTATTCGCCCTGTTTCTGACCTACCAAGTAGTTATCAAATGTTGCGTAATATGTAACTGCAGATGAGTTCATGATCAGACGGTCATAAGAGATAACCGGGATTCCCTGTTCTTCTGCCTGTTTTAACGGAGTTCCAAGTGATTCACCATCAATGGATCCGATTACGATTGCGTCACATCCTCCAGATACCATGTTCTCAACCTGTGAAACCTGTGTAGCAACATCATTGCTTGCAAACTGAAGGTCAACTTCGTATCCGGCATCCTCCAGCTGTTTCTTCATGTTCTCGCCGTCCTGATTCCATCTCTGTAAGTCTTTTGTCGGCATTGCAACACCAATCTTACCTGTTCCGGCTTTTGTCTCTTTCTTATCTGATGAGCCAGATGATGATGAAGTATCATTTCCGCTTGTACATGCTGCCATGGATAATGTCATAGCTGCAATGACGCCCACTGTAAGAAGCTTTCTTGTTCTGTTTCCCATAATTCGTTTCCTCCTTTAAGAAAATTTGTTTTTCTTGATGCTTATACTATAGCAGTTCACAAACTGGACAAGATTGTAAAAAACCGTACATATTTATGATATTATTGTGTAAAAAAAGAAAGGTAGCACAAATTTGTACTGCCTTTCTGTCAAAAATGTCCTAGTCCCGGCTCTCTTCCGAAACATTCAGATATACTTCATCATGTAAATGGAATCCAAGATCAATGATCACTGAATCCATATTTTCTTTTGTCACTGCAATCGGCGGAAGTCCCCAATAAGGAACATCTTTCCCATCATCCGTTGTTTTTACACTGTTTTCTCCAATATCTTTTCCGACAATCTGTTCTCCGTTTGCCAGTTTTACCGCACACTTTGCCGCCACTTTTGCAAGCCGTTCAATCGGTTTATACACAGTCATCGCTTGTGTACCTTCCACGATTCTCTGACAGGCTTCCAGATCGGCATCCTGCCCGGTCACAACCACTTTCCCGGCCATCTGCTTTTCACTGAGTGCTTTGATCACATACCCGGCGATCGCATCATTGCCGCACATAACACCATCTACTTCCTCCAGCTCAGCCAGTGCCTCATTGACTGCCTGAAAACCGGTCTCCGGTTTCCACGAACTAACGCTTGTCTTCTTCACAACATTCAGATTACTGTCCTTGATCATCTTTTCAAATCCTTTTGCCACATCCTGTGAATTGGCATCCGATTCTGGTCCGCAGATCATAACAATATTGCCTCCATCCGGGAGTTTCTCCAGCATGGTCTTTCCCATCTCTTCCCCAACACTCTCATTATCAACTGTGATATAGAGATCTGTTTTTGTTCCCTGGATCAGACGGTCATAGGAAATTACCCGGATTCCCTCTGATTTTGCTTTATCCACCTCTTCCGTCAGTCCATAAGAATCCACTGCAACGATCACGATTACGTCCATCTTCTGTGCAATAAAATCCTCAATCTGCTTTTTTTGCTTTTCCAGATTATTATTCGCATTCTGCACATCTACCTGCGCTCCCAGTTCCTGTGCTACTGCGGTAAATACATCCCGGTCTCTGGTCCACCTTTCCAGAACCAGAGTATATCGATCGTAAATCCAATCTTCAGTTGCTTTTTATCACTTCTATCGGTCTTTACGCCCTGCGATTTTGCTGAACATCCCACAAGTAGCTGTCCTGCAAAAGCAATACACACCAAAAATACCATCCATCGTCTTATAGGTTTATTCATATCGTCCCTCCTCACGGTATTCCGTCGGTGTCACACCTGTCCATTTTTTAAAAATACGACTGAAATAATTGGGATCTCCGTACCCGGATTCCATACAGATCTCTTTGATACTCTTCTCCGTTTCCATAAGCTGCTTTTTCGCATATTCGATCCGCAGATTGTTCACATAATCTATGTAATTGACATTCTCTGATTCTTTAAACAGCTTACTTAAATAGTAGGAACTGATTCCAAGTTCTTTTGCCGTCTCTTCCAGAGAAATTTCCCCTGAAAAATGCTCTGCTATATAAACTTTTGCTTTTTCTACTACATTAACCGTCTTCTCCTGTTGTTTCATTGAGATGTGTCCTGCTGCTTCTGTCATTTTATGCACAAACCATCGTTCCAGCCCTTCATATGTCTGAAAGCTCATCAACTGATCCAGATAATTTGCCCTTACATCAAAATGATAAGTCATTGCCCCCTGCTCGTAGACAGATTTTTCAGCAAGCAGGACAAATTCCATTACTTTCAGGCGTACATTGTTCGTAACCTCCGGAAACTGCTTCTCCATCCACATCACAAACTCTGTACTTCTTTTTTCTGTCAGTTCTGCATCCCCTGCGTGAACTGCATCAAAAAGACCGGATTCCATATCATACGGATATCCCTCTTCATATACACAGCTGACTGGAAGATCCTTTGCATGGTTCACCTTTCCTACTCCCTGCCTTGCCGTATCGAGTGCTTCTCTGTAGGACTTGGAAACTTCCTCCCAGGATACGACAGACCCGATGCCCGCTTTGAATTTCATTTCCATCTGCTGCTCCATTTTACGAAGCATACTGCGGATATTTTCAATCTTTACTTCCCGCTCATTATAAGATTCTTCCTTTCCCCTGCACGGGACAAGGACGATTACTTTGTTTCCCATCAGAGATCCTACAATTCCATTCATCGTCTCCTTAAGCATTTCACGGAAAATCATGCTGTGCTTTTGCAGCCGGATTCCTGCACCTACTGTGTTGGTCAGTTCTCCTTTTCGCAATTCTTCTCCGCATTCGATCACTATTGCATAGACATACTCCGTATTGATTCCAAGCAGCTCACGGTATGTAAGATTGGAGGTATCATTGCTCTCTCCAAGAAGAACGCTGTACACAAAACCACTTTCGATCATCGGAACCACAACCTCAAGTTTTTCTTTCACCTTCAGATCCTTACTTACTTTTTCCCTTCTGTCATTTACAAGCTTCATCGCCTTTCGCAGAGTATCCGTCAGCACGTCCTTATTGATCGGCTTTGTCAGATAAGACATAACGCCGATATCAATAGCCTTCTGTGAATATTCAAATTTATCATAGGCCGTAAGAACAATGAAAATGATATTTTTATGTTCTCTTTTAATCTCTTCCATTGCTTCGATTCCGTTGATCCCCGGCATCTGGATATCCATCAGGATAATATCCGGGCGAAATGACTCTGCAAGTTCGATCGCCATACGCCCATTTTTTGCAGATTCAATTTCAAATTCATCTCCAAAGCTTTTCTGGATCATAAATCTAATTGCCTGCTGTACAATTCCTTCATCATCACAGATCAATATCCTCATCTTATGTCCTCCCTTTTCAAATAGATCAACACTTCTGTTCCTCTCTCTTCCCGCCGACGGATCTCAATCACATGCTCCATATTATAATACCGTTTCAGACGGTTGATCACATTATCCATACCGATTCCGGCGGAATCCCGCTGACTGTGGCTGTGTGCACTCTCTCCACGCATGATCTTTTCGATCACTTCCGGTTCAATTCCCACACCATTGTCTTCTACTTTCACGCAGACCATACCATCATCACTGTAAACAGACAGATGGATCTTTCCTTCTCCCTGCAGTTCGCGTATTCCATGATTTACCGCGTTTTCGATCAGGGGCTGCAGGATCATACTTGGCATCATTGTACCAGTCACGCGCTCATCGATCTGTTTTGTATAATGGATTTCTCCTGCAAATCGTACATTCAAAATATAAATGTAGTTGTCTACCAGTTCCAGCTCTTCCTTAAGCGTAGTATCTTTCTCCATCTTCCTTACATTATAGCGAAAGAAATCCGCCATGTTCTGTACAAACAAACAGGTATTTTCTGCACCCTCCATCATGGCAAGCTGTGCTGCTGCATTCAGACTGTTAAACAGAAAATGCGGGTTGATCTGCGCCTGCAGATATTTAAGCTGTGCTTCCTTAAGGTCATTTTTCATAATCAGTTCATTCTCGATCAGCCTGCTTTCCCGCTCATAGTTCTCTTTTGTCTGCCTGATATAATCACGGATACTGTTCATCATTTTGTTGCAGGCTTTCGCCACCGTACTGATCTCATCTCCGGTATCAATGATCGGAAAATCTACCTCCAGTCCACCTTTGGCGATCGTATTTGCCGCCTCCGCAAGTTTAATAAGCGGTCTTGTAATCGTTCTGGTCATCATAACGATCCATGCGAGTGCTACAAGCATGGATACGGTCAGAAGAAACATACTGAATCCGACAACGTAATTCAGTGTGGATCTCAAAACTGAATAATTCTGCGAGTTTTCAAGAAACACCGACGTATTCAGGCTTCGGACACAGGACTGCAGATAATCATAAAGCTTCTTCGCCTTACTGTATTCTTCGTTATAACAGCTTACATTTCTTCCCCGCTTTGCCTCGATCGCACCGGCTGTTTTTTCCAGATATGTATCCGACATATTGCGGATATTTTTTTCCATCAGAAGATTCTGGTCATTTACCGTCTCTTCATTCAGTTCACTGATCAGATTTCTATAATCCTGCTCATATAAATAATAATTTTCCAGTTCATCCGAACTTTTTGTATTCAGATACTGATAAAGCGATGTCTGCATTTTCTCCAGCGTTGTCGAGATATCATTTAACTGAATATTCGAATTATATACCCCGTCAATCTGCCGGATCGCCTGGCTCTGACTATGCACTATATACATGTTGATCGCAAATACCAATAACATGATCACTACATAGACTTCCAGCAGCCGGATCCGGATTGATTTTCTTTTTTTCATGTCTTTTTACTACTTTCTATTCTGTATACTTTTTAATATTATCAGCAGTGATAAGCTCCGGGGATACTGTCAGATATTCGCTGATATGCCGTTTCTTTAAATACTCATTCATTCCCTGTTCTGCAGTTTTTCCCCACTCGGTCGGATTGATCAGGACACTGGATTCGACGATTCCTTTCTGGATCCCCTCCAGTGTATCCTTCTGCGCATAATATCCGATAATCGATGTCTGTCCAACCTTATTGTAATCAACCACACACTGGATCGCACTGCTGGTATCCACCGCACTCATACATACGATAATATCCGGATAAGAAGTATCCAGAATCAGGTCGCGGACATTCTCTTCCGATTCAAACATCCCTGTATTATCGATCACCTTACTGGTCAGCTCGATCTTGGATGCAATAGAAGCTGTCGTCTCTGATATTGCCGTAAAAATAACATTCGGCGCTGCATTCCTCTCTTCTGAATTCAGAAGAACAGTGACCCGGATCTTCCGGTCTTCCTCTTCTGCCTTCTTCTGTGCAATATTATTGATCTGGTTTCCATACATTTCACCAATCGCATAATCATTTCCGCTTACAAATGATACCCTTTTACTGGCCGGCGCATCACTGCGGATCGTGATCACCGGAATATTCTGTTCTTCTGCCTTGTCAATCTGTGCGGAAACCGCTTCTTCATCGCTCACCTGTACAATAATCCCATCTACCTTGGCCGCAATTGCCATTTCCATCAATTCTTCTGTCGAATATTCACCCGACAGTGTCTCACCAAAATTCTCGATCAGGATCTGGTCTCCTTTCCCGGCATCTTTGGCTCCCTGGTATATCTTCTTCCAGAAGCTGTCTGTGGGATTTTCACTGATAATCGCAACATGATACTGATAATCCGTCCGGTCCTTTTTTTCCACTCCGGCATCTTTTTTTACTTTTTCATGATATATCATCCCAATACCGATCAGGACCAGAAGTGCGGCAAGAGCCACAACTCCTATCCCTATCAGTTTCTTCCAGTTTTCTTTATAACTTTTCATCTTCCGATTCCTGCTTTCTCATTTTACGGAAATCACTTGGTCTTACTCCATATTTTTTCCGGAATGCTTTGGCAAATGCTCTTCCGTCCGCAAATCCACTATGTTCTGCAATTTCCTCAACCATCGTATCACTGCTTATCAGTTCCCGGTAGGCATATTCCAGACGGATTCCCTGAATATATTCTTTATAGTTGATTTCTGCATATTTGCGAAACATCCGTGAAAGATAGGTCGGCGAATACCCGAAAACCTGTGCCAGCCCTTCCAGCGAGAGATCTTTCTGATAATTATCCTTGATATAATTCGTGATCGTAGAAAGTCGGTTCCTGTTCTTGTGATCCCGCACGATCTCCGCACTGACATCAACCTTCCTGTATTTTGTCACCATCAGATAGACCAGCATATAAAAATAACTCTGTACCTTTAATTCATACCCTGTTTTCTTCTTCTGATACGTCACATACATCTTTTCAACCAGTTCAACCAGTTGTTCATCCTGTACGCGTTCGCTGTGGGTAAAACAGATAAACTGCTCATCCGTATAATACCGTTCAAATGTCTGAAGTGGCATCTGCAGTACGATCGTCTTATTCGGAAACGGTGCCGAAATCGAATGCAGCTCATTAGAATTCACGATCACAAATGATTTTTCATCTAAATGGATATCTTCTTCATTGATATAAAAATCCAGCTTTCCTTCCAGTACAACAAACATCTCGATCGACCGGTGCCAGTGCTTTTCCCTGACATAATTTCCGTCTTTTCCTTCAAATAAAAACATCCGGAATGGCAGATCTTCATTCGGCAGAACCAGTTCATGTGAAAATTCCATCTAATTCATCCCCTTCTCTGTACATTCTCTGAGCAGTTTCATAGCATCCTCATACTTTTCAGCAGAAACACCTGCACAGGTGAGTAACATCCTGTTCTTCTCCACTTCAAGAAATGTCATTCCTTTCTTTTTTGCTTTTTCTGCAATCTTTTCTGCAGCGCAGTCCTCCGCAAAGGTCAACTGTACCATAAATCCTGCAGCACCAACCTGTACATCCACATCTTTTCCTAAAATCTTTTTTGCACTGTCCGCAAGCTTTTCTGCCTTTGCCAGATGGATCTTCCTGGATTTACGGACCTGACTCGCCAGATGTCCGTCACGGATAAACTGTGTCAGTGCGATCTGCTCGGCCTTGGATGCAGTCTGATTGTAATTATTTTTTCTTTTTTCGTAAGTTTCCATCAGTTCCGGCGGCAGTATCATATAACTAATCCTGATAGACGGAAGTAGCATTTTGGAAAATGTTCCCAGATAAATGACATTTCTTCCTCCCGAAAGTCCCTGCAGAGACGGAACCGGTTTCTGAAAATATTTGAACTCACTGTTATAGTCATCTTCAATGATCAGAAAATGCTCTTTCTCAGCGCGTCCGACCAGTTCCAGTCTTTCCTGGATCGGCATCACCCCACCAAATCTTGTCATCTGTGATGGTGACACGTAATACATTCCAATCTCTTCTTCCGCACTTCCTGCAATCCGGTAGTTATGATCTTCAAAAACCGTCATTCCCTGTACAAACTCACTGTCCCTGAAAAATACGGTTCTCTTTTTATGATTCAGTGGGCACAGAATATGCAGAAGACTCTGTATACCGGCACCGATCACGATCTGATCCGGGCTGCAGATCACACTTCTGGTCTTCTGAATATATTCAGACAGTACTTCCCTGAATTCCTGTTCCCCCTGCGGTTCTCCATAAGAAAGCAGTCTCTCATCCTGGCGCATTGCGCTCTTCATATATCTCCGCCATAATTCAAACCGGAAACTCTCTTTATCTACATTTGATGTTGCAAAATCATAGACAACCGGATTCTCCTGCTTCCTTACATGCCGGCTTGCAATCTTTCTGCCCTCTTCCTGCTTCTCGGCAATATCCGTCACATAATATCCACTCTGCGGTCTGGACACAATATAACCTTCTGCTGCCAGAAGCATATACGCATTCTCCATCGTCGTCCGGCTCATCTGCAGCTCGCTTGCACCTTTACGGATCGATGGAAGCTTTGTCTCTGACTTCATCTGCCCGGATAGAATCAGATTCCTGTAATAATGATACACTCTCAGATACCGGCAGTGTTCCTCATTCTGTAATTCCACTCTCATAACTGACCTCTAAAAAATATTTCTTTTTGTATATTTTACAAATGACACTTTTATTTTATTCTATATAAAACACATAAGAAATGCAAGAATTTTTCACTTTGTATTTCGGAAAGGATACTTCAATGATAAAACGAGTCGCTGTTATCAATGATCTGTCCGGTCTTGGTAAATGCTCTCTGACAGCTGCGATCCCGGTTCTTTCCGTCATGGGTGTGCAGGCCTGTCCTCTGCCAACGGCAGTTTTAACCAATCAGACCGGCTACGACAGCTATTACTGTACGGACTTTACCGACAAGATCGATCATTACACAGAAGAATGGCAAAAACGTGGTCTTACCCTGGATGCGATCAGTACCGGATATCTCGGCAGCGCAGAGCAGGCGGAAAAAATCCTGAATTTCTGTGAGAAGTTCAGAACCCCTTCCACTCTGCTCTTTGTCGATCCGGTCATGGGAGATTCCGGTGTCAAATATGACATTTTCACTCCCAGACTCCAACAGCAGATGCAGAAGCTTGTATCCCATGCCGATGTGATCACGCCAAATCTTACCGAGCTGTGTCTTTTAACACACTCTGATTTTGCAGGGCTTACCAAGTATAAGGACGAACCGGATTATCTGGACCGGATTGCCCGGATTGCCGCTCCTTTGAAAGAAACGAAAGAAACGCAGATCCAGACGATCATCGTCACCGGTATTCTTTATCAGGCTCCTTCTGATGATACCGTAAAATATTACAATCTGGTTCTCGAGAACGACCAGATAAGCGTCATTTCCTCTGGAATTCACGGTGGAAGCTATTCTGGCACCGGTGACCTGCTTTCCGCTGTCGTATGTGCCTCGATGGTACAGGGAAAAAGTGCAGCTGCAGGCGTGGAAAAAGCATGCCGGTTTATCGAAAGATCTCTGATTGACACCGTTGCCGACCAGATTCCGCGCAACGATGGAATCAATTTTGAATCCCATCTTTCTATGCTGCTTGACTGACATTTACAAAATAAATAAAACCCAGGGAGGTAACTATCATGTCATCTACAACCATTAACAATCCGGAACCATCTGCAAATACACTTTCTCATCAGAAAGTCTCCAGACTGACTTCAACAGCTCTTTTTGCAGCACTGATCTGTGTGACAACTGCTTATATTTTCCATATTCCATTTGGTGTAAATGGCGGATATGTACACATCGGAGATTCTCTGATCTATCTTGCCGCTGCATTCCTCCCAACACCATATGCCATGTTTGCTGGTGCAATCGGTGGTGCCATGGCAGATATCCTGACTGCCCCGGTATATGCACCTGCAACCTTCATCATCAAGATGCTGATCTCCCTTCCGATCACATGTAAAAAGGACAAGATCGTGAATGTACACAACTGTGTCGGCGTTATTGTTGCCGCTGTAATTTCCTTTATTGGATATTATATCACAGATGTAATCCTGTTCGGAACCTGGGGTGCACTGATTCCTTCGATTGTAGGAACCCTTGCCCAGTCAGGCGGAAGTGCTGTGATCTTTATCATTCTTGGTTCCACTCTTGACAAAGCCGGTTTCAAAAGTACAATGAAAAACAAATTTGGAATTTAGCCAAATATTTAATTATACGCAAATGACAGGTGGTTCTTGAATATCCGCCTGACTTTCAAAGAGGAGATTTTATTATAATGTCAGATATTATTTACACATTTAAAAACAATGCATATTTTAACATCACCAACCGCTGCACTTGCAAATGTATTTTCTGCATCCGTAACGAGCATGAAGCCATCGGAGAGGCAACAGAACTTTGGCACGACCACAATCCTTCTTTCGAAGAGATCAAGGCAGCTATTGATGCTTTTGATTTTACAAATTATCCGGAAGCCGTCTTCTGCGGCTACGGGGAACCGACCTGTGCCTACGATAATCTGATTGCTGCTGCAAAATACATGAAAGAAAAACATCCGGAAGTTCTCCTTCGCGTCAATACCAACGGACTTGGCGAACTCTTCAATAAAAAGCCGATCGCAGAAGAAATGGCAAAATATATCGATGCCGTATCGATCAGCCTGAATGCGCCAACTGCCGAACGTTACCAGGAAGTTACACAGCCTTGTTTTGAAAATGCGTTCCCAGATATGCTTGCATTTGCCGAGAAAGCGAAGAAGCTGTTCTCATCTGTGCAGTTCAGTGTGGTAAGCATCATTTCACAGGAAGAAATCGATGCGTCCCAGAAACTCGCAGACGAGATGGGGATTCCGTTGAAAGTTCGAATTTATTCGTAAGTTCATTCTCTTTTCTACTATAATTAACAAAGGGACGGCTGCCATACTTTGCGCTGTGCTGGCAGAAAGGCCAAAAGAAACCGGACTAATTCCATTATGCAAACCATTCCGATGAGCCTCTTAAGGCGAAAATCGTGTTCAGCAAAGGCTTCCACGATTTTTGAGTCTCATCTCCATTGCATAATAAGTGAATTAATCCGGTTTCTTTTGGTCCTTCTGCCCTTCTAGTGTATTCCCGTCAGCCTGATTTTTGAATGCTTGTAGCAAAGCGAATGAACAGGAACTTATTCATTCCGATTGTTATTCTCCCTTTCAACTCTGGTTCGATGTTTAACGAAAATAATACATGTTTTCCAATAAATGCCCGATAGTCAAATGTTTTCAATTAAACAACAGACTCCTCATCCCTTCTCAAAGTTTTCTCCTGCTTCGTTCTGAATTGCTGTTATCTTACCAATATCACCACATTTTATTCGATAAAGTTCAAAGAGCGCCAGCCACAAAAGGAATCGTTCGGATTCTATTTTGCGCTATGGAGATGAGACTCAGGAAGCATGGAAGCCTTTGCTGAACATGCTTCCCGTCCTAAGAGGCTCATCGGAATGGTTAGCGCAACTTGAATCCGAACGATTCCTTTTGTGGCTGGCGCTCACTCAACCTCTATCATTTGCCAAACAAAAATGACCATATACTTTCGTATACAGCCATTCTGTGTTCTCTCAAAGAGAAAGCTTTCACTTTTTATCCAAAGATTCCTCCGATCACAACGTAAGACAGGATATACATGATCACCGATGCCATGCATACGCCGACTACGATTGCTCCGAAAGCTTTTTTCCAGTCGATGCCAAGGAGGGATGCGACAAGAGCTCCGGTCCAGGCTCCGGTTCCCGGAAGCGGAATTCCTACGAAGAGTACCAGCCCCCAGAATTCATATCTGCTGATCCGATCACTTTTGCTCATCGCTTTTTTCTCCAGCTTTTCTACAAGCGGACGGAAAAGGCGCGTCTTGCGCAGCCATGCAAAAATCGGACGGATCAGAAGCAGGATAAACGGAATTGGGATCAGGTTCCCCACCAGACAGATCGGGATTGCACGCCAGGTCGGGATATTTAAAAACGCCGGACCTGCCGCAAGGATTCCTCCCCTGAGCTCCAGAATCGGAATCATTGAAATAATAAAGATAATCAGTTCTTTGGCAGCCTTGCCACCCAGATGAGTTACAAACCACTGTACTAAAGTTTCAGTCATACAAATCTCCTATTTTTTACTTATTAAATCGGTGCTTGACGTGTCAATACGCATAAATTGCTTATTTGTGTAAGCACAAACGCAATTTATGTTTTTAACACTTCATCATATATTCACGGAGGAAGGCAAAGAGTGCTTCCATCTCTTCTCTCGTACCGATCGTCACACGCAGATATTGCTCAATCCGCTCACTTCCCCAGAAACGCACATAGATTCCTTTTGCTTTCATTGCTTCAAAGAGTTCTTTTGCATCGTATTCCGGATGTGATACAAAGATGAAGTTTGCGCTTGGTTTTGGAAATACAAAGCCGAGCTTTTTGAATTCTTCTTCTGCCCAGTCTCTTGTCTCCACAATTTTACGTGTTGTCTCAGCAAAATATTCTTTATCTTTTACCGCTTCTGCTCCGTATACCAGAGAAGTTTTGTTCATAGTATAAGAATTGAACGAATATTTTGCATCGTTTAAATACTTGATCAGGAGCGGACTTGCGATTGCATATCCAATACGCATTCCTGCCATCGATCTTGCCTTTGAAAATGTCTGCGTAATGATCAGGTTGTCATATTTGTCCAGAAGCGAAAGTGCTGACTCTCCTGCGAAATCAATATATGCCTCATCCACAATCACAATAACATCCTGGTTGTGTCTGATAATATCTTCCACAAATTCCAGATCTTCATAGATGGATGTCGGTGCATTTGGATTCGGGAAAATCACACCACCATTTTCCGGATAATAATCTTCTTTTATGATATGGAAGTTTTCATCTACCTTCTTGCATTCGTATGGAATCCGGTAAAGATCCGCCCATACTTTGTAGAAGGAATATGTAATATCCGGAAAGAAAACCGGTTTTTCCGAGTTAAAGAAGGTAAGGAAACACATAGAGAGAACATCGTCAGATCCCACTCCCACAAAAACCTGATCTTTTCCAACATGATAAAAGTCCGCCAGTGCACTGACCAGTGTATCAGATGTCGGATCCGGATACAGCCTTAAACTGTCCACATGACCCTCCAGCTTTTTCATTGCCGCAAGAACTCCCGGTGCAGGTGGGTAGGGATTCTCATTGGTATTCAGTTTGATCACTTTTTTCTGTGGCTGTTCACCCGGAACATAAGGTTCTACTTTTCGGATATTTTTCTCAAATTCTCTCATCTTGCTTTCTCACCTTTCTGTCACATCTTTTGCTTTTGTCTTATCCTAGCTGATATTCTTTTGCAAGCTCTTTGAATTTCGGCAGTGCATTTACGATTGTCTCATAAGCTACACAATATGCAATTCTGACATATCCTGCACATCCAAAAGAACTTCCCGGTACTAAAAGCAGATTATATTTTTTTGCTTCCTGGCAAAATGTCTTTTCATCCTTGATCGGAGTCTTCATGAACAGGTAAAATGCACCCTGCGGTTTGACACATTCAAATCCACATTCTATGAGTCCCTGGTAAAGAGTTTCCCTGTTTCTGTTATAGTATGAAATATCGGTTTTCTCATGCAGACATCTTGCAACTACCTTCTGCTGCAGGGTTGGCGCATTGACAAATCCAAGAATACGGTTTGCAACATTTGCTGCTGCAATGAGTGTCTCTGAATCTTTTACATCATCCGGAATCACCAGATATCCGATTCGCTCTCCCGGCAGGGAAAGAGATTTACTATAAGAATATCCTACGATCGTATTGGCATAATACCTGGTCAGATACGGTACATCCACACCATCATAAGCAAGTTCACGGTATGGCTCATCAGAGATAAGATAAATCTCTGTTCCGTATTCGTTCTGCTTCTTCTCCATGATCTCTGCCATCTTCCTGATCGTCTCTTCGGAATAGACAACACCGGTCGGATTATTCGGTGTATTAACGATCACTGCTTTTGTCTTCGGTGTGATCTTTGCCTCAAATTCATCCAGCTTTGGCTGAAAATCTACGGTATTCGGTGAGATTTCAACCAGAACACCGTCAAAATTATTGACATAACTTCTGTACTCTCCAAAGTACGGTGCAAATGTGATCACTTCATCTCCCGGATTTAACAGTGCTTTTAAAATAACATTCAGTCCGCCTGCTGCGCCAACTGTCATCGTAATATTTTTTGCTGCAAATGCAGTACCAAATCGCTCATTCAGAGATTCAGCTACAGCCTGGCGAACATCTTCATATCCCGCATTGCTGTTAGTATATCCATGAAGCACCAGTTCATCTTCTTCATCCAAAATATCAAGAATCGCCTGCTTTACGGCTTTCGGTGCCGGTACATTTGGATTACCGAGACTGAAATCAAATACATTTTCCGGTCCGTAAATTTTTGCAAGACGATTTCCCTCTTCAAACATGGCGCGGATTGCCGAGCTGTTTGCCACCATATTTTCCATCTTCTTAGATATCATCTTTTGCACACTCCTTTTCGCTGTCTTCGTTTAATGTCACAACACCTTTTTCTACCATAAATACCGGTTTGTAGGAAAGCTTGGCCTTTCTTAATCCTTCTTCTCCAACATCATCTTCCCGGTTGGTATATTTGTATTTTCCGGCAATTTCATGCTCTACGAACTGCTGGTTGATCATGGTATACGCACCTTCAATATCCGCATAAGCTTTTTCGATATGAACCACAAAGGTATCGTCATTTACCGCTTCTCCAATCGTAAATGCAACAATCTCATCACCAACTCTGAGCAGACCTCCGATCAGGTTCAGTTCTTTGTAAAGGCGCAGTGAATTGAGTGTTACACACATCTCGGAATTCTTCTCTTCATCATCTTCACAGCCATTCAGATTCCGCCATTTCAGTGCCATCTGAAAACACTCTTCCAGATTATCCTCTGTAATCGTTTCGTAACTCCAGTTATCTCCGTGAAGTGCTTTAAATTTATTGACGTGATTCCGCTTGCCGTGCAGCTTTTTGCCGGAAAGTGTTGCAAGTTTCTCACTTTCATAGACATAATCCGCCTCATCTCTGTGATAGGTGATGTCGAATTTGCCTGGAAACCATGTTTCAAGCTTGGCGAAATTCTCTTTTGTCACCCCATACAGACAGAATGGAACGCCTTTTTCTTTCTCCCACTTCATGATATTTTCAATCGCTGCTTTTACATCTTCATCTTCACCTGCCGGAAATGCATAGCCGTAACCTGCACTGTTGTCCCGGAACAGGAGAACGTTATTATATTGTGCAAATTCTACTTCGTAAAACCTTGCCCACAGATATACATTTGCAAAAGTACGGTCGCAGCTTCTGCTTGGGTACTTTTTGAAATAAAAATCAATAAGATCCCGGTCTGTCAGTTCTGGTCTTTTAAATTTTGCTTCTGCCATAAAAAATCCTTCCATATTCCGCTTTTTTGCGGTACTGTCTGTTAGTATACCACATTTTGAGTGGATTTTTGCGGTTTTCTTGTATTTTTTTGTGTTACTTGTAAAGTTAGTGAGCCAAGACTGCAAAATAGAACGTTCCAATTCCACTCGGCAAACCATTCCGATAAGCCTCTGAAAGCGAAAATTGTGTCAGCAATGGCTTCCACAATTTTTGAGTCTTATCTTCATTGCCTCGAATGGAATTGGAACGTTCTATTTTGCAGTCTTGGCAGATCTACTTTACTGGTTATGACTGTTGCCCCAGTACGAGGTTTTTGCCAAACAGGAAACCGCAAAAACGGCTTTATTTGTTCGTTTGTTCCGGTATGATTTTCTTCGACAGACATAAAAAACGCAAAACGGCTTTGTTGATCCAGTTACTCCACTACTGTTTTCTGAAATAAAAACTATTTCAGTCTATAGATGAATACAGGAAGTGGAGGATCATTTTTACGGTTAAAATAGGAATTTACGATTACGAGCCATTTTTTGGAATCTAATGTTTTGAGATAATTCAAAATGGCTTCTTTTTCTTCGTAGCCGGTGTCACCGCCGCTGTAGATGCAGAGGTTTATGATGCCGCCTTTTTTGAGCAGGTTAAGGGCTGACTCGATGGCGGTGAGGCTGGTGGCTGCGCGGGTTGCGATTTTGTGGTCACCGCCGGGGAGGTAGCCGAAATTGAAAATAATGACCTTGGCTTCTTCTTTTACATAGATCTGCATTTTTTCGTGACCGTCCTGGATCAGCTTGGCTCTTGCCGACAGGTTCGCTTTTTCGAGGCGTTCTCTGGTGTGAGCAATCGCCATCTCTTGCACATCAAAAGCATAGACATTTCCGGTCTCTCCGACTTTCTGGCACAAAAACTCCGTGTCACCGCCGTTTCCGGCGGTGGCATCAATGCAGATCTCCCCTTCTTCTATATACTCTTCTAAAATGTGATGGCAATATTCTGTGATCTGAAAATTCATGTCCTAAACCTCCTGCTTATGTTCGGAAAGTGCGCATTGCCTCGATGATCTGTGCGATCAGAGCTTTCTTCTTTTGTTATCATTTTCTGTCACTTATCTGTCTTTTATTTACCGGGCAATCCATTTGGAATTTTCTGTCGAATAAAAATTAAGCATTTCCCGTACTTCTTTTTCGTTATCGAATGGGTTCCTGATAATCTTATACTCTTTATCTTCCCATGGGATGGTGATCTTACCATTTTTTACCGTCATCTGCTCGATGGCTGTCCGTGGCAGCTGTACGAGTTCATTGCCATCCTTGTCATAGAATGCCATACCATTGTCCCAGTAAATAATCACACGCATCATTTTCATTCCATAGCTGCGCGTAACCAGGCACACCATTGCGATCACAAGGAACCAGATACTGTAAGTCAGCCCGCCGGCAATCCCGCTTCCTATTGCGCACAGAATGCAGAAAACTGCAAATGGAAGCATCAGATATTTAACGGTCATGCCGCTGTAATACCCGGATACCAGACAATGAAAACTGCCCTTCCATTCATTTCCAAATTTCGCAGCTTCCTGCTGTGTCTTCTTCTGGATCACCTGATTCACCGCCTGCATGATGGCATTCCGAACCAGACGCTGTACAATATGTCCCATCTTTTGTACCTCCTCATGTTCTCTCATTTATGTCAATTTTAGCATATCCTGTTACTTTTTCAACCACACAGCGTTATATATGATATAAGTTTTTCTTATATCACTATTCATAGAATGTATTTCCCATTTCTTCCCATTTCTCCTAAATTAGAAGTATCGACTTATGGAGGTACTGACCAATGAAACTTACTACAAAAAGAAAAGAACAGATTTCTTCTGTTCTCATCATCTGCCTGGGAAATATACTCAACGCTTTTTCAGCCAGAGTCTTTCTTCTTCCGGCTGACCTTGTTGCCGGTGGCACGACCGGAATCGGGCTGATCCTGCAGCGCATAACCGGGATCCCTCTTTCCTCTCTGGTGCTCGCTTTCAACATTATCATGCTGGTGCTTGCCTATATTTTCCTCGGGAAAAAATATACATTATCTGCAATTTTAAGCTCTTTTATGTATCCGATCGCACTGGAATTCTTCAATCAGATCCTTGGAGATTATATTCTGACAGACAATCTGATCCTATGCACACTCTTTGCTGGCATTGGAATCGGAATCTCCCTTGGAATGATCATCCGTACCGGTGCTTCTACCGGTGGCGTAGACGTTCCGCCACTGATTTTAAATAAATATTTCCGTTTTCCTGTTTCAGCCGGATTGTACATCATTGACTTCTTTGTCATCCTGGGGCAGGCACTTTATCAGCCAGTTGACAAGGTACTATATGCGATTTTGTATGTGATCATTTACACCCTTGTCATGAACAAGCTGATCGTCAGCGGAACTTCAAGGATTGCTGTTCAGATCATCAGCAAACATTCAGATGAAATCCGTAATTTTGTACTTACCCAGATTGACCGCGGTGCAACCATCATTCCAGTTCAGGGTGGCTATCTGAACCAGCAGCTGAATATGGTACTCACCGTCATCTCCAACCGTGAACTCGTCCAACTTGAAAAAAATGTTCATCAGATCGATCCGGAAAGCTTTATCATCGTTTCCCAGGTACAGGAAGTTCAGGGACGCGGATTTAATCTGGACAAACACTGGAAACCAGAGTAGTCAGATACCTCTGAAATTCCCGGATTTCCGGCTCTTTTTTCTTTGATTTCAGGCAGGCAAAATAAAGACTGTCCTGCCTGGCTGGAACCAGTGGCACCGCCGTAACCCCATAGTATTCTGCAAAGGACTTTGGTCCGATCGCGATTCCACTTCCACTTTTCACCATCTTCATCACCGTATCGATGCTGTCTGAGCGGATGACTCTCTTCCATGCGATATTCTGTTCACCATATGTCTTTCTGAGGAGACGGTCTTCCACCGAATGCTCCAGTCCTGTAAGCATAGTATATTCCCTGCAATCCATGATTGAAGCATTTTTCTTCTGCGCGAGCGGATGATCCGGTGCCGTCAGTATACACTGCTTCTCACGGATCAGTTCTTTTGCAAAACAGACACATTTCTCCATGCCGATTTCATTTTCCGGCATCCGGTCCAGTGCCATATCAAGGGAACCGTCCTTGATCGCCGCATATGCATCCAGCCCAGCCTCCGTATAAAATGTCACCTCGAGCTCCGGATGCCTTTCAAAATATCTGGCAATCTTCGGAAACAGTCTGTTGGAATAGACTCTGGCACCAAGTCCGATTTTTAATTTTTTATGTTCTGTTCCCGAAATCACTTCTTCTTTAAAACGATTCCAGTCTTTTAGCATTTCTTGCGCTTTTTGGTAAAAAACATTCCCTTTTTCGGTAAGTTCCAGTCCTTTGCTTGTCCTGTGAAATACGCGGTATCCCAGTTCCTTTTCCAGATTCCGGATCTGCTGGGACAGAGCGGGCTGCGAGACGAAAAGGTACTCTGCTGCGCGGGAAATGCTTTTGCAATTTGCGATTTCTACAATGTAAGTTAATTGTTGTATGTTCATTCAACGCCTCTGTTTTGTTTTTCGGTATATAAAAATCCCCCATACGGGACATTTCTGTTTTCTTGACCTGTATGAGGGTATCCTATTACTATTTTTTAGCAGGAGTGCGTCCTGCAAGCCATCCTCTGACGGTTTCAATATTTGCTTTTATTATCCGATCAATATGGGCGATCGGGCATGTTCTTGAAATCCATCTGCACTTCGTTGTCAATAACTGTGAGTTCTTCATCATCCATAATAATTCGAAGAACATACTCACAGGCTTTCCTGTCTTTATACACTTTTGCCTGCTTCTATTATACTGCCTCATTCATCGATGCCAGCTTTGCTGCCTGGTCTGCTGCGATCAGGCTGTCAATGACTTCATCCAGATCTCCGTTCATAATGCTGTCCAGCTTATGAAGCGTAAGCTTGATTCTGTGATCGGTCACACGTCCCTGTGGGAAGTTGTAAGTACGGATCTTCTCAGAACGGTCTCCGGTACCGATCTGGCTTCTTCTTGCCTCAGCCTCTGCAGAATGCTGCTTCTCCAGTTCCAGTTCATATAATTTGGAACGCAGAAGACGAAATGCCTTTTCCTTGTTCTGCAGCTGTGATTTTTCAGTCTGACTGTAGATCACGATTCCTGTCGGATAATGAGTCAGTCGTACAGCAGAGTCTGTGGTATTGACACACTGGCCACCGTTACCAGATGCACGCATAACATCGATACGGATATCTTTTTCATCGATCACAACGTCAACTTCTTCTGCTTCCGGCATCACTGCTACGGTAATGGTTGAAGTATGGATACGTCCGCCGCTTTCTGTCTCTGGCACACGCTGTACACGATGTACACCACTTTCATACTTCATACGGGAATATGCTCCCTGTCCTGTGATCATAAATACAACTTCCTTGAATCCACCGATTCCGTTTTCATTGAGGGAGATCATCTCTGTCTTCCAGCGTCTGCTGTCTGCATAATGTACATACATACGGTAGATCTCAGCCGCAAAAAGGGCAGCTTCATCTCCACCTGCACCTGCACGGATCTCCACGATAACGTTCTTGTCATCGTTCGGGTCTTTTGGAAGAAGAAGGATCTTGAGCTCCTGTTCCAGCTCTTCGACTCTCTTCTTAGACTCACTGAGTTCTTCTTTTGCCAGCTCTTTCATCTCTTCATCGGATTCTTCCTCCAGAAGAGAAAGACTGTCTTCAATGTTCTGTTTACAATTTTTATATTCTTTATATGCCTCAACAATCGGGGTCAGATCATTCTGTTCTTTCATCAGCTTGCGGAAACGTGACTGGTCATTCACCACGTCCGGTTCCTGAAGCTCACCCATAATCTCCTCATAACGAATGAGCAGATCTTCTAATTTATCAAACATTTCTTTTCCTCCTGTTATTTGCTACGCCTATTGTACACGCCACATACCACACGGTCAAGACCTGCCAGATCCTTTTGCGTTGAAACCTGTTCAAATCCAGTCTCTTTCAGCAATTTTTCCACATCTGCACTCTGGTCATATCCAATCTCCATCACAAGCCAGCCGCCGTCTGTCAGATATTCCGGAACCTTTTCTGCCAGGATCCGGTAAAAATAAAGACCGTCCTCTTTTCCGTCCAATGCCTCATACGGGTCATGAAGACGTACCTCTGCTTCCAGCTCTTCGATCACTTTTGTCGGGATATAAGGTGGATTCGATGTGATCATGTCAAATGTTCCTGTAATATTTTCAAACATATCAGTCTGGATCCACTTACCGCTCACTCCCAGCTTTTTGGCATTTTTTTCAGCCACTTTCAGAGCTTCTTCTGAAATATCTGCACCTTCTATGACAATCTGCGGATTTCTCAGTTTCAGGCTGATTGGGATACAGCCTGAACCGGTACACATATCCAGCACTTTTACCGGATTTTCCTTTTTCATAAGAAGCAGTCTTTTTTCTGCTTCCTCTACAAGAATCTCAGTATCCTGTCTTGGCACAAGTACATGTTCATTGACTGCAAATTCATATCCCATAAATTCCTGAACCCCGGTCAGATGCTGCACCGGAATCCGGGTTTTTCTGCAGCTTACCAGCTCAAAGAACCGGTCTTCTTCATTTTTCGGCATTCTTTCAAAACCATCCACATAATATCTGGTCCTTGTCATGCCGGTCACATGCTCCAGCAGGATCCAGGCATCACTTTCCGGCTCCGGAATCCCCGCCGCTTTCAATTCACCTGTAGCTTTCTGATATGCTTCCTGATAGGTCACAGCTTTTACTCCTCTTCCTTATATCCGAAATTCTCTCTCAAATACGCTTTCCAGTCAAACACCGCTTCTACAGACGCAATCCCGACCTCGATCATCTCATCGTCCGGTTCCTTTGTCGTAAGCCCCTGCAGCCAAAGTCCCGGCTTACTTAAGATACACACGATCGGATTCTCACTGCTTCCTGCCCATTTGATCAACTCATAAGAAATACCAGCAATCACCGGAAGAAGTGCAATTCTCACAATCACTCTCATCAGCGGAGATTCTACCCTTACAAAAAATAAGAGAATGATTCCCACGATCATGACAAACAGCATGAAGCTGGTTCCACATCTTTTGTGTTCTTTAGAGCTCTTTCTAACATTTTCAACAGTCAGTGAAAGTCCATGTTCAATGCAGTTGATACACTTATGCTCCGCGCCATGATAGCGATACAAACGCTTAATATCGTTCATTACCGAAATTCCGCCCACATAGGCAATAAAAATCGTAATGCGGATGATTCCCTCAATGATAATCCGAACTGTATAGGAAGAAATCCATTTCTTCAGCATATCTGACAAAAAATACGGAAGTACCATAAAAATACCGATTGCAAGTGCAAAAGATACAACCATCGTCAGCGTCATCAAAAGCTTTTCCGTACGCTCCTGCTTCTTTTCTTCGACTTCGGTCATCTCTTTTTCTTCCTCTTCCTCATAGAAGCTTGCTGACCAGGTCAAAGTCTTCATCCCCAGCACCAGAGAATCAACAAAATTAAAGATTCCTCTGACAAAAGGTAGCTTCGTAAGTGCCGTATATTTTCCGACTACACTTTTATATGTATCTGTTGTAACTTCTATCTCTCCGTCAGGCTTTCTCACCGCAACCGCATAACGGTCTTTATTCTTCATCATCACGCCTTCGATGACAGCCTGACCACCAATATTCGAAGATTTCATATTCTGTTATGTCCTTTTTAATTCATCGTATACACAAAATAGGCTGAGATTTCACAATCCCAGCCTGTTGAATTCTCTTATTACTGAATTCCGTATTTCTTGTTAAACTTGTCAACACGACCTCTGGCCTGAGTTGCTTTCTGCTGTCCTGTGTAGAACGGATGACATTTAGAGCAGATTTCTACGTGGATTTCTTTGCTTGTAGAACCTGTTACGAATGTATTCCCACAGTTGCAAGTTACAGTTGCCTGATAGTAATCTGGATGGATTCCTTCTTTCATGATTTTCACCTCTTCTTGTTTTATTCGTTTTACGCGCTTTCACGCGGCTAATATCTTTAAACAGCTATGTTAGCATAACATAGTTTTTTTCTAAATGCAAGTAATTTTCTAAATAAACTTTGTTTTTTTGACCATTTGGACAAATTCTACGTTATTTTTCGTGCGGTCAAACATATTCAGAATGCTGTCTACCGCTTCATCTGACTTCATTCCGTTTAATGCACGGCGCATAATATCCACTGCTTCCTGCTCCTCTTTCGTAAGAAGCAGATCCTCTCTTCTTGTTCCGGATTTCGGGATATCGATTGCAGGAAAGATTCTCTTTTCAGAAAGCTTCCGGTCAAGCACCAGTTCCATATTACCGGTTCCCTTAAATTCTTCGTAGATGACATCATCCATCTTACTTCCGGTATCTACAAGTGCGGTTGCGAGGATAGTAAGGCTTCCGCCCTCACGCATATTTCTCGCTGCGCCAAAGAAACGTTTCGGCATATGAAGTGCTGCCGGATCAAGACCACCGGACAGGGTTCGTCCGCTCGGTGGAACAACCAGGTTGTATGCTCTTGCCAGACGGGTAATGCTGTCCAAAAGGATCACAACGTCCTTTTTGTGCTCAACCAGACGTTTTGCACGCTCGATCACCATCTCTGACACACGTTTATGATGCTCCGGAAGCTCATCAAAGGTCGAATAAATAACTTCCACATTATCCCCTTCAATGGCTTCTTTGATGTCGGTTACTTCTTCCGGACGTTCATCGATCAGAAGGATCAGAAGATGGATCTCCGGATTATTCTTCCTCATAGAAAGCGCCACCTGCTTCAACAGGGTTGTCTTACCTGCTTTCGGCGGTGATACAATCATGCCTCGCTGTCCCTTACCAATTGGAGAGATCAGATCCATAACACGCATTGCAGTGCTGCTCTTTCCCGCTTCCAGTCTGAGACGTTCATTTGGGAAAATCGGTGTCATATTTTCAAAGTTCATTCTACGTCCTGCTTCTGCCGGAGACATTCCATTGATCTTGCTCAGATACAGAAGCGCACTGAATTTTTCAGACTGTGTCTTTACTCTTGTATTTCCTGTCAGGATATCCCCTGTCTTCAGGCTGAATCTGCGGATCTGCGATGGTGATACATATACATCTTCATCGCCCGGCAGATAGTTCTGGGAACGGATAAATCCGTATCCATCCATAACTTCCAGAATTCCATTCACCGTACGTCCACTGTCGAGCTGTTCAATATCTGCGGTTCCGGCTTTTTCGGATTTTACTTCCTCCTTCGCCTCTTTTATTGAAACTTTGTCATCTTCTTCCAGCATAAGATCGATCAGATCTGCTTTTTTCATCGTTGAAATTCCGCGAAGTCCGCGCGTTTTTGCCACCTCTTTTAATGTAGAAAGAGGCAGGGACTCATATTTTTCTCTCGTCATATATTCTATATTCCTCCTTTATTCCAATTACTTTTCTTATACAAAAAAATATTAAACTTTTAACATTGGGAAATCTTGTCTGAACTGACTAATCTGCTTTTGATAAACCCAAGTATACAACATTTTGCACAAAATGGAAAGAAGTTTTTTGATTTGCTTTCATATCAGAAGAATGTTATCATAAAAGAGCAGCAAAACTGTAATCAAAGGAGGACGTATGAAAATGTCAGCAATTGAGCAAGCACTTGAAATGCATGAAAAATGGAATGGAAAAATTGAAACTACTGCAAAGTCACACGTAAACTCTCGTGAAGACCTCGCAATCGCATATACACCAGGCGTTGCCGAGCCATGCAAAGTCATTGCAAAGGACCCGGATGCAGCCTACAAATACACGATGAAAGCCAACACAATCGCTGTAGTATCCGACGGTAGTGCCGTTCTCGGACTTGGTAACATCGGAGCCAAAGCCGCCATGCCTGTTATGGAAGGAAAAGCAGTTCTTTTCAAAGAATTCGGCGGAGTCAACGCAGTTCCGATCTGCCTGGACACTCAGGATACAGAAGAGATTATTAAGACAGTTGTCAATATTGCACCTGCTTTCGGCGGAATCAACCTGGAAGATATCTCTGCCCCACGCTGTTTTGAGATTGAGAGCCGTTTAAAAGAACTTCTTGATATCCCTGTATTCCACGATGACCAGCACGGAACCGCCATCGTCGTTCTGGCAGGCATCATCAACGCCCTGAAAGTAACCGGCAAGAAAAAAGAAGACTGTAAAATTGTTGTAAATGGTGCTGGAAGTGCCGGAGTTGCAATCACAAAGCTTCTTCTCACCTACGGTTTCCCGAAGATCACCATGTGTGATATCAATGGAATCATCTCAGCTGATTCACCGAATCTGAACTGGATGCAGAAAGAGATGACCAAAGTGACCAATCTCGACCATGAGACCGGTACACTTGCTGATGCACTCAAGGGTGCTGATATTTTCGTCGGTGTATCTGCCCCGAACATTGTTTCCCAGGAAATGGTTGCTTCTATGAATAAGGATGCGATCCTTTTCGCAATGGCAAACCCGGTACCGGAGATCATGCCGGATCTTGCAAAAGCTGCAGGCGCAAAAGTTGTCGGAACCGGACGTTCTGACTTCCCAAACCAAGTCAACAACGTTGTCGCTTTCCCTGGTATCTTTAAAGGTGCATTAGAGGGACGTGCACCACAGATCACCGAAGAGATGAAGCTTGCCACAGCAAAAGCAATCGCTGGACTTGTTCCGGATGAAGAGCTGAACGAGGACAATATTCTTCCGGAAGCTTTTGACCCTCGCGTATCACAGGTCGTAAGTGAAGCTGTCAAAGCTCTGATTTAATCTTATGAATACAAGAACCTATGATAGCAATCGCCCGCAGGAAATATCCTGCGGGCTTACTTACAAAAAAGGAACTCCTCAGCGCTGGGGAGAACGGCGCTACTATGCACTGGACTACTATCTGAAACAGAATTTCGGTGAAAAACTGTACAAGATTTCTTTAAACGGAGGCTGTTCCTGTCCGAACCGGGACGGAACCTGCGGCACACGCGGTTGTATCTTCTGTAGCGAAGGCGGATCCGGCGATTTTGCCGCTTCTTCTTCTCTTTCTGTTGCCGATCAGCTTGCCTATGGAAAAGGCCTTGTCCGCCCCAAATACAACGGACACAGCTATATCGCCTATTTTCAGGCATATACCAATACCTATGCACCAGCCTGTCATCTGCGCCGGATCTTTACCGAAGCGATTTCTGATCCAGAAGTACGCATTTTATCTATCGCAACGCGTCCGGATTGCCTTTCACCTGAAATCCTTACACTGCTTGCCGAACTAAATGCCATTAAACCGGTCTGGGTAGAGCTTGGACTTCAGACGATCCACGAACGCACTGCCAACTGGATGCGCCGTGGTTATCCACTTTCCGTCTTTGAGCAGGCGGTCCATTCCCTTCACGCGATTGGGGTACAGATCATCACCCACGTAATTTTATTTCTTCCGGGAGAATCTGAAGCAGATATGCTCGCAACCATCCATTATCTGAACGCTCTTCCGATTGACGGAATCAAGCTGCAGCTTCTCCACGTTCTGAAGCATACCGATCTGGCAGATTTTTACAGGCAGGAACCTTTTTATATTCCAGATATGAACTCTTATTTTCATCTGCTCGGAAAATGTATCGCTTCGCTCCGTCCGGATATTGTCATTCACCGTCTGACCGGTGACGGACCAAAATCTCTTCTTATCGCACCGCTCTGGACCGGCAATAAACGGTTAGTACTCAATCAGATGCAGCGCTATTTAAAAGAGCAGAATCTCTGGCAGGGAAAAGAATATACTACATTTTAAGGAGGCAGCCCTATGGCAGAAGCATTTACACTTTATAAACTCATCATTCTATACATGCTGGACAAAGTTGATTTTCCTCTGACCAACTCCCAGATTTCTGAATTTGTCCTGGACAAAGGATATACCGATTATTTCAAACTCCAGCAGGCTCTTTCTGAACTTGCGGACGGTGGTCTCATCCTGAAAGAATCCACTCACAACCGCACTCTTTTCCATCTGACGGAAGATGGGAAAGGGACAATTCATCTTTTCCGAGATAAAATCTCAAAGCCAATCCAGGATGATATTGACCACTTTTTACAGACAAAACAGTATGATCTGAAAAATGAAGTTTCCGTAAAGGCGGATTATATGAAAAATGCAGGAGAGGAATATTCCGTGCGCTGTCAGGTCTTTGAAAATCACGAACCCCTGATCGATCTGACCCTTTCTGTACCGACTGAAAAAGAAGCGGCGGCAATCGCACTCAACTGGCAGAAAAAAAATCAAGTCGTCTATGCGTGGCTGATGTCTCAGTTATTGTGATGGATGTGAATGATACGGTTCGCAAATTAAGGCTGTGATTGGGCAATGATACACTTGAATCTCACGACATGAAAACTCTACGTTGTTCTTTGGGCAGATCTCAGCTACGTTCTTGAAAGCTTGCAAGCCTCATGCCTGCTCCAAAAGAGCTGAATCCCGGGCGCGGACAGAAAACAAATGGATAAGGATTCCATGTTTGTGCTATGGAGATGAGACACAAAAATTGTGGAAGCCCTTGCTGACACAATTTTCGCCTTAAGTGGCTCATCGGAATGGTCAGCACAAAGGAATCTGCTCTATTTGTTTTCTGTCCACGTCCGACCACAACCTACAAAAAAAGCAGACCGTCCCATATTCCGATCTGCCTAAATAACCACCACAAAACTGATGTATTTCCTTTCTTCTATTTCCACCGTAATTTCTCCGTGGTAACGATTCACAAGCATCTTTGCATTATAAAGTCCCAGTCCATGCTTTTTTCCATCTTCTTTCGTAGAAAATCCTTTTTCAAAGAAATGACTGATCTCGCCAAGTCCTATATTTTCGACCTGATTCTTTATCGTGAAGATAAGCTTATCATTCTGGGAATCAATTTCGATCAGTACCTGATTTTTTTCTTCGGTACAGGCTTCGTATGCATTGTCGATCAGGGTTCCAACAATCTCGATCAGGTGGTGTTCGGAAATGCCGGAAACGATTTCTTTGTTCCACACGCGGATATCGGTTCGGACATATTCCGGCGCACGGACAATTTTACTGTAGATAAATCCCGCCAGGATTTTATCGCTGATCTTCAGAAGGGGGAGATACTTCCTGCTGTCATCTTCTCTGGCAATTTCCGTAATATATTCAGACTGCTTTGCTACCAGTTCTTCATAATTGTCGATGGTCAGATGCATATTCAGGATTGCATTCAGATGATTGTCAAATTCATGCTGTTTGGCACGGATTTCTTTGACCAGTTCTTCCAGCGGAATCAGATAGTTCTGATAAAGCCGCAGTTCATTTTCCTTCTGGCGTATCAGTACATAATTACTTCTCCAGTCCACAATTCCCCAGATCACAACGATCACCATCAGAACAAACATGATAAACACCCTGTAATCAAAGGTACCGCTGATCAGGAAATCCACGATCAGATAGACTGATACCATAAGTGCCATTACGCAGAAAATACGATATAGAAATTTGCGTACCCAATCAGCCATTTAACAGTCCTCCGATCACCGATTTGTAAGTCACACCGATTTCTACCGTATCCGGACAATTTTTGATCCGGATGATCCGGTTGACGGTATCGTAATATTCAACTTCATTCTTATTGACCGCATACATCCGATGGCACTGCGCAAACATCCCTTTTGGCATCTTAAGCAGCATCTGTCTGAGAGTCACATAAGGGACATCCCAGTTCTCCGTCACAAGATGCAGTCTTGTTCCTCTCGGTATCGCTTCCAGATAACGGATATCCTCGCATTTCAGCTGATAATTGATCCCGTCTTTTTTCACAACGATCACCGGTGGTTTCTCCCTGCTCTCTTTTTCCAGCACCTTCTGAACAACCTCTTCCACCTGCTCCCTGTGAAATGGCTTCATAATGTACTGGTAACAGTGCAGCTCCCGGTAAGCCTGCATTTTCATATTGCCAATGGCAGTCACCATCACGATCGGGGTAAAAGTATATTCAAACCTCTCCCGTATCTCTCTTGCGAACAAAATCCCACCGATATCCTCCCGGTCCTCGCCGCTTAGATTTACATCCAAAAGGAAAAGACCATACCGGATTTCCTGATCCAGCAGGTCTTTTGCTTCTTTCAGGGAAGATGCCTTGTGGACACGGATATCATCTGAATATGTGGTAAGAATCTCTGACAATGCCTGCAGCGAAGTCAGTTCATCTTCCAGGATCAATACATCCGTCATCTATTTGTCACCTTTCCTCTCTCTTTTTTAATCTAATCTTCCTTGATCACTTCTTTAGCGCTCTTTACAAGCCCCGCAAGTGACTGCAGTTCTGACGGAATGATGATTTTCGTTGCCTTGCCGTCTGCAGCCTTTTCAAATGCCTCCAGACTCTTGATCGTAAGCACTGCCTGGTCTGCACCCGCTTCACGGATGAAACGGATACCGTCTGCATTTGCCTGCTGTACTTTAAGGATGGCTTCCGCTTCACCTTCAGCCTCTTTGATCCTCTTTTCTTTTTCTGCTTCTGCCTGGAGGATCGCTGCCTGTTTTTCAGCTTCCGCTTTCAGAATCACAGATTCTTTTTCACCTTCTGCAACAAGGACAGTAGATTTCTTTTCACCTTCTGCACGGAGAATAGCTTCACGTCTTTCACGTTCTGCTTTCATCTGTTTCTCCATTGCATCCTGGATCGCTGCCGGTGGAATGATATTTTTCAGTTCCACACGATTGACTTTGATTCCCCATGGATCCGTTGCCACATCAAGAGATGCTCGCATCTTCGTATTGATCGTCTCTCTTGATGTCAGTGTCTGGTCAAGTTCCAGATCACCAATGATGTTACGAAGGGTGGTCGCTGTCAGATTCTCGATTGCCATGATTGGGTTCGCTACTCCGTAGCAGAACATCTTCGGATCTGTAATCTGGTAGAATACAACGGTATCGATCCGCATGGTTACATTATCCTTTGTGATAACCGGCTGCGGTGCAAAATCAACTACCTGCTCTTTTAAGTCTACTCTTCTTGCCACACGTTCAATGATCGGCAGTTTAAAATGAAGTCCTACACTCCATGTTGCCTGATATGCACCAAGACGTTCGATAACCAGTGCCTTTGCCTGTGGCACGATTTTAATGCAGGAAATCAGAAACAGTAATGCGATCACAATAATAATTACTAAAATAATAAGTCCCGTCATCTTTTAGTCCTCCTCATATTTTTTTACAATTAACTTTACTCCGGATATATTAACCACCTTCGCCAGTGTTCCGGGGTCCAGGATCACGTTATCCTGTTCGGATCTTACCGTCCACTCTGTACCATTTACTACCGCCATACCAGTCTGCCCTATGTTATCTACTTTCTGGCTGATCCGGATCGTCTTTCCGATGATTCCTTCATAGTTCGTCTTCAGACGGCGGGTGTTAATAAAACGCATTGCAAATGGTCTGGTAAATACAAGCAGTAAAATTGTCACAATAAAAAATGCAACCACCTGTCCGGCAAACGGTACATCCAGAATATTCAGGATCAGTGCCGCCAGCGCACCTCCTGCTCCCCAGATCGTTGTAAGTCCCACCGTTACGATCTCGATCACCAGAAGTACTACCAGAAGAACCAGCCATGCAACAGTTATATAGCTGTCCTGAACTGCTCCCATATTCTTCACTCCTTTCTGCTTACAGATATGGTAGCAGAGTGTCTGTGTCAAATCAATCCCTTCTGCGTGAATGCAGTGATTTCCTGTGCGAATAGGTTACGCTTCATCCTTAATCCGCTTCATATGCGCTTTGATCGTTTGTTCGTAGCCGTTATCGCTCGCTTCATAGAATACGGCATCTTTGATCTCATCCGGCAGATACTGCTGTTTTACATAATGATTCGGATAATCATGCGCGTATTTGTAACCAATTCCATGCCCCAGCTTTGCAGAACCTCTATAATGTGCATCCTGCAAATGCACCGGAACAGTCGTTTTATATTTTTTCACATTGTCCATCGCAGCAAAGACAGCATTACATGCTGAATTACTCTTCGGCGCTGTTGCCACATAAAGAACTGCCTGTGATAAAATGATCTGTGCCTCCGGCATTCCGATTCGCTCCACTGCCTGTGCTGCACTGACTGCAACATTCAGTGCCATCGGATCCGCATTTCCCACATCTTCCGATGCACAGATCATAATCCTGCGGGCAATAAACTTAATGTCTTCTCCGGCATACAGCATCTTTGCCAGATAATATACGGCTGCATCCGGATCAGAACCGCGCATACTTTTAATAAATGCGGATATGGTATCATAATGATTATCTCCTGTCTTATCATATCGCACAACCCGCTTCTGTATACATTCGGATGCAACATCCAGCGTGATATGGATCATTCCATCCTCACTTCTTGGTGTGGTAAGGATACCCAGTTCCACCGCATTAAGCGCAGATCTGGCATCTCCACCGGCAAGGTCTGCCAGGAAATGCAGGGCATCCTCCTCGATCACCGCATGATAGCTTCCCATTCCTTTTTTTTCATCCTGCACCGCTCTCAGAATCAGGGTCTCTACTTCTTCCTGTGAAAGCGGACAAAGTTCAAATACACTGGATCTGGAAAGAAGCGCACCGTTCACCTCAAAGTAAGGATTTTCTGTCGTCGCACCGATCAGAATGATCGTGCCGTCCTCCACAAACGGGAGCAGATAATCCTGCTGTCCTTTATTAAACCGGTGAATCTCATCGATGAAAAGGATTGTCCTTTTCTGGTACATCCCTTTCAGTTCTTTCGCCTTATTCACCACTTCTTCCATATCCTTCTTCCCGGCAACCGTAGCATTGATCTGGGTAAATTCTGCACTTGTAGTATTGGCGATCACCTTTGCAAGCGTAGTCTTTCCGGTTCCCGGAGGTCCGTAAAAAATAACAGAACTCAGTTTATCCGCCTTGATTGCACGGTATAAAAGCTTGTCCTTTCCGATAATGTGCTGCTGTCCAACCACTTCATCCAGAGTCGTCGGACGCAGTCTGGAGGCAAGGGGCGATTCTTTCTCCTTTGTCGTCTCCCGCATATAATCAAATAAATCCATCAAAACCTCTCCTTTAATCCAGCAGCAATTCATCGACTGTCACAAATTCATATCCCTTCGCCTGCATGATATCGATAATGCGAAGTGCCGCCTTTACTGAAGACAGATAACAGTCATGTAATAAAATAATATCATTTTCCTCCGTTTCCGTCACTACTTTATTGACAATTTCTGTCTCGTTATCCGTATTCCAGTCAAGCGGATCCACATTCCATAGCACCGCAATCATGCCGGTATTCTCTTCCATCTCCTTCTTCCAGGCTCCATAGGGCGGTCGCATATATTCCGTCTTTTTTCCGGTAATTTTTTCAATCGCGGTATTGGTCTTTCCGAGTTCGCACTCTGTCATTTTCTGAGACATTTTTGTGAGATCTACATGACTGTAAGTATGATTTCCAATAATATGCCCTTCTTCAGCCTCTCTACTCACAACTTTCGGATATTTTACTACATTTTCCCCGATCACAAAAAAAGTAACCTTCACATTCCGCCCGGCAAGCCCGTCAAGGAGCACTGGCGTACTGGAAGGATGTGGGCCATCATCAAATGTGAGGGCGATCTTGGGCTTTTCCTGATACTGCTCGTTTGTTCCACCTGCCTCATAGGATGCTTCTACCGTTTCATCGTTCATTCTTATCAGTTTGATCTTTCCGTTATCGATCACTCCCCAGGTAAACAGAAGCCATGTAAAGCATAAAAAACTGATTGTTCCATAAAGCAGTCGGTACCACATACGGATATCCCTCTTTTCCCATTCTCTTTTTACTATATGCGGGAGATTCTTTACCTATGTACTCACATTTATGCTTTCTTGCCTCCGGTACTCTTGCATTAAAAAAATATATACAGAACACCAATCTCTTCCTGTTTTCTATACTCAGATCAAAAAAGGGGATATCAACCAGCTTCTGCTGACTCATATCCCCTGAATGATCTACATTGCTTTTTTATAAAGTTCAACGATATCCCTGATCGTAGACTGTCTCGGATTTGCCATGATATTTCCGCTCTTCATGGCATCAGCAGCCATCAGTTCAATCTTATCTTCCGTTACACCAACATCGGCAAGATGCTGCGGAATACCAAGATCACGAAGCAGATCTCTCGCTTCATCTACCAGCATTTCCGGAACAAAATCGATCACCGGGTCTTTTTCTTTGCTGATATAATTGTAGATCTTCTCATAACGTCCATGATCTGCAAGTGCATTATATTCCACAATCGTTGGAAGAAGAATCGCATTTGCCACACCGTGTGCCACATGGAAATAGGCGCTTACCGGATGGCTCATAGCATGGATATTTCCAAGTCTTGCCCATGCAAATGCGATACCTGCGAACATGCTTCCGGAGAGCATGGCTGCCGCCGCCTCTTCGTCCTGACGGTTTGCTACGAATCTGCGCAGATTTGCACCGATCAGTTCCATTGCCTTTTCTGCCATTGCATCAGAAAATGGAGATGCATCTCTTGAAGTGTAAGCCTCCCATGCATGGATCAGTGCATCTACGCCACATGCTGCGGCTACCGATGCCGGAGAAGTCATAACAAGCTCCGGATCCAGAAGTGCATAGCTTGGGATCAGCTCATAGCTGAACACAGTCAGCTTATAATTTCTTGTTTCATCGGTAATAACAGAAAATGCCGTCACTTCACTTCCTGTACCTGCAGTTGTCGGGATCGCAATGATCGGAACGATCGGTCCCGGTACCTTGTGTGCACCTTCATAATCTCCGATCTCTCCGCCGTATTTTGCAAGAACACCCACTGCCTTTGCCACATCCATCGGACTTCCGCCACCGAAAGCTACAATACTGGTTGCTCCTGCTTTTTTGTATGCTTCTGTTGCTTTATCTACCGTTGCAACAGATGGATTTGCTTCTACATCAGTAAATACTTCCACTTCGATACCGGAAGCCTTCACGATCTCTTCGACTTTCTCGACCATTCCGATCTTCTTCAAAACCGGTCCGGAGATCAGAAGCATCTTCTTGGAACCACTTTTCTCAAGAAGCTCCGGAAGTCTTTTTAAACTGCCTTTTCCAAAAATAATATCCTGTGGTACATTGAATGTAAAATCTTTCATCATCTACTACTCCTTTTAAATAAGAATGTGCCTCGGCACATTCTCGCGCCGAGCGCGTTGCTGAGCGCCAGTGGCGCTCGTTAAGCAACGACCGAAGCAGAGCGTAGACCGCTTGCGACATCCTTCATCTTCGTGCGAGTGCGCATCTCCGGTACGCAGTGCCTTTTGTTTCATAGGAAGTTCCTTCGGAATTTCCTATGAAAAAAGACGAGACCGCACCTTAGCAGTCTCGCCCTTGAGTTTCTACTTACACAGCATATACCCTCTGTCATTTTCTTGTCAAGAGGATTTTCTGTTTTTATTTCTTCTTTTTCTTTCCATTCTTCTTTGTCGGCTTTTTCACGCTATAGCCAAATGTTCCGAGCAACTTACCCAGACTATAATACTGTCCGTGCACATATACGATCGGATCGGTCTTTTCCAATGCAAATCGCCCTTTCTGATCCATATAGGCATCATCTACATGAACCGCTTTTACCTCGGCAAGGAAAATATGATGCGACCCCGGTGTTTCTTTTTTGACCACCTTACACTCGATGTTGACCGGACTCTCCGCAATCAGTGGCGCACTCACATATTCTGCCTTTTCCGGTGTCAGATGCAGCTCTTTGAATTTGTCCACATCTTTTCCCGAACGCACACCGCAATAATCCGTTGCATACGCAAGTTTTTCCGTTGTCAGATTGATTACAAATTCTCCGGTCTCATCGATCATGTGATAAGAATACCGCTCTGGTCTCACGGAAATTGAAACCATCGGCGGGTTTGTGCAGACCGTTCCCGCCCACGCCACGGTAATGATATTCGGATTGCCTTCTTTATCTGCCACACTGACCATAACTGCAGGCAGTGGATACAGCATATTTCCCGGCTTCCAGATCTGTTTTGCCATAAGCCATCTCTCCTATAAAGTTATCTGTTTTTATTTTTGCTGCAGGTAAGTTACCAGAACAGGGATCATCTGTTTCTTTCTTGATACTACACCTTTCAGGAGAATTCTTTCCGTATCTCCCGGCAGTTCAAACGCTTCAAGAACCTGTTCCTTTGCATTTTCACCACAGCAAAGGAGTTCTGTAGACTCTTCCAGAATATTAGTCATCATCAGATACAACATATGCAGTCCCTGGGTCTTTCTCGCCTCTTCCAGATATGGGATCAGACGTCCTTTCACCTCATCCAGTTCATCCTGATTCATGGATGTGATCTGTCCGACTCCAAACATGATATCTTTTACATTGAACACCTTAAAGTCCTGGAAACAGATCTCTTCTACGGATTTGCCACGCAGATTGCTTCCCGCATTGAACATCTCCTTTGCATGTTCTCCCATATCAATCCCGGCAATCCGCGCCAGTGCCTCTGCTGCCGCTTGATCAACCATCGTACAGGTTGGTGAACGGAACAGTAACGTATCCGAAATAATTGCAGAGCACAGAAGTCCCGCCATCTGTGGCTCTACCTCTACACCGCTTTCCTGATACATCTGGTAAATGATCGTAGCGGTACATCCAACCGGCTGATTCCGGAAATATACCGGTCCGATTGTCTCCAGACCGCCCAGTCTGTGATGATCAATGATCTCCTGCACCTCTGCCTCTTCAATTCCATTCACAGCCTGTGATTTTTCATTATGATCCACGAGAATCACCTGTTTTTTACGGGATGTCATAAGTCTTCGTCTGGAGAGGAAACCACAGAACTTTCCTTTATTATCCAGAATTGGGAAATCTCTGTACTTCGTCTTTGACATAACTTCTTTCACATGTTCCACATAATCATTCAAATGAAAAATCTCCAGATTATCACGGCTCATAAAATACTTGACCGGAATACTCTGGTTGATCAGCCTTGCAGCAGTAAAGGTATCATGTGGTGTCTGAATAATCACGATATCTCTCTCCTCTGCCATCTTCTTGATCGTCTTGGAAATATTGGCTCCCTGGCAGATGACCAGACAGCTTGCATCCATCTCGATCGCGCACAGCTGTGACTCATAACGGTTTCCAAGAATGACAAGATCATCCTTCTCAATAAAATTCTCCATCAGATCCGGACTGGATGCGGCAATGACAACTTTTCCATTCAGGAAATAGCCATGCTCATTCCCGGAGATCAGTGTTCCGTCCAGTGTTTTGACGATATTGCGGTACTGGGTTCTCGCTGTTGCAAGGATATTATTATCGTACACTTCCATATATGACGTAGCAATATCTCCGATAGTGATCAGCCCTTCCAGCTTCTCACCTCTTGTTACCGGCAGTGTCTTAATATTCTCATCTTTCATTCTTGCCCATGCGTCTTTAATGGACATGTGACCAGATACACCCTCAATATGACGGATATCCATATCTTTTACCTGAAGGTGTACATTGTCCAGAAGAGACGGCACACTTACCTGGAATTTATCCAGAACATACGCTGTCTCACCATTTACCTCGCCCGCTCTTTTCGCTATGTATTTTTCTCCTGTGATTTTATTTTTCAGATTTGCATATGCAATTGCCGAACAGATAGAATCTGTATCTGGATTTTTATGTCCGATCACATATACTTTCTTTGGTTTTTTCTGATCCATTTTATATTACTCCATTACTATCCCTTGTTCCTTTACTTTTCAGAATGCCATTTTTTTTACTGTTCGTCAACCCTTGTTCGAATAAAAGACCACTTACAGTGAATTTTAAACAATATCTCTACCAGTGCCTTCGGTCTGCCACCCGCTGCCGCTGTCTTCTTTGCATACACTTTTCCATAATCGGCTTCCATGATCTTATTCATGATCCGGCGCGCACTTCTGACCGTAATTCCCAGGCACTCCGCCAACTGATGTGCATCGAAAATATAACTTTTTCTTACATCTGCAATGGCAATGATCTTCAGATTTCCGCGTCATTCATCGTGCCTCCGGTTCCGATCCCTACATTCAGGCTGATTTTATTTTCTTCTTCCTGATGCAAAAATTGCACCTTGAATCCCTTCTGTATATTTGATGATTTCTTTTTCAATATCTGCTTTTGCAAGCATACTTGCGGATACCGGTGGCATACATCCGTATACAACTGAGATAACAAGTGCCGGTCCAAAACATGTAATGATACCTAATAACATGGTGATTTTTCCCCATTTGACAATACCATGAAACAGGTGCTCCCATTGATACGATCAGGGAGATCATTGTTACCAGGACTACGAATCCATACTTTTTATCTATACAAAAATGTGTTATACTAATAAACATATTGAGCATACGTTCAGAAAAATAAACTAACAGAGGTGTTAAGATGGAAAACGAAAAATTACAGGAACAGACAGAAAGCATGGCAGACTACGAAGCACATTTCGATGATGCCAATCCATGGAATGTGGTCGCACGTTATCAGGAAGAAGGAACCAATCTTCACGTAAAAGTAGAAGGAATCGTAAATGGTGGTGTCATCGCCATGGTCGAAGGACTTCGAGGATTCATCCCGGCATCCCGCCTTTCTCTTTCTTATATCGAAGATCTGGAGACTTATCTTCTAAAAGAAATTGATGTCCGCGTGATCGAAGCAAACCAGGCAGAAGGACGCCTGATCTTATCTGCACGTGAGATTTTAAGAGAACAAAAAAAAGCAGAAGATGCAAAAAAACTTGCATCTGTACAGGTTGGAAGTGTTGTAAAAGGTACCGTTGAATCGCTTCAGTCCTACGGTGCTTTTGTACGTCTCGAGAACGGTCTTTCCGGTCTGGTTCACATTTCCCAGATCAGTACCCAGAGAATCAAATCAGCAGATCAGGTACTTCACGTTGGGGACGAAGTAGATGTCAAAGTCATCGGTATCAAAGACGGTAAGATCAGCCTCAGTATCAAGGCTCTTGCCGAAGATGCTGAAAAAGAACAGGAGGAAGAGCTGGAACACGTAGAAATTCCGAAAGTAGAAGCAATCGGAACCAGCCTTGGGGATCTGTTTAAAAATATCAAGCTTTAAAAATTATAATTTAAAAAAGGGAAGCCTGCACTTTCGCAGACTTCCCTTTATCATTGCCTGATAAGTATCACTGACACTTTATGCGAGAATGTACCCCCTGTACATTCTTTTCTATTTCTCCAGTGCTTCCAGATCCTGCATCCAGACTGCCGCACACGCATCGCTCGGCATTCTCCAGTCTCCTCTCGGTGAAAGTGCCACCGTACCGATCTTCGGTCCGTCCGGCAGGCAGGAGCGCTTAAACTGCTGCGCAAAAAATCTTCGGTAAAAGGTCTTCAGCCATTTCATGATCGTCTCGCTGTCATAAGTTCCTTCAAATGCAAGCTTTGCAAGCCGATAGATCTTTGACGGTTCAAAACCAAATCTCAGAACATAATACAGATAAAAATCATGCAGTTCATACGGACCTACAAGGTCTTCTGTCTTCTGGGCGATCTCGCCATCCTTCGGTGGAAGAAGCTCCGGACTTACCGGTGTGTCAAGAACATCCAGAAGTACCTCTTTCAGCTCCTGATCCTCACAGGTATCCGCATAATACTGAACCAGATGGCGTACCAGTGTCTTCGGAACAGATGCATTGACTCCGTACATAGACATATGATCTCCATTATAAGTCGCCCACCCAAGAGCCAGCTCCGACATATCTCCGGTTCCGATGACCATGCCCCATTCCTGGTTAGCAATATCCATCAGCACCTGGGTACGCTCTCTTGCCTGTGAATTCTCATAGGTCACATCATGTACCTCTTCATCATGTCCGATATCACGGAAATGCACATGGACCGCATCCGCGATCGGCACCTCTTTCAAAGTGGCTCCCAGCTTCTTCGACATCAGGCAGGCATTCTGATAGGTTCTGTCTGTCGTACCAAAGCAAGGCATCGTCACTGCAATGATATCCTTGCGGTCTTTTCCTGCCATGTCAAACGCTTTCGCCGTCACAAGCAGTGCCAGCGTTGAATCCAAACCGCCGGAAATTCCAACGACTGCTGTTCTCGAGTGAGTATGCACCAGACGCTTCTTCAGTCCCATTGCCTGGATCATCAGAATCTCCTCACAGCGCTTTTCCCTCTCTGCCATATTCTGTGGAACAAAAGGGGTCTGTGCAAAGCTTCTGGTAAGTGCTGTCTCTTCCACACTTATATGGAACAGTACTTTTGGAAGATGACGTTCTTCCGTTGTCTGGAAAGTTGTATTTTTTCTCCGTTCACTTAAAAGACGGAAAATGTCAATCTCGCTGACGATCATCTCGTTGGCAAACCGCTTTGCTTCTTTCAGGATCGTCCCATTCTCTGCAATAATATTGTGTCCGCCAAATACTACATCCGTTGTAGACTCTCCGTCCCCGGCATTTGCATAGACATAACCCGCAATCAGTCTTGCAGACTGTCCCTTGATCAGTTCCTCCCGGTAACTATCCTTTCCGATCGTCTCATCACTTGCTGAACAGTTGACCAGGATGATCGCGCCTTCTCTTGCCGCCTCAATGCTCGGCGGGATTGGTGACCAGACATCCTCACAGATCTCTGCCGATACGACCAGATCATCCATCTCTGCCGCCTGATACAGGATCTGCGGTCCAAACAGGATTTCTTCCCCTTCATAAGAAATCACTCTTGCTTTTTTCGGTCCCTGACGGAATTGACGCATCTCATAAAATTGCCCATAATTCGGAAGAAATGTCTTGGTTGTAAAGCCAAGGATCTTTCCGTCATTTAATGCGGCCGCAACATTATAAAGCTCTCCATCAATTGCAAGTGGAAGCCCAACAAATACAAGTGCTTCTGTATGCCTGGTCTCTTCTGCAACTTTTGCAAGTGCTCTGCGCACCTCTTTTAACAGTATATCCTGTGTAAAAAGATCGCTGCAAGTATACCCGGTCAGGCAAAGCTCCGGAAATACAATGATCTTTGCGCCTGCCTTCTCAGCTTCTTTCATACGTTTGCAGATTTCCTTACAGTTGTGCCAGACATCCGCCACACGAATATCAACTGTGACCGCTGCAACTTTGATAAATCCCTGTTTCATGTGTTTACCTCTTTATCTTTTTGCCTGTTTTAAAATCTGTTTCAGCTCTTCTACACTAAATGTATACGCCGTATTACAGAAATGGCATTTTACTTCTACTTCTTTTCCGTCATCGATCATTTCCTGGATATCTTTCTTTCCGATGCTGATGATGGCTTTCTCGATTCTCTCATGCGAACAATTACATTTAAACTGTGTATCCATTGTATCTGTAAATTCCACATTCAGTCCATCCAGTACCTGCTCCAGCATCTGCTCCGGTGTATGTCCGTTATCCAGCATACTGGTAACAGAAGAAATCTTCTTGATATTCTCTTCCAGTTTATCCAGCACCTCATCCGATATAAACGGCATTACCTGCACAATAAATCCACCTGCACAGTGTACAGTGTTGTCCTTGTTCATCAATACTCCAAGGCCCACAGACGACGGAACCTGTTCGCTGGTTGCAAAATAATACGTCAGATCTTCTGCGATCTCACTTGTCTGCAGAATAGTCTGTCCAACATATGGTTCTTTCAGTCCCATATCTTTAATAACATTTAAAAGACCGATTCCAACAGCTCCTCCAACATCCAGCTTGCCATTCTTAGGCGGCATCATTGCTTCCGGATGATCGACGTATCCTTTCACGTCACCTTTTGCATCTGCAGTCACCGTAATTCCGCCAAGTGGTCCATCACCTTTGATCTGAAGCGTCAGCACATCTGTCTCATTCTTCATCATGCCTCCCATCATTGCTCCTGCTGTCAGAAGTCTTCCAAGTGCCGCTGTTGCTACCGGACTTGTGTCATGTCTCTTTCTTGCCTCTTCCACCAGATTTCCGGTTGTTGCGGCAAATGCACGGATCTGTCCGTCTCCCGCAGTTGCTCTTACAATATAATCTTTCATATAACAATTCTCTCCTGTTCTATTTTCCCTGTTCTCTTGCGATCACATAAATGCGCTCGCTTGTGTCCATCGGCGCATTCTTTGAAAATGCATCGTATGCTGTCACAAATTCCAGCCCCGACTTCCGGATCAGTTCCTTCATCTCCTCCAGCGTATACGCTCTCTGATAATGCGTCTCCTCATATTTGCGATAAAGCCCACTGTCCTTATCTGTCTCAATAAAAAGACTCAGATCATATTCATTGATCTTCTCATCTTCGTAATAATAGTTGTCCCAGATAAAACTGCATTCCTCCCGGTTCTCCGCAATTGTGCGATCCCCAAGAATCTCTTCATACTTGTAACGTGTATTAAAATCAAAAATAAAAACACCTTTCGGATCCAGATAATTGTTGACCAGGCGGAATACTTCCTGAAGTTCTTCCGGCTCTGTAATATAATTGACCGAATCGCAGACACTGATGACAGCTCTTACCGTACCATACAGTTCGAACTCTCTCATATCCTGCAGAAGATACAGAATATCATGACCGGATTTGTCTCGTTTCTCCATTGCGATCTCCAGCATCTCTTCCGCATTGTCCGCACCAATCATATCATATCCTGCCTTTGCAAGCAATTCTGTCATGTTCCCGGTACCGCACCCCAGATCCAGTACCAGTCCATCCCTGACACCATATTCTCTCATAAGACCGGTGAGATATTCACACCATTCTTCGTAGGGAATATTATCCATGAAGGTATCATATACACGTGCAAAGCTTGTATACGCTTCCATACTCTGTTGTTCCTCTCTTTCGATTCGCCATCAATGCCCATAAGCAGCACTGACCGATGTCCACGGACCACTCCGCTGCGCATCCTGACATCCAGATTATTTTATAGTATAACACAGGATTTTCCTCTAGGAAAGTCATATTCTGATGAGAACTTTTCCCTTTTGGAATTTTCTTTACTGTTCACAATACCTGTGACCAGTAACGCATTTTCTTTTTCAGACGCAAAAAGAACCAGGGGAAATTCCCTGATTCTTTTCGCATTTTTTAGAATCCCAGTTCTTCATTCACCAGAATCACTTTTATTCTGTTTGGAACATGGCTGAATCTTGTAATCAGTGTCTGACAGCAGATACTTTTCGGAGATTTACAGTTGGAACAGACACCTGTCTTCGCACACGGAAGCCCTTCAAAACGCTGTCCGTTAATCGGAGCTGCCACATACTTTGCACGGGCATATGCATCCTCTGCACTTCTTACAATTTTGTTCATGCCAACGATCATCAGAACATTTTCCGGTCCGTAAGAAATAGCTGCCACACGGTTTGCATTTCCATCTATATTAACCAGTATCCCATCTTCCGAGATTGCATTACAGCTTGCCAGAAAATAATCGCAGTTAAGTGCCTGATGCATCATCTCTGCTTTTTCCTCCGGTGTCGCACACAGATCTCTGTCCAGCACTTTATAATTTCCTTTATGAAGTGCTTCAGGAAGACCAATTGCCTTAATGCTCATAGACCCTCCCCAACTGATGCTGCTTCCTTCCGGAATCAGCTCCAGTGCAAGGGCAAGTGCCTCTTCTTTGGTCTGTACATAATGTCCCTCCATCTGACGGGACTTCAAATTCTTTATCACCTGCTCAGCGAGCAGATCATTTCGCTTTGTAACGAATTTATCCATTATTCAACCACCTGGATCCATCCTTCCGGTGCTTCGATGTGTCCCATCTGAATTCCGGTAAGTGTTTCATATAATTTCTTGATAACAGGTCCCATCTCATCCATTCCGCTTGGGAAGCAGATTTCTTTACCATGATCTACAATCTTTCCAACCGGTGAAATAACTGCTGCTGTTCCGCAAAGTCCGCATTCTGCAAAGTCTTTTACTTCATCAAGATATACTTCTCTTTCTTCTGTCTCAAGTCCAAGATAATGTTCTGCCACATAAAGAATAGAACGTCTTGTAATAGATGGAAGGATACTGTTTGACTTCGGAGTAACTACTTTACCATCTTTTGTGACGAAGATGAAGTTTGCTCCACCTGTCTCTTCTACTTTTGTTCTTGTTGCTGCATCCAGATACATATTCTCTGCATAGCCTTCTTCATGTGCTGTTACAATTGCATGTAAGCTCATTGCATAGTTAAGACCAGCTTTGATATGTCCTGTTCCATGCGGTGCTGCACGGTCAAAGTCTGAGACTTTAATTGTGATCGGCTTTGCGCCGCCCTTGAAATATGGTCCTACTGGTGTTACAAATGCACGGAACTGATATTCGTCAGCAGGTTTAACTCCGATAACCGGATTGCTTCCGAACATATATGGACGGATATAAAGGGACGCCCCTGATCCGTAAGGTGGTACATAAGCCTCATTGGCTTTTACTACCTGTACGATCGCATCTACAAAACGGTCTTCCGGAAATACCGGCATCTCAAGTCTTCTTGCGGAATCAGCAAATCTCTTTGCGTTCATATCCGGGCGGAATACAACGATGCGTCCGTCTTCTGTTGTGTATGCCTTCATACCTTCAAATACTGACTGGGAATACTGCAGAACACCTGCACACTCATTCAATACAATGTTGGCATCTTCTGTCAGGCATCCATCATCCCACTTTCCATCTTTGTAATTTGAAACATATCTCTTTTCGGTCGGGATATAACCAAATCCTATGCTTGACCAGTCAATCTGTTTCTTTTCCATTGTAATTCCTCCATTCCCTTGTTGCTTCTTACAGTAACATATATCTAAATTATAATTTTTGCTTCCCGTATTTTAAATCCTACGGATTACATATCGCTATTATATTACTTCTGTTTTTCAAATTCAAGAGTGCGCTCTGTTTTTTTTGATTTTTTTATCTTTTTGGCATTGTGATCGCTTCAATCCCCACACTTCCGCCTCTTACAACTTCAATTGAATTGAATTCAGAACGTAAAAACTGGATGATCGCTGTATTTTTATGTGCCGTGTGTACAAATTCAAGAAGCACACTGTCTTTTCCATAATCACGTACCTTTGCCTGATAGGTCTGCGCGATCTGGAAAAGCTCTGTCTTATCTTCCGGTGTACAGTTTTTTACCTTGATAAACATCAGCTCCTGCATAACAACAGATACTTCTGTAAAATCAATGACTTTGATGACTTCGACCATACGGTTCAGCTGTTTTTTGATCTGCTCATAAGTCTCTTCATCACTGTTCGTCTCAATCGTCATTCTGGAGATAGTCGGATCTTCTGTTCTACCTACCGTCAGACTCTCCAGATTATAGGATTTACCGGAAAAGAGTCCGGAAATCTTTGAAAGTACACCAACCTGATTTTCCACATATAAGGAAATCCATCTTTTTTTCATTGTATTATCCATCTTCACCTCTCCTCTCCATTAATCCATCAAAAGATCTTCCAGGGTTCCGCCCGGACGTACCATCGGATAAACCTGCACTTCCGGATCCAGCATGAATTCGATCAGAGTCGGCACCTTCAGTGCACGGTTTGCTTTTGCCTGTTCAAATGCTGCTTTCATCTCGGATTTTTCGGTTACACGGATTCCCTTTGCCCCATAGCTTTCTGCAAGTTTTACAAAGTCCGGCGTATATTTCGGTGGATGCTCTTCTCCACGTCTTGTCGCTGCGCCTGCACGAAGATCCGTCATAGAATAGCGTTTTCCATAGAAAAGTTTCTGCCACTGGCGAACCATTCCAAGATAGGTATTGTTAAATACACAGAGGATCAAAGGAAGTTCTTCCAGCACTGCTGTTGCAAATTCCTGAATATTCATCTGCATACCGCCATCACCGGAAATTGCAATCACCGTACTGTCCGGATTACCAATCTGCGCTCCGACTGCTCCCGGGAATCCATATCCCATGGTTCCAAGTCCGCCGGACATATAAAGTCTGGTCTTTTCATTCACTTCCAGATACTGGGATGTGAACATCTGATGCTGTCCTACATCTGTCACAACAATCTTGTCATCCTCTTTAAACACTTCATTGATCGTCTCCAGAATATCCTGAGCCTGCATCTGGTCTCCCTTTGGTTTCATCCTAAGCGGATGCTCCTCTTTCCAGCCTTCGATCTGTTCCACCCAGCTTTCTTTTTTCTCCATTGGTTCTACATATTCCAATAATTTTTCAATTGCTTCTTTTGCATCCGCAACGATCGGAATATCTACCTGAATGTTACGTGAGATGGAGGAAGTATCAATGTCGATATGTACGATCGTAGCCTTCGGTGCAAATGCATGCAGTTTTCCGGTGATACGATCGTTAAATCTGGTCCCGATCGAGAACAGCAGATCACATTCTTCCACTGCCATATTGGATGCATATGCACCGTGCATCCCCAAATTACCGATAAAAAGCGGATGCGTTGTCGGAATCGCACCACGTCCCATGATCGTTGTCACAACCGGGATCTGGGTACGTTCTACAAGTTCGGTAAACGCCTTATTCGCTCCTGCAATATTTACCCCACCACCGGCAAGGAACAACGGTTTCTTTGCCTTTCCAAGCATCTTGACTGCTCTCTTAAGCTGTCCGATGTGAACACCGGTACTCGGCTTATATCCGCGGATATTGACTGTCTCCGGATAATTCGGGCTTCCAAGCTCTGCCATTACATCTTTCGGGAGATCCACAAGAACCGGACCCGGACGTCCGCTGCGCGCAATATAGAATGCCTCTTTGATGATTCTTCCAAGATCTTCTCTCTTTCTTACTGTCACACCGTATTTTGTGATACTTCTTGTAATACCTACAATATCAACTTCCTGGAATGCATCATTTCCGATCAGATGTCTTGCAACCTGTCCGGTAAAACATACCAGCGGTACACTGTCATAATTTGCCGTTGCAATTCCTGTCACCAGATTGGTTGCACCCGGTCCGCTTGTTACCAGACATACCCCGACTTTTCCTGTTGATCTGGCGTAAGCGTCTGCAGCATGGACAAGTGCCTGTTCATGACGCGGAAGTACAACTTTTGTGTAATCCTGTTTGTAAATTTCATCACTGATATCAATTGTACAGGCTCCCGGATATCCAAAAAGGATATCTACCCCCTCCTCTTTTAATGCTTTTACAAGTAATTTGTTCCCTGATATTTTTTTCATAAATCTACCTCCATGAATTTTCTATACAGATGATCGCCAAATTTTTATCATAGTCATATAGAATAACAAACGCCCTAAACGGCTGACCGTTCAGGGCGAATATAAAATCCGTGTTACCACCTGTCTTCAGAGAAGCTGCTTCTCTGCTCTCACGCAAGTACAGAACCATAGAAATGTTCGATACTATTCCCCTGTAACGTAGGGCCTACGTCGAAGTCTACTTGAGAAATTCCCGTTCGGTCCGCTGCTCAAAGGCTACTTCTACAATCCCTTCATGAAGGCTTACACCGTCCGCCTTCTCTCTTTGCTTCCGAAGATTATATACTCCTCCTTGTCATAGCATTTCTTCTATTGTCTCATCGATTACATTTATTATAATGAGTGGTCTATTGATTTGTCAATGATACATTTCGCAAATTTTATTGATCTATTTTATTCTTTCATATTTTGCAAATACATACTCAAGATCGAAATATGTCTGTTCATCCGTCTCAGCTGTTTTTTGCCAATCCGGATCCTTATCCAGATCCGGGAACCAGGTATCTGCCTCATATACATGATCTGTCCGCGTAACATACGCTATATTACAATACGGAAGCATTGCACGGTAAATACTTTCTCCGCCGATCACAAAGACTTCTCCTTTGTGCTTTTTACATTCCTGCATTGCCTCTTCCACACTGTGTACTACGATCGCATCCTTCACCTGATAATCCGGATTGTGGGAAATCACGATATTAACCCGGTTGGCAAGCGGACGCCCCTGCGGAAAGCTTTCCAGCGTCTTTCTTCCCATCACGACAATATTTCCTTCTGTCATCTGACGGAAGTATTTCATATCTGCCGGGATTCGTACAAGCAGACTGTTATTCTTTCCTATTGCCCAGTTTTTATCTGCATTTACAATAATGTTCATCGTATCTGTCTCCTTTTCTAAACCGCGATCGGAATATTTTTGATCTGCGGTCCTGTCACATAATCGTCTAATCTTACGTCATCCGGTGTAAACTGATAGAAATCTTTCACTTCCGGATTCAGCCAGAATTTCGGTGCCGGGTGCGTCTCTCTTGAAATCAGTTCCTCGATCAGCGAAATATGCCTGTCGTAAATATGTGCATCTGCGATCACATGTACAAATTCGCCCACCTGCATATCGCATACCTGCGCGAGCATATGAAGCAGCACAGCATACTGGCATACATTCCAGTTATTTGCCGCCAACACATCCTGGGAACGCTGGTTCAGGATTCCGTTCAGTGTCAGCTTGTCGCTGCCTTTTTCTTTTGTCACATTAAACGTCATGCTGTATGCACACGGATACAGATTCATCTCATGAAGATCTTGATGTACATAGATATTCGTCATGATCCGGCGGCTGTAAGGATTATTCTTCAGATCATAGAGTACACGGTCTACCTGATCCATCATTCCTTCTTTGTAGACATGCTTTACGCCCATCTGATAGCCGTATGCCTTCCCGATCGATCCATCTTCATCTGCCCAGCTGTCCCAGATGTGACTGTTCAGATCGTGGATATTATTGGATTTTTTCTGCCAGATCCACAAAAGCTCGTCCGTACAGCTTTTGATCCCGGTTCTTCTGAGTGTCAGTGCCGGGAATTCTTTTCGCAGATCATACCGGTTCACCACACCAAATTTTTTTACAGTATACGCCGGAGTCCCGTCTTCCCATCTCGGACGTACCTTTTCTCCTTCTGTGCTGGTTCCATTATCAATGATGTCCCTGCACATCTCTATAAAAACTTTGTCTGCATAACTCATGCCTGATTACTCCTTTTTCCAATGCTGTGCCTTTTAATATTCTCTGATAATGCTGCTGATCTCACTTACGATCGGCATTCCTTTTAATTCCTCCAGTGCATCCTGAAGATGGTATTCCTTGACTGCGGATGTCCCGATGACAAGTTCTGCCTTTGCCGCTTTTGCCTGTTCCTGAATCACACGTTCGATACTTACCTTATGATCTCCGAATACTTTCGCGATTGCTGCCAGTACTCCCGGTTCATTACTCACCTGCATACGGATAAAGAAACGATTCTTGACGTCCGCAAATTCCTTGATCGGAAGCTCTTTGTATGCGCTCCATCCGATTCTTCCGGTACAGTTCCATACAATATTTCTTGTAACATCCATCACATCTCCGACAACTGCACTTGCGGTCGGCAGTTCTCCTGCTCCTCTTCCATAGAACATGGTATCCCCAACTGCATCTCCATGTACAAAAACAGCATTAAAGGAATCTCTTACGGTAGCGAGCGGATGTTTCTTATCGATCATCATCGGATAAACACCTGCTTCAATTCCATTAGATGTATTTCTCGCAATACCGATCAGTTTGATCACATTTCCCATCTCTTTTGCGTAATTTACATCTGCTGCTGTGATCTTTGTGATTCCCTCCGTATAGACATCCGAAAATTTCACCTGCGAATGGAATGCTGACGTAGCCATGATTGCCACCTTACGTCCTGCGTCCAGGCCTTCCACATCCGCCGTCGGATCCGCTTCTGCATAGCCAAGCTCTGTCGCCTTTGCGAGTGCTTCTGTGAAATCCATTCCATCTTCAAACATCTTTGTCAGGATATAGTTAGTCGTACCGTTGACAATTCCCATGATCTCATCGATCTGGTTGCCTTCCAGGCACTGCTTAAGCGGACGGATGATCGGGATTCCTCCTGCTACCGCTGCTTCAAACAGGAAATCAGCGCTACCTTCTTTCGCAGCGTCATAGAGTTCCTTTCCATATTCTGCGATCAGATCCTTATTTGCACTTACTACATTTTTCCCTGCTTTCAGTGCTTCTGTGATCATCGTTTTCGCTGGCTCAATTCCGCCCATCACCTCGATCACGATTTGGATTTCATCATCTTCTATAATCTCTTTCCACTGATCTGTCAGCAGATTCTGATCTACACCCTGTCTTACTTTTTTCATGTTGTGTACCAGGATTTTCTTTATTTCAAGAGCGGCGCCGGTCTTCTGCTGCATCTCTTCACTGCGGCGTCCAATCAATTTATAAACACCTGTTCCGACTGTTCCAAGTCCAAGTAATCCTACTTTGATTGTCTTTGTATCTGTCATATCTTCGCGTCCTCCTAATCTATAGTAAATCCATTTTATTCTAGCACTTTTTTGTAAATATTCAAAGAACTTTCTTGACATCTTTTGGGGACGTGATAACATTATAAATGTATGATTCTATGTATTTAAGGATGTGAATGTTAAACATAATTTTTAACATTTACATCATTTAATAAGGGAGTAGATACATATTAAAAAACCAAAGAGGAGAGATAAATCATGCAGTGCCCGATTTGTAAAAAGGATCTTGAGATCAAGAACAAAAAAATAGGCGAAAATGAAGCCGGTGAAGCAATCTACAATGAATTCGCAATCTGCCGCGATTGTAAAAAGCAGTGGAATTTAGATAAACAGCGTGAAAAGAAAAAAAAGCTTGCAAAAGAAGCATTGGCTGAAAAAACAGTTGAAGCCGGTAAGGCTGCAGAAAAGCCACACAAAAAGCGCCCGGCTGCCGAAGGCGAAAAGACTTCTGCCGAACGTCCTGCCCAGCCAAAGAAAAAGAAAAAACGTCCGGTATCTCCGGAAAACGCCGAAAAGCGGACCGCTTCTTCTGCTAATCCAGAAGTACCGGCTCATCCGAAGAAAAAACGTCCGAACCCGGCTGCCGAAGGCGAAAGACCGGTAAGAAAACCTCGTCCGAAGACAGAAGGTTCTTCCGAAGAACAGCCATCCAGACCGCATCCAAAGAAACGCCCTGCTACTTCAGACCGTCCACTTCTCAAATATGCAGAAGGTCAGGAAGAAAGCCGGGAAAAAGTTCGTCCACGTCCGAAAAAGAAACGTCCGGAAGAAGCCAAACCGATACATGCAATAGACAATTCCAGCACACGTATCATTTCTGATGAAGAGGATGAACTTAAAATTACTGCACCTGATCTTTCCACTCCAGAAGGAGAAAAAGAACAGACCTATTCTAATATCCCACCAAAGCATGTCCGTGAAAAACGTGAACAGGAGATGCGTGAGAACTATCAGAATATGTTAGACGAAGAAGATGACGATGATGAGAGACATTTTCCTGTTGTGCTTGTTGTAATCCTTATCTTCCTGATCATCGCAGCTGCTGCATTTGCAGGATACTGGTTCTTCCTGAAATAAAAAAAGAATAGTTATGATGAAAGACTGGCTCGATGCCAGTCTTTTTTACGTTAGTAATGAGCCAGGGTTTCGTGTGAACACGAACCCCCGGCGAACGCACACCATCTCGCTTAGCAGCTCGATGATGTACATTCGCCAAATACAGATTTTTACACCCATGCAGATTCTTGTGCAAGCACAAATCTGCATGGATACCAGGGGATATTTATAGTTAGTAATGAGCCAAGGTTTCGTGTGAACACGAACCCCCGGCAAACGTACACCATCTCGCTTAACAGCTCGATGATGTACATTCGCCAAATACAGATTTTCACACCTATGCAGATCCTTATGCAAGCACAAATCTGCATAGGTGTGAAAATCTGTATTTGGCTCATTGTATGCACAAAAAAAGAACCACATGCCACATGTAGTTCTTAATTCAAGAGCGACAGACGGGACTCGAACCCGCGACCTCCACCTTGGCAAGGTGGCGTACTACCAACTGTACTACTATCGCATTCATTATTTGTTGTTCATCAGAACAATAAATACTATACAATATATCTATCAATTGGTCAAGTATATTTTCAATTTTATATGTCGGACTTTTCTACCTGTCTTCGCCTATTATTCTGTTAAAATCATTTTTTGTCTGATTAACAGAAAACTTATTGAATCTCCGCAAAAAGTAGAACAGAATTTCTTCATTTTTTCGTTGACAATTCCTTCTTTGTACGGTATAGTAGATATTGTTCTGATGAACACAATTTAATAGATGCGATAGTAGTACAGTTGGTAGTACGCCACCTTGCCAAGGTGGAGGTCGCGGGTTCGAGTCCCGTCTGTCGCTCTTTGTGAGACTTATGATTTTCATAAGTCTCTTTTTTCATTCATGTAAATTTCTGATTAAACTTTTAATTAAATCAAAAGCCCCCATTTGTCAGAGTTGTGCCAGATACACGAAAAGGGATCCGCTTTCACTTTTTGTAAAAGCCTGATCCCTTCTTTTTATTTATTCTAACCTTATAGATCTACTCTTCTATTTTGCCAGCCAGTCCATTGCAATCTTCGCATACATGGCTGCGCCAAGCGGTAATGCTTTTTCATTAAACAGAATCTTTGGATTATGCTGTCCTTTCCATTTACTCTGATCCTCCACTCCGGCTCCGACTACAAAATAACTTGCCGGTATTTTTGCCGAAATCACGGCAAAGTCTTCGGATCCCATGACATGAAATCCACCGTTAATCGTTGTTCCTGGATTTTCAAGAGACTCAATACTTTTAATATACTCTGCATTCAGTTCTTCATTGCAAGTTACACTCGGAACATTGCTGAGTTCTTCAATTTCACAAGTAGTACGATAAGCTGCTGCAACAGCCGGAACAATTTCATTGATCCTCCGGATCAGCATCGTCCTTACTTCTTCATTAAATGTCCTTAGTGTTCCCTGAAGCACGCAGCGCTCCGGAATTACATTTGCTGCATTACCAGCTGTAAACTGTCCAATCGTAAGTGCTGCCTCTGCTGATGGTGGACATTCCCTGGCAATCAGTGCCTGAAGAGCATGATAAACTTCTACACCAGCGTTGATTGGGTCAATACAGCCCTCCGGTGCAGAACCATGTCCGCCACGTCCTGTAATGGTGATTTTAAAGCCATATACAGATGCCATGGCTTCCACACCATATCCAATCGTTCCATATGGAATTGCCGCAAATACATGCGCTGCAAAGGCAGCATCTACATGCGGATTCTCCAGGACTCCTGCTTCCACTGCTGCTTTCGCTCCGCGGAAGGTCTCCTCACCTGGCTGGAACAATAATTTGACCACGCCCGGCAGTTCTTCTTCATGCGCCTTTAAAATTTTTGCCGCTCCAAGAAGGATCGTAGCGTGCAGATCTTGTCCGCATCCATGCATACAGCCATTCTTTGATGCAAATTCAAGTCCCGTCTCCTCTTCTACCGGAAGCGCGTCCATATCACTTCTCAGGAGAAAACATTTATCCCCTTTTCCGATCTGAGCGATAATCACTGAAACCTCAGAAAATACCTTGTATTCTACATTCATCTCATCCAGACGTTTACTGATATATTCCACAGTCTTTGGAAGCTCCAGATCCGTCTCAGGAATTTGATGAAGATCTCTTCTCCATTTTATTTATAAGTAGATCATTCATTTCCTGCGCTTCTTCTAAAATTTTATGTGCCATATATCCCATCCTCCTTTTATTTCAACTATCATTATTATAGAATTTCGCTATAAAAAAAAATGAACATTTCTTCACTTTGACAGCCAATTCTGTTTTATGTGAAAAAATGTTCATTTTTAAAAATTGAATTATAAAATTTATTCAGCGTCCGCTGTATGCTCTTCCAGCTCCAGTCCAAGCTCTTCCAGCTGCTTCGGATCGACTCTCTCCGGTGCTTCTGTCATCAGGTCAGATGCATCTTTTACCTTCGGGAACGCGATCACGTCACGGATGCTGTCCTGTTTTGCCATCAGCATAACCAGACGGTCAAGACCGTAAGCAAGTCCTGCGTGTGGCGGCACACCGTATTTAAATGCATTCAGAAGGAATCCGAACTGCTCCTGTGCCTGTTCCGGTGTGAATCCAAGTACTTCAAACATTTTACTCTGGATCTCCTGGTTGAAGATACGGACACTTCCGCCTCCGATCTCGTTACCATTCAGAACGATGTCATATGCTTTTGCACGGACTCTTCCCGGATCACTGTCGATGTACTGAAGGTCTTCTTCCATCGGCATGGTAAACGGATGATGCATTGCTGTGAAACGGTTCTGTTCATCACTCCACTCAAGAAGCGGGAATTCTGTGATCCACAGGAATTTGTATTCATTCTTATCAAGGAGTTCCATCTGGCGTGCCAGTTCCAGTCTGAGTGCACCAAGAACATCCCATACAACTTTATTCTTATCTGCCGCAAAGAGAAGAAGGTCTCCATTCTCTCCAGCCATCGCTTTAATCAGCGCTGCTGTCTCTTCTTCCGTCATGAATTTTGAGAAAGAAGATTTGACAGTTCCGTCTTCATGGATTGCAATATAAGCAAGTCCCTTTGCTCCATAACCTTTTGCAAAATCAACCAGCTTGTCGATCTTCTTTCTGGCCATGCCACCCTGACCTTTTGCGTTGATACCACGGACAGTTCCGCCTGCTTCAATCGCATTCTTAAATACAACAAATTCGCTGTCTTTGACAGTCTCTGTCACATTAACCAGCTCCATGCCGAAACGGATATCCGGTTTATCAGAACCGAATCTGTCCATTGCTTCCTGCCAGGTCATTCTCTGGATCGGAAGCTGTACATCGATATCCAGTACATCTTTGAACAGATGTGCAAGCAGTCTCTCATTGATATCAATGACATCATCAACATCTACAAAAGAAAGTTCCATATCCATCTGTGTAAATTCCGGCTGACGGTCTGCACGAAGGTCTTCATCACGGAAACATTTTACGATCTGGAAATAGCGATCATATCCGGAGCACATCAGCAGCTGTTTGAAGATCTGCGGTGACTGCGGAAGTGCATAGAAGCTTCCCGGATGAATACGGCTCGGTACCAGGTAATCTCTTGCACCTTCCGGTGTACTCTTGATCAGGAACGGTGTCTCGATCTCAAGGAATCCTTCTTTTGCCATGAACTGACGTGCGAGGGTAGCCACACGGCTTCTCATCATCAGGTTTCTCTGGATGTCCGGTCTTCTAAGATCGAGGAAACGGTATTTCAGACGTACTTCCTCTTTTGTCTTGGAATTCTCTTCGATTGGGAACGGAGGTGTCTCAGATTCAGATAAAATTCTGAGTTCTTCCGGTTTGATCTCAATCGCACCTGTTGCAAGATTTTCATTAACTGCACCGGAACGTTTTTCAACAGTTCCCACGATTGCTACAACAAACTCACTTCTAAGCTTTGCTGCCTTCTCAAGAAGCGCTTTATCTGTACTTCCCTCTTCAAAAACAACCTGGATCAGTCCGGAACGGTCACGTACATCTACAAAAACCAGTCCACCTTTATTTCTGTTCTTCTGTACCCATCCCATAATGGTTACTTTTTCACCGATGTTTGCCTCTGAAAGCTCTGCACACCGATGTGTTCTTTTCAGTCCTGTCATTGACTCTGCCATTCTAATTTATCCTCCTGCGTTTCTCTTTCCTTATAAATCCATAACGGAATCTTTGTAGCAGTCTGTGATATCTTCATATCCTTCTGCGATCAGCTGATCCTTCTGGAATTTCTTGTTTTTCTTCATATTGACCACCAGAACCTGTTTCCCGGCTGCGCGGTCAGCTTTTGCCATCTCAAGTACCTTGAGGATGCCTTCCTTGTGCATATTCTTTTCAAGAAGATATGCTTTTTTCTGGCGCTTGGAAGGAATCTCATATCCATTTTCCAGAAGCAGCATGACAATACGCTCAAATCCGATTGAGAATCCACATGCCGGTGTGTCCTGCCCTGTGAATTTACCGATCATCTTATCGTAACGTCCGCCACCTGCAACAGAGCCGCCAAATTCATCCATCGTTACTTCAAAAATGGTTCCTGTATAGTAAGATTGTCCACGTACCAGCGTCGGATCAAATTTTACTTTGAAATCTGCCTCTTTTGCACTTTCTACGCTGGAAATGATCATTTCCATGCTGTCAGCTGTCTTCTCATCAAGGAATCCTGCCAGCTTTTCTTTGCAGAAACGGATTCCATCAACATCCGGGTTTATCTCATCAAAGAGTCCAAGATAAGTATCTACATTTTCTTTTGTATAACCCATCTCAACCAGTTCTTCGCCTACGCCTTCTTTGCCGATCTTATCCATCTTATCAAGGATGATAAATACTTCGTCGAAATCTTCTTCCTTAAATCCACTGAATGCAGCCATCGCCTTTAAGATATTACGGTCATTGATACATACCGTAAAATTGTGGAAATCCATCTTTCCAAGCATGGTCGTAGTTGCAAGGATCAGTTCGATCTCTGCAAGATTACCCGGCTCACCTAAAATATCGATATCGCACTGCATGAACTGACGGAAACGTCCTCTCTGTGGACGGTCTGCTCTCCATACATTGCCAATCTGAAGTGCCTTAAACGGTGACGACAGTTCATTTGCATGATTTGCATAGTATCTTGCAAGTGGAACTGTCAGGTCATAACGAAGTCCTCCGTCTACCAGATCGATCTCTTCTTTTGCCTCAGCAATTTTCAGTTTTTCCCCTCTCTTCAGAATCTTGAAGATCAGTTTTTCATTGTCGCCACCCTGTTTGCTGCACAGGTTCTCAATGTGTTCCACACACGGTGTCTCTATGGAAGTAAATCCAAATGTCTTATAGGTATCCTTGATCATCTGGATCACATAATCTCTGATTTCCATTTCTTTCGGGAGCATGTCTTTCATGCCGGTAACCGGTTTTTTCTTTAATGCCATAACCATTCTCCTTTTCGCTCTATCATCTCATCGATACGGGAAATATATTCTCCCACATCTCTGACATTTTCTATTCTTATCAGATTCGTCATCCGCCCGTTTTTACTTCCGGGCGCCGGAATCTCATACGGAAGCACCACCTTAGTCGATGCGCCTGCACCGGCAGCAACGATGGACTGCTTTTCCTCCATAATCAGTATATTGTAAATTCCCGCTTTGTCAACCTTTGCGTAACCTACATTTTCAAAATTTCCTGCAATATTTTTCTGTCTGTAGAGATAATACGGATAAAGTCCCATCTCACCGGCCGCCTTACGTGCCATATCGATCATCTCTTCCAGCTCTCTTGCCATCTGTTTGTAATTTTGTTTTTCTGCGCTTGCAGCCCGTTCGCGTGTCAGTCTCGAACCATGTTTCATTGCAAGTGCATGGACCGTCAAACTATCCGGTGCAAGCTCTTTGATCTGACGAAGAGTATCTTCCATCTCCTCCGGATGTTCTCCCGGAAGACCTGCGATCAGATCCATATTGATATTGTCGAATCCCAGTTCTCTTGCCAGATGGAAAATGCGGACTACATCTTCCACTGTGTGACGTCTTCCGATCACATCCAGTGTCTTCTGCTGCATGGTCTGTGGATTGATGGAAATTCTGCCAACTCCATGCTTTCGGATCACTCGCAGCTTGTCCTCAGTAATACTGTCCGGTCTTCCGGCTTCGATCGTATATTCTTTCAGATGTTCAAAGGAAAAATGTTCTTCCAGGAAACTCAAAACCCGATCCATCTGCTGTGCACTCAGGGTTGTCGGCGTACCGCCTCCCATATAAATCGCATTAAGATGCTTTTCTTTTGAAACCTCTGCAATGAATGCAAGCTCTTTTAAAAGTGCATCTACATATTCATCCATCCGGTCCTGCCATTTTGCAACCGGATAAGAAGTAAAGGAGCAGTAACTGCAGGTTGTCGGGCAGAACGGAATTCCGATATAAAGACTGTATCCATTTTCATAATCCAGCTTGTCAAGCTGGGCTTTTTCCCGCTTTGCAATCTCGATACCTAGCATTGCTTTTTTCTCGCTTACCACATAGGTATCATGCATATACCGGATGATTTCTTCCTCAGAAGAACCTTCTTCCAGTCTTTCCATGATCATCTTTGTGGGGCGGACACCTGTCATATTCCCCCATGCATGTTCTTCTCCGGTCTTTTTGACCAGGGTCTGATATAATTTTTTATTGATATAACGCTTTTGTTCTCTTTTTTCGCTGATGTCTGCGATTTCAGCCTCCCTGCAATGAAAAAAGGTCCACCGGACCTTTTTATCACATGCCTGCTCTTCCAGATCTGGTTCCTCTTCTGCGGTCATTTCGATCAGAAGTTCCTGTTCTGGATCTACCTTCTGGCTGATCTCGGCATCAGGAAGAAATGACTTTACGATATGATACATGTCGTAGGTGAAACGTTCATTTTTACAGCTGATCCGAATCATTTCTCTGCTCCTCTATACATACGGGTTGTTCACTTTTTCGTTGCCAATCGTTGTTGCGCCCATATGTCCCGGGAATACCTTTGTTTCATCCGGAAGCAGGAACAGCTTTTCCTTGATCGAACGAATCAGTGCAGAAGTGCTGCTGGTTGCAAAATCACTTCTTCCGACTGAACAACAGAACAATGTATCTCCACTGAAAAGTACTCCCTCTTTTTCTACATAGTAGGATACGCCGCCCTGGGTATGTCCCGGTGTATGGATCACCCGGAAATCTTCTCCGATCAGATGAAGCACATCTCCATCATGGATCACGTCTCCACCCGGGTAGCTATAGCCATTTGTATATACCGTTGACTCATTCATAGACGGTGTGTGAAGAAGCTCCAGATCAGATTCTTCTACGTAAACCGGCATTTCACCATACCGGTCGATCACTTTATCGATTCCCATGATATGATCAAAATGCGCATGAGTCAGAAGAATTGCCTTAATTACAAGCTCTTCCTCTTCGATATAACCGATCATCGCTTTTGACAGGTTTGCCGGATCAACGATCACGGTCTCTTTTGTTTCTTCATTAGTAACAATGTAACAATTGGTACTGATAATTCCTGTTACAAATTTTTCGATTTTCATTTCTTTTTACCCCACTGCTCGTTCTATATCCAGCACGCCGACGATCTGCCGGAGCTTTCCGATCACTTTTCCAAGCTCCTCTCTTCCCCGGACAATAAATCCGGCTTCGATTGTTGCTGTTCCCTGTTTGCTGGTTCTTACATTCATAGACTTCACATCAATATTCATCTCCGTGAACACCTTAGACATATCCATCAGAAGTCCCTGCCTGTCATTCGCATACATCTTGATCTCAGCCAGATAGCTTCCGGTATCTGTACCTTCCTCCGGTTTTTCCCATTCTGCCGGGATCAGACGCGCTCTTTCCGCTTCTGACAGATGAATGATATTGACACAGTCCGTCCGGTGGATCGACATTCCGCGTCCGCGGGTGATAAAGCCAACGATCTCATCTCCCGGCACCGGATTGCAGCATCTGGAAAAACGCACTGCCATATCGTCGATTCCCTTGACCACGATACCACTCTTGGATCTGGTGATATGCACCTTGTTCTTTGCCGCTTCCGCAACCTTTTCCAGAACACTTTCGTCGGTCAGTTCTTTTCGGTGATCCTTACTGTATTCTTCTGCAAGACGGTTGACGATCTGCCCTTCCTTCAATCCGCCATGTCCAAGTGCTGCAAGGATCGAATCCCAGTCCTTAAAGCCGTACTTTTCCTGCACAATCTGCATATATTTCGGTTTCATCAGATCCGAGAGTACAAATCCTTTTGCCTTACAGTACGTGGCGAGCATTTCCTTACCACGTACAATATTTTCTTCTTTGAATTCTTTCTTAAACCACTGGTTGATCTTGTTCTTCGCCTGGGTACTCTTGACGATACTCAGCCAGTCACGGCTCGGTCCTTTGGAGTTCTGCGAAGTCAAGATCTCGATTCGATCCCCGTTCTGGATCTTGTAATCGATATTGACCAGCTTGCCATTGACTCTGGCACCTACCATCTTGTTGCCAACCGCAGTATGGATCGCATAGGCAAAGTCAACCGGCGTAGAACCGTTCGGCAGGTTCTTGACATCTCCGTTCGGTGTAAAGCAGTATACATCCTCTGCAAATAGATCCAGGTCTCCTTTCAGAAGATTAAGAAATTCCCGGTTGTCTGACATGTCTCGCTGCCATTCCAGGATCTGACGAAGCCAGCTCAGTTTCTCTTCTTCCTTCGCTTCAACGCTCTTCTTTCCATCTTCAGACTCTTTATATTTCCAGTGTGCCGCAATACCGTATTCAGCAGTTTTATGCATCTCTTTTGTACGGATCTGGATCTCAAACGGCTGACCGATCGAACTCATCAGAGTCGTATGCAGAGACTGGTACATATTTGCCTTCGGCATTGCGATATAATCTTTAAAACGTCCCGGTACCGGTGTATACATCTCATGGATAACTCCAAGCGCCGCATAACAGTCTTTTACAGAATCTACGATAATACGTACTGCAAACAGATCATAGATCTGATCCACCGTCTTATCCTGGTTCACCATCTTCTTATAAATGCTGAAGAAATGCTTCACACGTCCGTTCACTTCTGCATCAATGTTCGCATTCTTCATATGCGTGGAAACCTCATCCACGATCTGCTGGACAAATTCTTCCCTTTCCGTTTTTCTTGCATTGATCTGCTTTACCAGATCGTTAAAAACCTCCGGCTGGGAATATTTGAGTGCCAGATCATCAAGCTCTGTCTTGATCTTGGAAATACCAAGCCGTTGTGCGATCGGAGCATAGATATCCATGGTTTCTTTTGCTTTTTCCAACTGCTTCTCCGGTCGCATATACTGCAGGGTACGCATATTGTGCAGACGGTCGGCAAGCTTGATGATGATAACACGGATATCTTTTGCCATCGCAAGGAACATCTTACGAAGATTCTCAGCCTGGACCTCCAGCTTATCCGCTGAATAGGAAAGCTGTCCCAGTTTTGTGACACCGTCTACCAGAAGAGCCACCTCATCTCCGAATTCCTGACGGATTTCTTCGTCCGTCATCACCGTGTCTTCTACCACATCATGAAGGATGCCGGCAACGATCGTCTCTTTGTCCATCTCCAGTTGTGCCAGAATGATTCCTACCCACAGAGGATGGATAATATACTCTTCTCCGGATTTCCGTGTCTGCCCTTTGTGCGCATCTCTTGCAATGTGATATGCTTTTTCGATCATAGAGACGTCCGCCGAAGGATGGTACTTTCTGACTCGCTCGATCAGACTTTTATAGAGCAGTTCCGGATTCTGATAATCTTCCACATCCTTTACCGCATGACCATCTACGATCTCCAGTTTTTTATGTGTTGGTTCGATCAGCATCTCCTGCTGGATTCCGATATCGTCTGCCATAGCCTTCCCTTCTTTCTCATTAGTTTCCCGGATACTGGATTACGGAATCTACTTTGTATCCTTTCAGTTTTTCCCGTCCTTTTAATCCCATCAGTTCGATCAGGCAGAGAACTTCTACAACCTCACCGCCAAGTCCTTCGATCAGTTTGATCATTGCTTCTGCCGTACCGCCTGTTGCCATCAGGTCATCTACGATCACAACCTTGTCTCCCGGTTTGATCGAACGCTTGTGGATCTCGATCTCTGCACTTCCATATTCCAAATCATACTTGATCGATGCTGTCTCGCAAGGAAGCTTTCCTTTTTTACGAATCGGCACAAATGCTTTTTGCAGATTATATGCAATCGGCATTCCAAAAATAAATCCTCTGGACTCCGGTCCGATCACGATGTTGAAATCCATGTCTTCAAGCTTATCCTGCAGTTCCCGAATGGAAAGCTGAAGCCCTTCCGGATCTTCAAGAATGCTGGTTACATCTCTGAAAATAATTCCTTTTTCCGGATAATCCGGAATGCTGACAACATATTCTTCAAGTTTTTTCATCTTTCTTCTCCACCTTACCTACAAATATATGCAATATCTATTAGTATAGCATAAAATTGCTGTTTTTCAAATTATTTATAATTTTGGATCACAATCTGTGGCGTACGGACTCCCTGATACTCATTGATATCAGGATAATAGGTAAATGCCATAACAATTCCATGCCCATGTCCGCGCAGCAGACACTCACAGGCAATATCTCCAAATTTTTCACGCACATATTCCACAAAGGTATTCACATCTCCAAAATACATGGCATCCATCCTTGTACCGTGAAGATCCTTCACCTGCAACTTCAGCACATTTTTATTCTTGCCAAGGATTCTCGCACTTTCCACCTGTACCTGTCTTTCTGCAAAGACCGGACGTGCATTTCCTTTGCCAAATGGTTCCAGAACCGCAAGCTCTTCGACAAATTTTTCATTGACACATTCAAACGGGAGCTGCATATCTATGGCAATCTTTTCATTCAGATCCTCTGGTGTGATCCCGGATTTTTCGTTAATCTCCTTACGGAACTGTTCCAGATTCTCCTCCGGCATGGAGAGACCTGCCGCCATCTTATGCCCGCCAAATTTTGACAACAGATGCTTTACCCGGTTCAGTCCTTCATACATGTGCCAGGTCTCGATCGATCTTCCTGAGCCCTTTAAACCTTCCGCGCCCTTCGTCAGCACAAAGACCGGACGGTAATATTTTTCCCGGATCCTTCCTGCCACGATCCCGGCAAGGCTTTCATGACATTCCGGCAGGTAGACCACCAGCACGTCTGCATCCTTAAGTTCACTGTTCTCCACCTGGATAAACGCCTCTTCTACCGCCTGCGCCGTCATATCCTTCCGGCTGTCATTGAGTGCTTTCAGATCACCTGCCAGCAGATCCGCCTCCGCCACTTTCTTTGCCTCCAGAAGCTCCAGGGCACGCTTTGCTGTATCCAGTCTTCCACTGGCATTCATACACGGACCGATCACAAATCCAATGTGATACGGAGACAGCTTATCTACATTCACACCAGTACATCCCATCAGCGCCTTCAGTCCCAGATTCTCCGTCCGTTTCAGCATATCCAGTCCCTGTTTAACGAAAATACGGTTTTCGTCCACCAGATCCATAACATCACCGATCGTTGCGATTGCCACATTTTCCATCAGATAATCTGCATCTTCCGCATCTTTTCCCATGGCTTCCATCAGAGCCTCCACCAGCTTGTAAGCAACCGCAGCCCCGCACAGCCCTTTGAACGGATAAGTACAGTCCTCCTGCTTCGGATCCACAACCGCATCTGCCTCCGGCAGAATATATCTTCGTCCCGCACCAATTTCCGTATACGGGACCTCATGATGATCCGTCACCACAATCGTCATTCCCATACTTTTTGCATAGGCGATCTCCTCTGCCGCCGCAATCCCGTTATCACAGGTAACGATCGTATCCACGTCGGCCTCCAGCGCCCGGTCGATCAGGTTCCGGTTCAGACCATACCCGTCCTTCATACGATCCGGAATGTCACTGTCCACATCAGCTCCGAGCATCCGGAATCCCTCCAGAAGAATATAGGTCGACTGGATTCCATCAATATCATAGTCTCCGATGATCCTGATTTTTGCATTTTCTTTTATCTTTTCTCCAAGAACCGCTACTGCCTTGTCCATATCCTTCATCAGCATTCCATCGTACAGATCGGCGATCGTACCGTTTAAATATTTCTCGATCGCATCATCCCCGATCACATCCCGGTTTCTTATCAGGGAAGCCACTCGCGGACTGATATGGAATTTCTCACTGATATGCTGAAAATCCGCTCCTTTTCTCAGAAGTACCCAGTTCTCCATTTTCTCTTTTCCTTTCTTTGATAGTCAGATAATACAAAGATGCCGGAGGATTCTCCTCCGACACCTCATTTTCTGTCAGTTATTTCTTTTTCGCTGCTTTTTTGCCGCCGATTTTTGTTTTCATTACATACCATAATGCACCGGTGATACATACAGATGAATATCCGCCACCTGCAATACCAACCATAAGAGGTGCTGCAAATTCTTTAATAGAGCTTACACCCATGATATAAAGAACCGCTACCATGACAAATGTAGTAAATGTTGTGTAAATACTTCTTGTCAGTGTATAAGTGATACTTCTGTTTACAAGCGCTTTCAGATCATCGTTTCTCTTCATGACCCGAAGCTCTTCACGGATACGGTCGAAAATAACGATCGTCGCATTGATAGAATATCCAAGGATTGTCAGCATACATGCGATAAATGTATTACCGACAGATGTTCTTGCAAGTGCATAGAATGTAAGCACAAATAACAAATCGTGTAAAAGAGCAAGAACCGCACTTGATGCGAAACGTACATCTTTGAACCGGAACCAGATATAGATCAGCATACAGATCGCTGAAATGATAACTGCAATGATCGCATCCTGTCTCATCTCGGAGCTTACCGTAGAACTGATATTTTCTGCTGTAATTGTCGATGTGTCTACACCAAATTTATCAGCAAGCGCATTGTTAAGTGCTTCTCTTTCGTCAAGATTCAGCGTCTGTGTCTTGATGATGATCTGATTGCTGTCTTTTACTTTCTGTGCCTGTACATTGTGATCTCCAGTCACATCTTCTACAACCGGAACGATCTTTGAATCAATCTCTTTGATCGAGTAATCCTTATCAAATGTTACGGTTGTAGCCGTACCGCCCTTGAATTCCAGGCTGTAGTTCAGCGCACCTTCACCTTTTCCCGACTGGACTCCCATTGTTACAAAACCTGCTGCGATCACAGCAATTGATATTGCAAAGAAAATGGCTTTCTTTCCGAGAAAGTCGATAACTTTTCTTTCTTTTTTGAATTTCTTCGCATAAAATTTCACATCACGAAGACCAATCGCATACAGAGAGAAAATGATGATCCTGGTAATAACAAGTGCCGTAAACATTGACACAACAATACCAAGTGCCAGTGTCTGTGCAAATCCTTTTACAGAACCTGAACCCTTGAACCAGAGAATAGCTGCAGCGATCAGAGTTGTTACGTTACCGTCAACGATCGCAGACATTGCTTTGTGGAAACCATTCTTCAGGGAAGTCTTAACACTGATACCTGTTGTCACTTCTTCACGCACACGGGCGAAAATGATAACGTTGGCATCCACCGCCATACCGATTCCAAGAATAATACCTGCAATACCCGGAAGGGTAAGCGTGATATTGAATGCATTTAAAAGCACCAGGATCAGTCCTGTATAGATCAGAAGTGCAAGACCTGCTGCAAGTCCCGGAAGCAGATATACGAAGCACATAAATACGAAGATGATGGCAAGTCCGATGGCACCAGCCATTAAGCTTGTGCTGATTGCTTCTTCTCCGAGCTGTGCAGCTACTACATTAGAGCGAAGTTCTTCCAGTTCCAGAGAAAGTCCACCGATTCGGATGGTAGCTGCAAGATTGTCTGCTTCTTCATAGCTTGACATCCCTGTGATAACGGCTTCTCCGCCTTCGATCGCCTGATTAACTCTTGGTGAACTGATTGTCTGTCCATCATAAATAATGGAAATCTGTTTTCCTACATTTGCTGCTGTTGCTTCTGCAAATTTGGTTGTTCCTTCTTTGGTAAGCTGCAGGGCAACTACATATTCTTTATTCTTAGTCGTAGAGTTTTCCTGCGTCTGGGCCTCTGCATTTTTAACATCTGTTCCTTCAAGAACGGTGTTGCCATCTGCATCCTGAAATACCAGTGATCCTGGTTTGCCGAGTTCTTCCAGAACTTTATTGGCATCGGATACACCTGGGATCTCGATGTTGATCCGGTCGTCCCCTTCCTGATATACACTTGCTTCTGTACTGTACTGCTCTACACGCTTCTGTAACTTGTAGATCGTATCCTTCATATCTTCTGCTGAAGGATTCTTGTCTTTCGCCTGATAGGTAATGCTGACACCACCGGCAAGGTCAAGACCAAGATTGATATTTCTTGCAGAACCTGTGTGGGAGGAACCAAATCCCTGCCAGCAGGTAAATCCAAGAAGTCCTAAAAGTGCAGCAATCAGAACAAGGCTTACTATTCCTTTACTCTTCTTCATGTCCAAGTCCCTTTCTTAGTTTTCGTCTGCCATTGCAGCCTTTATCATAATCGCGCATTCTACGCGCTTACGTTCCATCTCACAGCCCAGATCATAAGAATCATTTAATCCGTCTGCATACTTGTATGCGTTTGCCATACACCCGCCACTGCAGTAGAATCTTGCAAAACATTTCTTGCATTTTTCTTTGGTATATACATTGCAGCAACGGAACTCATCTGCGATCTCCGGTCTTGTAATTCCTTCGTTTACATTTCCCATCAGGAAATTTTCATCACCTACAAACTGATGACACGGATAGAAATCTCCCCATGGTGTAACAGCAAGGTATTCTGTTCCCGAACCACATCCGGACAGACGTTTGTACAGACAAGGTCCTCCTTCCAGGTCGATCATAAAGTGGAAGAAATTGAATCCTTCTCCCTTTTTGTCTTTCTCAATGATATATCTTGCAAGCTTGTCATACTCATCAAAGATCTGCGGAAGATCTTCTTCACGGATTGCATACGGATCAGATTCATCCCCGACAACCGGTTCGATCGACATCTGCTTGAAGCCAAGCTCTGCAAAATGCTTTACATCCTCTGAAAAATCCAGATTGTTTCTGGTAAATGTTCCGCGGATATAGTAGCGCTCCTGATTACGTGAATCAGCAAGCTTCTGGAACTTCGGTACGATCAGATCATAGCTTCCCTTTCCATTTCTGAACGGACGCATTCTGTCATTGACTTCTTTACGTCCGTCAAGGCTGATGACCACGTTATCCATCTCTTTATTGATAAACTCCTGAATCTCATCATTCAGAAGCACTCCGTTCGTAGTTACTGTAAAGCGGAAATGCTTATCATGAAGCTTTTCCTGCTCTCTTCCGTATGCCACCAGGTCTTTGACAACCTGCCAGTTCATCAGCGGCTCCCCGCCAAAGAAATCAACTTCCAGATTCCTTCTTGTTCCGGAATTGGCGATCAAGAAATCCAGGGCTTTCTTACCAACTTCATAAGTCATAAGTGCTCTTCTTCCGTGATACTCTCCTTCTTCTGCAAAACAGTATTTGCAGGCAAGATTGCAGTCGTGTGCGATATGCAGGCAGAGTGCCTTCACAACCGTCTTACGCTTGATAACCTCCCCGATAAAAGGTTCATATGTATCAACAACAAAAAGCTGTCCGTTTGCAGTCAGCTCTGTCACATCATCCAATATATCTCTAAGTTCTTCTTCGGAATATTTCCCTTCCAGCTCATCTTTCAGCTGGTTCCATGTACTTTCTTCTTTCAGCGTCTGCACTGTCTGATTCTCGTTCATACGGTTCAGACATGCAATAACTTCGTACCCCGGCTCGTCCACTACATGAACGCATCCGCTGTTGACATCAAGTACAATATTATATCCATTGTTCTGGTACTGATGAATCACAACCGGTACCCCTTTCTATCCTTATTTTTCAAATTTTTCCTCATACGTCAAATGACAGCGGCTTTAAAGCCGCTGCCTGCTTGTCATACTTATTCACTACACTTACAAATATCTCTTATTTGCTGTGTTCGCAAGTCTGATTTCCTACTGTACAAGAAGTCTTGCATGCTGACTGACAGGATGTCTGGCATTCTCCGCATCCGCCCTTCTTTACTGTATTGTTCAGAGTCTGTGTATTCAATGTTTTAATGTGTTTCATTGTAATATCCTCCTTCTTTGCTCATTATGTGATACAGTATAGCACATTTTCCAGCTTACCGTCAACGCAAAAATCCAATCTAAAACTAATGACAGGAGGTATTTTCCCTAGAATTTGCTGTCTCCGCCACCGTGAGTTCTTCCTGATGAAGAAGTATGTGTACTGCTGCCGCCGGAAGAGCTCTTCTTTTCTTTCGCCGTTTTCGAAGTCGTTTCATAAAGGAACATATCTCTGCTTTCTGTAATATCCAGACTATCGTCTTTTACATAGCTGCCTGCCGCTGACTGGAAACGCACTGTTTTAAGCTGTGCCTTCATCCTGCCGACAATGATAAGTGACAGAACAACTCCTACCCCAAGGGAGATCAAAATCCAGATTGGGGATAATGGCTCCTTTGGAAGACTTTTTCTGTCATACGGCTTTCCGTTTCTTGCCTGTGTAATGAATTCGTCACACAGCTCTGAAAAAGTCTGAAATGCCGAAAAATAATTTTCATCCTTCAGATCACTCGTCATTTCTTTTGAAATGTATTTGATCCCTGCATCGGTAAAAGCTGTGATTCCGTAACCACAGGTTGAAATATAACAGTCATTCTCTTCTCCCAGACTAATGAGAAGAAGGATTCCATCCTTATCCTGTCCATATCCGAAGTTTCCGTAATCATAAATATCATCGGCGTATTCTTGCACCGTTTTTTCATCCAGCGTATTTGTTGTCACAACGACAACATCCATTTTCTGTCGGATACTCAGTTCATCAAGTATGTCATTTAATTTTGCTTCCTCACTATCCGTCATAAGTCCCGCCATGTCCTGCACACGACAATAATCATTTGCAAATCCTTCTGCATCTTCGGCTGAAACCGAAAACGTCATTCCCAGGCAAAGGGCCAGAACAAGCAGAAGTGATATTATTTTCTTTTTCATTCCGTCACCCCCTAAAACAGTCCGAGAAAGTGCAGAAGTGTTGCTGCACCATATGTTAATGCAGTGAACGCACCTGCCAGTACCAGTATCCAACGGGTTGCTGCCGCCTTATCTACCGGCAGGTCGCCGACGAATTTTCCGGTCTGTCCGTTCATTGCAAATGTATATTTGTTACCATTCCATGTGGTATTTAAAAGCCACACCGGATATAAAGCATACTTGGCTTTTCCGCCATGGAACTGTACACTGGTATTTTCAGCTACTACAGTATCGTAACCAATGACTGTTTCGGCAAATGCCTGCTCCGTAGATTTTTTCACACGCTCATTCGCCCGGTCAATGCTTTCTTCTGCAGTCACATCATACTTATCTGCCAGGTAACCGGCAAGATAAGCCGTCTGGAAATCCACAGCCTCCCCACAGTTAAACGGTTCGATGGATTCCATCAGATCATCCGCCATTTTTGTAGAACCGTCTACCGGAACGTATTCAAATCCAACACTTCCGCCTCTGTGCACCATATAATAACTGGTCTGGGTATAATTGTAATCACTGTCACTCCAAGTACGGATCTTGGTTGCCTTATAACGGACCTTAGCGTCTACATCGGTATCAAATAGCCAGAACGGTACATAGACTCCTTTGATCTCGTCAATATGGTTCTGATCCTTAAAAATCTTCGGCAGAAGACGTTTTCCTGTAAGATGCTTCATGAGCCCTTCTTTTGCTGCTTTTTTATCCAGTTTAAACGGAATGACCAGATCCGGTTTCAGGGAGCCGGAGAATTGTCCCATCATAACGATTGGATTATCACAGAATGGGCAGGATGTTGCCGCTGTATTTGCGTCACCTACAATTTCTCCTCCACAGGATTTACACACATAAGTACGCAGACCATCCGTTTCTCCTTCTCCCCATTCACCGCCTGCTGCGGTTTCCCATTCCATGCTGTCTGTTTCTTCGTCCTGCAGTTCGGCATCATATCCCTTCAATGCGTCCATTTCGAACTCTGTGTCGCAATACGGACACTTCATCTTCTGGATCGTACTGTCAAAGGCTATCGCACCGCCACAGCAGGGACATTTATATTCCTGCAAGCCTGCCATAAAAATCCTCCTCTCTTAATGCGCCTGTCGATCAAATTCCGCAAGTGCTTCGTCCGCTCTCCGGATCCACTCTGTACGGTCGCCATAGATTGCACATTTGTTTGCATAATTCATCCTCCTTTCAGCCAATACCGGATTTCCGGACATTTTCTTTTCTTGTTTATGATTCTCCTGTTGCTTTTACGACCCATTTGGCATTGTCTACCTGGAAGCTGTAACCACAGAAGGAACAACAATTGTGTTCATCCGGTATGAAATTGGCTCCACAGGATGGGCAATCTTTTTCCTTGAAAAATGCTCCGTCCGTCTTTCTTCTTTCTGGATATCTCGCCCTCTGCAAAACGAGTGTCGTTTTTGTTTTCTTTGTATACGGTTTTCCACTCTCAGGCAGGTAGGTTTCACTTCCATATGCCGTAGCAGTGATTTCTGTTGTTTTGTCTGTATTTACAACATTTTTAAGTATGATCGATCCGATTCCATAATCCATCAGATCCGGCTTGTTTACATCCTTATAAAGTGCATCATTGATGCAGGATCTCAGATAATTTTCCGAGTATCTGACGATCTCCTTCGGCAGCTTTTCCTGTTTCTCTTCCTTGGATTGAAAAATTTTCGCAATTCCCAGAAGTATAAGCAGTGTAGCAATTACACCTATGGTAAGAGAAATATCCGTGTCTTTGATCAGGTAAAGGCACAAGGTCAGACACAGGAACATGATGCCCGAGTAAGCAAGCAATAATAGTCCGTATTGCATGTTCGCACCCATTTTCTCATAAATTTCGAATACCTCTGTCTGCCAGTCGTAGAATTCACTTTGTATCACACCGCCACAATATGGACAGATAACTTGCTGACTGCTCAGTTCCACCTCAGCTCCACAGGATGGACAGATGATCGTCCCTTTATCGGAATAAAATTCCTTGTTCTTACCCTGACGGTCAGAATGACGGATATGCCTTGACTGAAGAATCCGAAGGTAACTGTTTTTCCGATAGATCTGATGCACTGTCTTACCAGATTGAGGAGAAATAAGACGTTCCAAAGAACTACATTGCAGGATAGACTCCCTCCACTCCCGTCCGTCATCATTCCATCTTTTGAAATTATTTTTTGGAAGTGGTACAACGTCCGTCACCTGGATATCTCGGCAAAGCTTACGCTTTCCCAGCAGTTCCACCTGATGAACCATCTTTCTGCGAAATGTAAGATCCATTCTCTTTGGAAGACAACCCTTATCTGCTTTTCCAAGTGGAAGTAATACATTTTCAAAGGAATCCTTGATGTCCTTCTGAAGCCTTGCCCCTTGCAACGGTGTTTCACGCTTTGCAAGAATTCTTTTCATTTTTGCTTTTTTCAAATTCTTTGGCATAAACTGTTCAAAGTCTATGTCAATGATTTTCTCAGCAATGGCAAACGCACAGATTATGGTAGCTGCAAACGCAAACAGCATCGCCTCTGACAATCCCATATTTATCCCTCCTCATCTATCATTCTATCTGGTTGACCTATTGTTCCTCTTGTTCCTTCTCTTTGCTCTTACCAAATATTTCATAGATCAGGAATATGGAGATAATGATTCCCGCCGGGATCATCATAACGGAGGTAATGTTATCACCTATATCGCCTGTGTAAAGCTTGTATTCTCCATTCAAAGCCCGGTAAGCCTTCTCTGTCACTTCATTCCCCCGGGATATATCTCTGGAAAATACATCTTTTCCTGTATAGGTTTTTCCATCCACTTCAAAGGACAGAATTGCGTGATACTTTACATCTTCATCACCATTTTCACCGGTCTTAACACTTATCTGATAATCTTTTACAACGGCGGTTACCTGACGAACATCGGAAGATAGTTTATATTCTATACTGGAAAAAATATGAGTAACTCCATATACAACGAGCCCAATCGAACCAATCAGTAAGAATACACATATCACCTTATTTTGTGCTTTATCTGAAAGTACCTTCACGCAACTCCCTCCTTCCATACTTACAGTCTTCTACCCTCTTTTTCTTCCCGGTGATACTTGATAAGATCTTTACTTAATCCAATGAAACCAATGAGACCTAGCGGAATCATTGCAGCAAATGCAAGGAAGTAAATCGGAGTTGGTCCCGGTTCCAATTTGTATTTTCCTTTAGAGTTCCGGTAAACAGTGATCAGTACAGTATCCCCTTTCCTGATTTCTTTATAGTAAGTATCAAAATCATCATATGTCGTTCCATCGATTTCATAAGTAAACCTTACTTTATATTTTTCTTTTCGGTCTCCCTTATCATCTTTTTCTTTCGTTTGTTCACAACTGTAAACGGTTGCATGAAGCGTTCGAACATCCGTGGAATTCTTAAACTCACTGCTTTCATGCTTCGTATATATCATGCCGCCGATTCCTGCGATAATAATGAAGATACTTAAAATCAAAGCACCGATTGTGGTCTTATGTTCCTCTTTTTCTGATGGGAGTCTAAACATAGAATTCCCTCCTCTCTCTCGAATTACTGTCTGTCGTTCTCGTCAAAGATGTCGCCACATTCCGGACAGAATTTCGGTGGGTGTGTCGGGTCTTCCGGTTCCCATCCACATTTATCACAACGGTAAAGCGGTGCGCCTTCCGGTTTCTTTGCTCCACAGTTCTGGCAGAATTTTCCTTTATTCACTGAACCGCAAGAACAGGTCCATCCTTCTTCCTCTACCGGTTTTGGTGATCCGCATTCCGGACAGAACTTACCGGTTGCTGTGGCTCCGCATTTACATTTCCATGCACCCGGTGCCGGCTGTGGTTCCGGTTTCTTGCTTCCGCATTCCGGACAGAACTTGCCGGTAACAAAGTTTCCGCAGCTGCACTTCCATCCGTCTGCCTGCGGTGCCGGCTGCTGAACGGCTTGTTGTGCAGCCTGCTGCGCCGCCATCTGCTGTGCCTGTTGCTCCTGCTGTTGCTGACCCATTGCAAATAAATTCTGTGCGTTCATACCGCCGCCCTGATTCATTGCCATGCCCATGCCCATGAAGCCTGTCATTGCACCGGCCTGATTACCGGCTGCAGTCTTCATTGCATCAGCCTGTGCTCCGACCAGCGTTGCTGCGGCCATTGTAGGATCACGCATGATTGCTGTACGCTGAGCCTGTTTGATCAGTTCTGCATCTTCATCCGGAAGAGTCACAGATCCAAGTGCAATACTTACAACCTTCAATCCTCGAAGTGCACCCCATTTTTCTGAGAGTGCCGTATTCATCGCATTTTCAAGATCTGTATTATGTGTCACGATCTGATTCGGACGAAGCTCCAGTTCAGACAAATGTCCGAATGCCGGCTGAAGAGCAGAGATAAACTCTGTCTTAAGAGTAGCATCCAGTTCCTCTCTGGAGTATTCCTGCTCCACATTTCCGCAAACATTAGAGTAGAACAAAAGCGGATCGGCAATCTTGTAAGAATAGACACCTGAACAGCGGATCGATACGTCGATATCAAGTCCGATCTTGGAATCCACAACACGGAACGGAACCGGATTCGGCGTTCCGAAGCGATTTTCCAGAATCTCCTTGGTATTAAAATAATAGATTCTCTGATCCTTTCCGGTATCTCCTCCGTAAGTAAAACGTTTTCCTACGGTTTTAAAGGTTTCTTTGATACTCTCTCCAAGGCTGCCTGCAAAAATAGACGGTTCGGAAGAAGTATCATAAGTAAATTCTCCCGGTTCTGCACAGACTTCTACGACCTTGCCCTGTTCTACGATGATCATACACTGTCCGTCTGCTACAGCAATCCCAGAGCCGTTCGAGATAATATTGTCATTTCCTTTGGTGTTCGCTGAACGTCCGGTGACACGTTTTTGTCCTTTTGTAACGAGTACCTCCTTTGGCATCGATTCACAGTAGAAAAATTCCTTCCATTGATCTGCAAAAGTACCTCCAAGAGCACCCATACCTGCTTTAATAAGTCCCATAATATTTTCTCCTTTCCTTTTTGAAATGATCTTCCTCTATGTTATCCGGTTACACCGGAAGAACACGGTTTAATATGCGGCATTCCATGTGTCTGTAAAAACATCATAAATATAAATGAGATTATCACAAACGCCGTAAAGCTGTTCCTGCACAAACTGTTCTCCATTATCAGTTCCTAATACAAAAAGCATACAGCTGCCTCCGTTTATGATCTCTGATTCTCCTGTATACATAAGCTTCATTCCATTTTCCAGTCCCTGTCTGACCTCTCCATACTCCAGCAGGATCTCTGTTGCGATTTCAACCGAACGTTCATCCGGTGTTTCCTCATAGACTGAGAAATCATATACTCCGGCAAGTTCTGCCAGATGGCCGTCCATTAATGAAATCGACGGGTGGAAATCTATGGCATCGCCGCCATCTGTCACCGAAACCAGTACATTGGAATAGATCTCACTGAAATTACAACGTAGCACAAGCGCCTCTCCCGGTTTTCCTTCAAATAACGGATGACTCTTATCATCTGCATATTCACCATTTTCCGTGATATCAGAAGGATAAACGGTCACTCTGCCTTTTTCATTTGGCGGAACGATGGCATACAGCTCCTGCCCATCCGCCATGTAACAGGCTGCTTCTGACAAAAACGGATACTCTTTTGTTAAATGATGAAATTCCAGGTAAAATGAAAGATCTGTCCTTGTAAATTCACTGTCCACATACCCGAAAAGTGCAACCCCTGCACCGCAGCTGTTTTGATTGATCTGTTTTTTGAGAAGTGACAGTTCCATATCTTCCGTCTCGACGATTTCTGTCTTCCCCGGCTCTTCTTTTTCCTTCTCTTTTTCTTCCTTCTTCTCTTCTTTTTTATCATCCTGCACTTTCACAAGACCGCTTTTATTCTCGCCTTCCACAGGCTTTTGCGGACTGCTCTTATGAGGCAGTCTGCATCCGCATAATAAGCCGGCCTGCAGGATTATCAAACAAAACAGTAATGATATTTTCTTCATATTACATTTCTCCTTGTAAAGACTGAACCTTTTTTCTTTCTCCAAAACGGCAAGAATCATTGTAGTCCAGATAACCATCAGGCTGTCGTTACCGGTCTTAGGAGATTTCATTTTATCGTCCGGAGCCTTCTTCTGTACCGGAGCTACTGCTTTCTTCGCATTATAACTGTTTGTGAAAACAGCTTTTTTCACCTCTCTTTTCTTCTTTCTGTCAGTCGGATATATACGCAGTTTCTTCTCGGTGGTTCTTCCATTTCCTTACATCGCATAAATCTGATCCATCAGATATTCAGCAGTCATGGATCCATAGAAGAACTGGTCGATAAGACCGTTTTTCTTCGCATCCCGAATGTCTTTTGCCGCCTGTTTTTCTGTATTGGAATCCACGATGAAAGCAATTTTACAGTCAGGACACACCCTCTTTACTTCATCCCGAAGCTTCATTCTCTCGCAAAGCTTCCACGGAGTATAGCCCGTCACCTCCATGATAAGAACAAACGGTTTATAAAGTTTACAAAGTTCAACCGTATCTTTTGGAGACTCCGTACGGACTACATCAATCTCATAATCCGATTTTTTGAAGGCAGTCGCTACGGAATCCGCAAACAGAAAATTCTGCATATCAACCACTATTTTTCGCATCGAACCATCCTCCTTTCTTTCAGCGATATATCCGATATGTCTGCTATATTTCTTTTTTTCTTTAGTCTAACAGAGAAAAATAGCTCTGTCTGTCCTCATAAATGTGGACAAATAGGCATTTTACACAAAAAAAATCGCTCTACCTAATAAAAAGCAGAGCAATTTTCACATCTAAATCCTATTTTATTTTCTTCTTATACGTCGAGCTGACTACTCGGTACGACCAGGCGTTTGCTTACCGCCGCAACCATCAGGCGATTGCGGTTTGTGTATCCTGTTTTCTCTAACATCCGGTTGATATAGGTACGAACCGATGATTCTGCCACATGAAGCTTAGCCGCAATCTCGGCATTCGTCTTCCCTTCACACAACAAACGTAAGGTTTCCATTTCCTGATCGGAAAGGTCACAGGAAAGTGCTTTTCCAAGCTGCACAGCCGGCACCTTGTCCGGCCAGAAATTTTTACCTGCAAGTGTCCCTTCGATCACGCTAATAAGATCACCGGAAGGAGAATCCTTATACCAGAAGCTGTCCGCTCCTATTTTCCTTGCACGATCCAAAAATCGTCCTTCTAACATGGAGGTCACCATTACGATCTTGATCCGTGGATAGTATTTTTTGATTGCTTCAGCCGCATCTAATCCATCCGAATCATTTTCTGTACAAATATCCATCACCACCAGGTCAATATGCCCCTCACCACATCTCTGCAATGCTGCATCTGCCCGGGTCAGGGCAGATGCCACTTCACATTCTGTGCTTTTTTCTATGCAAGAGCACAAATACTTACGGGCAAGCATCTGATCTTCAACAATTAGTATTTTTTTCACTTTCATTCCTCCCTACGTGTTAAATCTTAGGAATTTCTATTACCAGAGCAAACTCCGGAAAACTCTGTACGAGCATCCTTCCGCCTTCCGTTTCAATCCGGTGACGCAGATTGGTAAGTCCTCCGCCTTCCCGGATTTCTCTTTCCGGAGGCTGTCCGTTGTTATAGATCATCACGGTATAGCCGGTTTCATTTTCAAAAACATTTGCCTCCAGTTCTGTCGCTCTCGCATATTGAAGGGCATTATTCAGACATACCTGCATAGCAGCATACATCATCTCTGCTGCTTTTCCCGGTGGTTCCTTTCCTTCTATCTGCACAAGGACACCACTGCTTCTTGCACTGGCAAACAATTTCTCTTTTTCTGATAAATGTTCGACCTCCCGAAAAACAATATTCTTCTCCCATTCCCGCAGAACTGTTTCCACATCGATCCCGCCGAAATCTCCAGAAAGATACTGCTTCATTACAATAATACTGGCTGCAAGATTATCATGCATAGCAGATTTTGCCGTCAAAAGTTCTTTCTCCCGGGCAATCTTCTCCACATTTTCAGATAACCTTTGCAGATGTTCTTCATCCTCGGCAAGCCTCTTATTTTCCTCAAAAAGCAGTCCGAGCACATGGCACAATTCCGTAACATCCGCAGCTGTAAGCTGGATATAGGTTTCTCCATATCGATCCGTTACTTCTGTTTTCTCAAACTGCCATATGGTATTATCCGGAAAACGATAGGTACCCTCCATATTCGAAAGCTGCAGAATTCCTTCCGGGGGGGTCGCAAGTGCCCGCTCAACTTCACCGAGATACTGCATATCACTTTCAAATAAATAATGACTCAGACGATACATCTGCCTGTTGCAAAGAACAATACTTCCTCTGCTGTCAAAAAAGCAGATCGCCGTAGGAAGCTGGTCAAATCCTTCCTTGATACGATTAAACCCAAAGCGCCTCAACCTACGCATTATCCTCTCCTCCTATTGCTGTACGTATCAGCCACAATCCATCCTCCCTGTCGGCCGTTACCTCAGAAGAGATAATTGGGGACAAATCAGCCGCACATTCTACAGACAGATTCATCTCCTGATCGGACACAGAAATAAACAGCGAATGCAGCTCATTTATCGTCATTTCCGTTACCGTTTTTAGCAGTTCGAACAAACGCACAACCTCTTTTGATGCTATCGGTTTTGTGGTTAAATAGACCGCACCACATTCAATTTTGCAGGAATTCATTGCACGTACCAGTTCATCGATCGTCAGCCTGAGTTCCTGCTGTGGAAGCTTTTCGTATTCCTGAGAAAGAAAATACAGATTCGCACTTCGCTTGATATAAGTACCGAGCAACAGAATCTCTTTCATACACGCCTGCATTACCTCCGGCTTTGCATTCTTACACTGTTCAAGAAGTTCCTTTATCCTCCTCGTCTGGGTTTTGTGTTTTTCTTCCAGTTCATCATAAATACGGTTCTTTTCCGTTAGTTCGTATAGCTCCTTCTGCACAAGATAAGCATCCTTTAATTTCTTTTTGTTATTCTCTCTTTTTCTTTTATTCTCATCAAGCTGCTTGCGAAGCTTGGTAAGGTGCTGCAAGTTATCTCCCCAGATGACAAAACCATCTTTAATCGGTGCCGAAGAGATGCGCATTCCATTCGGATAAACGATACTCTCCCCATCTTTTGGACATACCATATCCTCTCCTGCTGTGCGGGAACGAAGCAAAATCCGCCCATTTTGATCTGCAATGCAGGAGGCAAGCGTTGTCGCCTCATATAACTCGACATACCCTGTGTTTGACTGTATCATACGGCAATGGATACAGCTTTCGTATATTGCAGCATAAAAGAGACAAAACATTACATTCATATCTCCAAAAACATCACGGATGACCTGAAATCCCAAAAGATAAAGTGCTCCATACAAGAGCATCACGCAGCTCAAAACAAAAGGCATCATTCTCCGCTTTCCAATACTTGGAAGCCTTGTTTTTTTCAGCAGCTGAAATACTGAAAAAAATACACAGCCTATCATCCATCCAACACTCACAAAATAAAGCGGACGATGAAAAAAGACTTTGTTATCCGGCACCCCAGGAATTCCGCTCGCAAACGAAAATACTTGCTGGTGGAAATCATTTGTGATAACAGCCAGAAACAATGCTGTCGGAATCAGCGATAACAACCAGCTTTTTCTGGAAAGCTGATAATCTTCGGATTTTCCCAGAAAAATTGCAGTATATGCACCAAGCAGCGGAATAAAAAGAATCGGCAGGTAATAAAGATACCACAAATAACGTGCCACGGTCAGATCTGTAACCACCTCATATTTCAAAGTACGCAAAGTCAACCAGATAAGCATCAGAACATCCATCAAGCGAAGACAGTGCAGCACCGGTTTCTGAATAATCCGCTGATCCAGAGAATACCCCCACAAGACAAATAATAATAAATACAATGTGGCACGCACATAGCTTGGATAGTTTCCTCCTATATCAAACCATGCCAGCAGCCGGCAGGAATATGCTGCTATGATTATCGCAAAAACAAAAAACATCAAATAAAGCTGTCTGGTGTTCCTTTTCACGAGTTCCTCCCTCTCGCCCGGCTCATCACCTCCGGGCATTTTTATCACCTATAGTATAGTATAAGCTTCCTTTTGGCGCAACTGCTTCCCCCGGATTAAAAAATAAAAGTATCGCCCATATCCCTTGATACCGTCAACGCAAAAATTACATCTCCGCCCCTTCAGGACACCATACCACCGAGCATTCCGCCTGCTCCACAGAGGATCCAGGCGATCATCATCTGCATTCCACCCTGCACGCTCCGGTAGATCCCTGCTGAAATTGCAAGCAGTAGCAGAAAATAGAGCATTCCAAGCATAAATCCCCTCAGGAATTTCCTTGTCTTCCCCATTTTTCCCATGGCAAATCCACCGGCAAATGTGGAAATTATGTAAACCGCAAGGATCCCGATCCGGACTGTTTTCTCGCTTAAGTCAAACTTATACAGTCCAAAAGACAGCCCGAGCAGCATCAGCATCGTAAGAAAGTAAGAAAGCATCAGTGCTTTCACAAGTCTTGTAAAACAGATATTTCCAAACAGCTTTTTTTCCATAAGAACCCCTCCTGTCCTTTTATACTATGAGAGATTCTTATGAAATATTCCTTTACTGTTCCATCTGTCGTCCCAGAAATCCTGCTGCGCAGAGTATCATCTTCTGTTCCAACTCACCGGGTTTTTTCCTGCCGTCCTTTGCCAGGATCACAACAGAACCGATCGCATCTCCGGCGCAGATGATCGGACTTACCACCTGCCATTTCAGTTCTGCATTCTGTCCCGACACGATGACCGTGAACTTCCGATCCATAGAGGATGCCAGAAACTGCTCCCTTCTTGCGATCACTTCCGCAAGCTGTCTTGTGATCAGCTGTTCCTGAAATTCTTTCTTCCCCGGTCCTGCTGCTGCGATCACCTGATCTGTATCTGTGATACACACCAGATATCCAAGTGTCTGTGCCAGACTTTCCGCATATTGGTCTGCAAAATTTCCCATTTCCCCAAGCGGTGAGTATTTTTTGAGAATGATTTCTCCTTCCCGGTCGGTGAAAATTTCAAGTGCATCACCCTCACGGATACGTAGCGTGCGCCTGATTTCCTTCGGAACGACAATTCTGCCAAGATCATCGATCCGGCGGACAATTCCTGTAGCTTTCATATTGATTCTATTCCTCCTGTGTTCCACATATTTTCCATATTTTATTCGATATGGGTAGTATGTGGAAATACAACATTTTTATTCCTACAGGGTTTTTTTTACCTGAAATTTTATGATGTAAGTGTCAAAAGTATCAATTGTGTTTGTGCTCGCACAAATAAGCAATTGATACTTTTGACACTCATATCATTTTATTTTTTAACAGTAAGAATTTCACATTATATATAAAAATCCCTCATCTGCGGTTTCCCGCAAATGAAGGATTTCTTTTACTTTATTCAATTCTTACAGTAATCCACCGATTGATAAGAATAACGGTGCAAATACAAGTGAAACAATTGTCATAAGTTTGATCAGGATGTTGATAGACGGTCCTGATGTATCCTTGAACGGATCACCTACTGTATCACCAACAACTGCTGCTTTGTGAGCTTCGCTTCCTTTTCCGCCATGATGTCCTGTTTCGATATATTTCTTAGCATTATCCCATGCTCCACCAGCGTTGGACATGAAGATTGCCATAAGTACACCTGTAACAAGTGCTCCGGAAAGTAATCCACCGAGGGATTCCACACCAAGAACGATACCAACGATCAACGGTACTACGACTGCCATCACACCCGGAAGCAGCATTTCGTGAAGAGCTGCTGTGGTAGAGATTGCAACGCATGATGTATAATCCGGTTTTTCTTCACCTTTCATAATGCCCGGTTTTTCACGGAACTGGCGTCTTACTTCTTCGATCATCTTGTATGCAGCCTTTGATACAGACTCCATAGTAAATGCTGAGAAGAGGAATGTAAGCATACCACCGATAAAAATACCGATGATTACTCTGTAGTCAAGAAGGTTGATTGCTTCAAGACCAACTGCCTGTGCATAAGATACGAAAAGTGCAAGTGCGGTAAGGGCTGCTGATCCGATCGCGAATCCCTTACCCATAGCTGCAGTTGTATTTCCTACTGAGTCAAGCTTATCTGTGATTTCACGAACAGATTCATCCAATCCTGACATTTCTGCGATACCACCTGCATTGTCTGCGATCGGTCCGTATGCATCAACGGCAACTGTGATACCTGTTGTAGAAAGCATACCTACTGCTGCAAGTGCGATTCCGTAAAGTCCTGCAACTGAGTAAGATACAAAGATACCTACACAGATCAGGAGAAGCGGGATTGCTGTAGATTTCATTCCTACCGCAATACCACTGATGATTGTAGTAGCTGCACCAGTCTCTGACTGTTCTCCGATTCCCTGAACCGGTTTGTAGTCTGCTGATGTGTAGTACTCTGTGATGTTACCGATGATCACACCAACAACCAGACCTGCGATAACGGCAATTGCCGCACTCATCTTTCCGAAGAGTACATTACTCAGTACAAGTGCTACAACAATAACTACGATAGAAGCTGCATAGCTTCCCTTTGTGAGAGCTTTCTGTGGATTCGAATTCTCATCACCTTTTACAAAGAAGGTTCCGATGATAGAAGCAATCAGACCACATCCTGCGATCGCAAGCGGATAAAGAACTCCGGATACAGCTCCTGCTGCTGCTCCAAGAGTCAGTGCTGATACAAGTGAACCAACATAAGATTCAAAAAGGTCTGCTCCCATACCTGCAACGTCACCTACGTTATCACCTACATTGTCAGCGATAACAGCCGGGTTACGCGGATCATCTTCCGGGATACCTGCTTCTACTTTACCAACAAGGTCTGCACCAACGTCTGCTGCTTTGGTGTAGATACCACCACCAACACGGGCGAAAAGTGCGATTGAAGATGCACCAAGGCTGAATCCTGAAAGCACATCTACGTTCTTTGTAACAATGTACACAAGGCTTACGCCAAGTGCTCCAAGACCTGCTACGCACATTCCCATAACGGCCCCGCCAGAAAAAGCAATTGATAATGCTTTATTCATTCCGCTTTCTTTTGCTGCGTTAGCAGTTCTTACGTTCGCTTTTGTAGCGACTGTCATACCACAGTATCCTGCAACTGTTGAGAAAAGTGCTCCAATTACAAAGCATACTGCTGTTACCCAGCTGATACCAAATCCGATCAGTACAAAAAGCACTACTACAAAAATGACCAGAATCTTGTATTCAGCCATGAGGAAAGCTCTTGCGCCCTCCGCGATTGCGCCTGCAATCTCTTTCATGCGGTCCGTACCTGCATCCTGTTTTCCTACTTTACCAGCAAGATATGCTGCAAATAATAAAGCAATAACAGCTGCAATCGGGACCAGATACATGTAATTATTCATTTCTTGTTCCTCCCTGAATTATTGTACCTCTAAAGACAATATCATAAAAAGAACAAGAATGCAAAACAATTTTTTAAATTTTCAATAAGTTTTATTTTGTTTATCTATAAGTGTGGTCTTTCTCTATTTTTTTAATTTGTATCTCACCGTCCACATTCCATTGGGATTTACACAATATCAAGATATGTTTTTTTCCGAGGTGCCGGAAAAGCAGCATCTAATCTGGCATATTCCTCCACTGTCAAATGAACCTTTCCCGCCTCCAAGTTCTGCAGTACATGTTCTGCCTTTCCACTTCTCGGAATGGCAATCACATCCATTACTCAGTTTTATCTCCTTTTTATTCATGATTTTCACTCCCTGCATTTTGTTTTTCTGTTCCTTACTGTCTGTTTTTACTATCTTATGATATGAGTGTCAAAAGTAAATTTTGCCACTCACTGATGTAACCGGATTGCTCCATTGCTATGCAATTCCCGCAATCCTCGAACACCTCAAACTCCCACTTTTTGCAAATGTTATAAGGGACATATTTTTATGTTTATTTATTCTTTTTATTATTTCTTATAACATTCTTTTTTTCTTCAATCCATGATACACTGGATTTATCATAAAATAAATTCAGTGATAAGGAGATTAGAAATTATGAAAGTTGTAGTTGCAATTGATTCATTTAAAGGAAGTCTCACTTCGATTGAAGCCGGAATGGCTGCAAAGGAAGGAATCTTAAAGGCACACCCGGATGCGAATGTTGTCGTAAAACCACTTGCAGATGGTGGTGAAGGCACCACAGATGCCCTGATTGCAGGACTTGGTGGTGAGCGTATTGATCTTACAGTGACTGGTCCTCTTGGTACTCCGGTAAATGCACATTACGGATATCTGGCAGAAAAAAATACTGCCATCCTTGAAATGGCTGCCGCTGCCGGAATTATCCTGGTAAGAGAATCTGAAAAAAATCCACTTACTGCAACCACTTACGGTGTCGGTGAAATGATCGCAGATGCCATGGAACGCGGTATCCGCAATTTCATTATTGGAATTGGAGGAAGCGCAACAAATGATGGTGGAATTGGAATGCTTAAGGCACTTGGCTATCAATTTTCCGATGAAAATGGACAGGATGTCGGCGAAGGCGGACAGGCGCTTGAACGGGTATCTTCTATTATAATAGAAAAAGCTAACCCAATTCTCAAAGAATGCAATTTTCATATTGCCTGTGATGTAACTAATCCACTTTGCGGAAAGAACGGAGCTACCTATATTTATGGTCCGCAAAAAGGTGTCACACCGGAAATAGCAGAAGAACTGGATCAGGCAATGAATCATTATGCTTCTGTTACCTCCAAATTTCTTCATAATGATTATGCATCTGCAGAAGGTGCTGGTGCTGCAGGTGGTCTTGGCTTTGCATTTCTCAGTTATTTAAATGCTACGCTGACTCCTGGAATCGATCTGATTCTTAACGCTGTCGAACTGGAAAAAGAATTAGAAGATACAGATATCACTGTTACCGGCGAGGGACGCCTCGATCACCAGACCGCTATGGGAAAAGCTCCTGTCGGTGTGGCAAGACTTGCAAAAAAATACGGCTCCAAAGTCGTTGCTTTTGCCGGAAGCGTCACCCCGGAAGCAACAGCCTGCAATGCAGCCGGAATCGATGCATTCTTCCCGATCGTCCGTGGAATCACAACACTAGCCGAAGCAATGGATCCCCAAAATGCAAAATCAAATATGGCAGCAGCTGTGGAACAGGTATTCCATCTGTTATAGTTTTAACATTTTTTATAAATTTCAGAGAGTGTTTTTGTATAGTTTTTACATAAATACTCTCTTTTCTTTATGATTTTCTTCTTTTCCTACACTGATCATCTGTGTGGTCGCAGCCATGTTTATCGGACTAACCGTCCTTGCCTGTGGAAAAACAACCGGCACAGATCTGTCCAGTCAGCCAAAAACACTCACCATCAACAACACAACGATCTACGACCTGACAGATCTTCATTTCATCTGTAACAATGATTCTTCATCAAATGAAAAGCTGTCACTTGTGAAGACCGGTTCTTCTGTTACCATTTCTCTGGATGACTCTGCAAACCTCTCAGTGATCGCAAATATTGCAGATTAAGTTTTGCCGTAAACAATCCGCCTATGTAGTTTTAAGCAATGACAAATATGCAGGCAACTTCCATAACGCAAATTGCCTACATATTATCCATAAAGGGACACTTTCCAAACTGAATTGCAAGTGCCCATTCTTCTTTCTTTTTATCGATTGCCAGTCCCAGCATCATTCTAGTTGATTCGCTCATATTTGGTTACATCTTTACTAATCTTTCCTCTACTCGTCCATTATGTCAGCGCGCTGTCATTTATCTGACAATGCTATTGTACGAAAAAAAGACACAAATTCTATTGACGCTTTCATCAATACCTATGTACTTTTTTTATGTATTCTTTACAATTCTTCCCCTTGTACCTTTCCACCTTGTTCCTCTCTCCAAATAATGCTACAATTCTTAAATAAGTGGTAATGATACCGTTCTCTTTATCCTGTTAAATGCAGGATAAGCATCTGCATCATTCCCGCAACTTCTTTTCCAGAATCGGAGGATGTTTAAAATGAAGTTAGACAAATCACTTGCCTTTCAGGTAGTAAACACGATCAAAGACACCTGCGGACAGGATATCAATTTTATCGATAAGCAGGGAATGATTTTTGCGAGTACCAACGCCGACCGGATTGGTACGTTTCATGCCATCGGTCACAAAGCCGCCCAGACAGAACAGACAATCGAAGTTTTTTCAGATGATGATTTTCCCGGAACACAAAAAGGGATCAATATGCCACTCTATTATCACGGCAGTTTTCTTGCAGTGATCGGAATTACCGGAGAACCGGACCAGGTCCGCCAGTACGTCCATCTTGCCGACCGGATTACCCATCTGCTGATCCGTGAAAAAGAGCTGAACCGACTGAGCCGCTCTCTGGAAGATAAAAAACACTTTGTTATCGATGCCCTGATCCGGAATGAGATTGCTGATCCGGATTATCTGGACACCTGCCTTTCAGATCTTCAGGTAAATCCAGGGACAAAGAAACGGCTTCTGATCATCCAGTCATCACCGGATGGACACAACAACTCTTCTTCCCTTGAACAGAAGATCATCGGACTTTTCGGCACGCTTGGTATTACTCTTTATACCTTTTATTATCCAAATGAATATCTTGCCGTGCTGGAAAACTCCGGCAAAGCCGCTCTCTATCAGATACTGGCTGATTTTACCGCAGACTGTGGAGCTTTGCTCTCCATTGCAGTCGGAAAGAAATGTCAGCTTTTCCAGCTTTCTCTTTCTTACCAGTCTGCACTCACTGCGCTGAAATACTGCCGGAGTTCGGAAAACGGGATTGCTTTTTTCGATGATATGACACTGGAAATTCTGCTCTCTTCCATCTCGGAGCAGGAAAAAAATGCTTATCTGCAAAAAACGATCTCTGCACTTTCTGATGAAGAAAGAAATCTGCTTCAGACTTACTTTGAAGCAAATATGTCTCTTCTCGGAACCAGCCAGAAGTTGTTTCTTCACAAAAACACAGTGCAGTACAAGTTGAATCATATTTACCAGAAATGCGGGCTGAATCCGCGTGTTTTCAAGAATGCGGTGCTTTTATATCTTGCCTTGCAGTTGTGATATTTTTAAATCCCAGACACGGATTCCTGTGCACACATCTTCCATATCCGTGTACAGGTTTGCCTATATAAGAAAATATTCTTGACAGATAAGTTTACTTACAGATTTTCGTCAAAAAACAGGACAGCCTTTCCTTCACCCTCACAACGGGTATTAAAAAGCAGCCAAAGAATTCATCTCCCTGGCTGCCGATTATTTCAATTGTATTTAACAATATGCCTTTTTTGCCTCGTCCATTCTCTGGAAAAATTCACTGTAAAATTCTTCCGTCTGATACGGAGTAAGGTAAAATCTCTGCAATACATCCATGCTGACCGCTTTTGCGCTCTCCGGGTGTGCTACAATGAATTCCTGCAACTGAATCAGGAATCTATGCCATCCGGCAATATACGCTTCATACTTTTTCAGATCCGGTGTATCAAGCCATTTTTTGACCTTTACTTTCGCCCGGTTCTCTTTCTGACATTCATGTACCTGAAGAAAATAGCGGAAACCATTTTCCTCATAATATCTTCCAAGCGGGAAAAGCCGACAGATTCCCGGACGAAATGGATGAATTCCACATCTTCCTTCCTCAGTCAGAAAACCACAGCCATCTTCCGCTCCTGCCATCTTCAGATTCGGCAAAATGATTCCGTCTACCACATTCAGTTCAATCTTTCCTGCAAGCAAAGTCTCAAAAGCCGCTCCTGTTCCCCTGCAAATCCGGACAATATCCAACGGATCCAGCACAATCGAGCTTCCCATCCCCGTACAACAGGCGTGGCATCCCTCACAATCGTCACAGTCTGCTTTTACCAGGTCATTGCTGGTATATAATTTTCCATCTGAAATTTCTTCCATTGTCACCTGTCTTTTCATATCAATCTCCTTTCCTATACTCCTTCCAGTGTAAATGGTGGGATAAAGCTTTCCTTTGCCGTATCCCCTTCCTGTATAAACGCCTGCATCACACCAAGCGAGATCGCATAGTCCACCAGTTTCTCATACGCATACTCCGGCACTTTTCGGTTCAGCTCCGGATATTTTGTCGCATCCAGACTCTCCAGTGGCGTATACTGGCTCATCAGGCTCATATAAATCCGGTTTCCATAAGTTTCATGCAAATATTTCACCACTCTTTTTCCATCCGCAAGACATCCCGGCAAAAGCAGATGACGCACGATCACGCCACGCTTCATCATTCCGCGCTCATCAAATACCGGCTCTCCTGTCTGTCTTACCATCTCAGCAAGAGCCGCCTTCGCAATCTCCGGATAATCCTCCGCCATCGAATATTTTTTCGCATGATCTGTATTTAAATATTTGAAATCCGGCAGGTAAATATCCACCAGACCATCCAGCATTTTCAAAGTTTCCACTCTCTCGTAACCGCCTGTATTATAAACAACCGGCAAATACATCCCCTGCTCCTTCGCACTCTGAAGCGCCCGGATGATCTGCGGCACAAAATGCGTCGGCGTCACAAGATTGATATTATTCGCACCTTTCCCCTGCAGTTCCAGAAAGATCTCCGCCAGCCGCTCTTCTAAGATCACTTTGCCAACCTTGCTTCCCGCAATCTCATGGTTCTGACAGAACACACATCTTAAGGTACATCCCGTAAAAAAGACCGTCCCTGATCCTTCCTTTCCAGAAATACAGGGCTCCTCCCACATATGAAGCGCCGCTCTCGCCGCCCGGATCTCCCCTGTCTCTCCGCAAAAACCTGTCTTTCCATTCTCCCTGTCCGCCCCACACATCCGCGGACATAATGTACAGCCACTCATCCTATCGCTTAACCTCTCATCTATCCCTGATTCATTCCTATCAGTATACCGCACTTTTTGAAAAATAGCCACCCAAGTTTTCCTCTTCCAGAGATTGAAAATTCTTTTCCCATCTGCTACAATAAAGTGCAGACAGGCATTTTGCCTCAAGTTTGGAGGAATATACAATGAGTAAAATTGATGAAGTAAGAAGCGCTATGGTCGCAGCCATGAAAGCAAAGGATAAGGACACAAAAGAGACATTATCTGCTCTTCTTGCAGCCCTTAAGAACAAAGCCATCGACAAACGTGCCGATCTTACCGAAGAAGAAGAAGTTCAAGTTATCTTAAAAGAGATCAAACAGACAAAAGAAACTCTGGAGATGACTCCTGCTGATCGTACAGACATTATTGAAGAATGCGAGAAACGTATCGCTGTTCTTGAGCAGTATGCTCCGAAGATGATGGACGAAGCTGAGATCAAAGAAGTGATCGCAGGTGTCCTTTCCGGTCTTGGAATTGATGCTCCGACACCAAAGGATAAAGGACGTATCATGAAAGAACTGATGCCGAAAGTAAAAGGAAAAGCTGACGGAAAGCTTGTGAATGATATTCTCACAGGAATGATGGCTTAATAGCAGAATATTATGAATGCAGGGTTCCGGATTGGTTCCCTGCATTTATATATAGTCGAATATACTCTGTATTGCGTCTGTTACATTAATTACATCTGCCATTTTTACACGATCTATTATTTTATACCCCCTGATTCTCAAGTCTAACATTTTCATTTGTTCACATTGGATATAACCTTTATTTTCATCCATTTCAACATAAATGTGAAGTGGGCTTTTTGTACTCTCTCCTAATATTGGACAGCCAATTATTTCTCCCGACTGATTAAAAAAATTTTTACTTGCAACAAATACAGGATCCTTAATTTTTTCCACTTTTAAAACATCCCCCTGCTGTATCTCCATTTTCTACCACACCTCTCTTCCTTCCGGCTTATCCCATTCATATTCTCCATCAAGATTTAACTTACCACCAAACTTTTCAGCTCTTTCTTCTAATTTTTGATGCCTGAAGGTCTTAACAAGCATAATCATACCATCCGATACTTTTACTTCCAGCATATCATTTATTTCTACATTGGCCTCTTGTAAAATATCTTTTGGAAGTCTGATTCCCTGACTATTTCCCCATGCTTTTACCTGTGTTTGCATAAAATTCACCTCCATATAATGTATATACTTAGTATATACATTATTCTGAAAATAATCAAATAATTTTCTCTCCTAATCACACTCTTCCTCAAAATATGTTATAATTCATAAGCATCAGTCTTTTACAAAATCACAATTACCAAAAGGGGATTTACTTACTATGAATAAAAAAGAAGTTACTGAAATCAAAAAACAGTTCACCCCATCCAACTGTGCGATCACCCGCATCTGCGGATGCTATGTAGATGGTGAAAAAGAGAAAAAAACGGAGATGAAAGATGCTTTCCTTTCTCTTCCGGAAGAGGAAATGTTCAAGTATTTTGACATTTTTAGAAAGTCCTTGTCCGGTACGATCGGAAAAAATCTTCTGAATATGGAATTTCCTCTGGAGACCGAATCGGAAGGTGGTACACAGGAATTTCTTCTCAAATTAAGAAACAGCCGGCTTACTGACGACGCTCTTCTGGAAGAATTCTATAATCGCGTCATCGATTCCTATGATTATGCCGAGAACTATCTGATCCTGCTCGTCCATGCAGCCTACGATATTCCGGGAAAATCAACGGACGGAAGTGAAATGTTCGATGCATCCGATGAAGTCTATGATTACATCATGTGTACCTTCTGTCCGGTCAAGCTTTCCAAGCCAGGACTCAGTTATCACGCAGAAGAAAACAGCTTCCATGAGCGTATCCGTGACTGGATCGTAGAGATGCCGGATGCCGGTTTCCTCTTCCCTGCTTTTAATGACCGCAGCACCGATATTCACAATCTGCTTTATTATTCAAAAAATGCAGAGAATCTCGGAAACGGTCTGACCGATCTGCTTCTTGGATGTGTTCCGCCACTCACCGCCGGAGATCAGAAAGAAACTTTCCGTACACTGATCGAAGAAACGCTCGGTGATGACTGCGACTACGATACAGTCAAAAATATCCACGAAAACTTGAATGAAATGATTGAACAGAATTCTGAAAATCCGGAACCACTCGCCCTTGACAAAGCAGAAGTTAAATACCTCCTTGCAAAAAGCGGTGTCGAAGAAGAAAAGTTGGAAACATTCGATGAGCAATACGATTCCGCTGCCGGAGAGCACAGTACACTCCTTGCCTCCAATATTGCAAACCTCAAAAAATTCGAGATCAAAACTCCGGACATCACCATTCAGGTAAACCCGGAATGCGCAGATCTTGTAGAAACACGTATTATCGATGGTCAGAAATGCCTGGTCATTGTCGTTGACGATCGCGTTGAGATCAACGGAATCAGTGCAAAGACTGCTGTATCCGGAGGACTTCCAAAGTCTTCCACCCCTGATGCGTCTGATAAATCCAAAAGCGATACATCCGAAAATGAAATGGATGTTCCATTCTAAATGCCTTACATATTATTACGAAAGACATTTTTATTGAATGTCTTTCGTAATATTTCCTTATTTCTTTTCAATTTTACAATGTATACGAAAAATGCAGGTAATCCTCTCGACTACCTGCATTATTCTATACGCATTTTTCATTCTCATTTACTACAATTCCCGTTTTTCATCTTTTCCTAAATCACAGTTCCTCCACCGGTCGTCACAAATCCAACTCTCAGAATTGCTTTCACAAAACTCCACATTCCATTGATTACTGCAGAATTCAGCAGACTGATCGGCACATCCAGAATTCCTGTTCCAAGTAACAGAAGCAGAATCCACATACTATACGGTCGGATCTTCCAGTAAAACTCTGCTACCCTCGGAAAGATCTCAGCAAGAATATTCGATCCGTCAAGGGGCGGAATCGGAATCAGATTGAACACACCAAGTCCAATATTCAGCACTGCTCCATAATAAGTAAGCACATAAAGATAATTCAGAATCAACCCACTCGATCCGTACTTATACAAAAGCCCGTGCAGAATCATACAGACAAACGCAAGCAGGAAATTCATGACTACCCCCGCTGCTGCCACAAGAATTGTATCTCTTTTTTTATTCTTATAATTCCTGGTATTGATCCTTACCGGCTTTGCCCATCCCACATGAAAGACAAGCAGACATAACGTTCCCCACACATCCAGATGCTTAAATGGATTCAAGGTCAGTCTTCCGTCATATTTTGGTGTCATATCCCCGAGTTTATATGACACATATCCATGTGCAAATTCATGCAACGAAACTGCAAGTAATGTAGCAGGCGCAACGTAGATTAAAGTCTGGAAAAACTGATACATTGCCCTGGTCAGTCCTATATTCTGAAACAGCATAACATCCTCCAAATTTCCTTAATAACGTCCATTATAGTACCTGATGAAATGGGATTCAAGAAAGATTGTGTAAATTTTTTCTAAAGATCTACACGAAATGTAACCGACAGACTGATGAAGACTTGTTATATGCTTCAATTGCTTTTCCCCTCCAAAAATAAAAGGCAGCCCCACTTGACTGCCTTTTGTTTATTCCTGAATAACTCAGATTATTTACCTTCTTTTTCGTATTCTGTAATTCTTGCCACCTTTGGCATAGAACGGGATTCCGGATCGAAAGTTACGCTTAAGTACTCTTTTACGAGGCATTTTGCGAGCTCAATTCCTGTAACCTGTGCACCAAGTGTGATAATGTTGGCATTATTACTGAGCTGTGCTCTCTGAGCCTGATATACATTGTTAACCAGTGCTGCATAAGCTCCCGGAACTTTGTTGGCAGCAATGCTTACCCCGATACCTGTTCCGCAGATCAGGATTCCTCTTGCAATTTTCATTTTTTCTTTTTTATTTTCGATTATTCTTGTGTTTTGTTTTCGTTTTCTTTCGTTTTCGCCGGTTTTCTCTTTATCTGCAACTGCAGGTTCACCCCAAACGGATTGACTGCAACGCCAAATGCTTCCGGTGAAAGAATTTCCGGAATCTTACTTCCTTCTACAACAGCGGTTTTCAATGTTACACCCTTGTTCAGGTTCTGGAATTTCTTAACTTCCTGCACATCCGTAAAGATTGGCTGATACACTTTTCCATCTTTCTGTTTCAAAATCGGAATTCCTTTGTCCTCCTGAACAGTCACAATATAACGCCCCTCCTGATAATGGGCAAGCATTTCTTCGTTCAGTTCTTTTAACTCATCCGTCATCTCCGGTTTATCCGGCTTTCTCATCTGTTGCATAAAATACGCTGCAGTCAGCACCAGTTCCGGATTCTCTACACGTATTTTTCCTTCTGGCAGTTCTTCATCCTTCGGTCTCGTGATCAATTCGTCAAGCTGCACAGTAATCTGTCCGTCCAACCCTTTGTCCACCAGAATACAGTTGACTCCCATTGGAAACAACCCGGTAAAAAATGACAGGCGGGAATTTTCATCCACCTTGACAAGCTGCATTGGATTTCCCTCCTTCTGAAGCTTCATAGCCTCTTCTTTCGCTTCCGCTTCTGTGTAATAAAGAAGGATCTCATCATCAAATGTCTCCGGATCGCAGACCACATATGGCATTCTTGTACAGGATGACATCAGTACATAAATTGCCTCTACAGTACGCAGTTTATTTAAAGTTTCGATTTTCTGATTTGTATTACTCATTCTAGTATATCCCTTTCCTATTTCTCCATATAACAAGAATTATACCCGTCTGTCCGAAAGAAGTCAATTTATACTCCCTTATTCCACTTGATTATCTTCGTATTTTCCTATATCATATGTGTTTAGTGGCTGTTTTTACAATATTTTTACTCTTTTACCAGAACAGAAAGGAATGAGAAAATGAATCAAGAAAATACATCTGCACCCGCAGAAAACAAAATGGGTACCATGCCCATCGGAAAACTATTATTTAATATGTCTCTGCCTATGATGATTTCTATGCTGGTACAGGCTTTGTACAACATCGTAGACAGTATTTTTGTCGCTAAATTATCGGAAAATGCACTGACCGCCGTTTCACTTGCCTTTCCACTCCAGACACTGCTTATTGCAGTTGGAACCGGAACCGGTGTCGGCATGAATGCACTCCTTTCCAAATCACTTGGAGAGAAAAATTTCAAAAAAGCAAATGCAACTGCAAGCAACGCTGCCGTTTTATATTTTTTCAGCTATCTCGTATTTTTCATTCTTGGCTTTACGATTGTCCGTCCTTTTTACGCAAGTCAGATTGGAAATGCTGACCAGGAGATCATGGAACTCGGAATTGAGTACTTAAGCACCGTCATGATTTTTTCTTTCGGGCTGCTTGCACAGGTCTTCTTTGAGCGTCTTCTTACTTCAACCGGAAGAACCATCTTCAGTATGACTTCCCAGCTGACAGGGGCAATCACTAACATCATTCTTGATCCAATCCTGATCTTCGGACTTCTCGGAGCTCCGAAAATGGGTGTGACCGGAGCTGCTGTTGCAACCGTGATCGGACAATGCGTTGCCGCACTTGTCGCCGGATTTTGTAACCACCGGTACAATCATGATGTGAAACTGAAGTTTCATGGATTCAGACTCGATTTCCATATTATCGGCACCATTTATGCAGTTGGAATTCCAACGATTATTATGCAGTCCATCGGATCGGTTATGACTTACTGCATGAACCGCATCCTGATCGAGTTTTCATCAACCGCAACTGCTGTATTCGGCGTTTACTTTAAGCTACAGAGTTTCTTCTTCATGCCGGTATTCGGTCTCAACAATGGGATTACTCCGATCATTGCCTACAATTATGGTGCCGGTCAGAGAAAACGTATGCTCAAGACGATCAAGCTCAGTATGCTGGTTGCCTTCTGCCTCACCTTCATCGGATTCCTCTGCTTTGAAGGAATCCCACAGATACTTTTGGGTATGTTCAATGCATCGGACGAGATGCTCACCATCGGAGTTCCTGCCCTGCGGATCATCGGAATCCACTATCTGATCGCATGGTTCTGTATTGTATCAGGAACAGTATTTCAGGCTCTTGGAAAAGCATTTTTCAGTATGATCGTCTCCATTATGCGTCAGTTATTTGTACTGATCCCTGCCGCATATATCCTTGCAAAGCTTGGCGGTCTTCATGTAGTGTGGTGGTCATTCCCGATTGCGGAGGTCATTTCACTTATGGTATCCTCCTTCTTCCTGGTACGGATCAACCGGACGATCATTTCCAGGGTTCCAGAGGGAAAACTTTAGTAGAACTGTGCTCGGATAGTTCCTCTGATAGCGAAAAAGAAGATTTTCACGTGTCGATTCAGATCCGCGAAAATCTTCTTTTTATTTTAACTTTATCTTACATAAATCCCTGTATGGATTCGTCCTCGCAAGCCCAATCTCAACCGCTTCACCTGTAAACGGTGCAAACTGGTTCTGCATCACAACAAATGCCTCCCGCATTTCCGCCTGGTTCAGTCTTTTTCCCAGTGTTGTATGCGGGAACCAGGAAAACGGCTGGTATCTGATCTGGATTCGTACCTCCTCCAGATATCTGATCTTTGAGAAAACAGACTCTGACAGCTTTTGCAGATATGCATTTAAAACCGGTGACAAATAAATTGTATGTGGCAGAAACATCCCTACCGAGCACCAGAAAATCTGTCCTTTTTCAAATTCCTGTTCCATTGCCATAAAGCCGGCGATTGCTTTCTCTTCTTCTGCCATATCAAATGCCGACAAGGTAATATGTGGCGGAACCTTTCCGTCAATCATCGCCATATTGCCCGTTCTTTGCGCAATCTGTTCCATATATAACTGGATCTTCTTGTTTGTCCCTTCGTCAAAATAAAGCGATATGAGGTACATGCTATCCTTTCAGTCCCGCTGACTGCCGGATCATATCTTCCACTACAATATCGTAGATCTCGCCGATACTGTTACAATATTCCAGAATCTTCCATGGCTCGTTTGTATGGAAATGAATTTTGATCAGGTCTTCATCTCCTACCGCGATCAGGCAGTTTCCCTCAAAATGTTCGGATATATATTCTGCAATCTCATCTTCATCCAGATCTTCATCTCTTCTGTCGATCAGAAGCTGCGTATCATAACGGTATGCAAACTGATCCTCTTCTACGTCTATACTGTGTACATTTTCCATCTGTTTGTTCCTCCTTACTCAAAGTTCAAGAACAGTATAGCATATTTTTATTTGTTATCAAATGAAATATTTCTGACCATATTCCGGTTGATCAGCTGTATTCCCTTTTCCCCTGCATCCACTTTTGGAATCCGTAAAGGATTACCGGAAAATTGACGGACTTATACTTGAATGATTTACTTTGTCGCAGAATTACGGCAGTGCTCCAATCTTACGAACAAGTTCGTTCGATTGACGGGCGTACACCTTGAATGGTTTACTTTTGTCGCAAATTTACGGCAGTGCACAATCTCACGAACATAGTTCGTTCGATTGACGGGCATACGCCCTATAAATAACTCAAGCCGAGGTCAAATTCCTGCTAGCAGGATTTGACCTCGGCTTTCCTTATTTGCACTGCCTATTTTTGCACAATGTTTATGATCTTCTTCGGAACATAGATTTCTTTTACGATATTTCCTGTAAGTTTATCTGCGATTGCTTCTTTTCCGGCAGCAATTGCTTCTTCTTTTGTAGCCTCTACGGAAATCTTGATGACTGCTCTTGTTTTTCCATTGATCTGTACCGGAATTTCGATTTCATCATCTTTCATGGCTTCTGTATCGTATTTTGGCCATCCGGCACGGAATACGCTTTCTTTGTTGCCAAGTTCTTCCCAGATTTCTTCCGCCATATGTGGTGCAAATGGTGCCAGTAATACAGCAAGGGTATCCAGAGTATCTCTGTCTACTCCGCCTTCCTTCTTAGCGATCGCAACCAGTGTATTTGTATGCTCCATAAATGCAGAAATAACGGTATTCAGGCTGAAGCTTTCCAGACGGGTTGTGATATCATAAACCAGTTTATGACGTACTTTGATCATCTCTTTGGTTGGTTTGATATCTTTATCCTTGCTGTCCATAAGCAGGTTCCAGAGTTTCTTAAGGAAACGGTATACACCATCGATTCCTCTGTCATCCCACTCTGCATCCAGTTCCGGTGGTCCTACGAAGAGTTCATACATTCTTAAAGAATCGCATCCATAATCTCTTACAAGATCATCCGGAGACACGACATTTCCTTTTGACTTACTCATCTTGATACCATTCTTACCTGTGATCATTCCCTGGTTGAACAGTTTGACAAACGGCTCATCAAAATCGATCACACCGATATCGCAAAGGAATTTAGTATAGAATCTTGAATACAGAAGATGAAGTACTGCATGTTCTACACCACCGATATACATATCTACCGGAAGCATTGCATCTGCTTTTTCTCTGGATACAAGTTCTTCGTTGTTGTGATTATCTACATAACGCAGGAAATACCATGAAGATCCAGCCCACTGTGGCATGGTATTTGTCTCACGTTTTGCCGGTTTTCCACAAACAGGACAGGTTGTATTTACCCATTCATCGATTCCCGCAAGTGGAGATTCTCCTGTTCCTGTCGGTTCATAAGATTCTACATCCGGCAGTCTCAGCGGAAGCTGATCCTCTGGTACCGGTACAGCGCCACATTCCGGGCAGTGTACGATCGGAATTGGTTCTCCCCAGTATCTCTGACGGGAGAATACCCAGTCACGCAGCTTGTAGTTTACAGTTGCACGTCCGATTCCTCTTTCTTCGATGATATGTGGAGCTTCTTTCTTAAGGACAGAGCTTTCCATGCCATTCCATTCTCCGGAATTGATCATCGTTCCGGAAGCCTCTGTGTAAGCTTCTGTCATATTTTCGATTTCTTTACCGTCTTTTGCAATAACCTGGATGATCGGGATGTTGAACTTGGTTGCAAATTCAAAGTCACGGTCGTCATGAGCCGGTACACACATGATGGCTCCTGTACCATAATCAGCCAGTACATAATCAGAAAGCCAGATCGGTACCTTTGCTCCGTTCAGAGGGTTGATCGCGTAAGTTCCTGTAAATACACCTGTTTTTTCTTTGTCCTGCAGACGGTCTACATTAGACTTCATAGAAGAATCGAAGATATATTTTTCTACTTCTTCTTTGTGTTCCGGTGTTGCAAGCTCTGCTGCAAGCTTATGTTCCGGTGCAAGTACCATGAAGGTTGCCCCATGAAGCGTATCTGGTCTTGTTGTGTATACAGTGATCTTATCTTCTCTTCCTTCAACCGGGAAATCTACTTCTGCACCGTAAGATTTACCGATCCAGTCTGTCTGCATCTTTTTAACTTTTTCCGGCCAGTCAAGCTTATCCAGGTCATTTAACAGACGGTCTGCATATTTTGTGATACGCAGCATCCACTGACGAAGGTTCTTCTTTGTAACTTCAGCGCCGCAGCGTTCGCATTTTCCACCTACAACCTCTTCGTTTGCAAGACCTGTCTTACAAGACGGGCACCAGTTGATCGGGAATTCTTTTTCGTATGCAAGTCCTTCTTTGAACATCTTTACAAAGATCCACTGTGTCCATTTGTAGAAATCAGGATCTGTTGTATTGACTTCCATATCCCAGTCATAAAGCGCTGAGATCTCATTGATCTGACGTTTGATATTCGCGATGTTTGCTGCTGTCGATTTTGCAGGATGGGTTCCCATCTTGATCGCATAGTTTTCAGCCGGAAGGCCGAATGCATCCCATCCCATCGGATGAATGATGTAATATCCCTGAAGCAATTTGTAACGGCTCCACACATCGGAGATAACATAGCCTCTCCAGTGTCCTACATGAAGACCGTTTCCTGACGGATACGGGAACATGTCCAGACAATAATATTTCTTTTTCGGGTTGCCGTTTTCATCCACTTTCGGATTAACCGGATTCTCAGCCCATTTTTCTTTCCATTTCTTTTCGATTGCCTTATGATTGTAAGGTACTGCCATTTTTCTTTCCTCCTGGTATTGTTTCAGTATGAAAAAAAGTGTCTTAACCTTTTATTTAACAGGAAATTCCATCAGAATTTCCTGTTAAATAAAAATCTTTCGCCTCTTTTGATAAATTCAAAGAGACGAAAGATTAAATTCCGTGGTACCACTCTTCTTCGCCGCATCCCGGTAACATAACTTGCGGTGCAGCGCACTTGTGATTCTATAACGGGAATTCCCGCTTCTGCCTATCTGAAAACCGTTCAGCAGAAGAACTCAAAGGCGAGTTCAAAGATTTGATCTGCTGCCTTGCACCGCCCGGCAGTTCTCTGTACAGACTCTAATCTTTTACTGATCCTTATCCTTGTTTTTTTCATATACCTTGTTATTATAAAAATAAATACAAGTTCCGTCAAGAGATTCTTGATTGTTTTTTACGAATTCTTGATTATTTTTACCATTTAAAACTGATTTCCGTTATCTCTCAGCCATTTTCTATATTTTTTATAGTCCGGCATCCACGTCGCCACGACCTTCCAGAACGCAGCGGAATGATTCATTTCTCTACGATGTGCCAGCTCATGCACCACAACATAATCCAGAACTCCCGGCGGCATCAGCACCAGCTTCCAGTTGTAATTGAGATTCCCCACGCTGCTGCAGCTTCCCCACCTGGTCTTCTGCTCCCGGATGGAAATACGCCCATAGGTCACACCCATTTTCCGGGCATAGTATCCGGTCCTTGCACCTAATACTTCTCTTGCAAGATTCCGGTAATATTTCTTTTCTGCTTCCGGCATCTCTCTCTTTTCCTGCCGCTTCATTGCATTTTCCTTCTGAAGCTTTACCTTCTGTCGGATCCAGTTCTTTTTTTCCAGAAGAAACCGTTCGATCCGCTTTTTCTCACAGGAATAGGGTGCACGGACCGTCACCTTTCCTTCCCGGTCAACTTCGATTCCAATACTGCGCCTATCTGACCGGATCAGATGATATTCTATGTCCACGACCGGATCACCTCCAGAAAGCGCTCTCCATATTTTTCAAACTTGAACTCTCCCACACCGGAAACTTTCAGCATAGCATTCTTATTTGTCGGTTTTTCGATACACATCTGCACAAGGGTCTTATCGGAAAATACAATATAAGGCGGAACTTTTTCTTCTCTTGCTATCTCTGCCCGCAGGGCGCGCAGGATTCCAAAAAACTCTTCCTGCTCTTTATTCAGAACCAGTCCGGCCGTTTTCTTCACTCTTTTCTTCGGTGTTGTCTTCGCCTCTTTCTCCGGTTCTTTTGCCATCTTCATTGTAAATGTCTCCTGCCCTGCAATCAGTGCTTCCGACTTTTCAGTCAGCTTCACAATCATATAAGAATCCGGCGTGGTCTTCAGATATCCTTCTGCCAGAAGCTGGTTGAATATCTGCCTGAGCTTCCACGATGGCGTCTTAGAAAGTACCCCGTAAGCCGGACTGACACCCATGCCATACTGCCGGATCTTCGCATTATTTGCTCCATGCACCGTATCCAGAATCACATTAATTCCATAACGCTGATGACTTTCTTTTACACACATGGCAAGTATCCTTGCCTCTGCCGTCATATCCACGGTATCAAACTGCGTCTTACAGTTTGAACAGTTCCCACAGTAATTGCTTCCGTATTCCCCAAAATACCGCAGAATATAATCACGCAGACATTCCTTTGTAAAACAATAATAAGTCATCTTTTTCAAGCGCTCCTGATCCCGCTCCATCACAATCCGGCGCGTCAGTTCATCCAGTTCCTGATTGTCGCGATTGTTCTCAATGAACATCTGGTTTGTGATCACATCCTGTCCGCTATATAAAAGCAGGCACTCCCCCGGCTCACCGTCTCGGGCGCAGCGTCCCACTTCCTGATAATAGGACTCCAAATTCTTCGGCATATTGTAATGTACGACAAAGCGGACATTGGATTTATCAATTCCCATCCCGAATGCATTCGTCGCCACCATGATCTGCTTCCGGTCATAAATGAAATCATCCTGATTATCACGCCGCTCCTGGTCTGTCAGTCCCGCATGATACCTGGTCACGGAAAACCCATCCATTTCCAGGAGTGCGCAATTTTCCTCCACCTGCTTTCTGGTCAGGCAGTAGACGATCCCGCATTGATCCGGATGCTCCTCAATAAATGCTTTGAGTGCGGCATATTTATTCTTTGGGAACTGTACCGCAAGGAACAGATTCGGTCTGTCGTAACCTGTCATTACTACTTCCGGATCCTCCAGCATCAGGATATCGATCATATCCTCTCTTACTTCTTTCGTCGCTGTTGCAGTAAATGCACTCACAACCGGCCGCTTTGGAAGATACTCTACAAACTCTGTGATCTTTAAATAACTTGGCCGGAAATCCTGTCCCCACTGGGAAACACAGTGCGCTTCATCGACTGCGATCATAGAAATATCCACGCTCATAGCAAAATCCATAAACTCTGCAGTTTCCAGCCGCTCCGGTGCCACATAGATAATCTTATATCTTCCTTCTTTTGCAAAAGCAAGTGCCTTCCGGTACTGCCCCATAGTCAGGGAACTGTTCAGATAGGCTGCATGAACCCCTGCCTGGTTGAGGGATGCCACCTGATCCTTCATAAGAGAAATAAGGGGAGATATCACAAGTGTAATACCTCCCATCATCAGAGCCGGAATCTGAAAACAGATAGACTTTCCGGCTCCCGTTGGCAATATGCCGAGTACATCCCGGCCGGACAGGATCGCATCGATCAATTTCTCCTGTCCCGGTCGGAATCCGTCATAGCCAAAAAATTGCTTTAATACTTGAAATTTATCCAAGATATACTACCTCTTCTTCCGGTTTTTCTGCGGATTCCATCTCCAGCATATAAAGAACCGGCTGCTTTGGAACCATCGGACGGTACGCTTCGTACTCGAACTTGACGGTTACTTTTTTCCAGCTTCTCTGTGTGATCTGCGCTGCCCTTCCAAGATTACATGGATATCCATAGAAACGGATATCATCTGCGCAACAGGTCATGATCTGTCTTCCCGGAATCAGCATATTTGCCGGCATTCCCTTCGGACGGAAAAGCTGTGCAAGGAAGGTGATCTTCTTGTGCTCGTAGCGCTCCGGATGCTCATATGCATCCACATACCAGGTCCCAAAGTCCACATCATCAATGAAGATATGGTCTGCTTTCAGATCATATGGCAGATCCTCTTCTGTCTGCGGGATAATATTGCCATCCACGCCTTCAAAAATCAGCTGTGCCTGTGGGTTCTGGATCTTAAGGGCACGTCTGAACGCACTTCGGTCTGTATTTTCCCCACAACGGTTGATGATGATCAACTCAGATTCTGTAAGCTGGTTCATCAGCATATTCCGCATATTCTTCAGGTACATGTCCAGCGTCTCACCGCTAACCGTTGAGTACACACCCTGAATCTCCCAGTTGCGTGGAAAATCTTCATCCAGGATTTCCTGCAGATCCCAGGTTCCATTGTACTCAATGATCACCTGGACCGGATGATAGATCTTCTCACAGTTTTCAAAGAAAGTTTTATTTAACTTTTCTCTTTCTTCTATATTGAAGAGGAACAGTCCGTTCTCATCCAGATATTTTTCCGAGTACTCTTCCTCTCCCTCTTCACACTGCAAAAGCAATGTCGGACCTTCTTCGATCCATTCCTGCTTCATCAGTGTGTCCTTGATAAATGTTGTTTTTCCACTGTCCAGAAATCCTGTACAGATATATACCGGTGTTGTCATCGCCGCTTGCTCCTCCTAGATATGGAATAACTTAATCAGATCCTCTTCTTTGAGATCTGTTCCGATCACGCATACACGTCCTGTGTAATCAGCCTGTCCCTCACGGACTTCATATTCTTCCGGAACCATATCAAACTGCTTCCAGGAACCGTCTGCCATCTGGATAATGCCTTTGGAACGAAGTACGGTTCCGTAAGCATCTGTCTCAGATAATGCTTTCAGCAAGTAATCCAGTTCTTCTTCTGTATACTTATGAGCAGTCTCCTTGCCCCAGCTTGTAAATACTTCATCTGCATGATGATGTCCTTCGTGTCCGTGGTGATGGTCATGGCATCCGCAGGTGCAGTTCTCATCATGTTCATGATGATGCTCATGCTCCTCATGGTCGTGATCATGATGGTGTTCATGGTCATGATCGTGGCATCCGCAGGTGCAGTTCTCATCATGTTCGTGATGATGCTCATGCTCCTCATGGTCGTGATCATGATCATGACCGCAGCCACATTCGTCATCATGATGATGGTGATGTTCGTGGTCGTCATGCTCATGTGCATGTTCTTCCAGGATACCTTCGATCTCAGCACCATGCTGCAGGGCATGCAAAACGGCATCTTTTCCAAGTTCTTCCCAAGGTGTGGAAATAATGGTTGCCTCTGCATTTTTCTCACGCAGCATATGCACGCACTCTTCTACCTTTTCATCTGTCATCATCTGGGTACGGCTGATAACGATCGTAGATGCATGCTCTACCTGGTTATTGAAGAATTCTCCGAAGTTCTTGAGATAGATCTTTGCTTTCTTACCGTCAACAACTGTGATTCTTCCGTCAATCTCAATATCTGCCTCATCTTTGACACCCTCGATTGCTTTTACAACATCAGAAAGCTTTCCAACTCCTGAAGGTTCGATGATGACACGATCCGGTGTATAATCTGCAAGTACTTTCTGAAGTGCTTTGCTAAAATCCCCCACCAGTGTACAGCAGATACATCCTGAGTTCATCTCTGTGATCTCAACGCCGGCATCTTTTAAGAATCCGCCATCAATACCGATCTCCCCAAATTCGTTCTCGATCAGGACCAGTCTTTCTCCCGGAAATACATCCTCGATCAGTTTCTTGATGAATGTTGTCTTTCCTGCTCCCAGGAAACCAGAAATAATATCAACTTTCGTCATTTTTCGTTCCTCTTTTCTTATTATTATAATTTCATAAATTAGCCTTTTCTAACTGCAAATTGTTTCCGAGCTATATCGTATCACATTTCTTTAAAAGATGCAAATAAATAGCTTGTTAATGCATTGTGATTAGTGTATAATAGTTTTATAAAATCTCGTACTTTTTTAGTACAAATTCATAAACAAAGGAGACTTGATAATATGGTTAATTTATTGACAGGCCCAAAAGGAAGCGGAAAAACCCAGCAAATGATCGAACGTGCTAACGAAGCTGTAAAGACATGTGAAGGAAACGTATTCTTCATCAAGAAGAGCCACAGAGATACATACAGCTTATCTTTCAACATCAGAGCGATCTGCATGGATGACTATGATGTAATCACCAATACCGATGAATATCTTGGATTTATTTACGGTATGTTAAGCGCAGACCATGATATCAAAGCAATCTTTATCGACGGTATTTTAAAGCACGCCGACATCACACTTGAGAACATTCCTTCTTTCATCGAAACACTGAAAAAGATCTCCAAAGAAAATGATGTAGATTTTTATGTCAGCATCAGTGCAACGAATGAACAGCTTGGTAATGTAGATTTTGAAGATTGTACACTCCTTAACTAAGATAGACATTATCCAAAAGGAGGGATGAAGATTTTCTGTAAATCTTCATCCCTCCTTTTATGGTTTTCCAAATGTGACAGAGCACATTCTTTTTATGCTATGATACCAGGGTCAAAAACATGCTATTTCAAAGACAAAACCGTATTTGCCTTATCCCCTTTTGCATACTCCAGTTTTACATCATCTCCCACATTGTACTTGATGATCTCAATAAAATCGACTACCGATACATCAAAAATCTCATCTGATCCTTCCAGCATAATGTAGTAATGAGAATCTCCATCTATAACACCCTGGGCGATTTTCGTGATCTTTCCTTCGATCGTGCCGGTATCCATCTTCACTTCTTCTTTTTCCTTGATTCCATTGGTAAGAAGCAGATTATTGTAGGATTCTTCACATGCACTTACCGTGTCTCCGATCGCAACAACCTGGTACTTCTGGACATTGACCATTGCATACTTTTTCACAAGTCCTGCATCATCCTTAAGTGCCATAAAGTAAGTCGGCTCCCCGGAAATGTTAAGCAGCAGCGGGAAAGTCGCCCGATACTTCAGGTTCTGTACCTGTCCTTCTGCCGATGCCATCGCAGAATCCTCGATCGCACCTGCCACCGGATAATACTTTGTCTCCATAGTTCTCTGGTTCATCAGCACAAATCCCACATTGGACTGGTCACTGTTTACAGAAGTTACTCCCGTGTACACCCATACATCATCATCAATCGCCAGATAATTATATCCGTTTGTTGTCTTCAGACAATCTTTCTGGCTGAGTACACTGTTAAAATACCCATGCTTTAACGTGCCATAATAATCATAAAGCTGTACCAGAAGATCTGCCGAATAGGCTCGGTCGATCCATTCCGGGACTTCATCGATCCTGTAGTCCTGCATTTCGCCGGTGATCGCATTGCAGAGCACCACATGCCCTACCGTTTCTCCTCCGAAAAGACCGATATTATACTTTTTGACCGGTGCTACCCAGTATGGAACACCATTATCATCAATTTCAAAACTAAGGTCTCCGTAAATATAAGTCGGATGCGCAAAACGAAGATGACGGTATATATTTCTTCCAAAATGCTCGCTGGTCGAATACTTCATTCCCTGCTCCAGCTTTACCATCTCCGTTGTCTGACTTGCCATATCGATCCGGATATATGCAGGAAGTCCATCTTTCCGATTGGTAAACCATTTGATCAGATTCGCATATTTCAAAGGTGACACACGAACCGGACGATCCTTGTAGTTGATCTGACTGTAGATATCGTCCACCTCAAACTGGGATACCATATCTGACATGCTTCCCATCTTCCGGTCTCCTAAAAGCTGCGCAGACTCCTTATCCAGAAGCGGGATCTGGTCAAAGGAAAGCTCCTCGATATCTTTTGTGAATTCGCCCTTTTCTACCTTCAGAAGCTGTTGGTATTTCTTCGCATTCACAATCGGTGAAGAAAGAATGGTTCCTGCCAGATAAATCACTAACAAAAGAATAAAAAGACGGACACACCATTTGAAACCTTTGGATTCTTTCATCTCCTTCAGATCAATCGCTCCGTATCGCAAGCCTTTTTTTCCTGCAAGCACAAGACCGACCGCAAGCACCAGAACAAGCACAAAATACCACACTCCGGAAGAATGGATATTAAAAGCCGGCAGTGATACATAATACCAGATTCCTGCTGCCACTAAAAGCAGCAGAAAACTGATCGCTATATTTTTCTTTTTCATAAATTCTCCTTTTCATCGTTTTGCCTTACCAAAGCTGTCTTAGAATTTTCTACTCCAAAGTGACGGCGAGAACAGCATCAGGAACGGGAAGATCTCCAGTCGTCCGATCAGCATATCCACGCAGAAAACAATCTTCGAGAAGTCTGAGAACTTCGCAAAATTTTCCACCGGTCCTACCAGATTCAGTCCCGGTCCTACATTATTAAGTGTAGTAAGCACTCCGGTAAATGAAGTAGTAAAATCAAAGTTATTGATCGAGATCAGAAGCACGGATACGATCAGGATTAGTATATACGCAATAAAGTATACATATACCCCCCGCATCGTCTCTTCTTTCACTTTTTTCCCATTTACTTTTACGATATTGACTGCTTTCGGATGGATCATAGTTTTCAGCTCCCGGCGGATGCTTTTTACCAGGATCAGAAGTCTTGATACCTTGATACCACCGCCTGTTGAACCGGCAGAAGCACCGATTACCATCACAAGAAGCAGAACACATTTGGAAAGCTCCGGCCACTTGTTGAAATCTGCCGTCACAAATCCAGTTGTCGTGATCACGGATGCCACCTGGAACGCCGCATAGCGGAATGCCTTTAAAAGAGAATGATAACCTCCGGCGATATTACAGGTGATCACAACGGTTGCTCCTGCAATGATTCCCAGGTAAGCACGCAGCTCCTCATTCTTAAATACACTCTTAAATTCTTTCAAAAGCAGAAAGAAATACAGGTTAAAATTGATACCAAACAGGATCATAAATACGGTGATCACACCATCAATGTAGGCACTGTTGAAGTGTGCCACACTTGCATTGTAGCCGGAAAATCCTCCGGTACCGGCAGTACTGAATGCATGTGTCACTGCGTCAAACAGGTTCATCCCTCCTGCCAGAAGAAAAACTACCTCAATTGCAGTCAGTGCAAAATACATTCCATACAGGATCCTTGCGGTTCCTCTTGCCTTTGGAACCAGTTTATCTGCCTCTGGTCCCGGAACTTCCGCACGCATCAGATGCATGGAATTCTTCTCATCCAGAGAGGTAAGTACCATAACAAATACCAGCACTCCCATTCCACCAACCCAATGTGTCAGGGAACGCCAGAAAAGAATTCCTTTCGGAAGTCCTTCAATCTCAGTCAGGATCGTAGAACCTGTCGTCGTAAATCCGGATACTGTTTCAAAAAAAGCATCCACATAGCTTGGAATACTTTTGCTGAGTACAAATGGAAGTGCACCTGCAAGTGACCAGAAAATCCAGGCCGTTGCAACAATGATCAGACCTTCTTTGGCATAAATCGTCATGTTCTCCGGGCATTTTCTGCCAAACAGCAGATAAATTGCCGTCAGGATCGCAGCTGTAATCAGAAAATAAACCGATGTGTGCTCGCCATAAATAATTCCAACCATCATCGGAAGCAGCATCAGCAGTCCCTCTGCTCCCATCATCTTGCTGATGATATAGCGTATCATTTTCACATTCATTTCTTTTCACCCCTATTGCTCAGCCAGAATATCTGTGATATCCTTAACTTTCTTCTGGGTCGTAACGATTACAACACTGTCGCCCACCTGAATGGATTCATCCCCGTCCGGAATAATAATCTGCCGTTTTCTTCCGATACATGCGATCAGATTGTTCGGCTTCAGTTCCAGATCCTTAAACGGGATATCTGTATATTCTGTTTTTTCTTTGATAATAAATTCCAGTGCTTCTACTCTTCCGCCAACCAGCTGATACATAGATTCAACATTGACATTCTTGAGAGAATTCTGGCGTGCACGCACATAACTCATGATCGCATCTGCTGTTGCAGTCTTTGCCGATACGATCAGATCGATCCCAAGTTCCTCGACAAGCTGGGCACGTCCGTCTTCGTTGACCTTTGCCACGATCTTGTCCACACCTTTTGTCTTTGCAAAAAGTGCAAGGATAATATTCTCCTCATCCATACCGGTCAGGCTGACCAGAGCATCTGCCTGTTCAATTCCTTCTTCGATCAGAAGGTCATGGTCTGCGGCATTCCCACAGATGATCGTCGCTTTCGGAAGCTGGTCGCAGAGATCTTCGCATTTCTTCCAGTCCTGCTCAATGATCTTAACCTGCATACCAAGTCCTAAAAGCTGTTTTGCCAGATAATATCCGACTTTTCCCCCACCACAAACCAGAATATTCTTCGGCTCTTTCCGCTTTCCGATCAGATGGAAAAATTCTTCAATATATTTGTGGGATGCAACAATATGAAGCCGGTCTCCATCATGGATGACAAAATCACCATTCGGGATGATCACTTCCGATCCACGTCTTACAGCACATACCAGAACTTTGATCTGGAACTTGCGGTAAAGCTCAGCAAGCGATACTCCGCCCAGATGGCTTCTTTCTTTGACAATGAATTCTACCATTTCGACTTTTCCCTTCATAAAAGTCTCTACCTTTGCAGTATCCGGAAGAAGGATCGATCTGGAAATCTCAAATGCAGCCATAAGTTCCGGGTTGACAGCCATACTCAGTCTTAAGTCCTCTTTCAAAAGATCGATCTGCTGATAATAGATCGGATTCCTTACACGGGCGATCGTGTGCTTTGCCCCCAGTCTCTTTGCGAGCAGGCAGCTCAGCATATTCAGTTCGTCTGTCGATGCACATGCCACAACAAGATCAGCGCCCGGCACTCCTGCTTCTTTCTGCACTTTCGCATCTGCACCATCTCCGGTAATGCAGAGAATATCAAGCTGATTCAGTGCTTCTTTTAATTTTCCCTCATTCTGGTCAATCAAAACCACATCGTAATTTTCTTCGGATAACTGTATGGTCAGTTTATGACCAACCTTCCCGTCCCCAATAATTACAATTTTCATTTTTCTTTTCCTCTACTTTTGCTCTTAATACTAAGCCTTTAATACTAAAATTGTATAAAATACCAATGGGACAGCCGAAGCTGCCACCATCATAATATGTATACCACTTTTAGTACGAAAGTACAATAGAAAAAACCGGGATTTTCTCCCGGCTTTTCCTTATTCTTATTCTTCAGCTGCACGCTTTTCAATTTCTTTTTCCTGTACATCTGCCGGAGCCTGTTCATAACGGGCAAATTCATACGAATAGCTTCCTCGTCCACCTGTCATAGAACGAAGTGTTGTGCAATATCCAAACATGCCTGTCATCGGTACATCCGCTTCAATTACCTGATATCCGCCTGACTGTGGATTCATTCCAAGAACACGGCCACGTCTCTTGTTCAGATCTCCCATAACGTCTCCGGTATAATCATCCGGAACGGTTACTTTCACAGATGCGATTGGCTCAAGAAGAACCGGTCCTGCTTCCATAAATCCTTTCTTAAATGCCTGGATCGTCGCAGTCTTAAATGCCATTTCAGAAGAATCTACCGGATGGTAAGATCCATCATACAGGGTTGCTTTCACGCCAACTACCGGATATCCGGCGAGAGGTCCTTTTAATACAGATTCCTGCAATCCTTTTTCAACCGCCGGGAAGTAGTTTTTCGGAACAGCACCTCCGACTACTTCTTCCTGGAATACATACGGTGTATCCAGATCTCCGGATGGTTCAAAACGCATCTTAACATGTCCATACTGTCCATGTCCTCCGGACTGTTTCTTATACTTGGTATCTACATCCGAATTCTTGCGGATTGTCTCACGGAACGCAACTTTTGGTGTCTCCAGTCTGATTCCGACTTTGTAACGTTCTGCCAGCTTGCTTGCTGTCACTTCCAGATGCTGGTCACCCATTCCATAAATCAGTGACTGGCGGTTCTCACTGTCATTTACCACTTTCAGTGTCACATCCTCTGCCATCATCTTCGCAAGAGCCTGTGATACCTTGTCCTCATCACCTTTGTTATTCACTACATACTTCATATATGTATACGGTTTGGAGTATTCGGTTCTTCCATAAGATACCGGTGTATTTTTTGTTGAAAGGGTATCCCCTGTCTTTGTACTTGTCAGTTTTGCAATCGCTCCGATATCACCTGCAAACAGTTCCTGAACTTCTACCGGTTTGTTGCCGGATAAGGTGTAGATCTTGCCGATCTTTGCTTCTGCATCTGACTCCGGATTGTAAAGGACATCATCCCCCTTTAATACACCGGAACATACTTTTACGAAAGAATATTTTCCGATAAACGGATCTACCATGGTCTTGAATACATATGCGGTCTTTGCGGCTGCAAAATCATGATGTGCTTCAAAGATCTCATTGGTCTTACGGTTGATACCTACGCATTCACGGTATTCCGGACTTGGGAAAAATCTTACGATATCAGACAGTAAGTTTGCAACACCCTGTGCCTGAACATTGGATCCCATTGCTACCGGAACGATATCTCCGTCCATAACTTCTGTTCTCATGGCAGAGCGGATCTCTTCAACCGAGAATTCATCTCCCTCAAAATAACGTTCCATAAATGCTTCACTGGTCTCTGCCACTGCTTCAAGAAGCTTCTCTCTGTAAATCTGCAGATTCGGCAGACAGTAATCCGGAATCTCACACTCTTCTCTCTGTCCAAGTCCGGTGTATCTTCTACCTGCATTCTTGATAACATTGACATAACCTACTAATTTCTCGTTCTCACGGATCGGTTGGAAATGTGGTGCGATCACTTTACCGTATCTTGCGGTCAGATCTTCAACAACCTGACGGAAGCTGGCATCATCCACATCCATCTCAGTAACATAGATCATACGCGGAAGATTATACTTATCACAGAGCTCCCATGCTTTCTCGGTTCCTACCTGCACACCGGCTTTTCCGGAAACAACGATAACAGCTGCATCGGCTGCGCTGACTGCTTCTTCCACTTCTCCGACAAAATCAAAATATCCAGGTGTATCAAGGATATTAATCTTTGCTTTTTCCCATTCAATCGGAATCAGACTTGTGCTAAGTGAGAATTTACGTTTCTGTTCTTCTTTATCAAAATCACTGATCGTATTACCGTTCTCAACAGATCCCATACGATTTGTTGCTCCAGATACATAAGCCATCGCTTCTGCCAGACTGGTCTTTCCGCTTCCCCCATGTCCTAAAAGGACCACGTTTCTAATTTCATCCGTTCTGTAAACCTTCATGCTTGCTGCCTCCTTGCTAAAGTTTCTCATGGATATATTGTACTAAACTTTCTATAAAAACACAACTATTTTATAGAATTTCAACAAAAACTTTCGCTTTTACACTTTAAAGTATTGCTTTATTGACAGATAGCCTGTTTTCCTATATTATGAAAGGTAGACTATCACGAAAGGACGAAAAATTATGAAACAGAAAAAAATCGGATTTATCGGACTCGGACTCATTGGGGGCTCTATTGCAAAGGCGATCCGGCGATATTATCCGGATTATGAGATTGTCGCTTTCGACAAGAATAGAGAAACTCTGGCACTTGCCACACAAGAATCCATCATCAATGTGGCCTGTACCTCAATCGATGATAATTTCCGAGGCTGCAACTACATCTTCTTATGTGCCCCGGTCGCTTTCAACACTGCATATTTAAAGCAGATGATGCCTTACCTGCATGATGATATGATCCTGACTGACGTCGGAAGTGTCAAAACTCCGATCCATGACGAGATCATCCGGCTGGGACTGGAGGATTACTTTATCGGAGGACACCCGATGGCCGGTTCCGAAAAGAGTGGTTTTGCCAATTCCAAACCAATCCTGATCGAGAACGCTTACTTTGTTCTCACCCCTTCCGCCAAAGTAGCGAAAAAAAAGGTTGATGCATACGCATCCTTCGTAGAATCCTTGCGTGCACTTCCAATCGTACTGGATTATCATGAACACGACATCGTCACCGGCACGATCAGCCACTTGCCACATATCATTGCCGCAAGTCTGGTCAACTTTGTCAGAGACACCGACACCAAGGATGAGCTGATGAAAACCCTCGCCGCCGGCGGCTTTAAGGACATTACGCGAATCGCCTCTTCCTCACCGACCATGTGGGAACATATCTGTGCACAGAATCAGAGTAATATTTCCCAGATCCTTGGAAATTATATCGAAACATTAAATGAAGCGAAAAAACTGGTTGATGCCGTAGATTCCCAGGGAATCTACGATATGTTCGACCATTCCCGGAACTACCGCAATTCCATGCCAAACGGTTCTGCCGGCCCGATCAAGCGTGCATTCGAGATCTACTGTGACATCCCGGATGAAGCCGGTGTGATCGCCACCATTGCGACCATCCTCGCTTCTAATGCACTCAGCATTAAGAACATCGGAATTGTTCATAACCGTGAATTTGAAGAAGGCGTACTCCGCATCGAATTCTATGACAGCATCTCCTGCGAGAAGGCAGTAGCCCTTTTGCAGAAGCATCGTTATATTGTTTATGAGCGTTAATAATTAAATGATGATACCAGGGTCAAAAGGTCAGAAATCCGATGCAAGCTTGCTTGCAAGAGGACTTTTGACACTCACATCATTAAATGCAAGACAGTCCAAAAAATCTTTTCAGAACTTTGTGTAAATTGGTCACAATGCTTGAAAATAGAATTTTACGAATGAGAGGTTACTATATTATGCAAATCCAACCTGTTAAACAGCTTCGCGGGGAAGTATCTGTTCCCGGCGATAAATCCATCTCCCACCGTTCTATTATGTTCGGTGCACTGGCAAAAGGAACTACTGAGATCACACATTTTCTTCACGGTGCCGACTGCCTCTCTACCATCGGCTGCTTTCGTGCCATGGGAATCAATATCGAAGACACACCTGACCGTATCCTGGTTCACGGCAAAGGCCTTCACGGACTTTCCGAACCTTCTTCTTTTTTAGATGTAGGGAACAGCGGAACCACTACAAGACTGATTTCCGGTATTCTTTCCGGTCAGCCGTTTGCCACCACTCTTTCCGGCGATGCTTCTCTGAACTCCCGCCCGATGAAGAGGATCATGGAGCCTCTTGGGATGATGGGCGCTGATATTTTAAGCCAGAATGGGAACGGGTGCGCACCACTTTTGATCAACAGCCTGCTTCCTGCCGGTCAGAATCCATCCCTGCACGCAATCCACTATCACTCAAAAGTAGCTTCTGCTCAGGTTAAATCTTCCGTACTCCTGGCAGGACTTTATGCAGACGGATTAACCCTGGTTACAGAACCTGTACTTTCCCGTAATCATACAGAACTGATGCTGAATGGCTTCGGTGCCAACGTACAGACAGAAGTACATTCTGATGGCAGTGCAACTGCATCTATTCTCCCATGTGAGGAATTATACGGACAGAAGATCCTGGTTCCCGGAGATATTTCTTCTGCTGCTTACTTCATCGCTGCTGCCCTTCTGGTTCCAGGTTCTGAACTTCTGATAAAGAATGTAGGTACCAACCCGACCCGTGCCGGAATCCTTGAAGTATGCAGGGCAATGGGGGCAGACATTACCTATCTAAATGAAAATTGTGACAGTGGTGAACCAACTGCCGATCTTCTTGTACGTACAAGCACTCTTCACGGAACCACCGTAGAAGGTGCAATCATCCCTACACTGATCGATGAGATTCCGATGATTGCAGTGATGGCTGCTTTCGCCGAAGGAACTACGATCATCAGGGATGCTGCCGAATTGAAGGTCAAAGAGACTGACCGTATCAAAACAACTACAGAAGGACTTCTTGCCATGGGCGTTGATGTAACACCAACCGACGACGGCATGATCATCCGTGGCGGTAATCCGGTTCATGGAGGACAGATCAACAGTTATCTGGATCACCGGATCGCAATGGCCTTTTCCATCGCAGCCCTTGCCGCCGAGGGAAATACTGAAATCCAGGATAGTCAGTGTGTAGATGTATCTTATCCTTCATTTTTTACGGAACTTCATTCTCTTTCCCTGTAATTTCAGGAAAAAATACAAAAAAAGAAAGCCGCACACTACATAAGCAGTGTACAGCTTTCTTTTTTATGCGCCCTGTCACTGTTTCTCTAATCCGTGAATCCAGTCTGTCTTAAGAAACAGAATCAAAAATATCACCGAACTGATAAACCAGGTAAGTGGATATGCCCAGTAGATTACATTGATCACCGGAATAATCCTGATAACAATACTAATATAGGTTACCCGGACTCCGCACCATACAATCATCATAACAAACATCGGAACAATACTTCTTCCCGCCCCTCTCTGAATTGCTGCCATACAATGCGAAAACGCAAGCAGACAATAGAAAAGAGCGATCGTATGTGCCTCTGCAATTCCATATTCAATTGCTTTTTGATCTCCTCCAAACGCAGCGATCAGGTATGGTGAAAAGAAAAAAACTGCTATTCCGATCACTTCTGCTATCCCGATTCCACAAATGGTTCCAAACAATGCCCCTTTTTTTGTCCGGTCATACTCTTTTGCTCCCAGATTCTGTCCAATAAACGTCGTGAGTGCCTGTGAGAAGCAGGTAACCGGAATAAATCCAAATCCTTCAATTTTGGAATATGACCCACACCCGGCCATTGCCAGAGCCCCAAACTGATTAATATTCGACTGTACAAATACATTTGCAACCGCAATAATTGAATTCTGGATTCCTGCCGGTATTCCGTTTACCACGATCAGCCGCAGCATATTCCCATCCATCCGAAGTTCACGAAAAGATAACCGGAACGCCTCTGGTTCCCTACGCAGTTTTCTGATACACAGAACCGCACTTAATATCTGTGAAACAATCGTTGCAAAAGCTGCTGCACCTACACCAAATCCTAAGCCTCCGATCAGCACCAGATCCAGAATCACATTCAGACACGCTGAAATGATCAGATAGATAACCGGACTCTTACTGTCACCAAGTGACTGCAAAATCCCCATTCCAAAATTATAAATTACAAATCCAAGTGAACCTGCAAAATACACTCTGAAATAAACCAGTGATTTCGGCAGTACCTCTTCCGGCGTACCAATCAGTTTTAAAATCTGCGGTGCAAGGATCAACGCGGCAACCGTAAGAAAAATTCCACATACGCCACCAAATGCCAGTGCCGTATGGATTGCTTTTTTCAGCTTCTCATATTCTCCGGCTCCAAAATACCTCGCAATGACAACACCGGCTCCCACGCCAATTCCCCCAAAAAATCCTACCATCAGGAATATCAGATTCCCTGATGAGCTGACAGCTGCAAGTGCATTATTCCCAAGAAAATTTCCCACGATCAGCGAATCCGCCACATTATACAACTGCTGGAATAAATTCCCCCATAGAAGCGGAATCGCAAACATAATAATCTTTTTCGGAATAGATCCCGTTGTCAGTAGATTAGCGTTTGATGTTTCCCCCATAATTAAACTTGTCCTCCTATAATATTTTAAGTCTATTATACTCCTGATACGGTTAATTCACCAGCAAATATATCGGAAACAATATTTGATTCTTTTTTAATAAATCATAAATCTATTTTTTCATCAATTATTATAACCTTTTTAAATTATCCTTCAATGTATATTGCATTTTCCATCCTCTTCTATTAAACTATTATGATATATACTATAAATTTTTTGGGGGAATTTTCTATGCAAAATTATCTTGAATTTATCGGAAACGAACTGAAAGCTTTAACTTCTATTCCAAGCCCATCCGGTTATACCAAAGATGTGGCTGCATACCTGATGAAGACTTTATCAGATATGGGATATGAACCACAGCTTTCTAACAAAGGCAACGTATTCGTAACGATCGGCGGAGAGGGGAATCCGCTGGTACTTGCAGCACACGTTGATACCCTCGGTGCCATGGTGCGTTCTGTCAAAGCAAATGGAAGACTGCGTCCGACTACTCTCGGTGGACACCAGTGGAGTACCGCTGATGGGGAAAACTGCACGATCCACACACGCGACGGACGCGTTTATACCGGTGTAGTACTAAATACTGAACCTTCTGTTCATGTTGCAGATTCTGCTGTTGAGACAAAAGAAGAAAATATGGAAATCCTTCTGGACGAAAATGTGGACACTAAAGAAGGAACTCTTTCACTTGGCGTACAGCCTGGAGATATCATCGCCATGGACCCGCGTACCCAGATCACACCGAGCGGTTATATCAAAAGCCGTTTCTTAGATGACAAGCTTTCTGCTTCCATCCTTCTCGGTCTGGCAAAATGCGTAAAAGATGAATCTATTGCGCTTTCCCGCAAAGTTTCTCTTCTTTTCACTGTATATGAAGAAGTCGGACACGGCGGAAGTTTTGTTGCCGAAGATACAACAGAGATGATTTCTGTTGACATGGGCTGCGTCGGATCCGATCTCGGATGTACCGAACGCATGGTATCTATTTGCGCAAAAGATTCCGGCGGTCCTTACAACTACGACGTAACATCCGCTCTTGCCGAAACTGCAAAAGAAGAAGGATTGGATTATGCGATCGATGTGTATCCGCATTACGGTTCTGATGTAGAGGCAACTCTTCGGGCAGGATATGATATCCGTCATGGTCTGGTTGGTCCTGGGGTGTATGCATCACATAACTATGAAAGATCCCATATGGATGGGGTAAAGAATACGCTTTTGTTGTTGAAGAAGTATATTCAAAAATAAAAAGTATAAATAGCTAACGGTCAAAAATAAAACATCTGCGATATGCATACCGCAGATGTTTTATTTTTTCAATATTAGTCATATTTTTCTTAAGTCCGTTAAATGCAAGTGCCTCTTCTACCAGTTCTTTTCTCTTTTTCTTATCTTGTCATGATCTGGATGATCGTTTTATCCGTCTCACGCATTCCCTTCTTTGCAAGCTCTCCAATATTACGGATCGTGTTTTCTACACCTTTTTCTACAAGTCCGTCTCCGCCATAGAACTGCTTTCCATTTTTCTGCATCTGAAGTCCCAGAAGCCCTGCTTCTACAGCTGATGCGATTTTTGCCGCGCAGCTTGCCTTCGCTCCATCACACACAACACCTGAGTTAATGGCAACTGCATTTACAATTACATGAGAAATCTCATATGCACGTCCGCCATACAGATAACAGATTCCTGCACCTGCACCACATCCCGCACTGATCGCGCCACAATATGCAGACAGTCTTCCGATTCCTGTCTTCATATGGATTGTGATCAGATTTGACACAACCAGCGCGCGGAGCATCATCTCTTTTGAGACATTCAGCTCTTTTGCATAGACGATCACCGGAAGAGAAGTTGTCATTCCCTGGTTACCGCTTCCCGAATTGATGACAACCGGAAGTTCACATCCGTTCATTCTTGCATCCGATCCGGCCGCTGCCATCGCTTTCGCACGGTTATGTACACTGTTTCCATATGCTTCCATCAAAGTCTTTCCAATGGCAGCTCCCCAGTTTCCTGTCATGCCCTCTTCGGCAATTGCCCAGTTATAATCAATCTGTCTCTGCAGAACTTCCTCTACGTCTGCAACGTCTACGCAGTCTGCGAATTCAATGATCTTCTCCACAGTCAGAAGAGAACGGTCCGTCGCACAGCTGGATCCCTGCTCTTCATATGCTTTTTCTCTGATGATCTCATCATCTTTCTTTACACAGATCACATTGGTGTGAAAACCTGCGATCTCTACGTATCCGCTGTGTCCGCCTGCACATGCCTTGATCTGGATGTCGAAAATATATTCTTTATCGGATTCCCGGATTGTCATCGGCATGGTATCCAGCATCTTTTTCATTTCTACTTTCTGTTCCCCTGTGATCTCTTCCAGAATTTCCAGTTCTTTTTCCGGACATCCGGCTACAATCCCTGCACAGACTGCTGCACCAATTCCGCGAAGTCCTCCTGTGCACGGTACAACGACACTTTTTACATTCTTAATAATATTTGCACTGACATTTACTTCTACAGATTCCGGTTTTTCCCCAAGAGCCTGAACTGCAACTGCTGCCGCGTAAGCTACTGCAATCGGCTCTGTACATCCCATCGCCGGAAGCAACTCTTCCTTTAAAATTTCCACATATTCATCGTATATTTTTTGTTCCATCTTTTCTCTCCTCTGTCAGATGACACCCCATTCATCTTTTTATTGTTCCCTGTTTATTTTATAGTATTCCTGCCTTTCCCACAAGCTTTTCTCTCTATTTTTTCAGGGTTTACATAATTACCATGATTACATTCCAAAAATATTCTTTTATTTTTATTTAACGCCTCCGAAAATTTTCCTGTAACATTTTTTAGTCAAATTTCTCTGTTATATCATCACAAAATGCCGGGCAACATTTTGTACTGTCCGGCATTTTTCTATCCTGTAGCAATTTATTTTCCAATCTCTTCTCTAGTCTCTTTAAAACATTTGATAATGAAATCAATATCTTCTTTTGTATGGCTCGCGCATACCTGTGTGCGGATTCTTGCTTTTCCTTTCGGTACAACCGGATAAGAGAATGCAACCACATATACCCCTTTTTCCATCATTTTCTTTGCATATTCTCCGGCAAGTCTTTCATCATAAAGCATAACCGGTACACATGGATGGGTTCCTTCGATGATATCAAATCCATTTTCTACCAGCTGCTTGCGGTAGTATGCGGTTACTTCTTCCAGATGGTCACGAAGCTCGGTGCTTTCTTCCAGCATATTGAACATCTCAATACTTGCTCCTGCGATTGCCGGTGCAAGAGAGTTGGAGAACAGGTACGGACGACTTCTCTGACGAAGCAGATCGATGATCTCTTTTCTTCCGGATGTATATCCACCGGAAGCCCCACCGAGTGCTTTTCCGAGTGTTCCTGTAATGATATCCACTCTTCCTTCTACGCCACAGTATTCGGAAGTTCCTCTGCCGTGTGCTCCTACAAATCCAACTGCATGGCTGTCATCCACCATAACCAGTGCGTTGTATTTATCAGCAAGATCACAGACACCTTTTAAGTTACAGATGATTCCATCCATTGAAAATACACCGTCTGTAGCGATCAGTTTGACTCTTGCTCCTGCTGCATCTGCAGCCTGAAGCTGTGCTTCCAGATCTTCCATGTTGTTATTTTTGTAGCGGTATCTTTTTGCCTTACAGAGACGAACTCCGTCAATGATGGAAGCATGGTTCAGTTCATCACTGATCACTGCATCCTCCGCAGTCAGGATTGTTTCAAAAAGTCCACCATTTGCATCAAAGCAGGAAGAATATAAAATCGTATCATCTGTTCCCAGAAATCCGGAAATCTTCTTTTCCAGTTTTTTGTGGATGTCCTGTGTTCCGCAGATAAATCTGACAGAAGCAACCCCATATCCTTTTTCATCATAAGTTCTCTTCGCTGCATCGATCAGTCTCTGATTGTCCCCAAGTCCAAGATAGTTATTGGCACACATATTAAGAAGCTCTCTTCCGTCTTCCATTACAACCTTTGCGCCTTGCGGAGATACGAACGGTGCTTCCCCTTTGAAAAGACCATCTGCTTTGATCTGTTCTACTTCTTTTGTATAAATACTTAAAATATCATTTTTTCTTGCCATTTTATTCTCTCCTTCTTCTGCTTTTCCTAATCGTTAATATGTGCCCAGTCAAGGATCACCTTTCCTGACTGTCCTGAGATCATTGCCTCAAATCCTTTTTCATAATCGCGGATATCAAAATGGTGTGTGATGATCGGTGAAATATCAAGTCCCGCCTGGATCATCGTAGACATCTTGTACCAGGTATCCCATACTTTTCTTCCATAAATTCCGCGGATATTCAGCCCATTGAAGATCACTGTCTCAAGATCTACGGTTGCATCCTGTCTCTGCAATCCGAGAAGTGCGATCTTTCCACCATGTTTCATGTTATGGATCATATCAGAAAGTCCCGGCTGGCTTCCGGACATTTCAAGTCCGATATCAAAGCCTTCTGTCATTCCGATCTCATGCATCACATCCGTCAGTTTTTCCTGTGTCAGATTAACGCATCTGGTCGCACCCATTTTTGCTGCCAGATCCAGACGGTACTGGTTCATATCCGTGATTACCACATGTCTTGCTCCTGCAAATTTTGCAATCGCCGCTGCCATGATCCCAATCGGCCCTGCACCTGTGATCAGCACATCTTCACCAAGCATGTCGTAAGATAATGCAGTATGGGTTGCATTTCCAAATGGATCAAAGATCGCATATAATTCTTCATCAATTGCCGGATTGCACGGCCATACATTTGAAGCGGGAATAACCAGATATTCTGCAAACGCACCGTTCCGGTTTACCCCAACGCCTTTGGCATCTTTGCAGTTCTCTTTGTGCCCTTCTAGACAGTTTCTGCATTTTCCACAAGTGATATGTCCTTCACCGGATACCAGATCGCCCACCTTGAATCCCTGTACACCTGCACCGACTTCTACAACTTCCCCGACATATTCATGTCCTGCGGTCAGTCCGATCGGAATAGTATGCTGTGCCCATTCATTCCACTGGTAAATATGTACATCGGTACCACAGATTGCATTTTTATGGATCTTGATCTTTACGTCATTTGGTCCTACTTCCGGAATCTGTACTCTTTTCAGCCAGAGTCCCTGTTCCGGTTTTTCCTTTACTAACGCCCACATTTTATTATCATTCATCTTCATTACCTCCGCATGACACATATGTCCGTTTAACGCGGACTTTTTATTACTTTTGTTTTTCTATACTTAGGATACCCTATTTTTCTTCTCTTTTCAATCTATTTTCCGTGATACACAAACATTTTACATGTTCATGTTTTTGTAGCAGATACAAGCACATGTGTCTTTCTATTGCAAGCACATTTATTATATATATACAAAAACAGACAGATAAATCTGTCTGTTTTTCACAATGCCCTACTGTCGATTTTCACAATTTCGTTCTGTTTATAACAATCTTTTTTCTTTCTGATGTACCCTTTTTCTCACAAAATAGAAGCACACGACCTGAAGTACAATGGTAAGGATCCATGACACCGGATAGGATACAAAAAGTACGGATAAAGATCTGTGGTTCGGAAAAATTCCAAATACCCACACAATTCTTGTTCCCACCGTTCCGATCACTGAAAGCACCATCGGGACTGCTGAATATCCCATTCCACGAAGCGCACCCGGAAACAAATCCATGATCCCACACAGGAAATAAGTGATCGATGTATACGCCAGGATTTCCATTCCGCAGTTGATAACCTTTGGATCTGAAGTATAAATTGTCAGAATCTGCGGTCCGAAGCAATAGGCAAGACCACCAAGCACTACCGCGATCGATATAGACAGAATCGCACAGTCACGCAGCACCTTATCCATTCGTTTCAGCTTACCGACACCATAATTCTGACTGGTAAAACTCATACATGCCTGGGTGATCGAATTCACTGACATATAAAGGAACCCAAGCATATTGTTCGCTGCTGTATAGCCTGCCATCGCAATCGATCCAAATGAATTAACCGAGGACTGCAACAGTGCATTGGACAAATTGATGACCGTACTCTGGATTCCCGCCGGAACTCCCACCTGGAAAATCTGTTCCATGTAGGCACCATTGATCTTCAGTTTGGAGAAACGAAGCTGATAACTTCCTTCCGACCGGTACAGACAGGTCAGTACCAGCACACAGGAAATCAGCTGTGAAATAATTGTTCCAATTGCAACCCCGGCAACTCCCATATGAAAAAGAATAACCAGTATCATGTTCAGCGCGGCATTTGCAATTCCGGAAATGATCAGGAAGATCAATGGCCTTTTTGTATCACCAATCGCCCTTAAAATGGCCGCCCCATAGTTATATAACATAAAAAATGGCATTCCCATAAAATAGATCCGCATATATAAGGCAGACTGCCCGATCACATCATCCGGCGTTCCCATAATTTCAAGTGCCCACTTTGCAAGAAGCACCCCGATAACTGCCATCATAATTCCACTGATCAGCGCAAGTGTGATCGAAGTATGTACTGTTTCCGACATCTCCCGGTCTTTGCCCGCTGCATAAAATCTGGCTGCAAGAACATTGGCACCAAGTGAAATTCCGATAAACAGGTTCGTAAACACATTAATCAGTGCTGTTGTGGAGCCGACTGCGGCAAGTGCCTGACTCCCGGAGAATCTTCCTACCACGATGATATCCACTGCATTAAACGCAAGCTGCAGAATTCCGGAAACCATAAGCGGCAGTGAAAAAGAGATCAGCTTGTCCATGATGGAGCCGTTGCACATATCAATTTCAAACTTATTTTTTTTCACATTATTCACCCAGCCCTTCATCAAATGTAAGTCTCATCTGATTCCAGACCACGTTTCCATGTACTGATTCTGAGACACCTTCATTTTTGAATCCAAACCTGGCATAATAAGATATCAGCCGGTCCTTGCAGGTAAGGACAAGTCCCTTTCTTCCCTGCTCTTTTGCATCTGTAATCGCTCTTTTGATCAATTCTCCTGCATATCCATGTTTCCGGTAAGACGGCAGCGTATTTACACCAAAAATCATCTGCCAGTCACCTTTTTCATCATGCATTTCCGCTTTTTCATACATTTCGTCTGTCAGATCTTCCTGATTCGTCACCATACCGTCCACGAAGGCGATCAACTTCTCTTCTTCAAACATCAGCCAGAAATGATCTTTATAAAAAGTAAGTCTCTTTTCAAATTCTTCTTCTGTTGCCGCTTCTGCTGCCGGGAAACACGCTGCCTCCACACGGGCAATTTCTTTCAGATCACTCAGATCTGCTGTTCTTATTCTCATCTTTACTCTCCCTCTTTTTCTAATATTTTCAGCATTTTTTCTACATTTTCGCTGGTCCATGCCGGAAATTCCAGTACCGCATCCGGGATATCCTGCCTTCCAGAATCCGGGTTGTGGAACCAGATACATTTCATACCGGCTGCTCTGGCAGCTCCTCCACCGTTAGTCGAATCCTCTACTACCAGACAGTCCTCCGGCTCCATTCCCAGTTTCTCTGCCGTTACAAGGAAAGTATCCGGTGCCGGTTTTGGATGCTCTACATAATCTCCACTCATGACCACTGTAAAATATTTCTCCATATCCAGAGACTTTAATGCATCTTTGATCGCATAAGCCGGAGAGGAAGACGCTACTGCAAGCAGATATCCTTCGTCTTTTAACTGCTTCAATGCTTCTTTGATTCCCGGCATCTCCGGAAATCCTTCTGCCTCTGTAATCTGCGCTTTTTTCTCTTTCATGAGCGCATTCATCTTATCCACATCATCAAAAACAGGCCCATAATTCTCATTGATCAAATCCATGAAGAATCCACGGGTAGAACCGATACACGGAAGGTAGACCTCATAGTCAAGATCGATTCCGTTCTTCTCTTTTAAAATTTCCTTCCAGCAACGATAGTGTAATGGTTCTGTGTTGATCAAAACACCGTCCATATCAAAAATAACTGCTTTCATACCTTTTTAGCCTCGATTAAATGATTTAAATTTTCTTTCCGTTCTTATTTTGAATGACGTTTTTAAAGATGTCAAGACGGAGAAGCTAAAAAGAGTGCGCATCTCCGGCACGTAGTGCCTTTTATTTCATAGGAAGTTTCTTCGGAATTTCCTATGAAATAAAAAGAGAGCGACTGTACGATTCGAAAAACGCACAGGCACTCCCTTTGGCTTTTATGGATTTTTCTTAAGGTCTCTGTCCCATTCCACCTTCTAAGGTGATCGTCTCTCCGTTCATATATTTGAAATCCGGTGATGCAAGCTGTACGCATGCACGTCCGATTTCTTTTTCTACATCTCCGTAATGTCCAGCCGGCGGCATCTTTACATTTGCCTTGAATGCTTCCGGATAAGCTTTCTGGAAATTCTCAAGCTGTGCTGTCCATGCGAGCGGGCATACGATATTGACATTGATTCCATCTGGTCCCCACTCTGTTGCAGCTACTCTGGAAAGTCCACGGATTCCTTCTTTTGCCGCTGCATATGCGCACTGTCCGTAATTTCCGAAAAGTCCGGCACCTGAAGCAAAGTTGATAACAGATCCCTTTGTCTCTTTCAGATACGGATAACATGCCTGCATATAATAGAATACCGCATATACGCCGGAATACATTGCCAGATTGAACTGGTCTGTTGTATGATCTGCGATCGTAACACCAGATGCGGATGCCTGTGCATTATTGATCAGGACATCAATTCTTCCGAATGTATCAATTGCCTGCTTTACTACGTTCTGTACTGTTGCTTCATTATCAGCCCCCGCGCTGACATCAGCCTGTACAGGTAATACTTTGATACCATAGAGTCTCTCCAGTTCTTCTTTGGCATCTTCGAGTTTCTTTACATTACGCCCGGTAATTACCAGATTCGCTCCTTCTTTTGCGTAAGCTGTTGCAATTCCATATCCAATAGATCCGCAGCTTCCATCACTTAATACAGCTCTTCCGCCGCCTGTGATAATTGCAGTCTTTCCTGTTAAAAATCCCATAATCAATTTCTCCTTCCTGCTGTCCTTCAACTAGCATACGATTATAATAGCAGAGTACAGGTCAGAATTCAATACTGAATTGTGTCTATTTTCTGACAATATAGTTAATTTTTTGATTATCGCAAAGACAGTTAGAATGCAAAAACCTCATTAAATAAGGGTTGTTTATTATATAGATACCAGGGGCAAAAGGTCAGAAAACCGATGCAAAACGCACGCAGCAATCTGGTATCAAAGGGGGCAAAATACCTTTTGACCCCAACATCTTATCTATCTACAACATATACAATAGTGCATTGCAGATACATGCAGCAATATTGCTGCCACCTTTTCTGCCTCTTGCCACGATATATGGTGTGTCTTTCAGTGAAAGGATTAACTCTTTAGACTGGACAACATTTACAAATCCTACAGGAACTCCGATGATGAGTTCTGGGGTTAATTTGCCATCCTGGATCAGTTCATAGAGTCTTACAAGGGCTGTCGGGGCATTTCCGATGGCAAAGATGATTTTTTTATCGAGGGTGGCTGCTTTTTCCATGCTTGCAACGGCACGCGTGGTTCCGTTCTTTTTGGCAGTTTCTGCTACATCTTCATCGGACATGAAGCAAAGAACTTCGCTTCCGTATTCTGCAAGCTTCCGTTTGTTGATACCTGCTTTTCCCATCTGGGTATCGGTTACAATGACTGCACCATTTCGGATAGCATCCAGCGCTTTTTCTACTGCACCTTCTGAAAACATCAGGTTCTTGGCATAATCAAAATCTGCGCTTGTATGGATACAGCGTTTGACGATCGGTTCTGTTCCGGGGATCAGATGCGTATCACCCAGTTCTTCTGTTATGATCTCAAAACTGCGTTTTTCTATTTCTGCAGGTTTTACATTTTCCAGTTCTATCTTCACTTGATATTTCCTCCTTTGATCGTCACACCGATCCCGCATACTACCCGGTCTACCTGATCTGAATTTGCCGCAAGTACGGTACAGATCCTTCCGGTCAGTTCCCTGTATCTGCGATCAAATGCGTCTATCGGAACCAGACCATAGCCGATCTCCTGTGTCACAATTACAATATCCGGACACTTTTTTGTTAGTTTCGATGCGAAATCAATTGCTTCTTTTTCCGACCAGTTTTCTTTTTTTATCATGCTCTGGATATATTTTTCAAAATGAAAGACTCCTTCTGCCTCAAAAATATTATCTCCTTCACATAGTTCCCCATCCGTCCAATGAATGTATGGGTTCTGCTTTTTTGCATACGCAAGCTTCCCCTGATATGCACCGCCGATTATCATTTTCATTTTTTTATATCTTTCCTTTCAACCGGAATTCCGTACACAACTTCTGTCACCAGATCTGCCCTCTCTCCCATCCGAAGATTTAGCTTTCCGAGAAGCTTCAGATATTCTTCCATCTCCGGATTATCTGTCATGCTGTCTGAAAATACTTCATTTGTAACAACTACCAGATCATCACTGACCTTCTGCAGCTTATGGATCCCCGCCAGAATGGACTCTTCTGCATTTTCACCTGCTCCTGACGGATCGTACATTTCATTTGCCACAAGATTGGACATACATTCCAGGAGAACACTTCCTGTCTCTTTTGTCTGCAGGATTTCTGCAGCTTTTTTAAGATCCGTATAGCATTCGATTGTTTCAAACCCTTTGCCCGCACGAAGTTTTCTGTGACGTGCAATTTTCTCTTCCGTTTCCTTCCCGAAAGGTATCATAGTTGCTATATAGTAGCGTTTTTTGTTTCTTTTTGAATGGCTGGCATATTCCATAAGCTTCTGCTCTGCATATTCGGATTTACCACTTCCACTGCCACCTGTGATCAGATGAAACATTCTGCTGCATTTCCCTTCTCGATAATCTCATATATTTTCTTCATATCCATATTCTCACGAACTGCATTTGCAAGAATCTGATACTGCTTCTCTTTGTAAGCATGGTAGTCCATGGAGTGCATGGCTTCCTCGCCGTATCCTTTTTCTTCCAGAAGTGCCCCGATCAGTGCATCCGCTACTTCCCGGTCATCAAAAATCCCATGTACATAGCAGCCGTACACATTCTTCTTCTGCGCTCCGTCCCACCGGCTCTCACCTGTCACCTGATCACAGATCTGTACCATCATCTTATGATCTGCAGCATCTTTATCAGAAAAAATAGTTTCCCCCATATGGATCTCATATCCATCCAGCTTTGCACCGGACATTGCTTTTAAGATTCCGTTAACTTCTCCGAACCTTCCGGTAACACGGGTTCTTCTCTTGGTATTTTCAAATACAGTAACTGCAGGAAGCAGTCCCATTGCTTTTATGGTTCCACCACGTTCTACCCCTTCCGGATCAAGGATCTCTTCTCCAAGCATCTGGTAACCGCCACAGATACCAAATACCGGTTTCCCTGATGAGGCATGGCGCAGCACTTTCCCTTCCAGTCCGCTCTGACGAAGCCACAACAGGTCTTCCATCGTATTTTTACTTCCCGGCAGAATTACCAGATCTGGATTCCCGAAATCTCCTGCCTTTGACACATACCGAAGCGAAACTTCTTCCCTGCATTCCAGTACCGCAAAATCTGTGAAATTGGAAATACGCGGCAGACGGATCACTGCAATATCCAGAAGTGCCGCCTTTTCTTTCCGCTCAAACCTTTCTGACAGACTATCCTCATCATCAATATCCGCATAAATATATGGCATCACGCCACATACCGGTATCTTTGTCCGCTCCTCCAGCATCCTGATACCTGGCTCCAGAATTTTCACATCCCCGCGGAACTTATTGATCACCGTACCTTTGATCCTTGCCCGCTCTTTTTCTTCCAACAGCATAACCGTCCCGACGATCTGCGCAAACACACCACCACGGTCAATGTCTCCGGCAAGAAGAACCGGTGCATCCACCAGCTCAGCAAGTCCCATGTTGACAATATCATTCTGCTTAAGGTTTATTTCTGCCGGACTTCCCGCGCCTTCAATGACGATCACATCATACTTTTCTTCCAGTTTATGATAAGCTTCTAAAATAGCCGGAATATATTCTTTCTTTTTACGGAAATATTCCATCGCCGGCATGACTCCCGCAACTTCTCCGTTTACAATTACCTGACTTCCTACATCGGAGGTCGGTTTTAAAAGAATCGGGTTCATATAAACTTCCGGCCGGATCATAGCAGCTTCTGCCTGCATAACCTGTGCGCGTCCCATTTCCAGACCATCTGCCGTGATAAAAGAATTGAGTGCCATGTTCTGTGACTTAAATGGTGCAACCTTGATTCCATCTTCCTTTAAAACACGACAGAGCCCTCCCGCAAGAAGGCTCTTTCCGACATTTGACATGGTTCCCTGAATCATAATCGACTTTGCCATATTAAAATTCTCCCTGACCTGCATAGAGAATTTCTCCCAGCGCATCGATCAGTTTCTGGTTGTCTCCTCTCTGCCGCATACAAACACGATAATATCCTTCTCCGAGACCTTTGTAATTGCTGCAATCCCGAACCAGGATCTTCTGTTTTTTCAGTTTCTCATATAAATTTATACCGCTTCGCATCAGAATGAAATTGGCATCTGACGGATAATGGGTAATTCCAAGCTTGTCTAATTCATTTTCCATCCAGATTCTTTCACGGTTCGTAAAATCACAGGTCCGTTTCACACGCATCCGCTCTTTTAAAGATGCCATGCCTGCCGCCTGTGCCGGTATCGATACGCTCCATGGCTGTCTGGACTGTTCCATCTTCTCCAGAAATTCCATATCCGAAGTAACGGCATACCCGATACGGATTCCCGGAATCGCGTGCATCTTAGTCAGTGAACGGAGGATAAATAACGTTCTCCATCTCTTAGTATCTGCAAGAATGGATGCCGTAGCTGCATTTTCCGCGAAATCAATAAAACATTCATCCAATACCATCCGGATTCCGTAAGTCTCGCATCTTGCAAGAATCTTCCAAAGCATACTCCGGTCGATCAGCTTTCCGGTCGGATTATCCGGTGAACACAAAAATACCATATCAATATCTTCATTCAGAAGATCCAGAAAATCTTCTTCCAGTTGAAAACCAGTCGCTTCTCTTTTCTTATAATAACAGATCTCGCACCCGGTCGCACGCAGTGCCTGTTCATATTCCGCAAATGCAGGAACCGGTATCAGCGCTTTCCTTGGGCAGTCCGCAAGTACTGCCGTAAAAATCAGATCTGCCGCCCCATTTCCACAGATAATATGCTCAGCCGGAACTTCCAGTCTTTTCGCCAGAGCACTTTTCAGTTTCCTGCAGCTGGCATCCGGATAATTTCCAATTTGGTCTATTGACTTTCTTGCCGCTTCCACTACAGCTCTTCCAGGTCCGAACGGATTCAGATTCACAGAAAAATCTGTCATTCCTTTGTGTGTATAAATATCTCCACCATGTACATATTCCATAACCTTTTATTCCCCTTACATCAGTATCATACAATATTTCAGTAATCCAAAGACAAGAAGTGTCAGAAGTGCTGTTCCGTCCATCAGATTACCGGCTCTTAAAATATCTTCCGGCTCGATAGGACGCACATCATCTCCGATTGTCTCTTTCGGATATAATTTTCCAAAATAATAGGCATCTCCCGCAAGCTGCACCTGAAGTGCACCTGCACATACCGCTTCTGTCTGCGCGGAATTCGGGCTGGCATGCTTTCGCCTGTCTCTTTTCCAGACTGCCCACGCCCTTTTATAATCCATCCGGAAGATCCATGCACTTGCGATCATCAGAAGTGCTGATATCCTAGACGGAATATAATTCCATACATCATCCATTTTAGCCGCAAACCGACCAAAATGTAAATACTTTTCATTCTTATATCCTACCATAGAATCCATTGTATTAACAGCCTTATAAAAAAATCCAAGTGGTGCCCCACCGATCAACATAAAAATGAGCGGTGCGATCACTCCATCCGATGTATTTTCGGCTACCGTTTCTACCGCTGCCTTTGTCACTCCGGCCGCAGAAAGATTTCCGGTATCTCTCCCCACGATCATCGATACCACATGTCTTGCCCCCTCCAGATTGTGGTTTACGAGCCGTACATAAACCTTCCTGCTTTCATCTTTCAGGCATTTTCCGGCAAGAAGCTGATAACACCAGAAAGTTTCCAGTGCAAATTGAAGCCAGAAACTGACCTTTCCAACAAGATACAAAAGTCCCCACGGAATTCCGACCGATGCGATCACCACACCAAACCATAAAACACATCCTGCGATTCTTTCTTTTTTCTCATCATTTTTACAAAATCCGCGCAGCCACTTTTCCAGTATCGAAATCCAGTTTCCAATGATCCGTACCGGGTGGTAAAGCCATACCGGATCCCCGAAAATCGCATCCAGCGCCATTCCTGCTATACATGCCATCAAAGAACTCATATTTCCTCAATCTCCTTAAACTGTCTCTTTCCCTGCTGCCATTTTTCTTCCTCAATTTGAAAATGAAAACCTTTTCCGTTTTTCACCTGCCAGTGATAAAATTCTTTCTTTTCCGGATCAAATGCTTCCCTCACCCACATGATCGTCCCCCCATGAACCACAAAGGCAATCTTCTTTCTTTTTCCCTTTATCATCTTTTCCATCATCTGTTCAAATCCGCAGACACACCGTTTCCGGAACTCCATCGGATCTTCTCCTCCCGGAAATGCCTTTGTACCTCCAGAATCAATCCAGCTCTGATACTTTGGATTCCCAGTCAGCTCCTGATAATTCTTCCCCTCAAAAAGGCCAAAATCACATTCCCGCATCTGCTCACAGACAACCTGCTCTGCTCCCGGAAAAAGAATCTCTGCCGTCTGCCTGCACCTCCTGAGCGGACTGACAATCACAAGCTCCGGCTTCCACTCCTCACGTCCATTTTCTTCTTTTTTCAGAGTATGCTCCAGAACGAACTCTGCCTTTATTTCTTCATCTGTCACCCCAATATACCGCTTCTCCAAATTCCCTTCCGTCGCAAAATGCCGAATCAGCTCGATTTCCATCTTCTATACATCTCCTCTTCCTTTCTCTGCTTTTCATTTGATTCCCTGCTTTTCATTTGATTCCCTGCACAATCAATCCCCCAACTAATAATGCCAGCTCACAAATCTGCAGAAAGTATCCCGCCAGATCCCCGGTAACACCTCCAAACTGTTTCCTGCTCATCCGGTAATAATATCCAAATACTACTCCTGCAATTATAAGAAGTACCACCATACCAACCGGCGAACAGAAATACAAATATACTGCCGCCAGGATCAGGTATACGATCATTGTGATCCTTACTGCCTTTTTCTGTGCTCCATCCTGGAAAGTCTTTACAAGACCGCTTCCTCTTGCTGCCGGAAATGTCACTACAGCAATCCCACTGAGTGCTCTTGAAATTACATATCCTGCTGCTACTACCGGAAGCATCTCCGTCCGGATTTCACTCCATACACCAAGGCTTACGGTAAAATAACAGCAGATTCCGATGACCGCAAAAGCACCGTTATGCGAATCTTTCAGGATTTCCAGTTTCTTTTCTTTATCTCCCCAGGATCCAAGTGCATCCATCGTATCCATAAATCCATCCAGATGGATCCCTCCACTTACAAAAACCGGTATCAATGTCATAACCGCAGCAAACATCAGTCTTCCACTGTTTACTTTCGGAAAAATATTTCCATCAAGAAACATTCCTGCCAGATAAATGAGTACTCCGGTCACAACACCGATCAGCGGAAAGAAACACATCATATATTTCATATTTTCCTTGTTCCACTCAATGCGCGGCATCGGTATTTTTGAATACATAGAAAACGCAACGATCATCGGTTCTAAAAATTTCATCTTTCGTCCTTCCCATCCAGTACTTCATACTGCTCTACGTGAATATCATCAAAAGTTCCCATTTTACGGTACACCTGAAGTCCCATCTCAAGAAGCGGCATCGTTGCCACTGCTCCTGTTCCTTCACCCAGACACATGCCACATGTAAGAAATGGTTTTTTTTCTAAAGCATCTAAAATCTTTCTTGACGCAGGTTCATCAGACAAATGGGATGGTAAAATATATCCTGCACATTCCGGAACCAGCCGTACTGCCACAAGTGCAGCCACTGCAGAAATAAAGCCATCTATCAGCACCGGAATCCGGTAGATCGCCCCACCGAGATATACACCTGCAAGTCCTGCTATGTCAAGTCCTCCAACCTTAGAAAGTACATCGATCGCATCTGTTTTATCCGGCTGCATCCGCTCAACCGCTTCCCGGATGACCTGTACCTTCTTTTGCAGACCTTTTTTCGTCAGACCTGCCCCCTTTCCTGTCATAACCTTCGGATCCTCTCCGAGCAATACAGAGGCAACCGCACTGCTGGTCGTTGTATTTCCAATCCCCATTTCACCTGTCGCAAGAATTTCGTATCCCGCTTCGGCACACTTCTTTACCATCTGAATCCCAACTTCTATCGCCTCAACTGCCTCTTCTCTTGTCATCGCCGCTTCTTTTGCAAAATTGTGTGTGCCATACATCACTTTGTATTCTTTCTTTGTCACAGACGGCACATCTGTTGCCATTCCTACATCCACCGGGAAAAGATCTACCTTTGCCTCTTCTGCCATGATGCAGACGCTTGTCTCTCCTCTTGTAAAGTTATCCGCCACGATTGCCGTTACTTCCTGGCCGGTCTGTGTCACGCCTTCTTCTACCACACCGTTGTCCGCGCACATAATGATCAGCCCGCGCTTTCGCAGTTCAAAATCTGAAGTCCCCTTAATTCCGGCAATCTGGATCACCGCATCCTCCAGACTTCCCAGACTAAACAGCGGCTTCCCTACCGTCATCCAGTGAGCCCGCGCCTCTTCCATTGCATTTTCATCAAGTGGTTTTATTTTCTCTTTCCATCTGGTCTCTTCCATCTGTAAGTCTAATCTCCTGTCTTTTCGATTTGTCTTTATCAGCTTTTTACTTGCTTCTGTAGGTTCTACACGCTTCTACAAAGCGTTTGGCCACTTTGGGGTTGGAATAAAAGTATAAATGCGGAAATCCCGCAAACAGATTCCCCTTCATATGAACAGCCTGCCATTTTCTCACACCATCCGGCTTTACGGCAAGTGTATCCTCTCCGTTTTCCGTAGAATCCCAATAATGGAACTCATGCGCCCGGATCTTCTCTCCCTTTTTCATATACACTCCGTTCATTTCCGCAGTCAGCTCAATGTATCCGAATCTGGTAAGTCGCCCTTTTTTGATCCCTTTTCCCGGAAGTGCCCCCACCATCGGATAGTGCTTTCCATCTTCCCCTTCCAGCTCTTCTGTCAAATATAGAAATCCTCCACATTCCGCAATACATGGAATTCCATTTTCAATCTGCTTTCTTACATCTTTTCGCATAGCTCTGTTTTCTGCCAGATGTTTCGCACAAAGTTCCGGATATCCACCACCAAATAAAAGTCCGTCTAAATGTTCCGGAAGCCTTGTATCCTCCAAAGGACTAAACGGAATAATCTCACATCCAAGCTCTTTTAAAAGCTCCATATTATCCTTGTAATAGAAACAAAAAGCCAAGTCACGCGCTACGCCGATACGCACTTTTCGTCCGGCTGCTTCCTGTTTTGCCTTCACCGGATGATACTCCATTTCTTTTGCTTCCCAGGCAATTTTCAGCACCGATTCCATATCAAGTGTCTCTGTCAGAATCTCTGCTGCCCGGTCAATCTGTTTTCCCAGGTTCCCTATTTCCTCCGGAAGCATCAGTCCCAGATGCCGACTCTCCAGATGAAAAGCATCCTCCTCCGGCACATAACCAACCACCTGAACCTGGAATCCCATTGTCTGCAATCCCTCTTCGATCATCTTCTTCATCTTCGGATACAGCATCGGGGAAATCCGGTTCAGAATGATTCCCCGGATATTACTGTCATTCCGGTATTCAATCATTCCCTTCAATACTGCCAGGATTGTCGATGCCATACCTCTTGCCGGAACAACCAGGATTACCGGAAGTCCCAGGGTTCTCGCAACATCATAAGTACTTGCCTGATCCGAATCCAGACTGATCCCGTCATAGTACCCCATCACACCTTCTGTCACCACAAGCTCCGCGCCTTCCGCGTGATGCATAAACCGCTCTTTCAAGCGCTCCCGGTCACAAAAATACAGATCCAGGTTCTCGGAATCAATTCCCAGCACCTCCCGGTGAAACATAGGATCAATATAATCCGGTCCGCATTTGCAGGCGCGTACCTTCTTTCCGGCATTTTTAAATGCTTTCATCATTGCCATTGTCACCGCTGTCTTTCCACTCCCACTGGCAGATGCCGCGATTACAATTCCGGGAATTTTCATTCTGTATCTCCTCCATCTGAAATAATATAAATTGGATTTAACCCGGTCATCATGTGATATCTTCCAAGTTTCTTTGACTTTGCCACATTCAGTTGTATGATTTCCGGATCTGCAAGCAGTCCTTCCTCCATCGCCTCCATCGCTTCCTTCACGGTTTCCAGCGAAATTGCATTGATCACGATACGGACGTCCGGATTTTTTTTCTTTATGCACTGAATAATTTCTTTTAACTGTCCTGTACTGCCTCCGATAAAAGCATGGGTCGGCACTTCCAGTGCTTCCAGTGCTTCCGGTGCAACTCCTTCTATAACCTGAATCTGGTCTGCCCGAAATTTCTGCATATTCTTCCTGATCAGTTCTGCACCCTCCGGATTCTTCTCTATTGCATAAACGCGGAGATTCTCTCCCTGAAGAGCAGCCTCTATAGACACTGAACCGGTTCCGGCCCCCACATCATATATTACTGCATTCTTTGTAAGCTTCAATTTTGCAATGCTGACTGTCCGCACTTCCTCCTTCGTCATCGGAACACTTCCACGGATCAGCTCCTCATCTGTAAGATGAATTCCTGTTCTCTTTTCCGGCTTTGGATTCTCGATCAGAATAGTGGTAAGATCACCAAAATCTTCTGCCTGAAGCTCATTTCCTTTTTTAATCACAATCTCTTCATCCGGATAAGACAAATGATTTCCAACCGAAACGGTTACTTGTTCCAGATGGTAATATTTCAGTTTTTCGCAAATCTCTTTTCCCGCACTTTTCCCAAGGATCAGAAATGTCTTTTCATGGTTTGCAACTACATGGATAAAATTCTGACTTCTTCCATGCATGCTGAGAATCTTCGCATCCTCCCAGCTTTTTCCAAGCTTTGCCGCAAGATAGATTACAGATGAAATCCCCGGAAAAATCTGTACTTCATATCCGTCTTTTTTCAGAATATCCGCCAGCTTTTTTGCCCCGCTGTAAAATCCGGTATCCCCGGAAAACAGCACCGTACATCTGGTCTTTTCCTCCTGCTCATCCAGGATTGCTCTGATTTTTTCCGGCAGATACTCTGCATAGCAGCATTTCTTTTTTTCCCGGAATCCTTCCAGCATCCGCGTAGCTCCGATCAGCACATCACTTTCCTCAATGATCTTTCTGACCTCTTCCGTAAGCGTTCCTTTGCTTCCCATCCCGATCCCGGCAAGATTTACCTGGCATTTTCGGTTTTCCACAGTTATTCCTCCAATCGATAGCCTCTCGGTGTCACCATTTTCCCATCCACATTTCTCGTCTGGCTGTTGCCGATATAAACGGTTGTAAACATATCGACCTCCGTATCCTTCAGCTCAGAAAGTGTCAGAATATGTGCATCTTCGCCTTCACGTCCGATGTTCCGCACATAACCGCAGACTGTATCCGGGCTCTGGTACTCCAGGATATACTCGCATGCCTTTTTCAGGTAATCTGCCCGTTTCCGGCTGGACGGATTATACAGACAGATCACAAAATCCGCCATCGCAGCTCCGCGGATCCTCTTTTCAATCTTCTCCCACGGTGTCAGAAGATCACTCAGACTGATCACTGCAAAATCATGCATCAGAGGTGCACCAAGAACTGCCGCACCGCCATTTGCCGCCGTGATCCCCGGCACGACCTCCAGCTCCACCTCCGGGTAGCCCTGTCCCATCTCATAGAGCAGACCTGCCATTCCGTAAATTCCGGCATCCCCACTGCATACCATAGCTATCGTACTTCCTTTCATCGCCTCATCCATTGCCATCTCACAGCGGATCACTTCCTGCCGCATTGGTGTGGAAAGGTACTTTTTATCCGGAAACCTTTCCCGTATCAGTCCCGTATATACGGTATACCCGATAATAACCTCACTTTTTTCCAGTGCCGTGGACGCCTGGTATGTCATTTCTTTCTCAGCACCCGGTCCAAGACCGATTACATAGACTTTTCCAATTTTACACATTTCCTGCACCTTCTTTTCCTTTGCCCTGCCTGAACTCTGTTGTAAACTCCGGATGATATAAAAGTGACCGTTCATACTCTCCGCCAAGCACCTCACCAACCACGATCAGTGCTGTCTTTGTAATTCCATTCTCCTTTGCTGTCACCGCAAGATCTTTCACCTTACATCTGCACACCTTTTCATCCTCCCAGGTTGCCTTGTAGACGATCGCTGCCGGAGTCTCCGGCTGATAACCGCCTTCGATCAGACGCTTCGACAGTTCTTCCAGCATCCCGGTACTTAAAAAGATTACCATCGTTGCCTGGTGCGCAGCGAAACTTTCAATGGATTCTTTTTCCGGAACCGGTGTTCTTCCTGCCATCCGTGTGATCACCACAGACTGTGAAATCCCGGGAAGAGTATATTCTGCATTCAGTGCAGATGCCGCTCCGCAAAAGGAGCTGACTCCCGGGCACACTTTATAAGAAATATTCTCCTTTTCCAGCAGATCCATCTGCTCTTTGATCGCACCATACAGACACGGATCACCCGTATGCAGCCGGACAACTTTTTTCTCCTGCTTCTCTCCGGAAATCATCACTTCCATCACTTCTTCCAGCGTCATCTTCGCACTGTTGTAGATCTGACAGTCCTTCTGACAATTCTTAAGAAGCTCCGGATTTACCAGTGAACCGGCATACACCACTATATCTGCTTCCTCCAAAAGCTTCTGCCCCCGTACTGTGATCAGATCCACAGCACCGCTTCCTGCTCCAACAAAATGAATCATTTTTCTTTCTCCTTTGCTATTACAATCGAAAAATATCCCGCATCTTCCGGTATTTCTTCTGTGCATTTGTAAATTTTTTCTCCATCCATTCCGCAGTTCATGACCATTTTCGCCTGCTGTCCTTCCTCTTTCAGAACAGCTTTGACCTGCGCCATTTTTTTCCCGGTCTTCATAAGAACCTTCGTCCCCGGAAGCTTCAACTTTTCTTCAATTCCATAGGACACCGGAAGAACATGCAGCTCGTGCCGGTTCTCCACAAGCGGGATCTCCAGCCTTGCTGCCGCAGCACAAAAAGACGGAATCCCGGAAAAGATCTCCCCCTGATATCCCATCTTTTTCAGTCTTTTATAAATATAAATTCCTGTCGAATACACGGTCGGATCTCCAATCGTCAGAAAAACCAGATTCTTTCCTTTCTCCAGAAGCTCTGACGCCTTTCTTGCACCCGCATCGTGTATCTCTTTCAGTAACTTTTTTTCCTTGATCATTGGCATGGGAAGATACAGCCGCAGCTTCTTTTTCGTCTCCGGCTCTGCCTCACACGCAATCCGATATGCCAGACATTCTTTTGCAAATGTCTCTTCTTCCCCCTCTTCCAGTTCCGGTTTCTTTAACTCCGGACTGCCAATTGGAAGTACCAATACCTGACACGCCTTAATCGCACGAATTGTCTTTATCGTCATCAGTTCCGGATCTCCCGGACCTACACCCGCAAGGTCAAATCTTCCTGCCATTTTTTGTCATACCTTTCTACCTATCCGATCTTTTCCCTCAGTTTGTCCACAAGAGATGTCTTCCCAAGAACCCCGAGTTCATCCGAAAACATCAGCGCCCCGACCTTCATCTTCTCGCCGGCACGCTTCGCCAAATGATACTCGATCTTCTCCATCACGGTCCGCATCGTCTCTTCCAAAAGTCCTCTTTCTTCCAGAATGTCCAATGCTTCCTTCGTCGTAAAACACTTCATCAGAGCACAGACTGTCTCACGGTCTGCCCCTGCCATTGCCGCATGGACGGCAAGCACTTCCATTCTTGCATCTGCCTGTCTGGAATGGGTATTCATTACACCTGCAGCGATCTTGACCAGCTTTCCGATATGTCCTACAAGCAGCAGTCCGTCCATCTTCAGCCGCACGCCGTCATCAATCGCATCCCCGATATAATTGCTGCATTTCACCGCAAGCTCCTGGTCGTACCCAAGTGTCTGCCTTAAAAAATCATTTCCATAATTTCCCGGTGTCAGATAACAATACCGGTGACCTTCATCACGAAGCATCTTCATTTCCAGGAAAATAGTCTGCGTCAGTGCCTGTTCACTCATCGGTTCTACGATTCCTGAGGTTCCGAGTACCGAAATCCCACCTTCGATCCCAAGTCTTGGATTAAACGTTTTCTTCGCGATCTCCACGCCCTGCGGAACATAGATCAGAACGTCCGCGCCACCATCCCAGTCATATTTCTCAATCTGGCTTTGCACCGCTTCCCGGATCATCTGCCGCGGAACCTTATTGATCGCCGCTTCCCCGGCTTCCTGCTCCAGCACCTTCCGGGTGAACCGCCCTACTCCGATCCCACCATCTAAGGTCACTCCTTTTTCCCTTTTTTTCGTGACCTTGGCGTAAACGAAGATCCCGTTCGTCACATCCGGGTCATCTCCGCTGTCCTTCTGAATGGCACAGCTGACAGATTCATTTTCTCTTTGGATCTTTTCTACTTCCAGATACAGTTCGATCCCTTTCGGCGTCATAAGAGATACCTGACGGATTTCCTCCCCGGAAAAGAGCATTGCCGCTGCCGCCTTTGCTGCTGCCGCAGCACAGCTTCCTGTTGTATATCCACACCGCAGTTCTTTTTGATTTTTCCACACGACCTGCATCTTGTCCATTTCCATTTCGTCTCCTTAGTATTCGATGCCTTTCCTTGCCCGGATTCCTTTTTCAAAAGGATGCCGTACCATCTTTACTTCCGAAATATAATCTGCCAGCTCCAGAAGCTCATCTGACGGATCCCGTCCGGTCAGAACCACTTCCAGATTGTCCGGTCTGTCTTTTAAGAACTGCACCGCCTCTTTATTCGGGATCAGTCCATACCGGTATGCCGCCATAAATTCATCAATCACAAGCATATCATAATCCCCTGTACTGATTTTCCCCCGGATCGTATTCCACAGCCTGCCATACATCTCTCGGACTTCTTCCTGTTCCTTTTCGGAAAGTGTCTTAAAAAATCCATAGCTTTTTTCCAGATGAAGTACCTCGATCTCCGGGATCCGATCCAGGATCTTCAATTCTCCCGAAAATTCATTTTTTAAAAAACGGGCAAACAGAACCCGCATACCACTTCCAGCTGCGCGAACTGCAAGCCCCGTTGCCGTCGTCGTCTTTCCTTTTCCATCTCCACAGTAAATGTGCAAAAGTCTATTTTTCATATGATTCCAGCTTTCCCATTTCTTCTGCAAATACAAGCAGTTCTTTTATCTTCTGGTTGGTTGTCCCAATCACAATTCCTGCATTTATCACCTTTTTACACTGCCTGATCATCTGCTTTGCCCGTTCAAATGCACGGTCGCTTACCGGTTCAAATGGCTCTTCTTCGATTACACTGACTGCCAGATGTTCTGCCAGATGATAGTCAATATCATTAGTATACAGGATTCCTGCCGAAAATGGAATCTTTGCTTTCTGAAGGTTCCGGTAAACAGGGATTCCACTGCCTCCGGAAGAGATCACAAATACTTCTGCCTCTCCCTCTGCCTTTGCAAGCTCCACACTTCCGAACACAGGATCAAAATGCCCGTTGTCGATCTCATAAAGTTTCTGGATAAAATCTTCTTTAAAAATCGCCTCCGGCTCTCCATAACCGAAAATTGTATCTCCTTTAACGCACAGGATCTTATCCGAGATCTTCTGCGCCAGATCGATCTCATGAAGTGACATAATGACCGTGATCTGCTTTTCTTTCGCCATATTTTTCAAAATAGTAAGCAACTCCAGCTTATAACGGATATCCAGAAAAGAAGTGGGTTCATCCAGGATCAGTACCTCCGGTTCCTGGCAGATCGCTCTTGCCAGAAGGATCCGCTGTCTCTGCCCGTCACTGATCGCCTCAAAACTTTTTTCTGCGTATTCTGTTGCATGGACAATTTCCAGTGCTTCCTGTGTCTTTTTCTCATCTTCTCGCGTTAATATCCCGAGCCGTCCTGTATAAGGATACCGCCCTGCTGCTACGACCTCATAGCAGGTCATCAGCTCCGGCTTTGCCCGCTGTGTCAGCACCACTGCCATCTTCGTTGCAAGCTCTTTGTAAGATAAGTCTTTCAGATTCTTTTCACCGATCGTCACCTTACCTCCAATGAGCGTAAGCTGTTTGGTAATACTTTTTAAAATCGTAGATTTCCCGGAACCGTTTGGTCCGATCAGTGTCAATATCTCACCTTTTTTAATCTCTGTACAGATATCATGGATCAGTACATTTCCATGATATCCGACAGAAAGATCTTTCATCTGAAAATAGTTCTCACTCATATTTATTTCCCTTTTCTTCCTTTTATCATCATGAAAATTACGATCGGTGCACCAAAGATCGAAGTCACAGTACTGATATTCAGCTCCAGTGGTGCAAATGCCATACGCGCGATCAGATCACATCCCATACAGAACACCGCCCCGCCAAGGAATGTTGCCGGTATCACAACCAGCGGTTTTGCCGTCCCGAGAAGATGCTTGATCAAGTACGGAACTGCGATTCCAACGAATGAAATCGGTCCTGCAAATGCGGTCACACATGCGGAAAATACACTGGAAAGCAGAATCAGAAGCACCCGGAACACACGGATATTGACCCCCATACTCTGTGCATACATTTCTCCCAGCTGATACGCTCCGATCGGCTTTGACAGGAAAAAGGTAAGGATCAGTGTGATTCCTACCATAAGCGCTGCTACCTTTACATTGCTCCAGCTCATACCGGAAAAGCTTCCCTGTGACCAGCCATGCAGATTCACGATATCTGAATCCTCCGCAAAAGTCACTACAAAATCAGTTACTGCCGAGCAGATATAACCGATCATGATTCCGCCAACCAGAAGAGTTGCCATATTCCGGATTTTTCTTGCAAGAAGCAGGATAAATCCAATTGAAAGCATAGATCCGATAAATGCTGCAATGATCAGTATATAAGATGATACCAAAGTGTAATATTTTAAAAAGATGATCATCGCCAGAGCGACCATCATCTTTGCACCCGAAGAAATCCCCAGTACATACGGTCCTGCGATCGGGTTGGAAAAAAATGTCTGCAATAAAAATCCGGAAAGGGCAAGTGCCCCTCCCAGAATCCCTGCCATCAGGACACGCGGAAGACGGATTTTCCAGATAATATTCATCTGCACCTGTGTTCCTTTTTTCAGAAACAGGATCCGTAAAATCTCAGGAACCGAGATCTGTACATTTCCGGTATTGATGTTCAGCACTACGATCATGCAAAAAACTGCTGCCAGCACCGCAAAGACTCCCATATATCTTGTATTCCTTTTCCAGTTATTTTTCATTCCTGCCTGTCCCATTTTCTTCTCCGTTTTCTATTTTACATGGTATAAAAATGTCATCTTGCTTTCATCGCCGCCTGTCAGCATCAGATTCATATCCGTGATCAGTTCCCCGACGATATCGGTTGCCTGATACAGATATTTACCGGTACACCATACATTTCCTTCTTTGACTGCTTTGAAATCAGAAAAAAGTGCATCTTTTTCTTCCAGATCTTTTACACTGTTGATTGGATTATCGATACTTGAATTATAAATCAGATAATCTGCATCCGCCGCCTGTGCGTAAAATTCTTCCATTGTAAGTTTTACTGCTGAAGTATTACTGTCATCGCCAGCCAGATCATCGAATACATATCTTCCACCGGAAAGTTCGATCATTTTCGGAATATAATCATCACTTCTTCTTACTACCACCGTTCCGTCACTGCTTACATAGAAAAATGCAACTGTCTTCTCGGTATTCTTAAAATCTTTGAGCGCATCGACATTTTCCACCTGCTTTTCAAAAAATGCATCCGCTGCATCTTCTTTATTCAGCATTGCTGCATAAAGTTTGATCCATTCAGTTCTTCCTAGAGGATGCGATTCATAGCTGGACCGGTCGATCATCACCGGGATATCCAGAGATTCAATCATCTCCTGTACCTTCGGTGTGTGAAGGATCATGGTCGATTCGATGGCAAGATCACAGTCTTCGTCCACCAGCATCTCATAATCCGGTTCACTGTATTTCCCTGCAAATTTTATTTTCCCGTCATCCATCGCTTTGACTGCATTTTCAATATACCATCCGGAAGCCTGGGTACCTGTCATTGTGATATTATCCAGAGAATCGATCGCATTAAAAAGTGCCATTGCAGATGTCGCCGCAAGATAAATATGATCCAGCGGCTGCTGAAGGATCACGTAATCCTCCTCGGCTCCATCCGGCACATCCTGATTTTCCGGGACGACCAGAAATTTTGCATCGTCTTTGATATCGATCATCTTATAGCCGTCTTTGTAGTAATATACCTGAAAACCTTCGGCATATTCCAGATCCATCGCGGATTCATAAGTGAGTCCGTCAATCTCCGGACCTTTTTTTTCTTTGGCACTTTCTTTCGTACTGCTGCTTTCTGTTTTTTTTGTATCTGTTGTATTCTTTTTCGTCTGCCCGCATCCGGTCAGTGCTGCCGTCCCAAGCAGCACTGTACTCAAAAGAATGCACCCCAGACGCATCGTTCTCTTTTTCATTTTCTACCTCTGTATCCAAAAAAGAATCTACCTAGTTTTTTGCAGAAGAATCTGTACTGTCTGTCTGCGCGAAAATTGCCTCGTAAACCTTACTCCACTCTGCTTTTGCATCATCCTTTTCCTCATCTGCTGACCGGTCAACGATCATCGGAACATCCAGAAGAACAAATTTTTCTGCCAGCTCTTCGTATCTCTTCTGCTGATCTTCTACCGACATTTTCTTCTCATTCTTTTCATCCGGAAGAATTTTATTGGAAAGGATTGCAAGATCACACTTACTCTTCATCAGTTTTTTATTTTCCGGTTTCTTATAGGTTCCTGCATAAATGATCTTCTTAGCTTTCATTGCTTTTGCAATGCCTTCTACCTTACAGTTCTTCTGTTTTACCCCTACTGATGTAATCTGGTCTGTTGCATTCAGCTTATCCAGGATTTCCAGTACTTCCTCTGAACCTACATATGCAGACTTCTTTGGCTTCTGGATCACGATCATTTCTTTATCCAGACCTGCCGGAATTTCTGCGTCTTCCGGGACGATCAGATACCGGACGATCTTTGCTTTGTAAAGCGCAAGCTTTTCTTCCTGTGCCGGTGTCAGTCCGGAATCTGTATCTTCTTTTGTATCCTTTGTCTTGGTCTCTTTTGTATCCTCATCTTTTCTCTGATCGATTTCTAAAAGAGTGATTCCCTGATCATAATGATAGATCTTGAAGTACTTAGCATGCTCTACCTTTGTCTCAGACTGATAAGAAAGTCCCATGATTTCCGGCGCTTTCTCATCCAGTGTATCTGCACTTAAATTGGTCTCCCCACTTACTGTAGTTCCGTCTGCTTTTGCTGCAGCACTTAGGTAAATGAAAATCGAATAGCTGATTTCATGCGCTGTTGACATCTTGGTTGTCATACCGATGATCGTATTGTTCTTGTTCAGTTCTACCGGAATGACAAATGTAGACGTACTTCCGGTTGTTGTCGGATAATAGGTATTTCCATTCGCCTTTACATAGCCATAAGAACCACTGCTAAATACAATGGTAGCATATGCCTGACCGCCTGTCACGGTAATCTTGGTACAACTGATACTGACCTTTCCGGTTCCACCTGACCAGGAAAATTTATCCGGTGTATAGACACCGTCTGCAAGTGTTGTTGCACTGTTTACACGGGCAGTTCCACCATTTAAATCTGCCTCGTATTTGGATTCTTTGTCCGGGGTCTGGTTTGTGCCTGTGTTGCCGGAAGTGGTGCCGGTTCCAAAGTTGGTGTTCTGGCTGGTGTTATTTCCCTGGTTGGTGTTGCCATTATTTCCAGTATTTCCATTTGTGGAATTGCTATTGTTCAGATTCTTCATGCCTGCTGAGGCGAATGTCAAGGTACGGTCATACCATACTTGCTTTTTATGAGAAAATGCTGCCACTGAAATTCCTGTGTCTAATAAAGAAACCGGAATCGTATAGGTATACATACCATTTTTGTCCACAACATAAGGAATCCACTTGGACTTATCTGCAAGTGCTGCTTCTGCACTTGTTCCTACATACAGATAATCATATCCTGTACCACTGAGTGTAATTTTTGCAGTCATCTCCCCATTTTTTGATGTTAAGATGCAATCCGTAACTTTAAACATGGATGAACTTGAAGTTACGTTTGCTTTATAAGAGCCATCACTTACCTGAACATATTTGGTCATTCCTTCTGTCTTGAATATTAATGTACGATCATACCAGTTACCACTATTGAATCCATGTGCTGCAATCTGGACTCCGGTATCCATACTTTCTACTGGCACTGTAAATACATATTTTCCTTCTGCATTTACAGAATACCCAATCAGTTGATCTTCCGAAGCACTTGCCGCAGCTTCCTTACTTCCCATATATAACTTATCGTATCCCGTTCCACTAAGTGTAATATCTGCCTGCATCTTGCCACCAACAGATGTCAGCACGCAATTTACTACACGAAACATTCCACTAGCTGAAGTTGCATCAACATCTACTACATACTTTCCAGTATCCAGTACGTTCTTGTCCTCATTTCCCGGTTTCTGGTTTTCGCCACTTCCGGTTTCCGGTTTGCTCTCTCCTGAATTGCCCCCCTGTTCAGGATTTTCTGTGTCGTCTTTTTTATTTTCTGCTGACGATGAAATATGAAGCGTGTAATCTCCGTCTTCTTTCTTACTCACCCAACCTTTCTTTTGGCTATGCGGTACAAAGGCAACATCCGTTCCATCTGCTGACAGTGGAAGTTCAAATGAAAATAAATACCCGTTGCCTGTTCCTGTTCCAACTATCGCCTTTTCTTCTTTCCGTTCAACTGTATCAGCTTTACTTCCAATATAAATTTTATTGTAAGTTTTACTCTCTGTTTCTATCGAAACTTTCAGGTGATCATTTTCTTTTACAACAGAAGACGATCCAACCTTAAACATTGCAAAATCACTGGTAACATTTTTCGCTTCCTGCGTCTTCACTTCCCCGGCATTTTCCGCCGTTTCTTCCGACTTAACCTTCTGCTCCTCTGCAGCCTTCTCTTCGCTCTTTCCGTCTTCGCCCGCTTCTTTTTTCTCTGCCTCAGTTACATTCCCTGTTGCCGCATTTTCTTCTGCTTTCGGCTCTTCCTGACTCTTCTGATTCTCGTCCGTTCCCTGTCCGGCAGTCGTTTCTTCTTCCTGTCCAGTCACTTCTTCAGCCGGCTGACCTGCTGCGTCTGCCACACCGATTTTTCCGTCTGTTACTTCTACGGTCTGCTGACCTGATTCTGTATTTTCTACTCCTGCCACTGCACTGTCCTCAGCGTAAGCATAAGAAACCGGTGTAACCGACATTGCAACTGCCATGAAAAGTGCAAGAAACTGTTTTGAATTCCTCTTCATAATCCAACTCTTCCTCCTGATGTCCTGATCTTTTGTCGCTTGACAGCTCGATGATGTACATTCGCCAAATTCAGTTCCTCGTGCAAGCATAAATCTGCACTTGGCTCATCGTATGCAAAAAAAATCTGCTTCCTTTTTCCTGAAAGCAGACTTCACCTACATCCTCTGCCACCGGAACTCTTTTCCGTATATATGGCAGCACAAAAATCTTGCTTTCATACTCAGTATGAAGCAAGATATCATTTCTTTGTGTATGTAAACGCGCTTTCATCGGAAGCAATTTACTCTCTTTCAGCAGGTCTCCTGGCTTATGGATCTTAACAAAGCTGCACCTTCTCACATTTTTTATGCAATGGCTTGCCGCCGCTTTGCTCCTCATTTACAGTGACCGGATCGCTCAGGACTTTCACCTGATTCCCTTTTAAGCCGACCAGAAATTCTTCTGCCTAGCACTGAAAAAGTTTCTTTATTTATTCTTACTCACTATAACAGATATGTTTCTTCTTGACAAGAGTCATCTTTCCTTGTTTATTTCCCTATTTTTTCCAAACTCTCCATTAAAAATCCCGGAAGTTTTTGTTTCAAAATCGACACCTTAATGACTATATGTTTATCATAATTTCATGACCTACTTCATTTATATATAGAAAGCGAAGGGGATCGAAATGAGAAAAAAGTGCCAGCGAATGTATGGAAATACTCTGAAATAAGACAATGCAGCCGCCAGATCGACGACTGCATTGTCTTATACTCTTTTTCGTACAATTTTATTTTTTCGCTGCCTCAAAATTACGATGAAGTAATTCGTGGGTCTTTCCTTTCAGAAGTTCATCATATAATGACAGGATCAGCGGATTCTCATTCGACTTCTTAATCTGCGTATTGATATCGGTATCATACAGGCCTTTGCTTCTGGCTATCCTGCTTCTCGGACCTGCCGGGACTGGCTGTCCGCCACCCATGATACATCCGCGCCTGCATGCCATAACCTCAACAAAGTCGTAATGTACCTCGCCCTTCTGGATCTTCTTCATCAGCGCATCTGCATTTCCAAGTCCACTGACAACAGCTGCATGGATAGTACGTCCGTTGTAATCAAACTCTACTTCTTTCAGTCCTTCTTCTCCACGAACTCCACTGAATTTGATCTTATCCATTTCCACACGGTTATGTCCTTCACGAAGGCGCCTGAGTACGGCTTCTGTCACACCACCGGTTACTCCGAAGATCACACCTGCACCAGATCCGATACCAAACGGCATATCGGATGCTTCGATCTCCAGATTTTCAAAGCGGATACCGGATTTCCGGATCATTGTAATCAGCTCTGTTGTAGTCAGTACATAATCAATATCCTGTTTTCCATTCGTGGAAGATTCCGGTCTTAAAATCTCTTCTTTCTTTGCAGTACACGGCATGATCGATACAGAAACGATTCTCTTTCCACCATTCTTTTCCGGATCCTTATAGTATTCACGGATCACAGCACCAAACATCTGCTGCGGTGAACGGCAGGTTGACAGATTTTTTGCCAGATCCGGATAACGGTTCTCACAGAATTTTACCCATGCCGGACAGCAGGATGTAAATAATGGGAGATTTTCTCCGGATGCAAGTCGTTCAAGAAGCTCTTCAGATTCCTCGATCACCGTAAGGTCTGCACCATAAGAAGTATCATAAACTTCATCAAATCCAAGGCGGTGCAACACATTGACGAGTTTTCCCATCACATTTTCCCCTCTTGGAAGGCCGAACTGATCGCCGACTGCGACCCGGACTGCCGGTGCGATCTGTGCGATCACCTTTGTATTCTTATCTGCAAGAAAATCCCAGATCACTTCGATATTGGTATTGATACTGATCGCACCTGTAGGACAGACAACCCTGCACTGTCCACAGTTTACGCAGTCTGTCTCTGCAATCTTTTTGTTAAATGCCGGTGTTACCAGAGCCTTTGTTCCCCGGTATGCAAAATCAATCGCATTAACAGACTGTACATTGTCGCACATACGGACACAGTCACCACAGAGAATACATTTATTCGGGTCACGCACGATTGACGGTGAACTGAAATCCAGTGGATACTGTTCTTTTGTATTTTCAAATCGGACGGTTGTGACGCCCATACGGTGTGCCAGCGCCTGAAGCTGACATTCTCCACTCTTGATACAGGTTGTACAATCTCTGCAATGTGCAGCAAGTAAAAGCTCCAGAATCATCTTACGATATTTCATAAGACGCGGAGTATTCGTGTAAATGACCATCCCATCTCTTGGCGGTTCTGAACAGGATGCAAACGTCTTTCCTCTCTCATCTTCTACGGTACACAAACGACAGGCTCCATACACAGACAGTTCTGAATGGTAGCAGAGTGTCGGTATATCTATATCTGCATTACGGATGACAGAAAGTACATTCGGCTCATCTGTAAACTCTACCTTCCTTCCATCTATTGTCATATATCCCATGACTCATTCCTCCTATTTCTCGATATGAATTGCTTTAAACGGACACTGTTCCATGCAGGCTCCGCACTTGATACATTTCTCCTGATTGATATGATAAGGAGATTTCAGCACGCCTTCAATTGCACCTGCCGGACAGTTTCTTGCACACTTCGAGCAGCCCTTGCATATCTCCGGATCGATCTGGAATTTACGCAGATTTGAACAGACACCTGTCCGGCAGCGTTTCTCGTTGATATGTTCCAGATATTCCTCTTCAAATGCATTCATGGTACTGATAACCGGTTTCGGTGCGCTCTTTCCAAGTCCGCAAAGCGCCGTACTCTCAATCATATCTGCCAGTTCACGAAGCTCGTCCATATCGGACGGTTTTCCGTTTCCTGCTACAATACGCTCCAGGATTTCAAGCATTCTCTTTGTACCTTCACGGCAAGGAACACATTTTCCACAGCTTTCTCTCTGTGTAAAACTCATGAAGAATCTGGCAACCTCTACCATACAGGTATCCTCGTCCATGATAACCAGACCGCCCGAACCGATCATTGCCCCGATCTTCGCCAGTGAATCAAAGTCCATCTTACTGTCCAGCTGATCCTCGGTCAGACATCCACCGGACGGACCACCGATCTGTACTGCTTTGAATTTCTTGTCATTCTGGATTCCACCGCCGATGTCATAAATAACTTCGCGCAATGTAATTCCCATTGGTACTTCGATCAGTCCTGTATTTCTTACATTACCGGTCAGTGCAAATGCTTTCGTTCCGGGACTTTCTGGTGTACCGATTCCTTTGAACCAGTCTGCACCATTTGTTACGATCATCGGAACATTGGCATAGGTTTCTACGTTATTAAGAACAGTTGGTCTTGCCCATAATCCCTGCTCTACTGTACGTGGCGGTTTTACTCTCGGCATTCCACGTTTTCCTTCAATGGATGCCGTCAGTGCGCTGCCTTCTCCACAGACGAATGCACCTGCACCACGGTTGATATGTAAATGGAAACTGAAATTGGTTCCAAGAATGTTGTCTCCTAAAAGTCCGATTGCCTCTGCCTGGCTGATCGCTGTCTTCAGTCTTTCAATCGCAAGCGGATATTCTGCACGTACATAGATATAGCCTTCCTGTGCCTGTACTGCATATGCTGCGATCATCATGCCCTCGATCATACGGTGCGGATCACCTTCCATGATACTTCGATCCATAAATGCACCCGGATCACCTTCATCACCATTGCAGACCACATAGCGGATCTTTTCTTTCTGGGAAGCAACCTGCTGCCACTTTCTGCCGGTGCGGAATCCAGCACCTCCACGTCCACGCAGATTCGAATCATAGATTGTCTGAATCACTGCTTCCGGTGTCATCTCAAAGAGTGCCTTTTCGATTCCGGCATAAGCACCGACTGCAAGTGCACCCCCAATATGCTCTGCGTCGATATGTCCGCAATTCTTCAGTACCAGTCTGGTCTGCTTTGCGTAGAACGGAATCTCTTCCTGTGACGGATAGGTCACTCCATCCATCTTGTAGAGAAGTCGCTCTACCGGTCTGCCGCCCAGGATTGTTTCGTTATAAATCTCTTCGCAGTCTTCCAGTTTTACTTTAATATATAAATAATTATATGGCTCAATTCTTACCAGAGGTCCCATCTCGCAGAAGCCATGACATCCACTCTTCATAACCTTTGTATGTGCGATTTCTTCCCCGATCTTTACTTCTACCCCTGTATGATCTTTTGTCAGTTCTTTTAACTTTTCATAAATCTTGCCTGATCCACTTGCCAGACATCCGGTTCCCCCGCAAACCAGTACTCTGCAGTCAGCCGATTGTTTTTTCTGACATTCAATACGATATTCCTTCAGTTCCGTTCTGTTTTCAATTTTCATTTTCTTCACCTCTCAGTTCTTCAAGAAGTTTGATTACCTTCTCCGGTGACATCTTCGGATGTACTTCATCATTAACTGTGATCGCAGGTGCAAGTCCACAGGCTCCAAGACAGGATACAGTCTCTACTGTAAAAAGCATATCGTCTGATGTATGCTTGTGCTCATTTAACCCCAGCTCTTTATACAGCGCTTCCAGGATAGGAATGGATTTACGCACATGACAGGCTGTTCCGTCACAGACCTTGATCACATACTTTCCTTTCGGTTCAAATGAAAAATTCTCATAAAAGCTTGCCACACTGTACGCTTTTGCCTCTGTAATCCCGATCTGTTTTGCTACATAGGTAAGCAGTTCCGGTGGAAGATAACGGTATTCCTCCTGAATATCCTGAATGATCGGTATCAATGAGCGTTCCTCCCTTGTATGCATGGCAATGATCTCATCCGTTTTCTGATAATAAGATGCATCTAACATTCCATTTCCTCCTTCGTCATATTGTACATTTCCTTCTTATTATTCTATTATTTTTATGACATTATAACATATATCTATAGTTTTCGTTTATACATTTCATATATGATAGCTATATATTTTCCAATATATAATAATACAAGAATCAAAAGTATTAGTATTTATGAATAGACGGATAAATGTGTACCCAGCTCATCAAATACACAAAAAGAGCAGAATGGATATATCTTAGTCCGATATATCATTCTGCTCTCATTTACATCATTTCACGGATTGTTTCTTTTAAATGCCCAATAAATTCTCTTTCGTACAATTTTTTCTGATAACCCTTTTTGTAGATCAGCACATCCCGGATCATCTGTCTGGAAAATCCGGCATGCTTCTGCACCAGATTGTAGTTTTTCCTTAATTTTTCCGGTACCGGCGATACCCACATATAACTGTTTTTTACTTCCCGCAAAATATCAAACTGGCTTCCCCTTTCAAAAATATAAATTTTATTATGTGGATGAAGCGACTCTCCATTCTCACTCAGCTCGGTGTATTCTCCGGTCGGAAGTTTCCAGTCCCCATGCAGGATTTCCACACCATCTTCCAGTTCTTCTCTTGTCTTTAACTCCCTCTTTGCAAGATCTCCATCCGCAGAAGTTAAGATCACATACGGAAGCTCTGCCAGAAGTTCTGCATCCAGCCCTTTCAGATCAAGAAGCGACTGAAAATAAGGTTCATTCTCGCACAGATACCGGATGATTCCCATGGAATACCCGTTCTGCAACACATTTTCAATGGCATGCATAGAACTGTTTTCCTGAAATTCTGCTTTGATCGCCGTTTCCTTGCTCTGCATTCCGATAAACTCTGCAAATGCACTGGTAATGTAACTTGCCCTCGGAACAGTAATCTTAAATGAGAGATTTTCTTTCCCCAGATCACTGCAGTCCCTTTTCATTTCCTCTATTTCGTAAATGATCCTTTTGGCATACTCCAGAAATTTCTGTCCTTCTCTTGTCGCCTTAACTCCCTTTGACGACCGCTCAAAGATAGAAATTCCAAATTCCCGCTCCAGATGCTTGATCGCTTTACTAAGATTTGGCTGCGCCACATAAAGTTCCTTCGCCGCCTTTGAGATTGATCCACTCTTATCGATTTCAACTACATAATGCAAATCTGTCAGATTCATCTTCCCCATCTGCCTTTCTGATCTCTGACTTTATCTCCCCATAACTATTTTCTGAACTTTTATTACAGATTCTTTTCCAGCCATTTACAGACTTCTGAAAATGTTCTCCCTGTTTCTTTTGGTCTTCCTACCGCAACAAGAACTGCCCCTGTTTCCTTTGCTGCCTGTACCTTTTCTCCAAAGCCTCCGGCTTTTCCCGATTCTTTGGTCACAAAATATTTTGCGCCTGTCTGATGGATCGTAGCCACGTTCATCTCCTTTGAAAATGGTCCCTGCATTGCAATGAGATGCTTTCCTTCAAATCCAAGCGCGACCGACTCCATAACCGCCTGCTCCGTAGAGAGGACTCGCGCAAAGCAGCGCTCTTTATACTCCGTAAGCTTTGTATATTTTATCAGTTCCTTGCTACCGGTGGTAATCAGAATCTTTCCTTCTGTATTTTGCAGATATTCCACCGCATCTTCAACCGACTGCGCCCAGATCACCCGATCCGCTTCATCCGGCACTGCTTCCATCTCCTCCCGCAGGCAACGCAGATACTGCACACCGGAGATTTCGCAGGCCCTCCTTATCTCCCCAGTCACAAGCTGTGCAAATGGATGGGTTGCATCGATCACCAGATCGATCTGCTTTTCCTTTATCATCTCTGCCATCTGCTTCTGATCCATACGTCCAAAAAAGACTTCCGCATTCTCATGCTCTCCGGTACATTCTTTTCCATATTCGGTTGCGGCACTGACATAAACTTTTACATTTCTTCCATCCAGAAATTCCGTAATCCGCCTTCCCTCTGTTGTCCCTGAAAATATTAAAATCCGCTTCATATTCTGATCCTTACCTTCTTTTCTGCCACTGCTATTGTCACCCGGTTCATGCACTGCTTCGGCATCAGAAGCCTGCCATCCTCTCCGGCTGCAAGGATCGCCGCCCGCTCACAGACATTGTCCACACCCGTGACCTTCCGGACAAACTCCGAATGGGAGCTGACACATTTAACCTTTCCCAACTCTTCTGCTGAAAACGTGTAAAATGGAAGCTTCCACTTTGCCGCATAAGAAAGTAATCCCTCTTCTTCTTTTTTCAGATCAATACTGTCGATCTCAATGACTTCCTTTTCTGTAAATCCAAGGATCTTTTTTGCCTCATTGACCGCGCTTTGGATTTCTTCTTCGGAAATCCCTTTGCGACATCCGATTCCCAGCACCAGGTTCTTCGGCGAAAGATCCAGAATCGTCTCTTCTTCCCGCCTTTCGCCACTTCTTCCTGCAATCCGGATTCCATATGGATAGTTTCTGAGAAACTCTTCTGTTTCACATAGCTTTAATTCCTCCGGAAACTTTCCTTCTACTGGAAATACACTGTAAAGTCCAATCTTATTCCCATCCAGAACCACAGCTGAGATCTCCTTTGCCTTTTTCCGGTCTGTCAGTACCAGACCATTGCTTTTTGCAAATACATCTACTGCAAACTTTTGTTCCACATCCGTTGCTGTAGTAAGTACTGCCTGCGCATTTATTTTCTCCGCAATTTCCTTTGCAAGCTCTACAGCTCCGCCCACATGTCCCGACAGGAGCGGAATCACATAGCTTCCTTTTTCATCCATCACCAGAACCGGCGAATCGGTAAATTTGTCCTTCACGTGAGGGGCGATCATCCGCACTGCGATTCCTGCCGCCCCGATAAAAAACAAAGCCTTCTCTCCCCAGAGGCTGCCTATCCAGCTTTTCTTATCTTCCGGAAAAGCATGAAATCCGTATAATCTGCAAAACCGTGTCAAAGTATACACTTTGACACGGTATCCGCTTTGTATGAAATTCTCTCTGACTTTACAGGCCATCTGACAACCTGCATCTGTAAAACTCAAGATTACAATTTCCATAAACTTTAGTATTTCTCCATCTGCTCCACGTTCAGTACAAAAATCGTACTTCCGCCTACCTGCACATTGATCGGAACGGACGGTGCTGCGCTCATGCTGCTCTGTCCTGAGATCAATGCCGGGTTTGCATAAGTGATCGTCTTTCTTTCGCCAGAATTCTTCTTGATGATCTTCAGTGCCTCTGCTACCTTCTCATCATCCACTACAACCATGATCGTGGTACTCTTTTTCTTCAGAAATCCACCAGTTGTAGCCAGCTTTGTTACCATGTATCCGGCAATATTCAGTTCCTCTATCGTCTCCAGTTCATCATCCTTATGCAGGATCGCCATAATCATCTTCATACAAAAACCCTCCTGTCTTATCTGGCTTTTGATGCCAGATTCCTTTTTCTTTTATTTTACCGCATTTACCTGGAAAGGTAAACGAAAATGTTGCATTTTAAAAGATTTTAAAAGATTAGTTGAAATCCAAAACGAACTTTAACTTTGTGCACTACCTATTACAATAATCTTCTTCAATCCTGCCATCCAGTATCCGGATCACCCGGTGTGCCTGACTGGCAATCTCTTCATCATGTGTGATGATAATAACCGTTCTGCCTGACCTGTGCAGTTCTTTCAGGATTTCCATGATCTCCTGTGTTGATTTTGTATCCAGATTGCCGGTCGGTTCATCGGCAAGAATGATCGGCGGTTTTGCGGCAACCGCTCTTGCCACCGCAACTCTCTGCTGCTGTCCTCCGGACATTTCATTCGGCTTATGCTTCATCCGGTCTTCCAGACCGACACTTTTCAGGGCTTCCATCGCAAGTTGCTTTCTCTCATTTTTTGACACCCCGCGGTATACCAGCGGAAGCTCTACGTTTCCAACTGCATCCAGATTACTGATCAGGTTGAATCCCTGGAAAATGAAACCGATCTCTTTATTCCGCACATCTGCAAGCTGATTATCTGTCATACTCGCCACATCCTGCCCGTCCAGAACATACTTGCCTGAAGTCGGTGTATCCAGACAGCCGAGCATATTCATCAGCGTTGATTTTCCCGAGCCCGAATGTCCCACAATCGCAACCAGGTCTCCTTTTTCGATATCCAGATCGATCCCGTCAAGTGCACGGACTTCATTCTCACCCGGATTGTAGATTTTCTTCATATTTTCTATATGAATCAATGCCCCCATAAATGTTCTCCTTTTCTTTTCGCTCTACTTTACGTTCCTGTTTTCAATATACCTTATTTTGAATCCAATCACAATGCTATCCTCCTGGCATCATGAATTCTTAAGAATTTCTATTGAAAACATCTTTAAATTTCCTTCTTTATAAAAAATATCAATTATACATCTCGTTTAAAAACACTTATGATAAAACTATCATTTATAAAAAAGGAGATCTGAAAATGACCAATTTAAAATTACCGGAAGATTTTGAAACCTATCCGGAAGCAAGAAAGAATGCTTTTCTGAAAATGAAAGAGCTGAAGGAGTCCGGGCGCAGAATTGTCGGAGTTTTCTGTACCTACACCCCATGGGAACTGATTGAAGCTGCAGACGCAGCTGCAGTTGTACTTTGCGGGATCGGAGATGACAATATCCCGATCGCAGAGACCAGACTGCCACAGAACCTTTGTCCTCTGATCAAGGCAAGCTACGGTGCCGCCCTCGCTGACCGCTGTCCATTCTTCTATTTTTCGGACATGGTACTCGCAGAGACAACCTGCGATGGAAAAAAGAAAATGTATGAACTGATGTCCGAGCTTAAGCACTGCCATATTATGCAGCTTCCACCAGGAAAAACAGGCCGCGGTGCGCTGGAATTCTGGAAACAGGAGGTAATCAGCGTCAAAGAAGATCTGGAGGATTTCTATCACATAAGGATCACAGATGAGCAGATCCGCAAAGCAATCCATCTTCGCAACCGGGAACGCAAGGCCGTCCTTGACTTCTTTGAGATTGGACGCTTAAAACCGACTCCGATTACCGGTTATGAGATCAACACGGTTATTTCCTCGAACGAATTCACGGTTGATCTGGAAGAAAAAATCAAATACCTGGAACACCGTACCGCTGAGCTTAAAGAGCTTTATGAAAAGGAATATAAAGGCAAACCATCCCGTCCGAGAGTTCTCATTACCGGATGTCCGACCACCGGCGTGATCGACAAAATTGTACGCCAGATTGAAGAACTCGGAGCAGATGTTGTCGGCTTTGAGAACTGTTGCGGTCCACGTGAGAAAAAAGATCCGATTGATGAGACAAAGGATCCAATCACTGCAATCGCCGAAAAATATCTTCGTGTAAACTGTTCGGTCATGAGTCCGAACCCGGGACGTCTCGAGGCGCTTGATGCCCAGATTGATGAATATCAGGTAGATGGTGTCGTTGAGGTCCTTCTGCAGGCATGTCATACCTTTGCCATTGAGTCCGATGCGATCCGCACCTTTGTCACCAAAGAAAAAGGACTTCCGTATATTGCAATCAATACAGACTATTCTTCTGGTGACCAGGCACAGATCAATACAAGACTCGGGGCATTTATCGAAATGCTCGGTTAAAAGAAAATCCGGTGATCTTTCCTTCGATCACCGGACTTCTTTTTTCTCTTTTTGGCAGAATCATTTAAGCTTCTTCTTTCCCTTCAACAAGGCTGTTCAGCTTCTTGTTAGCCAAGAAGATAAGTGCTGTAAATACTAACATAATGACTGTGATTCCAACAAATACAGGGAACACATCAAATTTTTCAATAAATGCCTGTACAAACGGGCTTAACTTGTTTGCGCCAAATGTAGAAATTGCGATAACCCCCATCAAAAGTGAGAGATATTTCTTCGGCGCATACTTACTTACAAATGCATTACGCAGCGGTGAGAAACACATCTCTCCGATTGTAATAACCGTTACAAACAGGAATGGCCAGAAAACGCTTGCTTTTACAGAAGCATCTACGCCAACTCCGCGAACCAGTTCACAAACAACCATTACTCCAAACGCAAGTCCTACAAAAAGGAAGCCAAGTGCTACTTTCTTAAACATATTCATATCGCCCTGCGGACGCTCGGCAAGTTTCTTCCAGATGGCTGCCATCACACCACCAAGAACGACACACAAAAGTCCGTTCCATGTAGTAGTAACCCATGACGGCGGAATGTCAAAAGAGCCAATACTCATCTTCACATAATCGGTCATATAAATGACAAGCGCAAGATCCTGCTGATAGTAGAACAGCCAGAAGATAACAGAGAGTGCCGATACAAGAATGATCGCTATCATACGGTTTCTTTCCAATTTTGTAAGCGGCTGCTTGTCGTTCTTCCCATCTTCTTTCTTTTCGTTAGACCCGATCACATTTCCATTCTCATCCGTAAGATACTTGAATGGTTTCACACCCTGTCCCTGAAGGTTTTTCCAGTTCAGCACAAACCATGCCAGACCAACGATGCACCAGATCGATGCCACAAAGAAGCACTGACGGAATCCAAGCACATCGCCTTTTTTAAATAAGTGGAGATACAAAAATCCGGTAAGCAGTGAACCTACGAAAGCCCCAACATTTACATAAGAATACTGAATGGAAAATGCAGCATCCAGAAGCTCTTTGTTCTGATATTGTCTTCCGATCAGAGCGTTTAAGTTTCCTTTGAAAAGACCGGTTCCAATCGATACAAGAATGATCATCAGATTGACCATTCCCGGACCTGTTGCCTTCCAGCCTACCAGATATCCGATTGCCATGATAATATATCCCAGAGAGATCGCATATCTCGCTCCCAGCCATCTGTCAGAGATAATTCCTCCGATCAGCGGTGCCATATAGGTGTACGCTGTCAGATTCGCTGCCATGACTGCCGCATCTGTTCGCTCAATACCAAGACCACCCTGTAAAGTTGCAGTGATCAGGAATAGAAGCAAGATTGGCTTTGCTCCGTAAAATGCCAGGCGTTCAAACATAAATGTGATACAACAGGCATAAAAGCCTTTTGGATGTTTTTCATTAGTCTGTGCTTTTCCCATTACTTTTTATTTCCTTTCTGTTTTGGCGACTGTCGACAATCGTCATCCTTTATAAGTAATATAGCATAACTTCACCACTTTTTCAATACAGCTCATGTCTTACACTCTTTTTTTGTTATAATTCAACAAAACACAGCAAAAAAAGATGTGGAATATTACTATCCACATCTCTTCATTATTAATATTTATCCATTTACTACTATCTAAAGACTGTAACCTCTCTCTGTATCCTAGACAAGAAAATCAAATGAAAATCCGGAATCCTCTTCCGACAATCCCTGCTCTTTCAAAAGCCTTCGGATCGTTCTCATGTAATGTTCGGAAAGAACGTGACAGATTTTCTCCTTGTTCTTTTCCCTGCAGGCATCCACCAGTTCTTTATGAATCGGATACTGTCTTTCTAACACACGCTTTTTATCCGTGCTCAGGCTGAAGCCCGTAACAATATTTCCATAATTCAGCTCTTTCCATGCTTTATAGAGCCTTGTCATACCAGTCATCTCTACAAGCAGTCCATGCATCTGGTTATCATAGACAAAAACCTGGTCAAACTGCTCTTCATCCAGTTTTTTCATTTTTTCCAGCACTTCTTCCATCCGGCAAATGGTATCCTCTGGAACGTTTCCTCCCATCAGCTTCACTGCCATGGTTTCGTAATTCGCCCGCATAAGGTAAATTTCAAATGATTCTTCCAGTGTAATTTCTTTTACAGAGCATCCTGCATTTCTTACATATTCTATAAGTCCTTCATTTTCCAGCTGTCTAAGTGCCTCACGAATCGGAGCCCTGCTTGTCTTAAATTCCTTTGCCAGATCCTGTTCCACAATCTTCTGTCCCGGCTCCAGCTCCTGGTAAATGATCCTCTTCCGGATAATATCTGCAATATTTTCTCTTAGTGTTCGATATATTAATTCTGCCATTCCTTTTACCCAACCTTGTTACTCATTCTCTGCCATTTCGGTGATCTGACACCATAATTATTATAACAGGACAGTTTCTTTCCTGTCTATAAAAAAATTAGAATGCACTCTGAATTTTATTTTTCTATCGTTCCTCGAAATACGCCTTCTTCCAGATTCGGAAAAACTTGCAGAGAGTTCTTCCGGAACTCTCTGCAAATACTTCTTTATGCAATTTCAAACAAACCATCGCCTGCTGCCTTGATATGACAGCTGTAAAATTCTTTGGATGCCTCGATCAGATAACCGGTATCCTTTACACCGGAAGTCTCATAAGCCGAATGCATTGCGAGCTGCGGAAGTCCGATATCCACGGTATTCATGGATACCTGCGCCATTGCAATATTTCCCAGTGTACTTCCACCTGCCGCATCCGAACGGTTGGCAAAAAACTGCACCGGTACACCTGCCTTTTCACAGATTGCCTTGAAAATTGCAATACTTACTGCATCACTGGTATATTTCTGACCGGCATGAGATTTGATCACGATTCCTTCGTTCATATAGTTACAGTTATTTACATCTGTCTTCTGCTGATAATTCGGGTGTACTGCATGTGCATTATCACAGCTCAGCATAAAACTTCCGGCAACTGCACGATAGAAATCTTCCTCATCCTTTCCCAGTGCCTTGTTGATCCGCCAAAGCACATCCGACAACAGTGTCGATGCTGCTCCCTGCTTGGTTCCTGATCCAACCTCTTCATTGTCAAAGCAGGCAAAAACATTGATATTCTTTGCATTTTCTCCTGCAAGGAAACCATTCAGCGACGCAAACGCACACTGCAGATCATCCAGCTGTGGACAGGATAAGAATTCATTCTCTCTTCCCCATACAGATGGCTCCATTCGGTTATACAGGAACAGATCCATACCATAAATCTTCTCTTCTTCTACGCCAATCTCTTCTGCGATCAGTTTTTTCATCTCACCCGGTTCTTTTGCCGATCCAGCAAAAACCGGAAGCATGTCTACCTGTTTGTTGATCGCACGGCCTTCATTGACTGCGCGGTCCATATGGATTGCAAGACTTGGAATCATCAGAAGATCTCTTTCTACCTTGACCAGTCTGGTCTCCATTCCACTGTCCGTCTTTACAATTACGCGCCCTGCTACCGATAACGGACGGTCAAACCAGGTAGAGCAGATCATTCCGCCATAACCTTCTGTATTCAGAACCGTGTATTTTTTCTTCACCTCAATCTCTGCATTCTCTTTGATCTTAAAGGTCGGTGAGTCACTGTGGGACGCAGTTACATGAAAGCTGTACTCATCCAGTTGGTTTCCGACTTTAAATGCAAGAATGCTGGAATGGTTGCGGGTCACATAATATTTTCCGCCTTTTTCTATTTTCCATTTTTCCGATTCTTTCAGCTCCTGAAATCCTTCTTTTGTAAGAATATCCCGGATTGATTTTACTGCATGAAAAGCAGTCGGCGAGTTCTTTATAAATGATGTGAGTTCTTTAATTGTCTGGTTCTCCATAATGTTCCTCCTGGCATTTCAGCCCCTTTATTTTCCAGATTCTTTTGCACGTTCACACTCGGCAAGCTTCAGCATGATAATTCCAAGTGCAGTCAGCACTACCGGTGTGATCACATTCATTGCAAAGGTAAATGGATTTTTGTTATACATTCCCATTATACAACAGATCAGTGTCACAAAAAACACCATCCTCCAAAAAAGTATGCGATCTTCTGATTTTTCACAAAACGGTATTCTGCCGGAATCCGGTCAATACATTTCCTTTAATTCTACTAAATTCCCCTTTATTCTGCAAACTGTCTAATGATGTCTTTTACAATAAGGACTGCTTTATCCATTCCTTCTACCGTGATATGCTCAAATACGCCATGGAATGCATGTCCGCCCGTTCCAAGATTCGGACACGGAAGTCCTTTGAAGCTGAGTCTTGCACCGTCTGTTCCCCCACGGACCGGTGACACGATTGGTGTAATACCTGCATGCTCAATCGCTGCTTTTGCGTAATCGATCAGCTGCATGCACGGTTCAATCTTTTCGCGCATGTTGTAATAAGATTCTACAATTTCAACTTCCACTTTTCCTTCGCCGTACTTTTTATTCATCTCTTCTGCGATATCACGAAGTTTCTGTGCTCTTGCGTCAAAAGATCTGCGATCAAAATCACGGATAAAGTATTTCATCTTAGTCGTTGTCACATTTCCCTGCACGCTGACCAGATGATAGAATCCTTCATATCCTTCGGTTGTCTCCGGTCTTTCATTTACCGGAAGCATCTGGTGGATCTCGGTTGCAATGGTCTGTGAATTAACCATCACGTCTTTTGCTGATCCCGTATGTACGCTGACACCGTGAATGGTGATAAATGCAGTCGATGCATTGAAATTCTCGAACTGAATCTCGCCTTCCTCATCACCGTCCAAAGTGTAAGCATAGTCAGCACCAAAACCTTCCACATCAAAATGCTTTGCTCCTCTTGCAATCTCTTCATCCGGTGTAAATCCGATGCAGATCTTTCCATGCGGAAGTCCTTCTTTGATGATCTCTTCTGCCACGGTAAGAATCTCTGCGATTCCCGCCTTGTCATCTGCCCCAAGAAGTGTGGTTCCGTCAGTTGTGATCAGAGTTCTGCCCTTTAATTCTGCAAGGTACGGGAACTCATCTACTTTCAGAATATCTCCGGAACCTTTCAGGACAACGTCCTTCCCGTCATAATTCTCAATGATCTGTGGCTTTATATTTTCCCCTGATGCATCTGCCACAGTGTCCATATGCGCAACCAGACCAAGCGACGGCTTGTCTTCGCATCCAGGAGTTGCAGGGATGTGTCCATATACATATCCCTTGTCGTCCACTCTTGCATCTGCGATTCCAAGACCTTTCATCTCTTCTACAAGCATTCTTGCCAGTACCAGCTCTCTGTCTGCTGACGGGACAGTATCGCTTGTCTCATCACTGGTTGTCCATACCGGAACGTAGTTTAAAAATCTTTCGTAAGCTCTCATATTGTTAGGTTCTCCTTTGCTTTTCTTAGTTTCATTTTATTACATAAATTGTCGGATGTACATTGGCGAATGTCGACAATTTATGGGGTTTTATTTTGTTTAATATTTTCGCCAAAATAAAAGTTTTTCACTTTTTCAGGTGTTGTATGTTTCCATTTGTGATAGTTTTTCGGTTCTACTTTTTCTTAATATTGTAGATTTTTCTACAGCATAAGTTCGTGGTAAACTTCGCCGTATAGGTTTTTCCATTTGGCGAGACCGTCTTCCAGGATCATGTAGCTGTGGGCGCTGTTTTCTTTTGGGATGGAAACGGAGCCTGGATTTAAGTAGAGGTTCTCGTTTCCGAATGGTTCCCAGGCCGGTACGTGGGTGTGACCGTGTAGGAGAATATCGCCTGGCTGCATTGGGATTGGGGTCATGACGTTATGATGGTGTCCATGGGTGGCGTAAATGATCCTGTTACCGCACGGGATCACTGCATAATCTGCCATGATCGGAAAATCCAGTACCATCTGGTCTACCTCTGTGTCACAGTTTCCGCGTACACAGAATAATTTCTCTTTGACTTCATTTAACATTTTGATTACCTTTTTGGGTTCGTATTCCAGCGGAAGATCATTTCTTGGTCCATGATACAGGATGTCGCCCAGAAGTAACAGTCTGTCCGGACATTCTTTTTTCATCGCATCCAGCATTTCCAGACAATAATATGCGGATCCGTGAATATCTGATGCAATCATTAGTTTCATAACGTTCGTCTCCTTTTCTTCTATCTTTTTGGTAAATATTTCTGTTTCTGTAAATCTTTCATAATTATAAATAGGGGGATTGCGTAGCAATGGAAATGGAGCAATCTGGTATCATCATAAATATTCTGCCGTGACAGATTTCTCACTCATTTTCATCTCAGACGGTGTACCGGCAAACAGCAGTCTTCCTCCGGCATCTCCTCCTTCTGGTCCTAATTCTACCACATAATCAGCGGATTTGATAAATTCTATGTTATGTTCGATAACAAAAATGGAATTTCCTTCATCCACCATCTGGTTCAGAAGCTTTAACAGACTCCGGACATTCTTGATATGCAATCCGTTTGTCGGCTCATCAAGAATGAAAATACGGTCTTTACTTCCGAGATAGGAAGCAAACTTCATTCGCTGCAACTCTCCGCCGGATAAAGTAGAAAGTGCCTGATTCAGGTGCAGATAAGAAAGTCCTACTTTTTCCAGAGGCTCCAGCGCTTCACTGATCTTTGTTCCCCTGAAGAATTCCCCTGCCTGTGCAACAGTCAGATCCATCACTTCCGCAATATTCTTTCCATCTACTTCGTATTGCAAAACTTCTTTTGAATACCGCAGTCCTTTACACACATCACAGGTCGTCTCGATGTCATCCATAAATGCCATATCCGATACGATCACTCCTTTTCCCTTACATGCCGGACACTTTCCTGCGCCGTTAAAAGAAAACAAAGATGCCTTCTGACCGCACCGCTTTGCAAATATTTTCCGGATTTCATCTGCGACTCCCAGATAGGTCGCCGGAGTGGATCTGAGACTTGCACCTGCAGCGCGCTGGCTTACAAACACCACATCCTCTCCCATACTGCGGTAAAAGCTTTCCATCAGAGAACTTTTTCCGGATCCGGCAACACCAGCGATCACAACCAGATTTCCTATTGGAAATTCGATGGTAATGTCCTTCAGATTGTGAAGATGGATATGCTCCATCCGCCATATTCCTTTCGCTTCCCTTGCCTTTGCTTTTAGAGAAGTAGTAAGCCGCATCTCTTCTCCAGTCGGCGTATCACTCTCTAAAAGTTCCTTATAACTGCCTTCAAATAAAACTCTTCCACCGGCCATTCCCGGTTCCGGACCCATTTCCACAATGTGATCGGCCATCTCGATCATTTTCCGGTGATGCTCCACCAGAACAACCGTATTTCCACCATCTCTCAATTTTTCCAGTGCACGGCGCATCCGCTCAATATCATGATTATGAAGCCCTGCACTCGGTTCATCCAGAATATACAACAAATCAGAAAGCGAGGAATTCAGGCATTTTGCAATCTTGCATCTCTGAATCTCTCCACCAGATAAAGTAGATAACCCTCTGTCCAGAGACAGATATCCCAGTCCGATATCTATAAGTGCAGACAGTTTGGTATGCAGTGTATCCTGAATATCTTTTGCAAGCGGATCTTCTATTTGAGCAATCCACGCACGCAGCTCGGATAATGGAAGTTTTATTACATCAGCAATATTTTTCCCGTCAATTTTGCAGGACAACACCTTCTGATTCAATCTTGCCCCATTACACTCCGGACAAACTCCATGACTGGTGATCGGATCCAATAACTCCCTGTGAAGTTTTCCTTCTTCCGAATTTAGGACACTGCGGTACATCCGATGCACAAGGCCTTCGTATTTCGCAGTTTTCGGCCATCCTTCCGGTGGATTCTTAAGACGTATCTGCGGTGAATACAAAAACAGTTCCAATTCTTCTTCGGAATAGTCTTTAATCTTCTTATTCAGATCAAACAATCCACTGTTTGCATAGCGGATCCATCTCCACTGCCCCGGCTCAAATGCCACATAATGGATCACCCCGTCATCATTCAAACATTTATCAAAATCCACCAGCTTATGCACATCCAGATCTGTCACTTCTCCAAGTCCGTTACACCGCAGGCAGCATCCCTGTGGATGATTGAATGAAAAGCTGTCCGAATAACCGACAAAAGGCTGTCCCACTCTGGAAAATAAAAGCCTCAGAAGGGTATAGGTATCCGTATAAGTTCCAACCGTCGACCGCTGATTCGGCGACGGCTTTTTCTGATTGATTACAATTGCTGCCGGTAGATTCTCAATCCGTTCTACATGCGGTCTTCCGTATTTGGGAAGATATTGCTGCACAAAACTCGGGAAAGTATCATTTAATTCCCTGCGTGACTGCGCCGCAAGAGTATCCAGAACCAGCGAAGATTTCCCAGAACCTGATACTCCGGTAAATACTGTGATCTGATGCTTTGGTATCCGGATGGATACATTTTTCAGGTTATTCTCCGTCGCATGGTGAACAATAATCTCATTTGTTTCCATATATTTATATTCCTCTGTTTTACTCTTTCTACAGTAATTTCTGTATTTCTTATTGTATCTTTATCAAAAAAGAAAGTAAATAGCAAGTTTTGGTTGACTTTAGTATGGTAGATTGATAATATAGTGACGTGACATTTTTTGAAATTATATGAGGAGAGATTATTATGAAAAAAATAACAGCACTTGCACTTACTTCAGCAATGGTATTATCCCTTGCAGCATGCGGAGGTTCATCTTCCGATACAAAAACTTCAGATGATTCAAAAAAAGCATCCAAAAGCGATGTAGAATACGTTCAGGACAAAGGAACCCTGGTAGTTGGAATCACCGATTTTGAGCCAATGGATTACAAAAATGATAAGGATGAATGGATTGGTTTTGATGCCGACATGGCAAAAGCATTTGCAAAAAGCCTTGGCGTAGATGCCGAATTTGTCGAGATCGACTGGGACAATAAAGTCATGGAGCTGGATGGAAAAACCATCGACTGCGTATGGAATGGTATGACACTTACTGATGAAGTAACCAGCGCAATGGCATGCACCTCCGCTTACTGTAACAATGCGCAGGTAGTGGTTGTTCCTTCTGATAAAGCAGACAAATATCAGGACAAAGACAGTCTGAAGGATCTTTCTTTTGCAGTTGAATCCGGAAGTGCCGGAGAAAAAGCTGTAAGCGGAGAAGGATATGACTACACTGCGGTTTCTTCACAGTCTGATGCCCTGATGGAAGTTGCAGCCGGAACCTCTGATGCAGCAGTCATCGACCTTCTGATGGCCGGTGCTATGGTCGGAAAAGGTACCGGATACGAAAATCTGACTCATACCGTTGAGCTTACTACCGAAAAATATGGTGTTGGATTCCGCAAAGGTTCTGACCTTGCAGACAAACTGAACGAATTCTTCAAGACAAGCTACAATGATGGTTCTATGAAGAAATGCGCTGAAACCTATGGGGTTCAGGATGCCATCATTGAGCAGAAATAATATTTAAGGCAGGAACTTTTTATGAATCTGATTATGAAACAAATGCCGGTCGTAGTGTCCGCACTGAATGTCGGCTTTTTACAAACTTTAAAATTATTTATTGTGACGCTGGTCGGCGCCCTTCCTCTCGGACTGGTCATTGCCTTTGGCTCCATGTCTCATTTTAAGCCTCTTAGCTGGATTGCGAGACTGATCGTCTGGGTGATCCGTGGTACCCCGCTGATGATCCAGCTTCTGATCATCTACTATTTCCCCGGGCTGGTCTTACATAACCCGATCTGGGGTGGTGGTGAAACAGGACGATTCCTTGCAGCAGCCGTATCTTTTATCATCAATTACGCCTGTTATTTTTCAGAAATCTACCGCGGTGGAATCCAGGGTGTTCCGGAAGGTCAGAAAGAAGCCGGTCTTGTACTTGGCATGACAAAGCATCAGATCTTTTTCAAGATCACACTCCTTCAGATGATCAAACGCATCGTACCACCGATGTCAAATGAGATCATCACCCTGGTAAAAGATACTTCTCTTGCACGTATTATCGCGCTGCAGGAGATCATCTGGGCAGGACAGGCATTTATGAAAGGCTCACATGGCATCTCCGGTGCCATCTGGCCGCTGTTCTTTACCGCTGTTTATTATCTTATTTTCAATGGTATCCTGACCGTTCTTCTCGGACGCCTTGAAAAGAAACTGGAATATTTCAGATAAGGAGAATTCATATTTATGCCAATCTTAGAAGTAGAACATATCAGTAAATCTTTTAATAAGACTCCTGTCTTAAAAGACGTTGGATTTAACCTAGAAAAAGGACAGGCTGTTTCCATCATCGGATCTTCCGGAAGTGGAAAGACAACGCTTCTCCGCTGCCTGAACTTTCTGGAACATCCGGATAACGGAATTATCCGGGTAAATGGCGAAACACTTTTTGATGCCTCTGTCCCGGCAACCACTCAGGAATCCGTGATCCGTAAAAAACGACTGCATTTTGGTCTGGTGTTCCAGAACTTTAATCTGTTTCCGCAGTATACCGCTCTGGAAAATGTAATGCTTGCCAAAAAGCTTCTCGCCGCAGAGCAGCCGGATTTTAAAGAAAGAAAACGTGAAATTCTGACCGCCATCGAGGTACAGGCAAAGGTTCTTCTGACACAGATGGGGTTGGATAACCGGATGGACAATTATCCGCATCAGCTTTCTGGCGGACAATGCCAGCGAGTTGCTATTGCAAGGGCACTTGCCCTGCAACCGGACATCCTCTGTTTTGATGAGCCGACTTCTGCACTGGATCCGGAACTGACCGGAGAAGTATTAAAAGTTATCCGCGAGCTTGCCGACCAGAATACGACGATGATCATTGTAACCCATGAGATGGCATTTGCACGCGACGTTGCCGATCATGTGATCTTTATGGACGACGGACGCATCGTTGAACAGGGTGATCCGCGTCAGATGTTTGAAAATCCAAGTGAAGAGAGAACAAAACAGTTTCTTTCGCGGTTTCATGAAGGATAAGCTGTTAGATGAAGAAGAGGACTTGTAAGGTTTTAGTCTTACAAGTCCTCTTGAAATTTTATCTATTACATTTTTCCATTTGTGGATAGCATTCTTTCGCAAACTTTTTGTTATCCCAATAGCATGGTTTTTGAGGTGTCTTATAAAGATCGCATTCACTACATCTGTTTATTGTCTTTTTGTCCTTTTCCTAACTTCACCTGCTTTCCCATTTTCATTGACTTTCCCTCTGCCGCACCTTATACTTAAAAGTAATGACTTAAGAAACGAGGGAAATATTCTATGTCAAAATCTTCAGCCAAACTGATGACCGAAGGCTCCATCTGGAAGCGTATCGTTGCTTTTGCGATCCCGCTTTTCTGGGGAAACCTTTTTCAGCAGCTATATAACACCGCCGACTCTCTGATCGTTGGAAATTTTCTTGGAAGCTCTGCGCTTGCCGCTGTCAGCTCTTCCGGTAATCTGATCTTTCTTATGGTCGGTCTTTTTAATGGAATCGCCATCGGATCCGGTGTCATCGTCGCCAAATATTACGGTGCCAGAGACATTGCGAATCTACAGAAATCCATCCATACAACCGTTGGTTTCGGACTGATCTGCGGCGTGATCCTTACCATTGTCGGTATCATTGCCGCACCACAGATCCTGGTACTTATGGGAACACCGGAGGCGGTACTTCCAAACTCGATTACTTATTTCCGGATCTACTTTACCGGCTCACTTGCCTTTGTCATGTACAACTTCTTTGTCGGCATTCTGCAGTCCGTCGGTGACAGTACCCATCCTCTGATCTACTTAATCGTTTCTTCGGTAACGAATATCATTCTTGACCTTGTACTGATCGCAGGTCTTGGATTTGGAGTAGGTGCTGCCGCTTTTGCAACTGTCATTTCACAGTTTTTAAGTGCTATCCTCTGTATGGTGCAGCTGCTTCACAGTCCGGAGGAGTTTCGGCTTCATCTGAACCGGATCAATCTGGATTCTTATATGCTCCGCCAGATCATTTCTTATGGTCTGCCCGCAGGACTCCAGAACTCGATCATTTCTCTGGCAAATGTATTCGTCCAGGCAAATATAAACCAGTTTGGGGAAATGGCGGTTGCCGGATGTGGTTCTTATATGAAGATCCAGGGATTTGGATTCCTTCCGATCACCTGTTTTGCACTGGCACTTACTACTTTTATCAGTCAGAATCTGGGTGCAAAAGAGTATGAGCGTGCTAAAAAGGGCGCTGTATTCGGTGTGATCTGTTCCCTTACGATCTCTGAGCTGATCGGTATCTGCGTGCATTTTACCGCTCCACAGCTTCTATCTGCTTTCAGTTCCACCGCAGAGGTTATCCGCTACGGAGCCATGCAGGCTCATACGGATACCTTTTTCTACTTCCTGCTTGCTTTTTCACACTGTATGGCAGGAATCATGCGCGGAGCCGGTAAATCCACAGTCCCGATGTATGTTATGCTGGTATGCTGGTGTCTGATCCGCGTTTCTTATATCGTGATCATTTTAAAATTCATCCCGTCCATTCAGATGATCTTCTGGGCTTACCCGATGACCTGGGCGCTCAGTTCCATTGCTTTTCTGATTTATTTCCTAAAGTCAGACTGGATACACGGACTGGAAAGATAAATTCCACAAATTTATACTTGACTCATCGTATACAAAAAACCATTACAGGATCTGATGAAATCACATCTCTCCTGCAATGGTTTTCTTTTATCCTAACCCACATACAGTTTCTCACTGCTGTATCCGTTTTATTTCCATTATTTATCCATTCATATTTCCGTTTCGTCAAGAATACGGAAATGTTTCCTGTCTACTTCGATCAGCCTGTCTTTCTGCATCTTCCCAAGCTCATTTGACATCGCGGACCTGTCTACATTCAGATAATCTGCAAGCTGCTGCCGGTTAAACGGGATATCAAATTCTTTCTTCCCGTTTTCCATAGCCTGATAAGACAAATACGACAGCAGTCTTCCCCGGATCGATTTTGATGAAATATGAAAAATCCGTTTCGACAGACGGAGATTCTTCTCTGCGGAAAGCTTCAGCAGATTTTCAATTAACGTATGATGAAACACACACGAATTGGAACAGACTTTCAGTATCCTTCCCACATCAAGAAACAAAATTCTTGCCTCTTCTGCCGCAACTACATTGACCATCAGCTTCTGCCCAGGAATCGCTGCATATGTTTCTGCAAAAATCTCGCCTCTTCCAGCCCGGTCCAGAATGCTATGATTCCCCCAGATATCATCATTCTCAATGAACACGCTGCCGGAAAGAACCACGCCCATTGAAGTAACCTCATCCCCGGCATGGTAAATGATTTCATCTTTTTTATAAGTCTTTTCTACCGGATTCAGACAGTTCAGCATCTGTCTGGCGTCCTCCTTCGTGACGCCCCGGAAAATTGCTGCCTCCTCAAATATGCCCATTTTCTGCTACTCCTCAATTCTCAATGCATTTCTGTCCGCTTTTTAACCAAATCAAACAGCAAAACAAATTACGAATATCCACCTGACTTTATTTCCCAAAGTTATTTTTTTCGTTTCTTTCTCTGATATATTCTGCGTAGTCCATCTTCTGTCTCCTTTTGCAATCTTGTTTTTATAGCCTTTTCGTCTTAGTATGTGCCCGGATTGCTCCATTACTATACCATTCATGCTTTTGGCACTTACACCATCTTACTATATTTTTGCAGAATCGGCAAATCTGTTCTGTTTATCTCTGCCGGATAAAACAGCATTCTCTATAAACATTTATTCAATAAGATTTTTAAACTCAATCGTTTCCAGTCTATACAAAAACCGGAGAACAAGATTTTTCAAAGTTGTACATGACTTGAACAATCCCGTTCTCCGGTTAATATCTTATGATTTCCTGTTCCCTGACATAACCTCACATTTGTCAGATTCTGCGTCTATTCTATAAACATCGCATCCCCAAAGCTGAAGAATCGATATCTCTCTTTAACTGCTTCTTCATATGCCGCAAGCACATGCTCTCTTCCGGCAAGCGCACTTACCAGCATGATCAGCGTTGACTCCGGTAAATGGAAGTTCGTGATCAGGCAGTCCAGTACCTTGAATTTATAGCCCGGATATATGAAAATCTCTGTCCATCCACTGCACTCTTTTAACTTTCCGTTTTCATCAGCCGCAGATTCTACGGTCCGGCAGCTTGTCGTTCCGACGCAGATCACTCGGTGTCCGCTCTCTTTTGCACGGTTGATCTTTTCTGCCTCAGATGCCTCGATCCGGTAGAATTCCGAATGCATATGGTGATCCAGAATATCATCCGCTTTTACCGGACGGAAAGTTCCAAGTCCGACATGAAGCGTTACATGCGCAATCTCCACACCTTCTGCTTTGATTTCTTCCAGAAGCTCCGGTGTAAAATGCAGTCCTGCCGTCGGAGCAGCCGCAGATCCGGAATGCTTTGCATACACAGTCTGGTAACGATTCTTGTCCTCCAGCTGGTGGGTGATGTAAGGCGGAAGCGGCATCTGTCCAAGCTGATCCAGAATCTCTTCAAAAATTCCTTCGTATTCAAAATGGATCAGACGGTTTCCTTCCTCTACAACCTCCAGAACTTCCCCTTTCAGAAGACCGTCCCCGAAGCTGACTCTTGCTCCGGGTTTCATCTTCTTTCCTGGTTTTACAAGTGTTTCCCAGACATCATTTCCTTTTCGTTTTAAAAGAAGAACTTCGACTTTTCCGCCGGTTCCTTCTTTTTCACCGATCAGTCTTGCCGGGATAACCTTGGTATCATTGATCACAAGGCAGTCTCCCGGTTTGAGATAATCTTTGATCTCACGGAAAATGTGATGACTGGTTGCACCGGTTTTTTTATCAAGAACAAGCAGTCTGGAACTGGATCTGTCTTCAAGCGGATCCTGCGCGATCAGCTCTTCCGGTAAATCAAAATAAAAATCCTGTCGTTTCATTCTTTTGACCTCTTTTCGCCTACTTACGAAGCTCGATACCCATTTCCTCCAGTGCCTTTAAGATACGGTTCATAGCAGCTGAAATGTCAGCTTCTTCCAGAGTCTTATCTTTTGCACGGAATGTGATAGAGTAAGCAACAGACTTGAAGCCTGCCTTGATCTGAGCGCCTTCATAGATATCGAACAGCTTATAGCTTTCCAGATAAGCGCCACCCTTGTTCTCGATCACTTCTTCAACCTGTCCTACCAGGATGGATTTTGGCATTACCATACTGATATCACGGCTGACTGCCGGGTATTTTGCAATTCCTTCGTATTTTCTTTCAAATGTTGCAAGCTCTGTGATCTGTGGCATATCAATGACAGCAACGTATGCTCTTTCACCGATTCCATAGATATCAGCAACTTCCGGATGAACCTCACCCATGTATCCGACAACCTTTCCATCGTAAACGATGTTTGCCTGACGTCCCGGATGAAGGAAGTTCTTTCCTGCATTTGGATCATAAGTTTCTTTCTTATGAAGTCCGACTTTTTCAAAGAACTCTTCTACAACACCTTTCATACTGAAGAAGTCTCCATCTCCGTACATTCCAAGTGTAAACTGCATTCTTTCGTCCGGCAGTTCTGTCAGTGGAAGTGCCTTTGGAAGGTAAATATTTCCAAGCTCGTACAGACGGACATTTTTATTTCTTCTGTTGTAGTTTGTTGCAAGAGATGTCAGCATACCATTCAGGGATGTTGTACGCATGACACTGTAATCTTCTCCAAGCGGGTTCATGATCTGGATTGCCTGACGCATCGGATCATCCTTGTCGAGGAGGAGCTTGTCAAATACCTTCGGGCTTTCAAATGAATAAGTCATTCCCTGGCTGAATCCACAGAATTCTGCAATATTTCTTGCTACTTCTTCCACACGAAGCTTGAAAGAAAGCTTACCAGTTGTAGCTTCACCTGTAGGCAGTGTAGTCGGGATATTATCATATCCGTAGAATCTTGCTACTTCTTCCGCAAGATCGGCGATACGGAATAAGTCATGACGGAAGGTTGGTGCGATCACTTCTTTTGCTTCTGCATCATATTCCAGGTCGATCTTTTCAAAATATTTGATCATATCTTCTTCCGGGATGTCTGTTCCGAGAAGTGCATTGATCTTGTCGGCATCAAATGGTACACGTACAGGTTCTTTTTTCTTGCTGTATACATCAACCATTCCTCCGACAACTTCACCGGCTCCCATTTCTTCGATCAGCTGGCAGGCACGGTTGATTGCATCCTCTGCATTATTCGGATCCAGTCCCTTTTCAAATTTACCGGATGCATCGGTACGAAGTCCGACTTTCTTACTGGATTTTCGGATGTTGGTTCCATCGAAGCATGCAGCTTCAAATAACATGGTCTGTACATTGTCAGTGATCATAGAATTTTCGCCACCCATGATTCCGGCAATACCTACCGCTTTTTCGCCATCACAGATCATCAGAACAGAATCATCCATTTCTCTTTCCTGACCATCCAGTGTTACGAATTTTTCTCCTTTATGGGCATTGCGGACGATGATCTGATGACCTGCGATGGTATCCAGATCATAAGCATGCATTGGCTGTCCGTATTCTTCCATTACATAGTTTGTGATATCAACAAGGTTGTTGATCGGACGGATTCCTACGGAAGAAAGTCTTCTCTGCATCCATTTCGGTGAAGGTCCGATCTTGATATTTTTTACGACTCTTGCACAGTAACGTGGGCAAAGGTCTGTATTTTCTACTTTTACTTTGATGTAATCATTGACATCTTCATCATTTCCGGTTGATGTTACAACCGGTGGCTTGAATTCTTTGTGGAATGTAGCTGCAACTTCTCTTGCGATACCAACCACGCTGAAGCAGTCCACACGGTTGGAGGTGATCTCGTATTCAAATACGACATCATCCAGTCCGAGTGCCTTTACTGCACTTTCTCCGACAACTGCGTCATCATCAAAAATGTAGATTCCATATTCCGGTGCTTCCGGGTACATATTTCTGTCTGAACCAAGTTCTTCGATGGAACACATCATTCCGTAGCTGTCGACTCCACGGAGTTTTCCTTTTTTGATCTTGATTCCGCCTTCTACTCTCTGTCCAGGCTCATGTCCGCCCGCAACGCGTCCGCCATCCAAAACAACCGGTACCTTGTCTCCTTCTTTTACGTTCGGAGCACCTGTAACAATCTGTACGGTCTCTGTTCCTACATTTACCTGACAGATGATCAGTTTATCTGCGTCCGGATGTTTCTCAATTTTCTCAATCTGTCCTACTACGATCTTATCCAGATCAGCATCCAGCTTTGTAAAACCTTCTACCTTTGTTCCGGAAAGAGTCATTGCATCTGTATATTCCTGCGCTGTTACGTCAAGTTCCGGAACATACGCTTTAATCCATGATAATGAAGTATCCATTTTATATCTCCTTCTGATTTGTTTATAAATTTCCCTTATTCAGACTCCAAAATCCAGCAGCTCTCCGCGCTGCTCTTTGATTTTGTCATACCGTTCGCACATGAAAGTAAATACTCGCTTCGCTCGTGCTTCCTTTCATTGTGTGCTCACTAGAATTGCTTTAAGAATCTGATATCGTTCTCGTAGAGGAGGCGCATGTCGTCGATCTCGTATTTGAGAAGGGCGATCCTTTCAAGTCCTACTCCGAATGCAAATCCAGTGTATTCTTCCGGATCGATTCCGCACATTTCGAGTACGTGTGGGTGAACCATACCACAGCCGAGGATTTCAATCCATCCTGATCCTTTACAGAAACGGCAGCCTTTTCCGCCACACTTGAAGCATGATACGTCTACTTCTGCACTTGGCTCTGTGAATGGGAAATGATGCGGACGGAATTTTGTCTTGGTATCCGGTCCGAAAAGTTCTTTTGCAAATACTTCCAGAGTTCCCTTTAAGTCAGCAAAGGAAATATTTTTATCGATTACCAGTCCTTCGATCTGATGGAAGGATGGTGAATGGGTTGCATCCACTTCGTCAGAACGGAATACTCGTCCCGGTGCGATCATACGGATCGGGAGCTTGCCCTGTTCCATCACACGTGCCTGAACCGGTGATGTCTGGGTACGAAGCACGATGTCTTTGTTGATATAGAATGTATCCTGTTCATCTTTTGCCGGATGATCTGCAGGAATATTCAGTTTTTCAAAGTTGTAAAGGTCATATTCTACTTCCGGTCCTTCCACAACTTCGTATCCCATACCGATGAAGATACGCTCTACTTCTTCCAGAGCGATCGTATTCGGATGACGATGACCTACTGTATTTTTCTTGGAAGGAAGTGTTACGTCAATAACTTCCTGTTTTAATTTTTCTTCACGGATTGCAGCATCCATTTTCTTCTTTGTCTCATCAAGAAGTTCTTCAATAGCAGCTCTTGTCTCATTCACAAGCTGTCCTACCTTCGGACGTTCTTCCGGAGCTACATCTTTCATTCCTTTTAATACGGCTGTCAGTTCTCCCTTTTTACCAAGGAATTTGACACGTACATCATTTAATTTCTCCGGTACATCAGAAGCCTGGATCTGCTTAATAGCTTCCTGTTTGATGCTCTCAAGTCTTTCTTTCATGATATCCTCCTTAAAACTTGTTTTGGCTATTCATTTGCGACTATAACAGGAAATAAAATTTCCTGTGGAAGAAAAAAGAATGTGCCTTGGCACATTCTGGCACCTGCGGCGGTCGCTTGTGACATCTTCCTTATACGCCGCAGTACACATCCTCGCGGAGCGTTTTTATACATTAAGAAAGAACACTTTCCTAATATATAAAAAAAATCGCCCCTAAAAAGGGACGAGATAAATCGCGGTACCACCCTGTTTCCTGCTATTTGAATAACAGGCACTCGGACTGCGTAACGTGCAGGGACGTCGTTTTCTACTTTATTTTCAAAAACGCAGCTCACGTGGGAAATTCGTTTCCTGCCTGAACCGGGGAGAACTTACAGCCGGGGATTCTCCTTCTCTGTCGGAAAACAGTTCACTACTTACACGGTCATTGCTTTTATGATATGTCATATACTTATTTATTGTAACATATGATTTTTTTATGTCAAGCGGTTTTATCTGATAGATTCACCGTTTATCTACGCAAAATCATATTCCGGAACCTGGATGCTGCTTTTTGCAGAACTAATCCTTTTCCAGGATATCCCGCTTTGCATCTACCCAGATACAGTTAATAAGCCCTCCCAGCAGCATCACATACATACAGAAATACAGCCACAGCATCACAAGAATGATCGCCGTCATACTTCCGTACAGACCGGAAAACCCTTTGAAGATTGTCAGATACATTGAAAAAACAAACGAGATCACCAGCCATCCCAGAGAACAGAAAATAGATCCCAGAATCAAATCCCGGAACGGAAGCTTCCGGTTCGGCAAAAAGTGATATACCAGAAGCGAAATTCCAGTCATAACAACAAATGAAATCACCGTTCTCAAACGCATGATCATATCCGTCGTCTCCGCAAGAAACGGAATTTTGTGATATATAAAAATACTGATATTATTACCAAACACAGAAAGTACCAGAGCCATCACAATTGCTGCAATGAACAGGATCGTATAGATGGATGCCCGGATTCTTAAAAATACATAATTTCGTGTCTCACGAAGCTCATATGCACAGTTCAGTCCTGTACTAACCGCAAGTACTCCTTTACCTGCTGACCACAATGCTACAATCGCAGTAATCGGAATGACCGTCTTCGACTGGTTATATACTTCATTTACAATGCCAACCATAAAATCCTGCATATTTGTCTCCGGAAACAAATTTACCACTGCAGTCATAACATCTGCTTTTGTCACCGGAGTATATTGTATGATAGCAAGAAGCAGCAAAATAATCGGGATCATACTCAGCACAAAAAAATAAGCAGACTGGGCCGCGTATGCTCCCACATGCTTTTGTGACACCTGCCCTGTAATTTCCCGAATCTTGTTTATCGTTTTCATCATATAATAACTCCATTTATCTTATCGGCAGTTTCATTTTTCAAAATAGTTTATCACATTTTCACTTCTTTGAAAACCCAAAAAAACAGTTGCTCTCGCAACTGTCCTTTATCTTTTGTAGTCCCCCGAAATGCCGTTTTCCGTTTTTTGACTCCTAGCACTCCGCTAGGTGGGCGACCGCATCTGCTTTTCTGCCTTCCCCTGCGCAATGAGGGCCTGACATATTACAGAGATATAAGAATCCCGTTTAAAGTATTGTAGGTTCAAAAATACGGAAGTCTCGAACATTCCAGGTTTTCTAAAACCTATTATAGACTATCAGCTGTGTTTTTTCAACTGTTAATCGTTGAAGATATTTACTTTTTTTACCAGAAATTAAAATACGTTTAACGTACCCATTTCCCGCTTTTTCCACCGGACTTTTCAAGCAGATGGATTTCTCTGATCTCCATTCCCCGGTCAACCGCCTTGCACATATCATAGATTGTAAGAAGAGCGGTATTTACCCCGGTCAGTGCTTCCATTTCCACACCGGTCCTGCCGGTACATGCCGTGTGGCAGATTGCCCGGATCCCATGCTCTTCTTCCAGATATTCAAAATCAATCTCGACTTTGGTAAGGTTTAACAGATGGCACAGCGGAATCAGTTCTGCTGTCTTTTTTGCACCCATGATCCCGGCAATTCTTGCTACGCCAAGAACATCTCCTTTTTTCATGCTGCCTTCCTTTACTTTCTGAAAGCATTCTTCCGACATGCGGATCACCCCTGATGCAAGTGCTTCTCTTTTTGTCTCAGCCTTTGCCCCCACATCTACCATCACTGCATTACCATCTTCGTTAAAATGTGTAAATCCACTCATGATTTTTAACCTCTTTATTTTCTGGCACATTCGCCTTCTGTTCCCCGGAGAATTCCAAGCCCATGTCCAAGTTCAGGAAGCAGAAACTCCAGTGCTTCCTGTACTGCTTTGGGACTTCCCGGGAGATTGATGATCAGCGTTTTTTTTCGGATACCTGATACAGCTCTGCTGAACATAGCACGCTTTGTAATCGTCATCGAATAATTCCGGATTGCCTCTGCTATTCCGTTTGCCATCCGGTCACAGACATTTACCGTCGCCTCCGGTGTCCGGTCCCGCTCGGAGAATCCTGTTCCTCCGGTGGTAAAGATCACATTAAGCTGTCTCTGATCAGCCAGTCTGATCAGCTCTTTTTCCAGTTTTTTCTGCTCATCCGGTAATAAAATCGTTTCTTTAATATCATATCCGACATCTTTCAACATTTCGACAATCATGGGTCCGCTTTTGTCTTCTCGTTCTCCGGCAGAGCCTTTATCACTTAAAGTAATAACTGCCGCTGAAAATGGACGGTCACTTTTCACCTGTTCCATGACAACTTCATCTCCTACCTTGATATGACCTCCGGTGACGACTTCTGCAAAAACGCCCTCCCTTGGCATAATGCAGTCACCCATTCTCTTATAAATCTGACAATGACTGTGGCATTCTTTTCCAATCTGTGTCATCTCAAGTACCACATCTCCGATATGAAATCTTGTTCCAACCGGAAGTGCGCGAAAATCAAATCCCTCCACGATCAGATTTTCACCAAATGCACCATACGCAACTTCTGCCCCTTTTGCACGAAATTCCTGAATCTTTTCATCGGAAAGCAGACTGATCTGACGATGCCATTTTCCACCGTGCGCATCTCCTTCAATCCCCCAGTCCATTTTGACCATGGCTTCACGAACCTCATGTTTTTCGGTTCCTCTCTTTTCACTGATGCAGATTCCCTTCAGTCTTCCCATTTTTATGTTTATCCTCCGATCTGTGACATATTTTTCTGTTCTGTAATAAAATTCTGCTCCTCAAAATGATGCATCTTCGGTTTTCCACGGATCGCCTGTTCGAGACATTTCCGGATTTCTTCTTCCGATCCGTGTCTTGCTGCCTCAAAAACGGAGATAGTATCTGCATAGCACAGACACGCTTTTAACTTTCCGGTTGATGTCATCCGGATCCGGTTACATCTGTCACAGAATTTTCCATGCAATGCACTGATCAGACCGATTTTCCCCTGAAAACCCGGCAGTTGATAATACACAGCAGGTCCGTTCCCAAACCGTCCCTCTAACGGATAAAACTCTCCTTCTATCCCATAAGCTTCTTTCAGTTTTCCAAGCACCCAGGCACCGGAAATGCCATTCTCTGCTCTTCCCTGTCCAATCGGCATCAATTCAATAAAACGGACATCCAGCTTGTTCTTTTTCGCCAACTCTGCCAGACTTTTCCATTCCTCATCATTGACTCCTTTTTGCAGGACCGTGTTGATCTTTACCCGGATCTCGCTTTTTTCTGCCATGAAAATGGATTTTCTGACTCTTTCCAGTTCATCTGCCCCGGTAATCTCCTGATATTTTTCCGGAATCAGTGTATCCAGACTGATATTCACCGCATCCAGCCCCGCTGCAAGAAGATCTTCCAGATTCTCACCCAGAAGAACCCCATTTGTCGTCATTGTTACTTCTTCTGTGCCCGGAATCTGCCGGATCATCCGGATCAGATCTGCACATCCTTTTCTGACCAGAGGCTCCCCTCCGGTAATCTTAAACCTGGTAATCCCGATCCGGACAGCCTCCCTGCAGATTCGTTCAATCTCCTCATAAGTCAGGATTTCTGACATAGGAATCCACTTTGCCCCATCCGGCATGCAGTACCTGCATCGCAGATTACAGCGGTCTGTGATTGAAATTCTCATATATTCAATTGTTCGCCCATAAGAATCTCTCACAGCCTTTTCCATCCTTTCTTAATTCCAGAGTGGTTCCAGTAACACCTCGATCGTACCGCCGCAGACCATGCCTTCTTCCTCCGCATCATCTCCGGTCATATCCACATATTCTGTCTTTAGTCCTGTATTATTTTCATGCATCATGACTCTCGCTTTTCTTAAAACCTCTGCCTCCATACAGCCGCCTCCGATGGTTCCAACACAGTTGCCGTCTTCCAGGATCAGCATCTTGGATCCCACATTTCTTGGTGCAGAACCCTTTCTTGTAATGATCGTTGCAAGCATCTTCTTTCCCGGATGAGCGATATCCAGGATTGCTTCCAGCAAGTCTTCCGGATAACCGCAGACTCTCTTGTTCTGATTCTTTACTTCGATGATTTCCGCCATGATCGCCACACCGATCTCCTCCGGTGTCTCAGCACCGATGTTCAGACCAATCGGACTTTTTATCTCGCCGATTACTTCCTGGCTGCATCCTTTTTCAATCAGATTCTGCTTTACCATCGCACTTCTTCGCCGGCTTCCGATCATTCCGATATAAGCATGTTCCTTCCCAGCGATCTTCTCCAGACAAACCTGATCATATCTGTGACCTCTGGTCAGTACAACAAAATACGTATCCTTGTCTCCTTCGATCTGATCCAAGGCATCTTCAAACGGCTGGCAGATTACTTCCGTTGCCCCCGCATTTCTGGCATGATCGGCAAACTGCGGACGATCTTCAAGAACCGTGACCTTCCATCCAAGCATAATCCCGATTTTGATCACCGGCACCGATACGTGACCACCGCCACAAATGACCAGATGCTCCTGCCCTCCAATTATATCACAAAACACCTGCTGCTCTCTGATTTCATAAAGTCCGCACTTTTTCAAGTCTCCTGCTTCTGAAAAATGTGCTGAAAAGAAACCGTTTTCTTTACTTTCCCAGATTATTTTTTTCTCTGCCAAAATTGCTTTTTCTCCGGCTGCGGATCCTTTTGCCACTGTCAAAAGAACGTAATCCCCCGGCTTTGGTAAATCTTTTAATATCTCAAATACATTTTCCATCAAATCTCATCTACCCTACTACATATTTATTCAGTCTGTCAAATGCTTCTTTTAATACGGTTCCATCCTGAAACGGATCGGAATCTTCCGGCATTTCATCTCTCGCATGACATTTTCTTTTATCCCCATCACATTTTCTCTGCCATGCAATACTTTTATTGTAACAAATTTTTCCGCCAAATGAAATAAGAAGGTGCAGCTCTTTTTGTCTGCACCTTCCCTTTTCCTTTATTTTGTGATCTGATTTTAAAAATACTTTGCATTCAGCTTTTTGACTGTCCATGCAAACCATACCAGTACTGCAAGTACCAGCACTAACATCACCCAGAATAATTTTCCTGTACTCTGCACATAAGTATTATACAGATCTTCTGCGCCGTACAAGATCAGCACTACCGCAAGCACAAGAAGCTTCGGTCCTGCTGCTGCCCTGTATGCTTCCTTATCCTTACACTTCTTTATATTCGTATCTTTTGGTACAAGAATTGATGTATTGATGATTCCTTTGAATTTAAGTTGAAACCATGCATACAGGCTATACAATCCCGCCCCAATACCAATGATCCCGAAAATTCCTTCCATTCCGTTCATTCTTTTGCCTTCTCCTGTCTATTTTACGCCAAGAATATTCTTAACAGTCTGCTCCATCTGATCCACATCACATTCCGTATTGTGACGGATCTCGGCATTCATGATCTCTTTGATGGCATTCGGAAGCTCTGTACCGGATACTTTCTGAAGCTCCTCGATCAGTTTGAAATCATCCTGTCCTTTATACTTCGAATCGATCGCTGACATAACGCTTCCTGCAAATTTGTATGGACTTGCTGTGGATGCGATTACTGTCTTTCTGTCATCTTTACTGTCTTCTCTGTAAGCTTTATACACCGTTGCAGCTACCGCCGTATGGGTATCCATTACATAACCGGTATCTTCGTATATATCATGGATTGTCTTTGCGACCTGCTCTTCTGTCGCATATCCTGCCGCAAAATCAGCCAGGTTTGCTTTCATCTCACCTGTAATCGCGTAACTTCCCTTTGTCTTCAGCTCAGTCATAAGATCCGTATCTTTTCTTGCATCTTCTCCTGAGATCTTGTAGATCAGACGCTCTAAGTTGCTGGAGATCAGAATATCCATAGACGGAGATGTTGTAAGAACAAATTCACGGTTACGGTCATAAGTTCCTGTCTGGAAGAAGTCATAGAGAACTTTGTTCTCATTGGATGCACAGATCAGCTTTGCAATCGGGATTCCCATATTCTTTGCGTAGTATGCAGCCAGAATATTTCCAAAGTTACCGGTCGGTACAACTACATTGATCTCTTCATCTTCCGCAATCTCTTCATTCTGAAGAAGCTTCGCATAAGCATATACATAATATACAACCTGCGGAACCAGACGTCCGATATTGATGGAGTTGGCAGATGAGAACTGGTAGCCTGCTTCATTTAACTCTTTTTCCAGCTCTTTGTTCTCGAACATTGCCTTCACACCGCTCTGTGCGTTGTCAAAGTTACCGTGGATCGCAACAACAGAAGTATTGTCTCCTTTCTGTGTTACCATCTGCAGCTCCTGTACGCGGCTGACTCCGTTCTTCGGATAGAATACGATGATCTTGGTTCCTTCTACATCTGCAAATCCTGCAAGTGCAGCTTTTCCTGTATCCCCGGATGTTGCAGTCAGAATGACGATCTCATTCTTCACCTGATTTTTCTTTGCAGAAGTAGTCAGAAGGTGCGGAAGAATGGAAAGTGCCATATCTTTGAATGCGATCGTTGCTCCGTGGAACAATTCCAGATAATAAGCATCCTCCACCTTCGCAAGCGGTGCAATCTCTTCGGTATCAAACTTACTGTCGTAAGCCTTTGCGATACAGCTCTTCAGCTCTTCTTCTGTAAAGTCTGTCAGGAATTCCTTCATAACTGTATATGCGATTTCCTGATAGGTCATCTCTTTGAGCTCACCAAGCGACACCGGAAGCTTCGGAATCGAAACCGGTACAAATAATCCGCCGTCATCTGCCAGCCCTTTTAAGATTGCCTGGGAAGCTGTTACTGTCTTTTCTGCATCTCTTGTACTCTTATAAAGTAAATTCATGGTTCTCCACCCTTCTTATTCTTTCTGATTCACTTCAGCAATCTGCTAAAGTATTTTCCTATTTAGCGATTATAGCATAAGAACCTTTCAAGTGCAATGCCATCCTTATCTGCGTTTCCACATTCGTCCCCACATCCGGCTCAGAAGAAAACACAGGAGCAGTGCCCCGGTCAGAATAACACCGATCAGAAATACCAGAATCTTTACATAAGATCCATCTCCTGTTGCAACCGTCTTTGCTTTCTCAGTTTCCTTTGGCTTTTCCGGACTTTCCGGTTTTTCCTCTTCTACCTGCTTTTCCTTTTTATAGGTTACACTCTGTCCTTCGTCCTCCAGATCTGCGTGCACTGCAACCAGCTTCTCTTCCAGATACACTTCCTCAAATACAACAACCTGTTCTCCGTTAAGCTTCGTTGCATCAAACGTAAATTCCATCTGAAGTTCTCCGGAATCTGTATCCGGGATCAGCTTTTTCTCTACTGTTACTTCTTTTCCATCCTGGAGAACCGGCTCTTTGGTCTCCTTATTCATTAGTGTGCCTTTAACTACATATTCTTTTCCAATCTCCAGATTTTTCCATTTTACCTGATCTATGACCGTTACCTGTTCTGTCCGTTTCCCGTTATGCGTTCCCGTTTCCCGGTCAGATGCTCTTGTCCCGATCTCCGGTACGGGATGTTCATCATTTGTCAGTGTCCCCAGATCAATTACTCGCATTTCCTTTGTTACTTCCACCTCAAACGCAGGAATCAGCATCCGGTCTTCATTATTTTTACAAGACAGTTCTTCCACCAGATACGTTCCGTAAGGAAGCGCTCCTCTTGTATTATCCGGAGTTCCTTCCCCAAACCAGATCCCATCTTCACTTGTCTTCCCCTCATTCGTGTTGACGGTATGTGGATTCCAGTACGCACCGGTCGAAGCCTCCCCGTTTTTGTCCGTCAGGATCACATGGCTCTCCCCAGTTGCCTGCGATGTGATCCGAAATGGGATATCCGCCAGTCTTTTCAAGGTTTTATCTGCCGCTTTCACCAGCTTTAAGTCCCCACGGATGAGCTTTTCCTTTATTTCCACTGGATTCCATATTTTCAGGGCTTTATAGTTTCCATTTTGCTCCGTTCCAGTCCTGATACAATGTGTAACGGTGTCCACCAGATACCCTTCCGGCGCATGCATCTCCCATACCGTAATCGTTCCAAGCGGAAGCTCGTTATTTTCAAAAAACGGATCTCCGCTGATCAGGTGCGCCTCATCCATACGGACCACACCATCCGCATCCGACTTCAGCTTCCAACTCCTGAGCGGCACCTTCACACCGATCTCATTTTGATTGTCAAAAATGCTATCAAAAAATGCCACATGAAATTCAGCTCCCGCAAGAGAAAGTCCTGCCTGCGCCTGCCCTTTCCCTGTTTCCGCATCCTGCTTCCGGATCAGAATTTCCACCTTTGTCTTTTCCGGTTCATCCTGACACTCATAGGTCACGGTCTGTCCGGCATTCACCGTGATCTGCCGTATCTTTGTGTCCAGTACATAGCCTTTCGGTGCTTTAGTCTCTTTGATGTCATAGGAACCCTCCGGCAGATTTTCTGCCTTCCCATATCCTTTCTTGTCTGTCCGGATTACGCAGACTGCCTCGGATGTCCCACTTTTACAGACGGTATACTCTGCCCCTTCCAGTGAGTAGAGCTGATTATCAGCCGTAATCTCTGACCTTGCAGAGCTCTTCATGATCTCCAGGCTTCCATTATGGGTTGTCTTAAAAAGATATATCGTTGATCTGGATTTTGCCACAAGCTGTGAAATCTGATTACCACTCGACGGGATAGATGCCGAATGCCAGAACCGGTTATCGTTGCTATTATCTCCCCAGAAAAATCCGATATGGCAGTCTGCATCTTCTTCCTCCCAGGAAACCGGCTCAAAATAGATCACATCTCCTTTTTGCGCTTTTCCGCCCGCAAGCAGTTCCTCAATGGTGTTGTAATGATAGGATTCCACGGCATTGTCTGTCATCCAATGAAACCAGTTGCTCGCATTGACCTTGCCTCCACGAAGACTTCCTTTGTCAATTCCTGACAGATCCGCTCCACATTTTTCCAGAACATAAGCGACAAACCCGGTACAGTTCATTGCCCCATTTCCACCGTAGGCTCCGTTCGGACGCATGCAGTTCTCTGCTGTCAGAGGATATCCGCTGTAAGGCGTTCCCAGATAATAACCGTCCTTTTCGTGTTTTTTTAACTCCTCAAGCACTTTTCCCGGCTCTGCTCCTAATTTTTCATCAAGTTTTACAATCGTTTCTTTCTTTGCGATTCTCTCTGCTGAGTTTGCAGATACGACAGGCATACTGCTGCCCGACAATGATACTACCGCCAGAATCACACTTAGTATTCCGGCAAAATGATTCTTCGTATATTTCATAAAAGTTTCTCCTTCTGCCTTTTCAGGTCAGAAAAGAGAATATAAAAGACGAGTACCCTTACTATAAAGGAAGAGTACCCGCTTGTCAATAGTATTTTATTGTTGATCTGCCTCCAGAACGATCACACTTCTCGGTCCCACAAGAATTCTTTCCTCCGAAATCCGTACCGGATTCTGATAAATTTCCTGCTTTTTATCTCCAGTATTTGCCGCCACATGCCAACTATATCCGCCAGGAAGTTGTGGAAGTTCTACCCAGACATCTTCCCAGTATGGATTCATCAGAAGATACACACAGTCTTCTTTTGCCATTTTGTTATCATATCCGGCAAACATGACTGCCGCCGTCCGGATCTCCGGTCTGGAAAAATCCAGTTTCCACGGCACTTCACCGTGAAAGCTGATCTCCGGAAATCCAAGACTGCTCGCCCCTGCATCTCCTGTGATCGACGGATGCCGTTTCCGAAATGCCGTCATATAAGCACAAAAATCAAATACATCCTGAAACTTTTCTTTTCTTGTCCAGTCCAGCCAGGAAATCTCGTTATCCTGACAGTAGGCATTATTATTCCCGAACTGAGTATTGCCAAACTCATCACCTGCAAGGAACATCGGTGTCCCTCTGCTGCAAAGCAGGACCGCAAAAGCATTTTTCATCATCCGGTGGCGCAGTTCAACAACCATCACCTGATCAGTGTCCCCCTCTGCCCCACAGTTCCAGCTCCGGTTATCGTCACTTCCATCAAGATTTCCCCATCCATTAGCCTCATTATGCTTCTGGTTATACGAATAAAGATCATACAGGGTAAATCCATCATGGCAGGTCAGGAAATTCACAGAAGCATGTTTTCCGCGGATTCTGGTATCATAGATGTCCGGAGAACCGGCAATTCTCTGAAGCGCTGCTCCTGCTGCCCAAAGTCCCCCTTTTAAATATTCCCGCACGTCATCCCGGTATCTTCCGTTCCATTCTGACCATCTGCGGAATGCCGGAAAACTTCCGACCTGATAAAGTCCGCCGGCATCCCACGCCTCCGCGATCAGCTTTGTGTCTGCAAGCAGCGAATCATAGGCAAGATTCTTTACGAGTGGTGGATTTTCCATCGGTGACCCATCCTCATTTCTTCCCAGGATCGAGGCAAGATCAAACCGGAAGCCGTCCACCCGGTACTCTGCCACCCAGTATCGCAGACAATCCTGGATCATTTTGATCACCACCGGATGATTACAATTCACAGTATTTCCACAGCCACTGAAATTATAATATTTTCCATCGGGTGTCAACATATAATAAATCTGATTGTCAAATCCTTTAAACGAAATAAACGGTCCGCATTCATTTCCTTCTGCCGTATGGTTAAACACCACATCCAGAATTACTTCAATCTGGTTATCATGCAGTTCCCGGATCAGTTCTTTTAATTCTACTCCTTCCCGGTTGTATTCCGTTGATGCTGCATAGCTCGTATTCGGCGCAAAAAAGCTGACTGTATTATACCCCCAGTAATCAATCAGTTTCTTTCCATCAACCTCACGGCTCCCCTGCAGTTCATCAAATTCAAAGATCGGCATTAGCTCCACCGCATTAATCCCCAGTGTTTTCAGATAAGGAATTTTTTCTTTGATTCCGGCAAAGGTTCCAGGATGACGGACACTTTTGTCCATCTTCGTGAATCCCCTGACATGCATCTCATAGATGATCAGTTTTTCCATCGGGATCTTATCTGGCTTTTCACTGCCCCAGAAGAAATTATTCCGGACTACTCTGGCACGATATCCCCCTGTATTTAGTGCTTTTCCCCATACACTCTGTCCGGTAACTGCCTTTGCATACGGATCCAGTAAAATATGCTTTTTATCAAACAGCAGACCTTCCTTTGGTTTCCACGGTCCATCCAGCCTGTACGCATATTCAAATTCTTCAATATCCAGTCCGAATACCATCATGGAAAATACATCCCCAATCCGGCAGTTTTCCGGGAATGGGATCACCGCATAAGGTTCCGGTTCCTTTCTGTGAAACAGAAGAAGTTCACATGTCACAGCCCCTTTTGAATGCACTGTAAAATTAACTGCCGACTGAAATGCAGTCGCACCCTCATCACGATACAGTCCGGGACAGATTTCAAATCCATTTACATTTTCTGTCGGAACCCATCTTGGCATCATTTCTTCCAGCATTTTACCAGCTCCTTCCATGTCATGTTTTCAGTATAGCACATTTTTCCGTTTACACATCTTTCCTTTCTGTATATAATATAAAGGATTACATATTTTTTTGCAGCAGACTCAAGGAGGTTTTTTATGACTGCACAGCATCTATATTATTTATTTCAGTGCTTCTTTATATATGCCTTTTTAGGCTGGTGTACAGAAGTTGCGTTTGCCGCTTTTAAAGAACGTCGTTTTGTCAACCGTGGATTCTTAAATGGCCCGATCTGTCCGGTATACGGTTTCGGCGTGGTTGCAGTCATTCATTTTCTGACACCGCTTCGTTCCAACCTGCTCCTGCTATATCTCGGAAGTGCTATTCTTGTTACTGCAATCGAATGGCTGACCGGGTTCATTCTCGAAAAGGTTTTCCATAACAAATGGTGGGATTATTCTAATATGCCGCTCAATCTGAATGGATATGTGTGCCTTTTGTTTTCTCTGATCTGGGGAGTGTTCTGTGTTTTCATCGTAGATGTATTCCATCCACTGATTGACACACTGCTCTCACACATTCCTTTCCTTGTCGGTATCATTCTTGTATGTATTCTGGTGATTGCCGGACTTGCCGATCTCTATGTAACAGCATCCGGTATCCTGAAGCTCAACAAACGTCTTGAAAAAATGCAGGCCATTGCAGACGAACTTCATCAGATTTCCGACAAGCTTGGTGAATCAATCTACAAGCGTACCATTACAGCTATGGAAAAACAGGAAGAGTTCAAAGATACTGTATCTGAGAAGCAGGAAGAATTTAAATCTGCTATTTCCGAAAAACAGGAAGCAATTTCAGACACCCTTGCCGATGTTTCTGACGAAGTAAAAGAACGTATTGCTCTTCTTCGCAGAAGCTACCTGGAAAATGTCAAAGCAACTTCTCATATGCAGAAGCGTATCATGAAAGCTTTCCCGAAAATGCAGAGCCGCAATTACAAAGAATCCTTTGAAGATCTTAGAAACAAACTGAAGGAAATGTCTCTCAAAAAATAACAGGCTGTAAAAAATCCATCTGGTTTTCTTTTAAAAAAAGAAATCAGATGGATTTTTTATCTTTAAAATTATGATGTGAGTGTCAAAAGTAAATTTTGCCACTCACTAATGTTTCCTCTTGATCTTGTCCAGATACGGAATCTCGATTGGATCGATTGCATCAAGTGGCTGTTCTTTATTGATCTTCTTTTTGCGTGTGTGCTTTTTCAGAAGTGCACCACCCCGGTTATAAAACCAGAAAGAAAAGATCAGAAGTTTATTGAATTTTCCAATTTTTTCTTTTGTCGTCTTCGTGTAATACTCCCCACCAGACTGGATCTCTCCTTTTTCCCTGATCTGCCGGATCAGATCCAGCTCTGTCTCAATCCGTACCGGAAATTCCGTATACCCCATGCCGACGCAGTCCAGCTTATGCGCATCACTTCCTCCGGTTCCCGGTTTTCCATATTTTTCAGCAAGATACTTCGCCCCTTCATTGGACTGTGGTGGCTCACATGCATTGAAAGTCTCTATAAAATCAAATTTTTCAATCAACTCCGGAGATTTCTGCCATCTTTTCGTATTCGTAAAACTCAGATACTTTTCCCCACACGGATGTGCCGGTCCACAGATTCCTCCATTGTGATGCACAAAATCAATCAGCAGCGAAAGCGGAAGCCCTCTCAGCTCCAGAAGGCGCATCTTTACTCCCTGTGGCATAATGATCAGAATGTGTCCCGCATCCAGTGTATCATACTCTATTCCTTTCAATACGACAAAATCTTTGTATTTTCTCCCTTTGATCGTATTCTTCCAGTGCCGATATCCATTATAGGTGTCATGATCTGTAACCAGCATTCCGCCAATGCCTTTAGACTGCAGCTTTTTAATAAATTCTTCAATCGGCACTTTGCTGTCAATTGATCCTTCTCTTACATGACAATGCATATCTATCTTCATATTTTCATCTCCAGATCTTATATCGTTGATACTATTTTTATTATACCTCTTTTTTTATAACGCTGCAAGAAATACCGGTTTCTTCCAGCCATTCCTGATCAAATGCAAAAGAGGATGTATCACATTCTGATACATCCTCTCATCCATCTTATCTATTCTTCATCCTCGTCGTCATCATCATCCAGATCGATCAGCATGGTTCTTGCCATCTCTATTTCTTCTTCTTTTGATGTTTCTTTCTTGATCGCATTTGCTCTTCGAACCTGCTTCTTGTTGATCTCACTTGACTTCATAATAAACTGGATCACGATTCCGATAAATGTAATCCCAATCGAAATGATCCACATGAAAATCACATTTTTCAGACCTGCCAGATCATAGATCATCATTCCTGCTCCAAAACCGCCTGCTAATGCCGTCGCAATAATCACAAACGGTTCAAACCAGATCATCGCAAGGATTGCGAAAATCAGTCCGACTGCTCCGCAGACTGCCAGCATGATCCAGTTTCCCGCATTTGTAATCGCAAGTACTGTGCCAGCCATTCCCAGAAAGCATACCCAGAAAGCTCCGAATTTCTTAAATACACTGTTCAGTATTGCAAAAACCAAACCCGCAACACCGGCTGCGATCAGTACCGGAACAACTTCCAGTCCCATAAGATATGTCACGGCAAATCCAAGCAATGCCCCTGCAACAAATCCAATCACTGCATTCCAGACACGGATCAGCTTCAAACCTAAAATTCCAATGAAAACTGATATAACAATTGATACCGCCGAAACAATCACGGCTTCTTTTCCTGCTATAAATACCGCACTGTTTCCCATGATATCCTTCAATACTATACCTATTGATTCCATCCTAATCTCTCCTCCTGTCGTACTTTCCTGTTGTTAAGTCAGACGCTTATTTTGATGAAGAGTCTGAAGATGTATCTGTATCTTCGGTCGTGCTCTTAACCGTTACGCCCTGATCAGCAAAACTGATCGTATTCCATACTTTTTTATGTACTTTAATATCCGTTTTCTTTTTCCATTTCTTACAAATTGACTGATACTGGTCACTCTTTCTCTGTGATACAATGGACTCTTTCTTGGTATCCGTTGCATCACGGTCAAGAAGGCTGACTACTTTTGCAACATAATAGCCATTGTCTGCTTCGATCACGTCTGTTACTTCGCCTTCTTTTAACTTATCAGCAGCTTTGATCAGATCTTCGTTTGGCGATGTCGTATCCGAGTCAAATGTCAGATCGGTGGCTGATGCACCTACTGCTGTTGCAAATACAGAAAAATCTTCTGCCGAAGCCGCATCTTTCTGGAAATCTTCTGCTTTCTTTTTCACTTCTGCTTTTTTGTCATCTGACATATCTGTCGATTTTCCATCACTGCCCGTTGCCTTTGTAGAGAACAGCACATACTGCATTTTCTTCTGTGCTGCTTCCTCATCGGATACATTCGTATCTACATCCGCAGTCATGGCAGTTTCCATCTTCTTCTGAAGTGTCAGAAGTTCCAGTACTTTCTTTACCGTCTTTTCATCGCCCGATACTGTATCTTTTGCAGCACTGTCATTGCTGTCAGTAAATTTCTTCGCAGCATCCTCGATGCTTTTTTCCTCATCATCACTTAGCGAAACTTTATAATCATCCTTGTGCTCATCCAGAATATACATTTCTTCCAGAGAATCCATGATTGAATCCTTATAATTCTCTTCGTAAGTCTTTCCGTCTGTAACTTCTTTTCCCCAAAAATCATCTCCCAGATAACTGCTATATGTTGTTTCAAACTGCGCCTGCTGATATCTTGCAAAAAAGTTCGCCACATCTGCAGTCACTTTCTCATCTCCGACTTCTACCACTGTATCCTGTCCGTTAAACTTGCTTCCACATCCGTTTAAAGATGCAATGCAGGCAACTGCCAGTATACAGGCAACCACTCTTTTTTTCATTTATAAAATTTCCTCCTTGATCTTCGCTCCATTGTACACACTTCTTCACTATGCACTCGTATAGTATATCTTTTTTTTACCTTACTGGCAATCTTTTTCATAAAAAATACACATTATTCTTCGACAAGTCCCTGTATATCTTCGACAATTTTTCCTGCATTTTCAAGAATCTGCTCTGCTTTTTCTTTTTTATTTTTCCGAAGTTTACAATAAATAAAATATGGATTTTCTGCATCTGTCTTAAATGTCAGTTCTCCCTTATATTTTGCCAGCAGTTCCGGAATCTTTGCTACATTTACCCTTGCCTTCTCATACATGGTAAATTTGTATTCATCGCCTTTTTGCTCTACCGAAATTACATAAGCCGCATGTGCTTTCGCCTTCAGCTGCGCGATCATCAGAAGCTGCTGCACCTTGCGTGGCGGATCGCCGAAACGGTCAATCAGTTCTTCTAGCATATCTTCCTGTTCTTCTTCTGTCTCAATTGCTGCGATCCGTTTATAGATATCCAGTTTCTGATACTCATTCGGAATATAAGATGCCGGAATATAAGCATCAATATTCAGATCCACGGTTGTCGCATAGGTTTCTTCCGGGATTTCTCCCTTCAGGTGACGGACTGCCTCACTTAACATCTTACAGTAAAGATCGTATCCCACTGCATCCATATGTCCATGCTGTTCCTCCCCAAGCAGGTTTCCTGCCCCACGGATTTCCAGATCCCGCATGGCGATTTTTACACCAGAGCCAAGATCTGTAAACTCACGAATTGCCGAAAGACGTTTTTCTGCAACCTCCCGGAGCATTTTGTCTCTTCTGTACAAAAGAAATGCATATGCCATACGGTTCGATCTTCCAACTCTTCCACGTAGCTGATAAAGCTGGGAGAGCCCCATCCGATCTGCATCATGGATGATCATGGTATTGGCATTGGAAATGTCAAGACCGGTCTCGATGATCGTCGTCGATACCAGAACATCAATTTCTCCATTGATGAAATCGTACATAATATCTTCTAACTTGTGTTCCCGCATCTGCCCGTGTGCATATGCCACATTTGCATCCGGCACAAGTTTCTGGATCTTCGCTGCCATTTCAGCTATATCCTGGACACGGTTATAGACATAGTACACCTGTCCCTGGCGGGAAATTTCTCTTTCGATTGCCTCCCGGACCATCTCATCATTCTCCTCCATCACATAGGTCTGGATCGGCATCCGGTCAACTGGTGCTTCTTCCAGCACACTCATGTCACGGATTCCGATCAGACTCATATGAAGCGTTCGGGGAATCGGTGTTGCCGTAAGTGTCAGAACATCAATATTTTCCTTCAGCTTTTTGATCTTTTCTTTATGCTGTACTCCAAAACGCTGTTCCTCATCAATGATCAGAAGTCCCAGATCTTTAAATGCCACATCCTTACTCAATACCCGGTGGGTTCCGATGATGATATCAACCTGTCCCTTTTTCAAATCTTCGATCGTTTTTTTCTGTTGTGCAGGTGTGCGGAAACGACATAACAGATCCACCCTTACCGGAAATTCTTTCATCCGTTGCACAAAAGTGTTGTAATGCTGCTGTGCAAGAATCGTAGTAGGGACCAGATAGACAACCTGCTTGTTCTCCTGCACTGCCTTGAATGCTGCCCGGATTGCAATCTCTGTCTTTCCAAATCCCACATCCCCACAGATCAGACGGTCCATGATCTTTGGGCTTTCCATATCCCGTTTTGTTGCCTCGATTGCAAGCTGTTGATCCTCCGTTTCCTCAAACGGAAACATTTCTTCAAATTCTTTCTGCCAGACCGTGTCCTTTTCATAGACAAATCCTTCTTTGGACTGCCGTACTGCATAGAGTTCCACCAGATCTTTGGCAATCTGCCAGACTGCTGTCTTTACCTTGCTCTTCGTGCGATGCCATTCCTGTCCTCCAAGTTTGTTAAGTTTCGGCTTTTTAGCATCTGCACTGGCATACTTCTGGATCTGGTCAAGCTGTGTCGCAAGAATATAAAGATTTCCACCATCAGCATACGAAATCTTCATATAATCCTTTGTCACCTTATCAACTTCTATCTTTTCAATTCCCCGGTAGATTCCAAGTCCATGATTCTCATGCACTACATAGTCTCCCGGTTTCAGATCCGAAAAGCTGCTTATTTTCTGTCCATCATAACTTTTTCGTTTCTTTTTCTTCTTTGTCTTTCCAAAAATATCTGACTCAGATATGACAATAAATTTAATCATCGGGTACTCGTATCCGACTTCTATATGCCCGTAGCATACCATGATCTCCCCTGGATTCACTTCTCGTTCCTGATCCTCACTGTAAAAACTGCTCAGATCATAATCACGTAGATCCTCTGCCAGACGTTTTGCCCTTGTTCTGGACCCAGAAATCAGAACCGCCCGGTATCCGTTCCTTTTCAGTCTTTTGAGATCCTGTGTCAGCATCTCAAAGCTGCTGTTATACGGGTTAACGCTTTTTGCCTGGATCCCAAACCGCTTTTTCACAAAAAATGGCTTACATTTCATTTCCAGAGCACACATCCCGATCATACAGAATTTGTTCAGAAATTTTATAATTTCATCAGTCGTAAAAAATTCCGGAGCTTCTTCCATTTCCCCGGTCCTTTCCATTTCTTCTGCACGGTTCTCTCTCGCTTTTTCCACTTCATTTTCTGCCAGACGCCCTTTTTCCAGAAGCCTTGCTGGTTCATCCAGGAACACCAGTGTGTCCTTCGGATCAAAGTAGTTGATAAAAGAAACTTTCCGGTCACTTCCCAGTCTGTCATCTGCCGGATAAATAACGATCTGTTCCAGATTCTCTACAGATCTCTGGCTGTCCACGTCAAAAGTCCGTATTGAATCCACTTCATCTCCCCAGAATTCAATACGGATCGGCAATTCCTCGGTAAGTGGGTAAATATCAATGATTCCACCACGAACTGCAAACTGCCCCGGACCATCCACCTGGGCTTCCCTGTCATATCCAAGTTTTATGATCTTCTCCTTCAGCGATTCAAATTCCAGCGTCTCCCCATTGGAAATGGTCAGAATGTCTCCTTTTATTTCTGCTTCCGATGGCAGTTCATCCATGAATCCGTCAATCGTTGTAATGACCGTAACCTGGCTTTTTGCCTCCATCATCATCTGCAAGGTTTCCATCCGCTGTTTGACCAGCTGTTTTCCGTGGATATCTGCCTGATAAAAAAGGAGATCCTTTGCCGGATAATAGCTGGTATTTTCATTTAAAAAACGATATTCTTCGTATAATTTTTTTGCTTTATCTTCACTGGAAAGAACGATCAATGTATGCCCATAATCTTTTCCAAGCGCATACATCAAATGCGTTTTCTGTGATGTCACACACCCGGAAAGAAGCAGCATGCCCGGTTCCCGTCCACGCTCTTCACAGATTTCTTCAATCTCTGCCAGTTCAGATAAAGGAGCCGTAAGTGCATGCATCGCTTTTTGCCTCCTCTTATTCTTTCTTTTTCTGGTTATATTCGTTCATTGCCTGATCGATTGCTCCCTGCATGATCAGAGCAGAAGCTTCACAGGCAAGATCATATCCTTCTTCCATAAGTACACGGTCCTCTTTGGAAAATTTTCCAAGAACATAATCAGCAAGATCATATCCTTTCGGTTTTTCTCCCACGCCTACCTTGATCCGTGGAAATACACTACTTCCTAAATTGGCAATGATATTTTTGATTCCGTTATGTCCACCGGCACTTCCTTTTCTGCGGATCCTGAGTTGTCCGACTTCCAGACTGATATCATCATAAATTACAAGAAGTTCTTCTTCCGGATCGATCTTGTAATATTCCACCAGACTACGGATACTCTCTCCACTCAGGTTCATATAAGTCTGCGGCTTCACAAGAAGCACTTTCTGTCCCTCGATCACTCCTTTTCCGATGAGGGCACGGTGTTTTTTAGTATCGACTGCTATCTGGTATTTCTCCGCCAGGCGGTCCACCACATCAAATCCAACATTATGTCTTGTCCCCTGATACTTTTCATCCGGGTTTCCAAGTCCTGCAATTATAAACATTCTATTCACCTCTGCTTTTTCTCTTTCCTGATTCTACTAAATCCTTTCTCTTTTGTCACGCATTTCTCATGCATAAACTATTTTTTCTTTTCATATAGTTTATTAAGCGGCATAACCTGCCGAAATTCCATACTGCCTAAGGAGGTTCTTTATGAATTCCAAAACAAAAATCATCGTACTTCACATGAAAGAAATTATCTATACTGTTATTTTTGCCACTTTAGGTATTCTCATCCTCTGCCTTTTATTCTTTATGTTCTCCGGAGACCGGCATTCCTCTGTATCCGACAAAAAATATACTCCCGGCGTTTATACCTCTTCTTTTACACTCGGAAATGAAGATCTGGAACTGGAAGTTTCTGTCTCTGACACCTCTATCAATTCCATCCGCATTTCCAATCTAAGTGAGACGGTAACTGCCATGTATCCTCTTCTTCAGCCATCTCTTGAGAATCTGGCTGACCAGATCTGTAAATCCCAGTCCCTTGATCATCTTACGCTTTCAAGTGACAGTCCCTATACTTCTCAGCTTCTTCTCACCACCATCCGTGATGCGCTCAAAAAAGCTGCGGCAACCAACTGATGCCGCAGCTCTTTTCCTTTTATTAACCTTCCACGATCAGATACTGTCCGTTCGGAAGTGCGAATACTTCTGAAGCCTCTTCCAGCTCTTCATCACTCATACCACTGATGTCCGCTCCGCTTTCATCCAGATAATCTCTCACATCCTTGATAGAATCTACAACAACCGCCATACAGTCTTCCAAAAACGCTTCTGCCTCTTCCAGTGTCTCTGCAACCGGCTCATCAAAAAGCTGTGACTGCATATTCAGGAATGTCTGCAGACATTCTTCATCATACTCATACATACAGGCAACCCTCCCTTATCTTTCTCACAGAAAAATTTTCTCATCTGAACTATAAATAGTTAAGCAATTCTTCAGCATGTGTAATTGTTGCATCTGCTCCTGTCTCCACAAGAAGTTCTTTGGTCCGGAATCCCCATTCTGCTCCGACTGTAAACATACCGGCAGCCTTCCCTGTCTTCATATCTACATCCGAGTCTCCTATGTATATTCCTTCTTCCGGCGATACCCCTAATTTATCAAGTATCCACAGAAGTCCTTCCGGATCCGGTTTCTTCGGAAATTCACCCGACTGCCCCTGAATATGGTCAAAATATCCTTTTCCAAATGTACTTTCCACTACATCGATCGCCTGCAAATGTGGTTTGTTGGAAAATACTGCAATCTTTATTCCCTTCTTCTTCAGTGAATCTAACATCTGAACAACGCCATCATAAGGACGTACATGGTACATACAATTTTCTCCAAAGATTCTGCTGTACACTTCCATACCTTCTTCAATCCTCTTAAGCTCTGTGTCTCCGGACGCACGAAGTGCACGTTCCATAAGGCATCTGGCTCCATCCCCAACGAAGCTTCGGCACTGATCTTTGGTAATCGTCTCAAGTCCCATTTCTTCTAACGTCTTATTCGTTGAATAAGTCAGCGAATCCAGCGTATTTGTCAAAGTTCCATCCAAGTCAAAAATACACGCTTTATACATTGCTGTTCTCCTGTTCTTCTGTTCTATGATTATAATAGTATGAACCTTGACAAATTTCAACTGGAAATCTCTATTTTTCTATTCACTTCGCAGATATTGTCGCATAGCCCTGAGTGCATTCTTTTCCAAGCGGCTTACCTGTGCCTGTGAGATTCCGATTTCTTCTGCTACCTCCATCTGCGTTTTTCCTTCAAAAAAACGAAGTCTGATAATATACTTCTCCCTTTTTCCGAGTCGGTCCATTGCCGCCTGAAGAGACAGTTTCTCCACCCATCTGTCTTCTTTGTTCCTTTTGTCACTGATCTGGTCCATCACATACATAGCATCTCCATTGTCATTATATACCGGCTCATTTAAGCTGACCGGCATCTGGATCGCATCCAGCGCATAGACGATCTCTTCCTTTGCGATCCCGATTTCCTCTGCAATTTCCTGAACAGTAGGTTCTTTCTGGTTTACTTTGACATAATTTTCTTTCGCGTAAATGGCTTTATATGCCGTATCACGAAGTGACCTGCTAACACGGATCGAATTATTGTCCCGGATGAACCTCCGGATTTCTCCAATGATCATCGGTACCGCATAAGTTGAAAATTTTACTTCCAGCTCCGGATTGAAATTATTGATTGCCTTGATCAGTCCGATGCACCCGATCTGAAACAGATCATCCGGATTTTCACTGCTTCCCGAAAAGCGTTTGATCACACTGAGTACCAGACGCAGATTTCCTTTGATATACTGTTCTTTTGCCTCCTCATCCCCCGCTTTGATCTTCTCAAAAAGCACCTCTTTTTCCCCGTCGCTAAGCAGGGGAAGCTTTGCTGTATTTACACCACAGATTTCTACTTTATTAAGTACCATCTCAATAAACCTCCAAATCTTTACTGGTATAAATTTTTCTCAAAACTGTTTTTATTTATTCGATTCCCACTAAAATATTAAAAATATCGCTCCTTGACTTTTCCCATACTCTTCTGAAAGAATATACATCTTAGTAATATTGTCTGATTTTCTATCATTTTTCTTTAAATTATAGTATAATATACTAAAATAATTTTTACGCAAAGGGGTTGAGTATATGAAACTTACTTTTATCGGTGCCGCCCATGAAGTAACTGGAAGCTGCCATTATCTTGAAGCATGCGGAAAACATATTCTAATAGACTGTGGACTGGAACAAGGACCTGATCTGTATGAGAATCAGGAAATCCCGATCAATCCTTCCATGATCGACTATATCCTCTTAACGCATGCACACATTGACCATTCCGGCAAGATTCCTCTGCTTGTAAAAAATGGTTTTAAAGGAGAAATCATCTGTACATTCGCCACCTCTGATCTGTGCAGCATTATGCTCCGTGACAGTGCACATATCCAGGAATCCGAAGCAGAATGGCGAAACCGGAAGGCACTTCGTTCCGGTGCTCCGCTTTACGAACCACTTTATACTGTACAGGACGCCATGAATGCAGTTGCACTTCTTGCGCCGATCGATTATAACCAGACGATCCAGCTCTGTGAAGGAATCGAACTCCGCTTCACAGATGTCGGTCATCTGCTTGGTTCTTCCTGCATTGAAGTCTGGATCACAGAAGGCGGTGTAAGCAAAAAAATCGTATTTTCCGGAGATGTCGGAAATATTGACCAGCCGATCATCAAAGATCCGCAGCATGTGGATGCAGCCGATTATCTTGTCATCGAATCCACCTACGGAAACCGGGTCCATTCTACTGTAAAACCGGATTATATTAAGGATCTTACCAGAGTCCTGCGCGAAACCTTTGCCAAAGGTGGAAATGTAGTCATTCCATCTTTCGCAGTAGGAAGAACCCAGGAGCTTTTATACTTTATCCGTGAGATCAAAGAAAATAATCTTTTGCCGGAATATCAGAATTTTGAAGTTTATGTAGACAGTCCTCTGGCGATCGAAGCAACCAACGTTTTCCAGAAAAATGTACAGTCCTGCTTTGATGAGGATGCAATGGCTCTGATAAGTAAAGGAATCAACCCTCTTCTTTTCCAGGGACTGAAAACCACGATCACCAGTGAAGAATCTAAAATGATCAACTTCAATGACAAACCAAAAGTAATCATCTCTGCTTCCGGAATGTGTGAAGCCGGCCGTATCCGCCATCATCTGAAACACAACCTCTGGAGAAAAGAATGCACGATCCTCTTCGTAGGCTATCAGGCAGTTGGCACTCTTGGCCGCAAGCTTGTCGAAAGCAAACCGGAATCAGTCCGGCTCTTTGGCGAAAATGTAGAGGTTAATGCCCGTATTGAAGTCCTTGCAGGGATCAGCGGACATGCCGATATGAATGGTCTTCTGAACTGGATTGATGGATTCAAAGAAAAACCATCCCACATCTTTGTTGTACATGGAGAGGATACGGTTACAGATTCTTTCGCTGCTACCATCACAGACCGTTTCGGCATTCCGGCATTTGCACCATACTCCGGAGGCTGTGTTGATCTCGCAACCGATACCATCCTTTCTGAAGGTATCAGGCTTCCGAAAAAAGCAGTTGAAAAGCCGGCCAAAGCACGTGCTCTTACTGCATTCAACCGCGTGGTTGCGGCAGCCAAACACCTCATGGATGTTGTGCTTAAAAATGAAGGTCTTGCAAACAAAGATCTTGCAAAATTCGAGTCACAGATCCAGAATCTTGCTGACAAATGGGATCGTGACGACAGATAAATACCGATCTTATCTTTCCAGAGACCGGCTTCCGACATGGAACGCCGGTCTTTTCCTGTCTTTTTCGACAATTCTTTAAAAAAATCCAGCATTTCAGCATGTCGAATAAAATTATTCTGTTTTTTCCATCTTCTGACAAAATCTGAAACACATCTTTTCTATAATAAAGCATGCTTAAGTACCAAATCTATTTAGCAGCTAAAGAGAAAGAAGGATAAGACTATGCAGTATGAAGTATATCTGGATGTATTGTTTCTGGAAAATATGATGATGGATTTTCTGATTCTTCTGGCAGTAAAAAAAGTATTTCCATGTTCTGCCACTTATGGAAGTCTTCTTGCCGGTTCCTTTACCGGTTCACTACTGACCTGTGCCATTTTATTTTTTCCATGCCCGGTATGGACCCGCTATATCCTGCTGTTTTTCCTGGTAAATTCCTGTATGACAGTGATCGGATTGAAAATCCGGACATTTCCCGTTTTTTTCAAAGCATGGATTCTGCTCTATCTTGCAAGCTTTCTTCTTGGAGGTATCATGAGTTGGCTCCGTCTTTATTTTGGAAAATTTTTCCGGATCATATCTTTTCTTTTCACCCTTGGCATCTGTGGTTTTTTTCTTTTATATCATGGACTTTTGTTTCTAAAGAAACTATGGAAATCACAAGATCATAGTTTTGATGTGATTTTAACTGTAAATGGAAAAGATTTTCATCTGAAAGCCTTTCTGGACAGTGGTAATCATCTTTCTGATCCACTGACCGGAAAGCCGGTTCACATTATCAGCAAAGACGCCTGTCAGAAGATTTCTTCCCAAATCTCACCTGGAAGACTCCGGTACATCCCGTACCGGACTATACAGAAGACGACCAGTATTCTTCCCGTTTTTTCTGTCAAGAAGATGAGAATAACAGGAGAATCTGAATTTTTGATCCAATCTCCACTGATCGGTATTTCCGAACAGAAGAATTTTGGAAACGGAAAATATGAAATGCTATTGCATCCTGAAGATTGTTAGGAGGATTATAATGATGATAAAAGTTGCTGTTTCAGATTGTTTTAAATTGAAAATGATTCCCTCTTTCCGCAGTGTTTTCTTCCCGGAAAAGCAGGAAATCCATTACATAGGAGGGACCGATATCCTGCCGCTCCCACTTAGCAGTGAAGAAGAAGGTCATGCCATTTCCCTTCTCGGAGGCGGGCAGGATGAAGAAGGAAAAAAGCTTCTTATTGAACATAACCTGCGTCTGGTTGTATATATAGCGAAAAAATTTGATAATACCGGTGTAGGCGTAGAAGACCTGATCTCCATCGGCACGATTGGACTGATCAAAGCAATCAATACCTTCAATCCAGAGAAAAATATCAAACTTGCCACCTATGCCTCCCGTTGTATTGAAAATGAGATCCTCATGTATCTGCGCCGGAATAACAAGACCAAACTGGAGGTCTCCATCGATGAACCGCTCAATGTTGACTGGGATGGAAATGAGCTTCTTCTCTCCGATATTCTTGGAACTGAAGAAGATACTATTTATCGTGATATGGAAACCGAAGCAGAACACAAACTTCTTGGGAAAGCCATCGGACGGCTTTCAAACAGGGAACGGGTAATCGTGCAGATGCGATTCGGACTCGGAACCCCCGACGGGGAAGAAAAAACGCAGAAAGAAGTGGCCGATCTTCTTGGAATCTCCCAGTCTTACATATCAAGACTTGAAAAGAAAATTATGCAGAGACTGCGACGCGAAATGGTACGCTATGAACAGTAAACTATGAAAAACAGGGAAACAGTAATTTCTTACTGCTTCCCTGTTATTTCATTCTTATTTCTTGAAGAAATCCGGAATCTTGATAGACTGCTCTTTCACCTTGCTCTGTGGAGTTCTTGCACTCTGAAGCGGTGGTACCTGTGTAGTCTGCTGCTGTACCGGTCTGCCTCCGTATACCGGTCTTTCTACATTGCTGTATTCTCCCGGATTAAACTGTGGACGTGAAATATTGCTTGCTCCCATTCCAGACCCACCGTTCATCATAGCTGCTTTATGTTCCAGTCTTGACTGAAGCTTGCTCTGTGTTCCACCTACATTGTGAAGACCTGTTGCGATAACTGTGATAGTTGCTTCATCTGACTTGGAATCATCATACATTGCACCGAAGATGATGTTTGCATCTTCACCTGCAAGATCCTGTACATATTCTGCTGCATCACTCGCATCCATAAGTGTGATGTCACCTGAAATGTTGATGATAACGTGAGATGCACCTGCGATGGTTGTCTCAAGCAGAGGGCTGGCAACTGCCTGCTTAACTGCTTCAAGAGCCTTGTCATCACCTTTGCCCTGTCCGATACCGATATGAGCAATTCCTTTATCAGTCATAACTGTCTGTACATCGGCAAAGTCAAGGTTGATCAGTGAAGGTACATTGATCAGGTCTGTGATACCCTGGATACCCTGCTGAAGAACTTCATCAGCTTTCTTAAGTGCTTCCGGCATAGTTGTTCTTCTGTCTACAATTTCAAGAAGCTTATCATTCGGAATAACGATAAGTGTATCTACATTTTCTTTTAATTTTTCGATTCCGGCAAGAGCGTTGTTCATTCTTGTCTTGGATTCGAATTTGAAAGGCTTGGTTACAACGCCAACAGTAAGTGCTCCCTGCTCTTTGGCAATACGCGCAACAACAGGAGTTGCTCCTGTTCCTGTTCCGCCACCCATACCACAGGTAACAAATACCATATCAGCTCCCTTGAGTGCTGACTGGATCTCTTCGGCACTTTCCTCAGCTGCTTTTTCACCGATCTCCGGTTTAGCCCCTGCACCAAGACCCTTTGTAAGCTTGTCTCCGATCTGCATAAGAGTCGGAGCTTTACATAACTGAAGAGCCTGTTTATCTGTATTGATTGCGATAAATTCAACACCTGCAATCTGTTCATCGATCATGCGGTTGACTGCATTGTTTCCGCCGCCACCTACACCGACTACAATTATTTTAGCTGCTGCTTCTGATTCATTTGTTTTAATTTCTAACAAGAGTTTCTCCTCCTTCGTCACCTTATTATATTATACACCCTAAATGTCAATATGCGCTTAGTTATACATAAGACTATAATATATTTTTTTCCGAAAAATATCAATAGAATTTTGTATATTTTCCTATTTTTTTATTCACTTGACACAGATTATGTTCCAAGATCCGGAATCACATCTTTTTCGAAGGTAATTGTAATATTATCTGTGTTAAAATTTTCCAGATACAGGGTTCCTCCCTGATCTCCCAGCTTCTCAAGGATCGGCGATATCTGCATGATCCGTTCTTCCAGATTCGTATGCCCGACATTGACACATTTGTTTCCAAAAAAAAGATACAGATCTGAACCGGAACAAACAATCTTATCCGGCGCGAGATCACATTTTTTCAGTGTCATCGTCATATCCAGAAGGTTCCCAAATGCTTTTTTGTTCGCCTTGCTGATCGGAAGTGCTTTGTAAAGCTGTACTTTCTTTACTTCCAGCCCTTCAATGCACGGGATTCCATCCCACAGCTCCTTTGTCTTTGCAAGTACGATACCATCCTTGTCAAAATAAATACATTCATCACCTGACACGATATAACCGGCCACACGCTTCTCTTTGGTCGTCACCTTCACAGTCCACGGATTCTTCATCGTCACATTTGCCTCTTCCATTGCCGGAAGCAGCTCGTGATTCATCAGATGGTTCCTGATCATCACATACAGAGAATTGGAAGACCAATTATCATCCTGCACCCAGTCTGCAATCTCCTGTCTGCTAAGATACTGATTTCCTGATACTTCGATTTTCCGCACTTGAAAGAGTAAAAGAAACGTAATCATAGCTATGCAAACCAAAATAATGACCAGAATGGCTTTCATGGCAGTCTGCTTTATGATTCTCTTTTTCCTTTCTTTCTGTATCATCCCATCAGGCATCTTCCTCCTTCCGTCATTTGTATATCTCCTGTTTAGTCTACCACTTGTGACACACTTAGCACAAGTCCCATTTCAATTAAAAGAAACATCACCGATGTTCCTCCATAACTGATAAAAGGAAGTGTAATCCCCGTATTCGGAATTGTGTTCGTCACAACTGCAATATTTAAAATAACCTGAATCATCATATGTGCCATCGCTCCGGTCGCGATCAGCGCACCAAAAAGATCCCTGCTTCCGGATGCGATCAGGAAAAAGCGCCAGATCAGAAGCAGAAACAGAAAAACGATAATCCCAGCACCCGCGAGTCCAAGCTCTTCACAAATAATTGAAAAGATCATATCATTCTGTGCCTCAGGTACAAATCCCAGCTTCTGTACACTGTTTCCGATCCCGACTCCGAATACTCCTCCGGATCCAATCGCGTAAAGCCCCTGCAGGGTCTGATAACCCTTTTCATATTTTTCCGGATTTCTCCAGATAGCAAGCCGTTCCAGCCGATAGCTTTCAAGGGCAAGAAAAATCCCCATAAAGCAGGCGCCTGCGATTCCCATCAAGGCAAATTGCGCATACTTCGGGCTTGCCACAAAGATCAGGATCACACCGATTCCCAGAATAATGATCGCCGTGCTTAAATTACTCGCTCCCACAAGTCCCACGATTGGAAGGATCCAGAACATGATCCTGCAAAGTGTCCACATTTTTCCGATTGTTTTTACGTTCTTCGTCACAAGATCCGCCAGAAAAAGAATCAGTGCAACTTTCGCAAATTCTGATGGCTGAAAAGAAAACGGGCCCAAAGCTAACCATCTTTTGGACCCGTTAATTTCTCTGCCAAACAACATGACCGCAACCGAAAGTGCAACTGCTGCCAGATAACCAAATACTGCCAGTCTCTGCCAGATGTGGTAATCCATCCCTGCCACGAACAGCATCAGTACAATTCCAAGCACCGTCGCAAACGCCTGCTTTTTCAGATAGTAAAAGGAATCATGAAATTTCACCTGTCCGTTATATGCACTGGTACTGTATAAGATCACCAGTCCGATCACAACCAGGAGAACAACAATCAACAGAAGCGTGTAATCCATACGCCCCTTTTTCCCTTTTTCCTCCACTTTGTTTCACGCCCTTTGATACAGATTATATGAAATTATTTTATTTCTTTTATAATGCATTCACGTATTTTTTGAATTCTTCCCCACGCACTTCATAGTTCGGGAACATTCCCCAGCTTGCACATGCCGGTGACAGCAGAACTGCATCTCCGGGTCTTGCAAGCTCCACACAGGTATCGAGTGCTTCTTCGAAAGTATCTTTTAAAATACAGTCATGAAATCCGCACTCTGCTGCTTCTTTCTGAATCTGCTCTTTTGTAGCACCGATCAGTACCAGATAGCGGACTTTTCCATCAAAGCTCTGGATCCATTCATGGAAATCGGACTGTTTATCATATCCACCACCGATCAGGATCGTCGGGCGGTTCATTGCCTGGATTCCCTTGATCGCCGCATCCGGATTCGTTCCTTTAGAGTCATTGTAATAGACAACCCCGTTCTTCTCTGCCACATATTCAATACGATGCTCAACCCCCTTAAATGCAAGTACAGACTTACGGATCACATCCAGATCTACACCGTAAGCTGCTGCCATTGCAACCGCTGCCATAACATTCTCATAATTGTGGACGCCAAGGATCTGTAATTCGCCGGTCTTACAGATGACCGTTCCTTCTTTCTCCTTTTCCGGTTTGTATACAATGTCTTCTCCGTCAAGATAAATGCCCTGTTCCAGTTTATGCTTACTGCTGAAAAATAGAACACTTGCCTGAAATTCATCTGCCATCTTTCTTGTCTCTTCATCTTCATAATTGAGAACGCAGATATCTTCTGGTGTCTGATTCTTCGCAATATTCATCTTTGCACGAATATATGCTTCCATCGTATGATGGCGGTTCAGATGATCCGGTGTGATATTAAGAACTGCACTTACCTTTGGATGGAAGGTATGAATACTCTCCAGCTGGAAGCTTGAGAGCTCTGCCACGATCACAGAATCTTCTCTGGTATCTGCTGCGGCATTCGTATATGGTGTACCGATATTTCCCACAACAAAAACGCTGTCACGGGCATTTTTCATAATCTCGCCTAAAAGAGAGGTTGTTGTCGTTTTCCCATTGGTTCCGGTAATTCCAAGCACATCTCCTTTTCCGCATACATAGGCGAGCTCAATCTCGCCCCAGACAGGAATTCCTTTTTCTTTCATAGCCAGAACAACCGGCAGATCAGTCGGCACCCCCGGACTCATTACAACCAGATCAAGACTTTCCATCTCCTCTTCCGGAAAAGCTCCGAGAACAACGCGGACTTTGCTTCCCTCACCAAGCTGTGCTTTCATTGCCTCGGCATCTTTTTTATCATTTCCATCATACAGAATTACCTCTGCCCCTTCTTTTTCCAGTAATCCGCAGGATCCGATCCCACTGATCCCCGCACCGAATACCAACACTTTCTTTCCTTGTAAATCCATTTTTGTAAGCCTCCTATAATGCCAGCAGTGCAACCAGGCACAGAATTGCAGTTACAATTGAAAAAACTGCAACCACCCGTGTCTCGCTCCATCCACACAGCTCAAAATGATGGTGGATCGGCGCCATTTTAAAGAAACGCTTTCCGCCTGTTTTCTTAAAATATGTTACCTGGATCATAACTGATAAAACTTCTACCAGATAGATCAATCCTACGATGATAATGAATAATGGCATCTGGAGCATGTATGCTGTCGAAGCAACAAATCCCCCAAGAGCCAGTGATCCGGTGTCGCCCATAAATACGCTTGCCGGATAAACGTTGAATAATAAGAATCCCAGCAGCGCACCTACCACTGCACAGGTAATCGGTTCAATCCCACTCTTTGTTCCGATCGCAACAACTGTAAAGAAGGTTGCCACAAGAACTGTTACACTGGATGCAAGCCCGTCCAGTCCATCTGTAAAATTCACACCATTAACGGTACCGATCACTGCAATAAAAAGTACCGGAATGGCAAACCAGCCGATGTTCAGATATTTCCCACCTGAAAACGGTATCAGCATGGTAAGCGGTATCTTTGCCACTTTCACGATGTAAAATGCAAAAATCGCTGTAATCACGATCTGGAGTGCCATCTTCTGCATCGGCATCAGTCCATCTGATCTGTGAAGAACAACTTTCAGATAATCATCCAGGAACCCGACCAGTCCGAATCCAATCGTTACAAAAAGTACCGGAATCACCTTCGGATACTCTCTTACATAGATCAGCGAAGTGACCGCAATCGCAAACAAGATCATCACGCCTCCCATCGTCGGCGTTCCGGCTTTTTTAAGATGCGACTTCACCCCGTCTTCTCTCTCTGTCTGATCCATCTTGAGTCTTCTTAAAACAGGAATTACCACCGGTCCTGCTGCCACACTGAGAACAAACGCGATCAGCACCGGTATGACCATTGTAAAATCCATAATACACCTCTGTCTTTCTTTTGTTTTCAAAATCAGCCCTTACCTTAAAGGCACAGATTCTACGCTTTAGTATAATGTATCTGCCCTGTTTTTTCAACTGCTTCACGGGTTTTCTTCCCGTTCGATTCCAAGATAGGGAAGAATATTGTCGAAAATATCGCGCACAACCGGAGCTGCTATCGTCCCGCCATAATAGATACCCTGTGGGTTGTAAATAATTGCCATTGCTGCTACCTGCGGATCATCTGCAGGTGCAAATCCGATAAAAGATCCTATATAACGGTTCGCACTTCTTGGCAGCGTCTGGCTGGTCGCTGTCTTTCCTCCGATCCGGTATCCTTCGATCTGTGCTTTTTTTCCTCCTCCCTCGGACACAACCGTTTCCAATATCTTTCTCATCTTTTCTGACGTTTCTTTAGAAAGAATCCGTTTTCTTTTTCCATAAGAAATCGTTTCTTCTTTCTCTCCACTTTCCGCATCATAAACGGCGACGCCAAAATGAGGAGTGATCCTTTTTCCCCCATTCACCAGAGAACATACTGTTGTTGCCATCTGCATCGGTGTCACCTGAAAAGACTGTCCAAACGACATCGTTGCCAGCTCTACCTGCCCTACATTTTCCTTCTTGTGCATGATCGTTGCAGCCTCTCCCGGAAGATCTACACCTGTCTTCCCCATCAATCCGAATTTTTCAAAATATTTATAAAAATTCTCTGTTCCAAGCCGCATCCCTACTTCAATAAAAACCGGATTACAGGAATTCTGCACCCCCTGTACAAACGTCTCGGATCCATGTCCAGTCGTCCTCGCACACCGGATCCGGCGGTCTTCCACAAGCTTGTATCCAGGACAGTAAAAAGTATCTTCTTCTTTGACCACTCCCTCTTCCAACGCCGCCGAAGCAGTAAATACCTTAAAGATCGATCCTGGTTCATAAGTATCATTGATACTCCTGTTCCGCCACATCTGATTCAGCATTGCCTGTTTTTCTTCATCATTCAAAGCGGCATCTGTTCCCTCCGGTAATGTAAACGGGGCATTCAGATCAAACTCTGGAGCATTGACGCAGGCATAGATTTCCCCTGTTTTTGGATTCAGGATCAAAATCACAACTGCATCTGCCTGTTTTTCTTCCATTACTTTTTCCGCAGCCTGCTGTGCATATTCCTGGATATTATAGTCCAGGCTTACCTGCAGAGTGTCTCCGGAAACCGGTTCTACTCTGTCTTCCAGCGTATCCGCAAGCTCAATCCCTCTAGCATCAGTTGTTGTCAGAATCATTCCGTTCACACCTTTCAGATAATTTTCATACTTTACTTCCAGTCCAATGATTCCCTGATTGTCTCCACCGGTAAATCCAAGAACCTTTGAAGCCAGATTGCCATACGGATAGTACCGTTTAAAATCCTCATCTACCTTCACCCCGTCCAGTTCATATGCACGAATCCGGTCCCCGGTCTCTTTCTCCACATTTGTCTTTATTTTTTCTCTGGAAGAAACTTTTTCGATTCTTTTCCGAATCATTTCTTTCTCTATTCCAAGCTCATCGGCAAGAACCTGGATCACTCTCTCCGGATCTGTTATCTGACTATGGATAACAGATATGGTACACACCGCTTTATTGGTCGCAAGGACTTTGCCATTTCTGTCAATGATCTCTCCCCTTGCCGCCTTGATCTCTCTCTCTCTTTCGTGCAGCGTTTTTGCTTTCTGTTGATAATACGCAGCATCAAATATCATCAAATACACCAGTCTTGCGATCAGAAAAAAAATCATCAGAAGCGCGCTTAAAAATACTACCAGCATTTTCTTTTTATTATAAGTCTTATTCCGCATAAAAACCCCGAAAAACAGATTCTTACTATTACTGTATGATCTGTCTTCCGGGGTTATACCCAAATTACTCAGCAGGAGTCTTTGTAATATTCAAATACGGAAATGCTTCTGCCATAATATCAGAAGCGAGCTGCGAGATCAGGCTGCTGGTCGCTGACTGATCCGGAGCATTCGGTTCATCGATGACTACATAAATCATAATTTCCGGATTCTCCTGCGGTGCATATCCGATAAAGGATACCACATTCTTATTCTCTCCACGGGGCAATTTTTCCGCTGTACCGGTCTTACCACCGATATCATAACCTTCTACCTGTGCATATCTACCACTACCGTTCTGAACAACACTGTACATATAACTTTTCAGTTTATCAGAAGTTTCTTTAGAAATTGTCTTCTTCTCCAACACCGGATCAATAGTCTGGATCACATTTCCGTTCTCATCCTGAATGGCTTTTACAAGATGCGGTTCATAATAATCGCCACCATTGATCAGAGAACAGAATCCTGTCGCAAGTTGAAGCATAGTTACGTTAAAATTCTGTCCGAAAGAGTTGGTTGCAAGATCCGTTTTGATCATTCCATCCGGTGACTGCAAAATACCAACCGCCTCACCCGGAAGATCAATTCCCGTATACTGACCGAATCCAAAAATACTCTGGTACTTACAGAATTCTTCCGGTCCGATTGCCAGACCAATCTGCATCAGGGCAACGTTACATGAATTTTCCATAACCTGTGTCAGATTCTGCTGCCCGTGTCCACCATTATCATAAGAGATACATTTAATCTCCCATTCATCGATCTGAAGGGAACCACCGCAGTAATAGGTCTCATCGCCTTTCAGTGCACCAATCTCCAGACCTGTTGCAACCGTAAATGGTTTGATCGGAGATCCCGGCTCAAAAGTATCGCTCACGCAGAAGTTTCTCCAGAGTTCATTCAGAGCATCGATCTTATCGTCACTGCTCATTCCGGTTATTTCTTCCTCTGTATAATACTTGGATAGATCTCTCGGATTATTCAGATCATAGGTAGGTGAGGAAGCCATTGCCAGAACTTCTCCGGTATTCGGGTTCATCATGATCACAGCTCCGTTTTTAAATCCCATCCCCTCCTGCGCTTCATCTGTGTGCGCCTGGTTAAACTCTTCCAGATGCTTTTCCACGATAGACTGCAGGTTCGCATCAATCGTTGTTACGATCGTATTTCCATTTATCGGCTCTTTCACCGTGTTTTCAATTGCCGAATCTTCATTCTGATAACCATATCTGCGTCCATCCGTTCCATTCAACGTTGAATTATAGGATGCTTCCAGTCCGCTTGCTCCCACATTCCCCGATACGCTGAATCCCAGGACATCGCAGGCAAGTGTATTATATGGATATTTTCTGACATAATCCTCTTCCAGCCAGACTCCTTTGATCTTGGAATTTTTCTTCTCTGCCGCTTCAAATGCCTTCGCATCATCGTAGGAAATTCCTTTTTTCAGAATATTGTACCGACTGTCCGGACTGTCCGCGATAATTGCATCCACTGCCGATGCCTTGATCTGAAAATAACTTTTCAGCGCTTTTTTCGTAGCTGCTATATTTTCAGCTTTTTTTGTCTCGTCTGAAAGTAAGACCTTTGCATCCAGAATCACATTGTATACACGCTCACTTGTCGCAAGCTTTGTGCCGTTTGTGTCTACAATATCTCCACGCTTGAACGGAATCGACCGACTCATATACTGCTGCTGATCCAGTACTGTCTTGGTATAATCTTCTCCTGACGAGGCATTGATATAGGTAATTCTTCCGACAAGAATAACAAAAGCCAGTAATATCGCTATAAAGAGCATTACCAGCTTTTTCTGCATTCCAACCGTGAATTTATGCCTCAGAACGGAAGGCTTTCTTTTTCTTCTTTTTGACATGTTATTCACCTTTGTTCATAAACCTATTTATCTGTTGTCTGTCCAAGCACTCCGCTTTTCGGAATACTTTCGTACTGTTTTACATAATCATTAACCGGGTTCTGATATTCAATAATCTGATCCGAAGTCGCATATCCCATACCCAGATCATTGATTGCACGGTCTCTTACTTCTTCCAGATTCACAGAATCCATTACTACGTTATATCTAGTTGTATTCTCTTCTTTTGCATCTGCCAGTTCCTGCTGCAGCTCGGTAATATGCTCTGTCCGGCTTGTAAGCTCTGCACGTACCTGCAGATACCATACACAGACTACAAGTGCTGCCACTGCTGCAATTGAAAGAAACATCACATATGCAGGATTCATCCGCATTGCTTTTCTTCGATTTTTCAAAATCTGTCTGTCCAGTTTTTTCTTTTTATGTTCTTTTCTTGGTTCCTCTTGTCGCTGTGGCATGACTTCTGCCTGGCGAACTGTATTTCCGTATATGTACATTCCTCGGCTTGTTACTGTACGTCTGTCTGCCTGTATTCTATGACTGTATTTTGCCATACAGCACCACCCTTTCAAATTCTATACGCGCTCAAAGATACGCAGCTTCGCACTCTTAGAACGACTGTTCACTTCCATCTCTTCTTCACTTGGAAGAATCGGTTTTTTCGTAATGACTTTTCCTTTGGAAACTTTTCCACACACACATACCGGGAAAGTACTCGGACACGTGCATGGATTCTCATTCTTTTTAAAAATCCCTTTGACAATTCTGTCCTCCAGGGAATGGAACGTGATGATGCATATCCTTCCTCCCGGATTTAAAATATCAATCATATCGTCAAGTGAATCCCTGAGCACCTCCAGTTCCCGGTTACATTCAATCCGGATTGCCTGAAAGGTTCTTTTTGCCGGATGCCCCGACATCTTCTGAAACTTCATCGGTATAGACTGTCTGATAATCTCTGCCAGCTGCCCGGTTGTTTCAATAGGACCTTTCTCTCTTGCCATAACAATATGTTTTGCTATATTCTTCGCAAATTTGTCCTCACCATAGTCACGAATGATCCGAAAAAGGTCCATCTCACTGTAGCCATTGACAATCTCCTTTGCAGATAAAGTCTGGCGTGTGTCCATCCTCATATCCAAAGGCGCATCTACGCGATAGGAAAAACCACGATCTGCCGTATCTAACTGATAAGATGATACGCCCAGATCGAGTACGATTCCATCGACCTTGTCAATCCCTTTCTCATGGAGCCTCGACTTCATATCACAATAATTGCTCCTGATTATTGTAACTCTCTCCCCGAAGTCGCTTAATCGGATGCTTGCCGCTTCAATCGCCGACGCATCCTGGTCTATTCCTATAAAACTCCCCTTGTTGTTTAAACGCCGACATACTTCGTATGCATGTCCGCCTCCTCCAAGTGTGCCATCAACATAAATACCGTCCGGCTTGATGTTCAGTCCTTCGATTGTCTCATCCAGTAATACTGATTTATGCTTAAATGCCATGGTGTCCTCCTAATTAAAAGATCTATTTAGATGCTAAGTCCCAAATCTTCCATGTCACTTGCAATGTCCTCGATATTTTCCTCAACATCAGCTGTACGCGCTTCCCACGCCTCTTTACTCCAGATCTCGACCTTGTCCAGCACACCTGCTAGAACAACCTCTTTTTCAAGATCTGCATAAGCGCGAAGAGAAGAAGATATCAAAACTCTCCCTTGTTTGTCAAGTTCTCCTTCCGTAGCACTTCCAAGAAAGAAACGCTTAAAGTCTCTGGCTTTTTTGTTTGTAAGCGGTAAGGTTCTAAGCTTCTCTTCAAAGGCTTTCCATTCGTTGTCCGGATACAGAAATAAGCAGCCGTCCATCCCTTTCGTAATTACGAAATGTTCTCCCAGACTCTCTCGTAATTTGGAAGGAATAATCAGCCTGCCTTTTGAATCAATACTATGATTAAATTCTCCAGTCAACATAGGATCACCTTCTTTCAAAGTGGTCTGCCACTTTCCATGCCACTTTGCTCCACTTCGCTCCACTTTCTACCACTTGTATCCATTGTACCCCACTTTTCCGCCCTTTTCAAGCACTTTTTCGAATTTATCCATTCTGAAAAAAGTCCGATAAATCATATTTTTTCCCATTTTTCATTCATTTTGTGGTGAAAAGTGGAGCGTTTTATACTCCATTCCCCACACAGTGCATAAAAAAAGTGGAGAAACCGTTCCACAATGGAACCATCTCTCCACTTTCTTCTTTTCATCTACTCAGCAGTGTTAAGTGACTGGACATAATCATTTACAGCAGAATAATCAACTTCTGCTACTGCTCTTGGCTGCTTTGATTCATACATATCATAAGCGGACCATCCAATCCAGACAACGATTGCAAGTGCAATCAGCCCAAGGATCGTATAATCAAAAGCTTTTCGCAAGTTTTTCTTTTTTTCTTCACGCTTTCTGTTCGCTTTTGCCTGTTTATAATAATCTACTTTTTTCTGACTCATATCTGCAAGTCTCCTTTGCAATCATCTAACCAGTACATTTTATCACACTTTTACGATTGATACAAGCTATACTGCAATAATTACTCCGCCATCATTCGCATACATGCTACTGACACCTCTGGTATCCAGAATGATAATGTCTTTTAATTTCACACGTTCTTCCAGCATCTTCTTCACATCCTGTGCTCTCTGCGGGCAGTTACAATGCGAAATTGCAAGTACCTTGCTCTCCGGATCTTTCAGATCTGCGATCACACAATCCACCATATTCTTAAGTGCTTTTTTAATTCCGCGCGCCTGACCCAACTGACAAATTTCTCCCTTCGGAGTAGCCCCCATCACCGGCTTAATATTCAGTACTGTTGCCGCAATTGCTTTTAATCCTGTAAGTCTTCCATTCTTACGAAGAGTCTCAAGCGTCTCAAGAACAAAATATGTGTGCTGCTCTTCAATATATGCTTCTACAGCAGCTACCACTTCCTTAAATGTCATGCCCCGCTCTTCACACTGCGCAATCTTCATCCCGATGAGCGTCTGTCCTACTGATGCAGATTTTGAGTTGAACACATAAATATCTTTCTCACCATATTCTTCTTCATATAAATTCTTGCCCAGTACGGCACTGTTATAAGAACCGCTCAGTTCAGAAGACAACGTAACAGCATATACATGCTCCGCATCACAGTGATATCCTTCCATAAATGTCTCCGGAGACGGACAACTTGACTTTGGACATGTCGGGCATTCAGCTACGTTCTTCAAAAATTCAGCCTGATTGAAAGATTCATCATCAATTATATGACAATCTCCAACCTCCAGTCCCAATGATGCTGTCTCAAACCGACCTGAAGCTTTCATCTCTGCTGTCAATTCTCCACAGCTGTCCACAATCACTTTATAACTCATAATCCAAACCTCCGAAACGTGTCATTTGCATCCATTATACGTGGTTTTCATTACCACTTATAACATCATATCACACTTTTCTTTGAAAAAAAAGCTTTTTTTACCCTTCCAGTTTAATTCTTCTGGAAATTCCAAGTGCCATTCCCATCTCTATCATCAGGAACAGGATGGATGTACCACCATAACTGATAAAAGGCAATGTAATTCCGGTATTCGGCATCATGTTCGTAACTACCATGACATTGAGAATTACCTGGATCGCGATATGTGACATAATCCCTGTCATGATCAGTGCTCCATACAGATCAGGTGCGTTCTGTGCAATAAAAAGCAGTCTGTAGATCAAAAGACCGAACAAAACCAGGATAATGATCGCTCCAAATACCCCAAGCTCTTCACAGATTGCTGACAGGATCATGTCGTTCTGCACTTCCGGTATTACCGTCTTTTGCACACCATTTCCCAATCCTTTCCCGAAAAAGCCACCTGATCCAATCGCATATAGTCCCTGTACCGTCTGGAAAGAAATCGTTGACGCATATTTTTCCGGGTTCAGCCAGGCAATGATACGTCTGAGTCGGAAGCTGGTGCTGTTCTCAAGAAGTCTTCCGAGGATATATGATCCCGCCACAAAAACAGCCAGCCCGCCGCCTGCAATCCACAGAAAAATCTTCTGCTTCTTATGTACGACAAAAAGGATACAGCAGGAAATTCCCATTACAATGATCGCAGAGCTTAGATTATCAGTCAGCACATAAACTCCCAGTGCTGCCAAACCTCCCCACTCCACAACTCCCAGCGATCCTTTCAGGGTGTGTACTTTATTCCCCATTCTGCAGATCAGGTATGGGATAAATATGATCACAGCGATCTTCATAATCTCTGCCGGCTGGAATGACTGGTTAGCCGGAAGCCGGAACCATCTTCGTGCACCATTTACCTCAATACCAAGTGGTGTAAATTTAACAAGTGCAAGAAGAAGCATGGATCCCCAGTAGCTCATTGCTGCATATTTGGAAAACATATGATAATCCAGGCGAGAAACCCACATCATCGCAACAATACTTCCAAGTCCGATGAGACCCTGCCTTTTCAGGAAGTACATCCCATCTCCGTATTCCGTTCGTGCTTCATAGGAACTGATACTGTATAGCATTACCAGTCCAAAACACATCAGAAATATAATAATCGCCAGAAGACTGTAATCAAAATAATGAACCGCCTGCTTTTTTACAGCCTTCCTTCGTCTGCTTTTAATTCTTTGTGCCATTTATTCACACTCCTACTTAAGCTATAACTACAAAGTCTATATCTTATAAAGTATACCATAATATCCCCCAGACGCACAAGCTTTCCGCACGAAAATAGAGCAGACTAACTTCTATTCGATTTGTATACAAAAAAATGGTGCCGCTTCTTTGCGACACCATCTTTGTTTTACCAGCTATTCTTTATTTTTTAGCAGCAACTGCTTCTTTGATCTGTTTGGTAAGTTCTGGTACGATCTTATTCAGATCTCCAACGATACCATAGTCAGCTACATCAAAGATCGGAGCTGTCTCATCTTTGTTGATTGCAATGATCAGATCAGATTCTTCCATACCTGCTACATGCTGGATCGCTCCAGAAATACCGATTGCAAAATATACCTGAGGACGAACTGTCTTTCCTGTCTGTCCTACCTGAAGATCTTTTGGTTTCCAGCCATTATCTACAACTGCACGTGAGCAGCTTACTTCTCCGCCGAGTGCTTCTGCAAGATCTTCCAAGATCTTGAAGTTTTCTGCACTTCCGACTCCACGTCCACCGGATACAAGAATCTTGGCATCCATGATATCAACCGTCTCAGATACAGATTTAACAACTTCCATGATCTCAACATATTTGTTATCCGGTGTGAATCCAGGATTAAACTCTTCAACATTGGCTTTTGCGCCTTCAATCTTAGCAATCTTCTGCATAACACCAGGACGAACGGTTGCCATCTGCGGGCGGTTATCCGGGCATGCGATGGTAGCGATTGTATTTCCGCCAAATGCCGGACGAGTCATAAGAAGCTGATTGTGCTTCTGCTCTTTTCCTGCTACCGGATTGATCGGGAAATCACCGATCTCAAGCTGTGTACAGTCTGCTGTAAGACCTGTCTGTACTCTTGCGGATACTCTAGGACCAAGATCACGTCCGATTGCAGTTGCGCCGACTAACATGATCTCCGGTTTATATTTTTCGATAACAGCTGCCAGTGCATGTGCGTATGGCTCTGTTCTATATTCTTTCAGTTCCGGATCATCTACTACGATTACTTTATCTGCTCCGTATGCTGCAAGCTCATCTGCAAGTCCTTTTACGTCAGAACCGATCAGAACGGCTGCTACTTCTGCATTTAAGTCTGCTGCAAGGTCTTTTGCTTTTCCAAGAAGTTCAAATGCGATTCCGCTCAGTTTGTTGTCTACCTGTTCAGCAAAGACATATACTCCCTTATATTCTTCTAAGTTCATGATATTCACCACTTTTCCTTCTTATTAAATGATATGTTTCTCTGTTAATTTTCCCATCAGGTAAGATACTGCTTCTTCCGGATCAAGAGTAACTTTTTCTCCTGCCCCTTTTCTTACTTTGTCAGATGCTTTCGCAATCTTTGTAGGTGATCCTGCAAGACCGATATTTGCATCATCCAGTGTAGTAAGATCTGCTCTTCCCCATGTTGTGATCTCAGCATCACAAGCATCGAAGATTCCGCCTGGTGTCATATAACGTGGTTCATTTAATTCTGAAAGTGCAGTGATAAGGCAAGGCATTTTTGCTTTCAGTACATGATATCTGTCTTCGAACTGACGCTGTACGATCACGCTGTCGCCTTCTACTTTGATATCCTGTGCATAAGAGATTACCGGGATGTCCAGATGTTCGGAAATCTGCGGTCCAACCTGTGCTGTATCACCATCGATTGCCTGACGTCCTGTGATGATCAGGTCATAATCGAGTTTACGGAGTGCTGCTGCGATGGTGCTTGATGTAGCCCATGTATCAGCTCCTCCAAGTACTCTGTCTGTTACAAGAATTGCCTTATCAGCTCCCATTGCAAGTGCTTCACGAAGCACATCGGCTGCTTTTGGAAGTCCCATTGTAAGTACAGTTACTTCTGCTCCATACTGGTCTTTTAATCTAAGTGCGGCCTCAAGACCTGCTTTGTCATCCGGGTTCATAATTGCAAGCATTGCAGCTCTGTTAAGTGTACCGTCCGGATTAAACTGAACTCCGCCTTTTGTATCCGGTACCTGTTTTATACAAACAACTATCTTCACGATTCGTACCTCCTATTTCAATAAGTTTCCAGAAATAACCATACGCTGAACTTCTGAAGTTCCTTCGTAGATTTCTGTAATCTTTGCGTCACGCATCATACGTTCTACATCATATTCTCTGATGTATCCGTATCCACCATGTAACTGAACAGCCTTTGTGGTAACTTCCATCGCTACTTCTGCTGCATAAAGCTTAGCCTGTGCAGCTTCGACAGAGTAAACTTTCTGTGTAGCTTTTGCCATGGCAGCTTTGTATACCATCATCTTTGCAGCCTCTACCTTTGTAGCCATATCTGCAAGCTGGAACTGTGTATTCTGGAACTGGCCAATCGTGCGTCCGAACTGTTTTCTTTCTTTTACATATGCGATTGTTCTGTCAAGTGCACCTTCAGCGATTCCAAGTGCCTGAGCGGCAATACCGATACGTCCGCCATCCAGAGTATGCATGGCGATGCCGAAGCCCTTGCCCTGTGCTCCAAGGAGATTTTCTTTTGGAATACGGCAGTCTTCAAAAATAAGCTCGTATGTTGAAGATCCACGGATACCCATCTTCTTCTCTTTGGTTCCGAATGTGAATCCCGGAGTGTCTTTCTCTACGATGAATGCAGAAATCTCTTTCATCTTTCTGCCACGTTTTTCAACAATACCTGTTACAGCGATAATGATGTAAACATCTGCTTCTTTACCGTTTGTGATAAAGCATTTTGATCCGTTTAATACCCATTCATCTCCGTCAAGAACAGCCTTAGTCTGCTGTCCCTGTGCATCTGTACCTGCCCCAGGTTCTGTAAGGCCGAAAGCTCCAAGCTTTCTTCCTGATGCAAGATCCGGAACGTATTTTGCTTTCTGCTCCGGTGTTCCGTATGTCAGGATCGGGTCTATACAAAGAGAGGTATGCGCAGATACGATTACAGATGTTGTGGCACAAACCTTTGCAAGTTCTTCTACACACATTACGTATGTCAGTGGATCGCATCCCTGTCCCTCGTATTCCTTCGGTACCGGAATACCAAGAAATCCATATTTCGCCATTTTTTCAACTGTTGCTCTTGGGAAAACTTCTGTCTCGTCCACTTCCTGTGCAAGTGGTTTTACTTCGTTTTCTGCGAATTCTTTAAACAGAGTTCTCGCCATTTCGTGTTTCTTATCTAATCCGAAATCCATTTATTCTTCCTCCATGTCTTTATTTAGAACATCCATTACTGTGCATCAACCGGAGTTTTTGTGCGGTCTGCATTGTATACATAGAATCCTTTTCCGCTCTTAACTCCAAGGTTTCCACCACGGACCATCTTACGAAGCAGCGGGCATGCACGATATTTGCTGTCGCCTGTTTCTGCATAAAGTACATCCATGATAGCAAGGCAGATATCAAGTCCGATGAAATCACCAAGCTCCAGAGGTCCCATTGGATGATTTGCACCAAGCTTCATTGCTGCATCGATTCCTGCGATATCAGATACACCTTCCATCTTGATGAAAGCTGCTTCATTGATCATCGGAACAAGGATACGGTTTACTACGAAACCTGCTGCTTCATTAACCTGTACAGGTGTCTTTCCGATTTCTTCTGCAATCTTCTTGATTGCATCTACAGTTTCAGCCGGTGTATTTACGCCTGCGATCACTTCTACTAATTTCATACGATCTGCCGGGTTGAAGAAATGCATACCGATCATTGGACGAGTAAGTCCGTTGCCGATTTCTGTGATAGAAAGGCTGGAGGTATTTGATGCGAAAATGCATTCAGGTTTTGCGATCTTATCAAGTTCACCGAATGTAGTTTTCTTAACTTCCATGTTCTCAAATGCTGCTTCTACGATCAGATCACAATCTGCGCAGAGATCTTCTTTGAGTCCCGGAGTAATTTTTGCAAGAATTGCATCAACTGCTTCCTGAGTTAATTTTCCTTTCTGAACAAGTCTGTCATAGCCTTTAGCGATTTTAGCTTTTCCGCCTTCTGCCCATTCCTGTTTGATGTCACAGAGTGCTACTTCATATCCATCTACCTGAGCAAATGCCTTTGCAATGCCCTGTCCCATTGTTCCTGCACCAATAATTCCTACTTTCATTGAAATTACCTCCATTTTATAAATTTAAATTTCCAGGGGAGAGTTAATTCTCCCCTTTATTAAACGAACTTATTTATTAAGGAAAGCTTCTACTTTTCTCTTTTCAAGGAATGCTGCCATTCCTTCTTTCTGGTCGTAAGATTCAAAGCATCCGCCGAAGAGCTTTTCTTCTACTACGATTGCCTCATCCATTCCCTTTTCAAGACCTTCATTGATTGCCTGTTTGCAGTGTCTTACTGCGATCGGTGCATTCTTTGCAATGCCTGCTGCCATCTTCTTTGCTGCCGGCATCAGTTCTTCCTGCGGATATACGGCATTTACAAGACCGATTCTGTAAGCTTCGTCAGCTTTGATATTTCTTGCAGTGTAGATCATCTGCTTTGCCATACCAGGTCCGACAAGTCTTGCAAGTCTCTGTGTTCCACCAAATCCAGGTGTAATTCCAAGACCAACCTCCGGCTGTCCGAATACTGCATTGTCTGAACAGATACGGATATCACAGCTCATGGAGATTTCACATCCACCACCAAGAGCGAATCCGTTAACTGCTGCGATTACCGGGATCGGAAGGGTTTCGATCTTACGGAAAATATCATTTCCTTTCTTACCAAAAGCTTCTCCCTCTTCTTTTGTAAGAGTACTCATCTCAGCGATATCTGCACCGGCTACAAAAGATTTTTCTCCTGCTCCTGTAAGGATCAGGCATCTGACTGCATCAAGATCAACACCGTCGATCGTTGCATCAAGTTCATCAAGAACTGCACTGTTCAGTGCGTTCAGTGCCTTTGGACGGTTAATGGTAATAATTCCAACCTGTCCTTCTACTTCATATGTAATAAATTCCATCATCAACATCTCCTTTTGATCTGGTTTATTAATCACGTTCTACGATTGTAGCGCATCCCATTCCGCCACCGATACAAAGTGTTGCAAGACCTTTCTTTGCATCACGTTTCTGCATCTCATGAAGAAGTGTAACAAGGATACGGCATCCTGAAGCTCCTACCGGATGTCCGAGAGCAATTGCTCCACCGTTTACATTTACTTTATCCATGTCGAATTTCAGATCATGTGCTACTGCAAGTGACTGTGCTGCGAAAGCTTCGTTTGCTTCGATCAGATCCATATCATCTACAGAAAGCCCTGTCTTAGCCATTACTTTATTCGTAGCTGCAACCGGTCCGACACCCATGATAGATGGATCTACTCCGCCGAGTGCTCCTGCTACCCATGTTGCCATCGGTGTAACGCCGAGCTCTTTTGCTTTTTCTTCACTCATAACAACGATTGCTGCTGCTCCGTCATTGATGCTGGAAGCATTTGCTGCTGTTACAATACCATCTTTTTTGAATGCCGGACGAAGTCTTGCGATTCCTTCTGCTGTTGTTCCCGGACGCGGTCCTTCATCTGTATCAACTACGATGGTTTCTTTTTTCTTCTTCACTTCTACAGGAACAATCTCATCTTTGAATTTTCCTGCTTCGATTGCTGCGCAGGCTTTCTGCTGGCTTGCTGCTGCAAATTCATCAAGCTGTTCTCTTGTGAGTCCCCACTGTTCTGCTACATTCTCAGCAGTGATTCCCATGTGATAGTCATTGAATGCATCCCAAAGTGCGTCATTTACCATTGTATCGATCATCGGTGCATTACCCATTCTGTATCCATAACGTGCGTTTTTCAGTGCATATGGAGCCATAGACATATTTTCCATACCGCCTGCTACAACGATATCAGCATCTCCTGCCTGGATCATCTGTGCAGCCATGTTCACACAGTTAAGTCCGGATCCGCAAACAACGTTAACCGTAACTGCCGGTGTCTCGACCGGAAGACCTGCTTTTAAAGAAGCCTGACGTGCAACATTCTGTCCAAGACCTGCCTGGATTACACAACCCATATATACATGATCAACCTGTTCCGGAGCAACACCTGCTCTATTTAAAGCTTCTTTGATAACGATAGATCCTAATTCCGGTGCCGGAGTTGTAGAAAGAGCTCCACCCATACTTCCGATTGCTGTACGACACGCACCTGCTAACACGATTTTCTTTGCCATCACTTTTTCCTCCTTTTACATCTTAATGGTAAGTATCACTTCTTATTAGATATATACTGTTTTACTTTCCGTTTTTAAGATTTTCGCAAGGGACTTTTTTGTCCTCTTTTTTTAATATACTACCCATTTCCCGTTCTGTCAAATATTTATCAATCATTTTTTATCATTTAATTTTCTTTTAACATTTTCACCAACATTTTTTTACAATACATCTGCATTATTCGTCATTTCCAACACACCACTTTTATATTGACCTTTCCCAGATATGGTGCTACACTTAAGATTGTTAAAAAATATTCAACCAGAATACTATAATTAAATTATGAATGAGAAGGTGTGAAAATGAGCAAAAGTTTTGAAGAATTAATCTCAAAAGCAAATCAAAAAACCTTAAAGAAAGTCTCTGTTTCCAACGCACAGGATGAGCCGGTACTGCAGGCTGTCAAAGCTGCAAAAGAGCAAAATATCGCAACAGCCATCCTTGTCGGTGATGAAGCCAAGATCCGCGAGATTGCCGCTTCTATTGATATGGATCTGGCAGATTTCGAGATCATCAATGAGCCTGATACCGAAGCAGCTGCATTAAAGGCTGTTGAGCTTGTACACAACGGCAAAGCTGATATCCTTTTAAAAGGATTGCTTGAAACAAAGACATTCTTAAAGAGCGTATTGAATAAAGAAGTCGGACTTCGTACCGGAAAGATGCTTTCCCATGTATGTGTATTTGAGATTGAAGGCATTAACCGTCTTCTGTTCTTCACAGACGTAGCTTTCAATACATATCCAACCCTTGCAGATAAAGTCAATATCATCAACAATGCAGTAGAAGTCGCACATGCATGTGGCATCGAATGCCCGAAGGTTGCTCCTCTGTGTGCAGTTGAGACAGTGAATCCAAAGATGCAGCCAACAGTCGATGCCGATAATCTCACCAAGATGTACGAGGGTGGCGATTTCAAAGGATGCCAGATCTACGGACCACTTTCCATGGATCTTGCGATCGATCCGGAAGCAGCTGTTCACAAAGGTGTGACTAATCCAGTAGCCGGACATGCTGATATTCTCCTCTTCCCGAATATCGATGCAGGAAATATCACATATAAGATTCTTGTCCGCACTGCAAAGGTCAAGATCGGTAACGTACTTGTCGGAACAAGCGCTCCGGTTGTACTTACATCACGTTCTGATGATTTCCAGACAAAACTGAATTCTATCGCTCTTGCGACCGTAATCGCAGGATCGATCACAGACTAAGGAGGATCTTTTTATGAGCTATAAAATTTTAGTAATCAACCCGGGATCTACTTCTACCAAAATCGGTGTGTACGAAGACGAAACTTTGTTATTCGAAGAAACACTCCGTCATTCCACCGAAGAGATTGCAAAATATGCAACCATCGTTGACCAGAAAGATTTCCGTAAAGAACTGATCGTAGATATTCTCGCAAAGAACAGCTTCGACATCAAATCTCTGAATGTTGTAGTAGGACGAGGCGGACTTTTAAAACCGATCCCAGGTGGAACCTATCCAGTATCTGACGCACTTCTTGCTGACTTAAAAGCAGGTGTGCAAGGACAGCATGCATCGAACCTTGGAGGCATCCTTGCCCGCGAAATCGGTGATGAGATCGGAGTTCCTTCTTACATTGTTGACCCGGTTGTTGTCGATGAGATGGAACCTGTTGCAAGATATTCCGGAATCCCGGAACTTCCGCGTATCAGTATCTTCCACGCACTGAACCAGAAAGCAGTTGCCAAACGCTACGCCAAAGAACAGAGTGTATCTTATGACTCCCTGAACCTGGTCGTTGTACATATGGGCGGCGGTGTATCTGTCGGTGCTCATAAAAATGGCAAAGTTGTCGATGTCAACAACACGCTTGACGGAGACGGACCTTTCTCACCGGAACGTTCCGGCGGTGTACCGGCAGGCGCACTCGTAAAAATGTGTTTCTCCGGTCAGTACACACAGGCTGAAGTATATAAAAAGATCAACGGGAAAGGCGGTCTCAACGGATACCTTGGAACCAACAACATGCGCGACGTTGCAGAACGTGCCTTTGAAAAGGGTGACGAAGAAGCAGCCGGTGTATTCCACGCATTCACTTACCAGGTTGCCAAAGAAGTCGGCGCCATGGCAGCCGTACTTAACGGAAAAGTAGACCAGATCCTTCTCACCGGTGGTATCGCATACAGCGATTATGTAACATCCGAGATCAAGGAAAAAGTCGGATTCATCGCCCCAATCACCGTCTACCCAGGAGAAGACGAACTCCTCGCTCTCGCCCAAGGCGCTCTCCGTGTATTAAACGGCGAAGAAAAACCTCTGGTATATTAATTTTTTTCAAAGCCCTAAAACATGCAAAACGCATATATCTCATCGTAGAAAAAAGTCTGGCACACCTCGCCAGACTTTTTTAGTTACTACGCTTTTATTTAATAATGTCAATAGCTTCGCGGGACAAATTGGGCAAAAGATAATGCGTCTATTCGTCTTTTGTGCAATGGAGATGAAACCCAAAAATCGTGGAAGCCTCTGCTGAACACGATTTTCGCTTTAGGGGGTTCATCGGAATGGTTTGCACAACTAGAATAGACTCATTATCTTTTGCCCAATTTGTCAACACAACCTAAATCATTCAAAAAAGAGCAGACACTTAAAAAGTATCCACCCTTTTTTTCTATCCCTAATCTCTTTTAACTACAGCAGAGCATCCCATTCCGCCACCAACACAAAGTGTTGCAAGTCCTGTATGTACATCTTCTTTCTGCATCTCATACAACAAGCTTACAAGGATTCTTGCACCTGAGCAGCCAACCGGATGTCCGAGAGCAATGGCTCCACCGTTCACATTCAGTTTGCTAAGATCAAATCCAAGATCCTTTCCAACTGCTACTGACTGTGCTGCAAATGCTTCATTTGCTTCGATCAAATCAAAATCTCCAATCTCCATTCCCAGTTTCTTCATAACTTTACGTGTAGAATAAACCGGTCCGATTCCCATGATTGCCGGATCACATCCTGCGAGTTCTCCGCCGATCCATGTTGCCATAGGTGTTACGCCAAGCTCTTTTGCTTTTTCTTCGCTCATAACGATAAGTGCAGCTGCACCATCATTGATTCCGGATGCGTTACCTGCTGTAACCATACCGTCTTTCTTAAATGCAGGACGAAGTTTTGCAAGACCTTCTTTTGTGATTCCTTTACGAGGACCTTCATCTGTATCTACAAGAATCGTTTCTTTTTTCTTCTTCACTTCGACCGGAACAATCTCGTCTTTAAATTTACCTTCTGCCATTGCTTTTTCACATTTGTTCTGAGACCATGCTGCAAATTCATCCAGTTCTTCTCTTGTAAGTCCCCACTGTTCGCAGATATTTTCTGCTGTGATTCCCATGTGATAATTATGGAATGCGTCGGTCAGACCATCCCTGATCATAGCATCTTCGATTGTCGCATTTCCCATACGATATCCATAACGTCCGTTTCTCAACATGTACGGAGCCATTGTCATATTTTCCATACCACCTGCAACGATGATATCTGCATCTCCAGCTGCGATCAGCTTCGCTGCAAGGTTTACACAGTGAAGACCGGATCCACAAAGTACGTTGATAGTTGTTGCCGGTACTTCATTCGGGATTCCTGCATATACAGCTGCCTGACGTGCCGGGTTCTGTCCGTTGCCTGCCTGGATAACATTTCCCATATACACTTCGTCAACCTGATCCGGAGAAACGCCCGCTCTTTTGAGAGCTTCTTTGATTACGATCGTTCCAAGTTCTACAGCCGATGTATTTGCAAACTGTCCGCCCATTACACCGATTGCTGTACGACATGCTCCTGCTAAAACAACTTTTCTTGCCATGATAAAAATCCTCCTTTATTTTGTAAATCACCTGATGTTTTTATTATAATCCTCTAAAAAACAGAATTCAATAGATGCTTGATATTTTTTTAACATTTTTTATATTCTATTCCAGGTACATGCCTCAATTCGATTGAGCGATTTCTTGATAAATGTTAAACTTTTCTCGGTATTTATACTTATTGACATTCACATCATTATTATGTTTTTTCAAAAAAACAATTTTGTCATTGACATTTATATAGCAATTTGTTAAATTAAAGTTGCTCATATGACTGACGGAAGTGGAATGAACCACAGGGAAATATGAGGATTTGATTATTTAGCCGACCGTCTGGGCGATTCAGCTCAGATGCCGGCTTTTTTTACGCATTTTTATAAGATTATCATAAATCAGGGCTATATAAAAGGCGTAAACATCCATCGGTTCTTCTGGCTGAACCTTTTCATATGTCTGGAATTTGCCAGAACTTTCCGGGCATAAACCGCAGCAACATAGTGTATAATAACCAGGTCATAGGTACTATGGCTCACCCACAAGAAGGAGGAATAACCAAATGATGCAGAAAGAACAATGGCAGGGATTTGAAGGAAGACTCTGGAAAGAAGAAATCAACGTTCGTGATTTTATCCAGAACAACTACACACCTTACGAGGGAGATTCTTCATTCCTTGCAGATCCGACCGAAGCAACAAACCAGCTCTGGGGCAAGCTTCAGGAACTCCAGAAAGAAGAACGTGCAAAAGGCGGCGTTCTGGATATGGAAACAGAAGTGGTATCTTCTCTTACCGCTTACGGTCCAGGTTATATCTGCGAAGAACTGAAAGATAAAGAACAGGTTGTGGGTCTTCAGACTGACAAACCTCTGAAACGTGCATTTATGCCGTTCGGTGGAATCAAAATGGCTGAGGAAGCATGCAAAACTTACGGATATGAACCAAACCCGAAATTCCATAAAATCTTTACAGATTATCATAAAACACATAACCAGGCAGTATTTGATGCCTACACACCGGAAATGAAAAAAGCACGTCACGCAAAAATCCTTACCGGTCTTCCGGATACTTACGGAAGAGGACGTATCGTCGGCGATTACCGCCGTGTTGCCCTCTACGGAATCGATCTCCTGATCGCCATGAAGCAGGATGACCTTGCAAACTGCGGATATGGCTCTATGCGTGACAACGTGATCCGGCAAAGAGAAGAGCTTGCAGAACAGATCCGCGCCCTCAAAGGCATGAAAGAAATGGCTGCTGCCTATGGATTCGATATCTCCGAACCGGCTAAGAACGCAAAAGAAGCATTCCAGTGGCTGTACTTCGGATACCTTGCAGCAATCAAGACTCAGAACGGAGCTGCCATGAGCGTCGGACGTGTATCTACCTTCCTTGATATCTACATCAAGAGAGATATGGAAGCAGGAATCCTTACCGAAGAAGAAGCTCAGGAATTAGTTGACCATATGACAATGAAATTCCGTATGGTTAAGTTCGCACGTATCCCATCTTACAACCAGCTCTTCTCTGGTGACCCGGTTTGGGCTACACTGGAAGTCGGCGGAATGGGACAGGACGGACGTTCTATGGTAACAAAGACAGACTACCGTTTCCTGCACACCCTGGAAAACATGGGACCTTCTCCGGAACCGAACCTGACTGTACTTTACACAGAACGTCTTCCGAAGAACTTCAAGGACTACGCTTCACATATTTCTATTGAAACAAGTTCTATCCAGTATGAAAATGATGATGCAATGCGTCCGGTATGGGGCGATGACTATTCTATCTGCTGCTGCGTATCTGCAACACAGACAGGTAAAGAAATGCAGTTTTTCGGAGCAAGAGCAAACCTTGCAAAATGCCTTCTTTACGCGATCAACGGTGGTGTCGACTGCAAGTCAAAAGATCAGGTAGGACCGGCTTACACACCGATCACTTCTGAATACCTTGATTATGATGAAGTAATGGCTAAATACGACAAGATGATGGACTGGCTCGCTGGACTGTATGTAAATGTACTGAACCTGATCCAGTACATGCATGACAAATACTACTATGAAGCATCTCAGATGGCACTGATCGATACCGATGTACGTCGTACATTTGCAACAGGTATCGCAGGATTCTCCCATGTAGTTGACTCCTTAAGTGCGATCAAATATGCAAAAGTGAAAACAATCCGTGACGAAAACGGACTCGTTGTAGATTTCGAGACAACCGGTGATTTCCCGAAATACGGAAATGATGATGACCGCGCAGATGATATCGCAGTATGGCTTCTTCAGACATTTATGAAGAAACTGAAAAAGCATCACACCTACCGTGAATCCGAACCGACAACTTCTATCCTTACCATTACCTCAAACGTTGTATATGGAAAAGCTACCGGTGCTCTTCCGGACGGAAGAAAAGCAGGCGCACCGCTTTCACCTGGAGCAAACCCAAGCTACGGTGCAGAACAGAACGGACTTCTTGCTTCCCTGAACTCCGTTGCCAAGCTGCCTTACGAATGGGCACTTGACGGAATTTCTAACACCCAGACCATCAACCCGGATGCAATCGGACATACTCCGGAGGAGCGCATTAACAACCTGGTAAATGTTATGGACGGATACTTCTCTCAGGGTGCTCACCATCTGAACGTCAACGTATTCGGAACAGAAAAACTTCTTGACGCTATGGAACATCCGGAAAAAGAAGAATACGCAAACTTTACGATCCGTGTATCAGGATATGCGGTTAAGTTCATCGACCTTACACGCGAACAGCAGCTCGATGTGATCGCAAGAACCTGCCACGATCGTATGTAATTACCGAACTTACACTCTTTTGCCAAACATATCGTTATGCTGAAAGTCATGCATTTTAAAATGCATGACTTTCGGCACATACAGAGATGCTGCTGGCAGCTTTTCCTGCATACTAAGGCATTTAAAAGACTCTGCCTGATCCGCAGTTTTCCAATCACACAATGAAAAAGGAGATTTTCATATGACTCAAATCAAAGGACTTATTCACTCTACAGAAAGCTTTGGTTCTGTTGACGGGCCTGGGGTACGTTTTATTATATTTGTTCAGGGATGTCCACTGAGATGTCAGTTCTGCCATAACCCTGACACCTGGAATATGACAGATAAAAACGGCGCCACCTGGCGCAGTGCCGATGAGCTTCTTGCGCAGGCTCTGCGTTACCGCACTTACTGGAAAAATGGCGGCGGAATCACCGTAAGCGGCGGAGAACCTCTCCTTCAGATTGATTTTCTGCTGGATCTTTTCAAAAAAGCAAAGGCAAAAGGTATTCACACAACGATTGATACTGCAGGCGGTCCTTTTACCAGAGAAGAACCATTTTTCTCCAAATTCCAGGAGCTGATGCAGTATACCGATCTTCTTCTTGTTGATATCAAGCATATCGATGAAAAATCTCACAAAGAGCTGACCGGAAAAACAAATAAAAACATTCTGGATATGATCCGCTTTCTCTCCGATATCAAAAAACCTGTCTGGATCCGCCATGTGCTCGTACCGGAGCGCAGCGACTATGATGAATACTTAAACCGGTTAAATGATTTTATCCAGACACTTGATAATGTAGAAAGAGTAGAAATCCTGCCTTATCACACACTTGGTGCCTACAAATGGAAAGAGCTGGGACTTGATTATCCTCTCGAAGGGATCAATCCACCTTCGAGAGAACGTGTGGAAAATGCAAAAAAAATCCTGCACTGTTCGTAAGACATATTTTAAAAAATAGATGGCAGCTTTCTCTTCATATTTTGCCTGTAATGTGCTATGATTGGTGTAGTGTATTTAAGAGAGGAGAATTATAGCAATGAACGAAAGAATGGAACGCGTATTGCAAAAAATGGAAAAAAAAGGAATCGATCAGTTACTTGTATCTGATCCACTCAGCATCCGCTTTTTAACGGGCATCATGGTACATCCAGGGGAAAGATTGTACGCTCTGCTGCTTCGTACAAACGGAAAGCACACCATGTTTTTGAACTATCTGTATTATGTATCTGATACAGGATTTGAAGAAGTATGGTTCAGTGATATGGATGATCAGATCGGGGTTCTGACAGAACATATCGATACCAAGGGCGTAATCGGTATCGACAAAGCATTTCCTGCTCGTTTCCTGATCCCGCTTCAGGAACGCTGCCCGGAACTGAAAACGATATGGGGATCTGACTGTGTAGACGGTGTTCGTGCTGTTAAGAATGAAGAAGAAATCAAGATCATGAGACAGGCATCTGTAATCAATGACATGGTTATGGAAAGAGCTGCTGCCTACATTAAAGAAGGCATGACAGAAAAACAGATTGCTGATTTCATTGAAGCAGAATACTACAAAGAAGGCGCAACAGGACTCAGCTTTGATACGATCGTATGCTTCGGTGCTAACGCTGCTGACCAACATCACTCACCAAGCGAGACAAGAACTTTGAAAGCCGGAGAATGCGTTCTGATCGATATGGGATGCATCTGGAACGGTTATTGCTCAGATATGACAAGAACCTTCTACTGCAAGAGCGTAGACGAAGAACAGGCCGCAATCCATGACCTTGTTCGTACAGCGGTTGAGAAAGCAGAAGCCATCATCAAACCAGGCGTACGTTTCTGTGATATCGATGCGCAGGCAAGAGATCTCATCGGCGAAGCAGGATACGGAGAATACTGGAAGATTCGTCTTGGACATTTCATCGGCCAGGAAGACCATGAATACGGTGATGTAAGCCCGATCAACAAGAACGTAGCTGAACCGGGTATGATCTTCTCGATCGAACCGGGAATCTACATCGAAGGCAAATACGGTGTACGTATCGAGGACCTCGTTCTCGTAACAGAAGACGGATATGAACTTCTTAACGTAGTAGATAAAAAATATAGAACAGTTGGTTAATTGTTCTTCCATTACTTCAATATAGAACCAAAAAAGACACGCATTACTGCGTGTCTTTTTTGGTCAACCCCTGGATCGCGTTAACAATTTCCATATACGTTTCTTCGATTGCATCCTGTCCGGGAACCCCACGTAAAAGTGTATTTCCCTTCTCTACAGCTGCTTTCAGCTCATTTACGGATTCATCGGTATAGGTCTCTGTATTAATAGATTCTGTGTTGTCAATTAATGCTTTTAACTGCGTCTTGTCTAACTTCTGTGATGTGATGGTAATTGTATCGCCAACTTTTTGTGTGGTATTCTTTCCCCCATTCAAATTTTGCCGTACAAAATAAATACCTCCACCAATCACCACACATGCAAGAAGTATGACAAGAACAGAACCTATCTCTGTCCCGCGGTCACGATGAGTTTTCTTTGGTCTTTTTACGATAGTTAGATTCGTATGCTTATTCATATAGAAATATCCTTTATAAACTTCAGGTAGCTGTGAGAGAACTCACAGCCACCTGATTAAATTCACATCATCTGTGCTTATTGCTAAGACCAGATTATGCGTTTCTTCTTCTGAAGAATGCTACAACTGCTGCAGCACCTGCAATAAGAAGTGTTGCTACGTATACGAATACGTTGCTATGATCACCAGTCTGAACTGTATCAGATTTTTGCTCATTTGCTTTCTTAGCAGATTCCTTCTTGTTTGTCTTTTTGTCATCTTTTGCTACTGTTGTAGATGTTTTGTCATCTTTCTTGTTCTCTTCAATTGAAGTACCCGGTTTTTCTTCTGGAGTACTTGGTTTTGAAGGATCAACTGATGGCTGATCCGGATCAACTGGAGTTTCATTCTTTTCAAGAACAGCTGTTACTGTGTAGTCATCAGCTACTCCGTATGGGAATGAAATTGATGTTGCATTTGCATCAAGGTTGTAGATTTCTTCGCCGGCTTTGTTTGTTACTTTCCAGCCTTTGAATGTATATCCTTCATTTGCTACTACTGTCGGAAGGAATCCAAGGTTGTATTCTGCTTCCTGAAGGTTTTCGTTATGAAGTTCTGTTGCTCCTTCGTATCCTTCGAATGATCCTGCTACTGAATCGATTACAACTGTTGCATTTGCTACTGCTACTTCTTCTTCATTCTTTTCAAGAACAGCTGTTACTGTGTAGTCATCAGCTACTCCGTATGGGAATGAAATTGATGTTGCATTTGCATCAAGGTTGTAGATTTCTTCGCCGGCTTTGTTTGTTACTTTCCAGCCTTTGAATGTATATCCTTCATTTGCTACTACTGTCGGAAGGAATCCAAGGTTGTATTCTGCTTCCTGAAGGTTTTCGTTATGAAGTTCTGTTGCTCCTTCGTATCCTTCGAATGATCCTGCTACTGAATCGATTACAACTGTTGCATTTGCTACTGCTACAGCCGGTGTTTCTTCAACTTTTTCAAATTCAGGTGTAATTGTTACATAACCAACATTAGATCCTTCTGGGAAATGTGCAAGTCCTGTCACACCAAATGTTTTAGCATCTGCATCCCAATTCTGTGTTTCAGCGCCTTCAACTTTCCATCCAGTAAACTTGTATCCATCATTTGCTTTTACTGCCGGAATTTCAAACTGCTGGTCTGTGTCTGCAGCAATACCTTTGAAAGAAACAACTGTTGATGGTGCATAATCCGGGAATGATCCTTTTTCTGAATCAATAATATTGAAATATACTTCTACTGTTTTTTCTTCAGCTGGTTCTTCTTTAGCTTTTACATTAACATTAACATCTGCATCCTTACCATATTCTACAGAAGTACTCCACTTATCATCTGCAAGTTCGTATCCTTTTGGAATTGTAAGATCTTTTGCAGTAAACTCAGCGCTTTCTCCAACTTTACCATTCTTTTTAATGGTCTGGATATTATCTTTAATATAATTGTCTGAATTTACATCAACGTAATGTACACGTAATTCAGCATCTTTTTTCTCTACTGCAGCTTCTTTTTCTTTGAATGTCGCCTCGAATGTCACATATCCATCATTCTTGTCTTTTTCATAGAATGCTAATCCTGAAACATAAAATGTTTCTGACTCTGGTAACCAATCTGCTTCATTAGCTCCACTAACATGCCATCCAGTAAATTCATATCCTTCTTTTGCTTCCACTTTCGGAATAGGATGCGCGTCTCCGTCAGTTTCATCTAAATCATAAGTTACTACTTTAGCTCCAGCCGGGTCTGTAAATTTTCCTTTTTCAGGATCAACATTGAAAGCAACATGAGCAGTTTTCTTTATCTCTACTGGTTTAATAACTGCTTGAATAGCTACAAACTCTGAAGTACCAGCAGCTCTTACAATATCCTCATAACTCATTTGGGCAGTAGCATCAAAAAACTTATCATTAATTGTCCATCCCTTGAGCTCATATCCCTCTTCAACAGTAAGTGTTGGTGGCGTGATAGTATCACCGCTCGTCATCTCTTTAGTTAAAAAGTGTTGTCCGTCTGCACCCACTGCATAATCCCAGTAATTGAAAGTTACTGTAATGTTAAATGCTTTTTCATCTGTAGCAACAGTTGTAGCAGAACTATTGTTATCAGCCGCAACAACCGGTACAGCATTTACTCCAACGAGCATTACTGCGACAGAGAACGCACATGCCTGATGAAGTACTCTTCTCTTTTTCAAAACAATTAAATGTTTTATTAACACTTTCACTATAATAGTGGGTTTTTAATGTTATTTCCCCTATTTTTCAGTATTTTAATAGGTAAATTCTTTATAAATAATTCGATAAAAAACCATAGTTTTCAAAATTGCATCTTCTTATCTTTGTGCTTTATAATAAGAAAGTAGTAAATTTGAAAGGAAACCGTTTTCATGAAAGACATTGGCAAGATTCTGAAATATGCCCGTGAGAATAAAAAATATACACAAAACAAGTAATGGAATTAACCGGCATCCACAGGAAATCGCTTTCTGGTTAAGAGAACAACGTTGCCGAGCCAAATCTATCAACCTTTGCGACTCTTGCCAATCTCTATGGTATTTCTGCCGATGAAGTATTAGATATTGGTGGAAAAGCTTCTTCCGACTCTCTGCCTCAATGTGAATTCCAGGTTCTTTCTTTATTTAAAGAACTTGACCCCAAACATCAGGAAGAACTCCTGATTCAAATCACCGCACTTGTCAGATTTTTGCATACAAAAAATATGGCGCCGCAAGTCTCACAATTCCTATTTCGTTAGAGATCATAGGCGGAAAAATTAAAGTTTAGAGATTAAAGTTTGAATATGATAGCACATGTGTATCTTTAATTTTAAGACTTTTTGATTTATTAGTACTTTTTCTAAGAATTCTACTCTTTTTAACGTCTATTTCTTATATAATAGCAATAGTACATACCACTTCACTTATATTATATATGAAATCTTCGAAAGGACGATCGCCCATGGAACATATAGGAGAAATTCTCCGGACAGCACGTGAAGATAATTTTTATACTCAGAAGAAAGTAATGGAACTGACCGGTATCAACCGCAAGACTCTGTCCGGCTATGAGAACAGTGTAGCTGAACCAGATCTTGACACATTTGCCAGATTACTCCGCTTATATCAACTTTCTGCGGATGAAGTATTAGGAATTAAGACTTCTACCCCCCCCCTCGCATTTTTCCCTTTCGCGCTGCGAATGAAAAATGCTTACTCTTTTCCAAAAATTTGACACCAGCCACCAGGAAGAGCTTTTGATTCAGTTTCAATCTCTCGCAGACTATCTCGATAAAAAATCAAAATAAATTGTCATTGCTTTTTCCTGCTCTGACCATTTATAATGAACTTATACTATGTTTGAAGGGGGAACATTTTCATGAAAGATATTGGTAAAATTCTGAAAAACGCCCGTGAGAATAAAGAATATACCCAGAAACAAGTGATGGAATTGACCGGTATCCACAGAAAATCTCTGTCCGGTTATGAGAATAACGTTGCCGAGCCGGATCTCTCCACTTTCGCAACCCTTGCCAATCTGTATGGCATCTCTGCAGATGAAGCTTTGGAAATTGGTGAACCGGATCCTTCTGTTTCTTTGCTTCGTTTTGAATTCCAAGTTCTTTCTTTATTTAAAGAACTCGATGCAAAGCATCAGGAAGAACTTCTGATCCAGATCACCGCACTCGTCAGATATTTAAATGCAAAAAATATGGTGCCGCAAAATCATCAATCCAGATAATTTTGCGGCACCACCGATTTATACATGTAAATTCTTTTCCATTTCCTGACGCATTTCTTTTCCCTTGAAAAGCACCAGTCCGATCAGCATCAGCACGCCCATCCCAATTGAAATCACAGACGGAAATACAATTCGTACCTTACCAGTCAGCAAAAAGATAAATGGTAAGATCATTCCGTAAAGCGCCGCCATCACAAAGTACACCAGATAGTCCTTCGCCTGACGGTAATACACCCTCGATATGATCAGCATCGAAATCATAATCAAGCCACTGACTCCCGGAAGCACAAAGTCAATCGACCAACCATGCCAGCCGGTCAGCCAGTCCCAGATAATACAGCCGACTGTCACAATGATCAGCTGCCACATGGCATTCTTCAGCAGATTGTACCGCTTGAAGAAACCGACTGCGAGCGCCAACCACATACTGAACGCACCGCCGCACACAAACAGTGACAGATGGAAATTCGTATCAATGCTATAATCCACTCCCAGTGCCGCCACAATCGCGATCATGCAAAGAAATGTAAATATTTTGAAAATCTGCATTCCTTTCGCTTCTGTCATCACACTTTCCGGATACTCCACTTCAAGGATCTCAGGCTTTACTTCCTGCTCTTTCAGAATCTGGAAAAAGTTGTCCTTGATCGCATCACAGTCATATCTGGACGTAAATCCCAGATAAATCTTATCCCGAAAAGAACACATACAAAGTTCTACCTTCGGCGTACTTGTGAAAACGCCAAAATGCGCGATATACGGCTCGTAGCTCTCCGGCATCCGGATGATTCCCATGTTGGAAAAAATAGCGGTCACATCACTTTCTGCCGTCCTCGCCCCGATATTGATACAGACATTTTTCAGTTCCAGCGGCGCAAATTTCAGGATTGGATGCACCTGCAAGGCGAAGTATTCGTTCATCCGCTTCTCCATCTTTTCCGCTGTCAGTTCTTCTTTAAAGCATGCATTTACTTTTTGCACAACATCTGTGAACTCTTCTTTTCCACCCTGAAAATGATATCCCGGTTCGATCCAGTTGAAGAAATTGAGCATTGTATTGGTCGGAAAGAAATTACGCAGATTTACCGGAACCATCAGTACAACCGGCTTGCTTTCCTGCCGTCTTGTCATTGTCCGGTGAATCGCACACAGATATACCGCAGTCAGAAATACCGTCATCGATACACCATAAGTCTTTGCCTGATGCCTCAGTTCTTCGACCGGAATTTCTGCCTCTGTCGTCTGCAGGCTTCCAAGCTCACGCCGGTTTCCGCGAAGCTGATGCGCTGCCGGTTTTTTCTCCTTTTTGCGGTCTGCCTGGCGGGAATAATATCTTTCAAATCCATCTGCTTCCTGATCGAAAAGGCTCTCCGAATACTCTGACAGAACCACATCCTCCAGTCCATCCTCATGATGTGCCAGATACAGATAATTTTTCACCAGCTCCCGTACAAATTCACTGGCACCGGTTCCGTCCGTCAGCACATGAAAGACCTCAAAATTGATTCTCTTTTTGTAATAAGTCACTTCAAAAAGCAGATCTCTCTTATCACGGATATAAAGGCTGCTGCACGGCTCCTTATACTCTTCTCTTATAACCGGTCTTTTATTACTCTGTTCCAGATAATGCCAGAACAGTCCCTTTCGCAGCACGGACAGAAAGATCGGATATTTTTCCAGTGTCCTGTCTACCGCCTTCTGCAGGATCTCCTGCTGTATATCCTCTTTCAATTCACAGTAGAACCGGAATACACGGGTATCCCTTTTACTGCTCGCCGCCGGAAAAAGCTTCGCTGCATTGTCCAGTCTTCTCCAGTGCTTTACATTTGTCTGCGGCATTTTCTATTCCCCCTCCAGAAAATGATTGATATATTCAAAACTTTCCTGTACATGCAGGCTCCGGATTCCCAGTGCAAAATATCCGTGAAGTGCATCCTTGATCCGGTGTACTTCCACCCGGTTACCTGCCTCTGCAAGACGTCTTCCATACGCTTCTCCCTCATCCCGGAGCGGATCAAATTCTGACGTCAGGATCAGTGTATCCGGCTGTCCTGACAAATCTTTCTCCAGAATCGGTGCAAAATATGGATTTAACTTGTCCTCTTCCGAACCTGCATAAAGATTGATATAATCTTTTAATTTGCCTGCCGTCAGAAGATAATCCTGCCCGTTCTCCCTTACAGAAGAGAACAGACTCTTCTCTGAATAATCATTATTGACTGCCGGATAGATCAGAATCTGTCTCTTTGGCATAAATTCGCCACGGTCTCGTGCCATAATGGACAATGCTGCCGCCAGATTGCCACCTGCACTGTCTCCAATCAGAGTAATATCCTCCGGCTTTGTATCCGGATGCGTATACAATGCTCTTGCCACGGCATAGCAGTCCATAAGCCCGGTCGGGAACTTGTGCTCAGGCGCCAGGCGGTATTCTACTGCTGCTACAGTCTGCCCCGTCGCCTGTGCCATCCGGGAACATACTCTCTCATAATTTTCCACATGCTCAGTCGCCCATCCTCCTCCGTGAAGGAAAAGCATGATCTTTCGTCCCTTGATCTGATCTTTTTCCAGACACGATGCTTCATCCGGGAAAAATACCCGGATCGGAACTTCATAATCGCCGTTATATACCTGCAGATCCATTTTTTTATAAAAAATTTTCATCGGATCCAGTCTTTTCAGATCCGCAAGCTGCCTTGATACTTCTACATCAATCCCTCCAAAAGACAGGATTTTCAGGATTGCTTTTGTTGCTATATTGATCGCCATATTTTTCTGTCCTCATTTATTTTTTCATACAGATTTATTCTACCATAGAATGATGTCCCCTACCACTCTTTCTCTTTCCATCTTTGCTACATTAACCCATTTTCAATTTTTCAAATTTCACAATCATCTCATTATTTATTTGACACAGACTGTCAAAACAGTTACCATACACTTATGCACAAGGAGGGTGTATTTGTTTTATGAATAATAAAAAAAATATAGACGACTATTTTGATGACAACTTTGAAGTAACTTATACAGGCGATCTCCCGTCGATCCCTGTGGGGCAGGATGATTATGACGACCGGTATGACGACACAGACTACCTTAACGATTATGAAACTGACGACTACTACGATGAAACAGACAGGCTTGCTCCTGATTATGACGATGATTATGAAGAAGAGGATTCTTATTATGACCGCCAAAGACCAGCCAGACAGACAGAACGGAGAAATTCCCGCAGACGTCCCGATTCCTCTTCCGAAGAACTGGCTGCTCCAATCCGGAATATTGCCCGCACCGGAAGTACTGCAGCTGAGAAACTGACCACTTTCATCCTTCGCCCGGCACCGGTTCTGATGTCCGCCATCATCCTGGCGATTACCTTTTTTTCATTCTGGAATCAGCTGTCTGATTATGGAGATATCAATACACTGACATCCAATCCAGATCTTACTCTGATTACTTATCTGGCTGTCGGAGCGGTTATGCTGATCTGGATGCTGTCTACGTTCTTTTTCACATTAAGTGGCATCCGGCACGGAACCGGACGCGGACTTACTTATTTTGTCCTGGTATATGTTCTGTCCTACCTCTTCAGTCTAGCCGCAGCTGCAATTCCTGCTGATGTTCAGTTGCTGACCGGTATCCGAGGCGGTATCCTGGTATTTGGTTCTCTTTACCCGGCATATTTTCCATTCTGCGTGGTGGGAATTATTACTTGTATTTTGAGGAAAATTTTGAAGTAAAACATTCCTCATACTAAGGCATATGCCTTAGGGCATCCTCATATGGTGTTTTGCTTTATAAGTGAACAACAACTAATTACATACGAAAAAAGAGTAAGTCAAATCACTCATCTATCTGATTTGACTTACTCTTTTCTTACTTTTGTTTCATTCCTGATGTGTTTTCCAACTTTTGTACTATTTTTTCTATATCATATTCCGGTGCATAGGTATTGGCAATATCATAGATTCTCTGTATCGTCAAGACATCCTCTTCCAGAAAATCTGCAATTTCCTCTGCTGACATCCCTTTTTGCAATTTTTTTATAACAATTGAAACTAATGCTTCCCTGTACCCTTCTTTACGCCCTTCTTTACGTCCTTCTTTACGCCCTTCTTCACGTCCTTCTCGCATCCCAATTATTTTTGCACTTTTCATAAACGAATTATGATCCCACAAAATTTTTTGTCTTTCTTCGTATTCTCTTCTTTTTCTTTCATCTGCACTCATCTTCTCCAGACATTCATAAGCTTCTTTAATATATTCATTTTGCTCTGCCATCTTTGCAAAATCCTTTCTGTTCTTTCCGCTCATAAATCGCATCCACTGGATGATCCCAGTTTCATTCTGACTTTTCTACTATAAATATTTTAACATACTGTCATCCTTTGTAAAGGCAAACTCCCATACTTCTATATTTTCTTTTGCTTTGTTCATTGTCGGGAGTTTACTCGAAAATTGAGCACCGAAAATGAGATACCTTCTGATTATGGTTAATTAGATACTTTTTCGATTTTAGAACTAAATCGAAGTAAAATAACTCTATCACATTTTCCTGAAATCTTATACCCTGCATAACATTTTCGAGTACTTTCGTTGCATTTCAATCATCAGACCATTTTATATGCATATCCAAAAAAATCCCGTACTCCATGTACAAATCACATGAACTACAGGATCTTTTTATTTATCTAACTAGAATTTGATAACTCCAAGAATTATACCTGAGATCAGACAGATAATACTTACACCCCAGATCCAGAAGAAACTGTTCTTGATGTGATCTTTGATCTCCACACCGGCAAGTCCGGTTCCAAGGAAAGTAGCCGGAACAACCGGGCTGATGAATGTTGCACAGTTACGGCAAACAACCATTGAAATGGCGATATGTGCCGGATTCACACCGAATTCGTTTCCGATTCCGATCAGTACCGGAAGCATTCCGAAGAAGAAAGAATCGGTATCAAACATCAGTGTAAGCGGTACTGATACCAGACCTACAATAAGCGGTAAAAATCTTCCCATAGACTGTGGAACCACGTTTGCAAGTACGTTAGCCATATGAGTCATGATCTCTGTTTGCTGCATAACTCCAAGGAATACACCTGCACAAAGAATCGTAGATGCCATGGTAAGTGCCGGGCCTGCATGGGATTTAATGATCTTACCCTGCATTTTTGCACCCGGGTAGTTTACAAAAAGTGCTACTGCACATCCTACCATAAAGATGTAGTAAGACGGTACCTTTGCAAGAACCAGGTTTACGATTACTGCCAGTGTTACGATCACGTTGAATACAAAGAGTTTCGGTCTTGCAAGCTCATTCTTTTCATCATCTGTTACAGCTTCATCTTCAATTCCGCCATACTCGATCTTTTCTGCTGAAGAAGTGCCTGCACCTCTCTTCTTTTCGATATTTCCCCAGATAAATGCTGTTCCAAGTGCAATAAAAATACCTACAACCTGCATTGGAATGATCTGTTTCCACAGTGCATTTGGTTCAATTCCAAGGACAGTAGCCGCACGCATTGTCGGTCCGCCCCATGGCAGAAGGTTCATAACACCCATTGCAGATACACAGATGAGCATCAGAGTTGTCGGTCTCATATTCAGACGTTTGTAAACCGGGAGCATTGCCGGAATTGTGATCAGGAATGTAGAGGCACCGCCTCCATCCAGATGTCCGATCATAGCAATGATACAGGTCATCATGGCAACACCGACTACATTACTTCCGACTTTCTTCATCAATGCATTGATGATCTTGTCGAACATTCCTACATCTGTCATAATTCCAAAGAAAAGTACAGAGAAGATAAACAGTGCTGCAGTACCATGTACTCCTGCTACACCGGCTGTTACAAATTCTCCCATTTCTTCAATCGTAAATGTTCCGGTTGCTACAAGGATCGCACCTGTTACAGTTGATACACTGACAAATGCAAGAGCCGGTACCGTTACATTTCTTAAGAGCAACACAATCACAATAATGATGGCTGCAAATCCCAATAAGGCAAGCATTGCTTCACTCATGGCATTTTCTCCTTCCTTTTGTACGGGTACTTTTTCGTACCATTTATTTGATGATTCCATTATAAAAACCCAACCTTACACTCTTACAGATTCCTCCTTACATTTTGTTAAGGTAAATCTTTAAAAGTATTAAGGTTGGGTTTGTCTTATCTTACACCTTACAGATATCTGCGTCTTTTTTCTTATACCGGCTGGCTGGCACAATTCCGAATTGCCTCAAGAATCGCGGTATCCGATACCGGTTTTTCTACATATCCGTCAATGATTCCTTTCTGCCGGGCCTCTGCCATCTCACGATTGACTCCATCAATAATAATAAGCTTCAGCATGTCCGGATATCTGCCTGCAAGCGACATACAGAAATCCACTCCACTGCAATCCTCCATCGTCTCGTCTACTACCAGCACATCTGCCTGCTGCTGTTCCAGACATTTTTGCAGTTCTTCTCTTTTCATACAGGTCTGAATCTGGATCCCGATCTTCTCAAAATTCTTTTTCAGCAGCTGCAATACCTTTGCATTGTCATCTGCCACCACGATCCGATAATCCTTTCTGGGAATATTCTGCACAATCTGTGGCATATGCTCTGTATCCAGTACCGGAAGGTAGATATGAAAGGTACTTCCTTCTCCTTTTTTGCTCTCTGCATAAATATATCCCTTATGTGAAGTAATAATCTGCTCCGCAAGTGCCAGTCCAAGTCCGGTACCCTCTCCCCCTTTTTTCGTTGTAAAAAATGGATCAAAAATCTGACGCAGCGTCTCTTTATCCATTCCACACCCATTATCTTTCACCTGGATATGGATATACTTTTTCCATACATCCGAAAGCTTTTCAATCACTCCCTGAGCCAGTTTTTCTTTTTCTTCTGAACGGCAGGATATTCTGATATTTCCTTGATTTTTTCCAATCGCATGCACCGCATTAACGCAGACATTTAAAAGCACCTGGTTCAGCTGTGTCGCATTTCCAAGGATCATTTCATCATCTACCCGAAACTCACTTTCCATATGGATCAGAGGCGTACAGACAGATTCCATCATCCTTTCTGCACGCGTCATGAATTTCTTTATCGAAATATTTTTATAAACGGTCTCTACATTCTTTCGACTCAGGGACGAAATCTGGCGCACTACATCCTTTGCTTTTTCCGAAGCCTCATAAATTTCTTTTGCACTGTCCTGTTCTTCTGATCCTTCCGGAAGTTCCATCATCAGAAGCTCTGCATATCCCATGATCGGAGTCAGAAAATTATTGAATTCATGTGCGATACCACCTGTCATAGTTCCCATGATCTGAAGTCTTTGCTGATGTGCGATACTCTGCTCACTCCGATGCATTTTTTCCAACTGCTCATTCAGTTCTTTCAGATCATTGATCTCCCGCACAGCTCTTCTCATATCACGCATCACTCTGCCAAATAAGACAACCGCAATACCGGCAGCCAACAAAATACCAACAAAAATACATACCATTTTCAAGAAACCTTCAGCTATCGGTTCGTACAGATCATCGTAGTCGATCACCGCACTGACTACCCAGAAGCTGTCTCCGATCTGAACCGGAGAATATGCACTGATTTTCTGTACTCTCGGACGTTCTTCATTTGTCCACCAATACGAATAATAATGAGAAATACCTTCTTTTCTCTTCTTCTGATCCTCAATCATCTTCTCCAGACTGGAGTAATCCAGATCCGGATACATTTTCTTCCTTCCTGCAATAACCGGAATTCCCCACTGTTCTTTCTTCGGATGCATGATGATCGTTCCTTCTGCATCTTTGACAACAATGTATCCATTCGTTCCGATGTGAATTCCCGAAATCAGTTTCTGATAATATTTTTCCGCATCGATCATCAGACAGATCTTTCTCCCATCCTTCAAAACACGCTTATATACATTATAGATTTTCCCACCTATATCTTTTTCCATATAAATGCTATTCTTTGCCGAGCTTTGAGTGAGCAGCTGTGAACTTACAATCTGTACATCCTTGACACTCTCTGAAAGCTTTCCCTGTTCGTCTTCCAGGTACAGATTCGTGATAAAACTGGTCTGTGTGTCTATAAATTCCCGATATAGTTGTTTTGCCTCATCCTGCGGTCTGTTCTCTGCTGTTTTCGCAAGAAAGCTTAAACTTTCCTCATATTCCTCTGCGGACATCGCCATATTTTCACTCAGGATTCTGGTTGTCAGGAGCATCTGTTCCTCCTGGTTCTGCATCAAAGTATCTCTGTACTTTTTCCAGACACCAAATCCTGCAAATACAAGAATTACGATTAAAAAAAGTGGAATCGCAGCAATCAGTGTCTTTTTGTTTTTCTTCATATATTCTCGTCCCCGGTTTGTTATCAATTGACTTGTTTTCTTTCTAATATTATAATGTTTTTTATAAGTTGTATAGAATTTTATTGAAATTTTTACTTTTGGGAGGTTGCCTCAATGGCTGACAAAATACTGATCGTAGATGATGATCCGGCAATCTGTAAGCTGCTGGAAAAGGTAATGCACAGCAATGAGCTGGAAACAACAACAGTAAACTGTGGCATGGATGCTCTGTCCATCCTGAAAAATCATACATTTGACCTGATCCTTATGGATATCATGCTGGGAGATATGGAAGGGTTTGAAGTTATCAAAAGGCTTCGCAATCAGGGGATCAGTACTCCGGTTATGATCGTCAGCGGACGTAATGAAGACTATGATTCTCTGTACGGGCTTTCACTTGGAGCGGATGATTATATCACCAAGCCGTTCCGACCGCTTGTACTTGGTGCCAAAGTAAAAGCACTGATCCGCCGCAACAAGAATCTGGTACTCGACAATTCCGATACTCTGGAATGCGGTCCATTCAGCTATGATACCACAACCATGCGTTTTTACAAAAATGGCGAAGAACTTATCCTTTCTTCCAAGGAGTCTGCACTTCTTCTGCTTTTTATGAAGAATCCGCAGCAGGTTTTCACCAAGGATATGATCTATGAGCATGTCTGGGGCAATACGGTTGCCATTGATGACAATGCGATCATGGTCTACATCAACCGGCTTCGTGGTAAGATCGAGGACGACAGACAGAATCCGGCGTATATCCTGACAATCCGCGGACTGGGATACCGTTTTGTTCCGTAAACGACCTTTTCATCAAGAAGAGGCTCCATCCGGAATCTTCTCCTAATGAAAAAGATGACTTTTCACCCGCTCATTTGTGAAAAGTCATCTTTTTTATTCCTCACCAGTCTGGCGCAGTCCATATTCATGGCAGAAAATTTGATTCCCGTTCTCAGTTATTATACGCTCTATTTTACAACTGGAAAGAGGTTCAGGATTGCCCCGTTCTCGTTTGGAATTTTATTGCACAGCATCACAAGAAACAGTGAGGTGGCAAGTAGATCGGCACACCCACCCGCGCTGATACCACGCTTTATATAATCCGCATCCATGCGGATCAGTTTGTCTAACGCATCTTCTGAGTAGGCTCCGCCTTCCTCCAGAAACTGCATCGCTTCCATCTGTACCTGATAGAGTACTGACGGATTCTTTCTCGATAAAATGTTGGAATCCTGCACCCGGCTCATCAGTGCAAAAAGGATCTGTAATTTGATCCGGTTCCACTCCATTCCCCGCAAAAGTCCATCCTCCAGTACCGGAAGCGCAATATGAAAAACAGATGGGTATCCGGCAAGCGCTTCCCCGCGAATCCCTGTAGTCCCGTATTGTACGAGATTTTTCTCACCGTTACTTTTCGCAGGTTCCTTTCCCAACATCTCAATTTCGGCTCTTAAGATCCTGGCAGTCATCTTCTGCTCCATCCGAAGGATGGATTGTAAAGTAACCGTTCCGTCTTCCTGGATACATCTTCCCGCTGCCGCACTGAATATTCCAAGGGTAAAGATCATCCCTTTATGTGTATTCACATGTCCGGTTGCCCGATACATGGCTTCCTCCGCAAGCATTCCGGTCTTACGGATTTCACGGAAAAGATCTTCCGGCGTACAGGTCAGCTGATATCCCTGGTATGCCATTCTAACAAACCACGGATACAACGCCTCTGCACTTCTTTCAAAGGTCTGCACATCCATATCAGTGTGGGCACCACAGGAATACGGATCTACAAGCCCCGGTTTGGGAACCGTATAGACTTCCTCAAGCAGCGCCTGATACGCCATCCGGCCAATCGATTCTGCAAAGTATTCTGCTTTCTCTACTGCCTGATTCTTTCCCATACGGTTCTCCTTTTATATCCAATTGCCAATAACCTGTAAGTTTTCCGATCAGAATTTAATCATCAAATTCAAACGGCTTGATCTGACGGACAACATCCATGATGGTACCGTCACGGCTTTCAATGACACCGACAACACGATCTCCAAACTGTACCTTCTGTGGTTCCCCCGCGATAGAGTAAGCGATATCACGTAATTCTTCGATGGTCTTAAACGGAAGATCTACATCTTTCATTGCTTCGATCAGATCCTGTCTCTTCGGATTGATTGCAATACCATAATCTGTGATGACAACGTCTACACTTTCTCCCGGTGTTGTGACGGTTGTTACGTCTGTACAGATTGCCGGTGTTCTTCCCTGAAGAAGCGGTGCGATAACGATGGCACATTTTGCTCCGGCTGCTGTATCCGGATGTCCACCCTGCGCTCCTGTGATCATACCATTAGAATCTACAACAACGTTACAGTTGAAGTGTACGTCAACTTCCAGAGCTGCAAGAATTACGAAGTCCAATTTATTGACAACTGCACCCTTGTTGAACGGGTTCGCATACTCACCTGCACTGATCCGGAAATGATGCAGATCTTTTACAGATTCTACGGCTGCAAGGTCAAAGTCCTGTGTATCCAGAAGTGCATCTACCTGACCGTTGATCAGAAGGTCACACATCGGCTTTGTAAGACCACCCACACCAAAACGCATGCGGATATTTCTTTCTTTCATTACCTTTGCAAGTGAAATAGTAGATGCGATAGAAGCTCCGCCGACACCTGTCTGATAAGAGAATCCATCTTTGAAATACGGTGTATTTACAACGAACTGTGTACAGTAATCAGCCATCATCAGCTTTCTCATATCTGTGGTCGGTTTTGCTGCACCTGTTGCGATCTTCTTCGGATCACCGATCTGGTCTACTTCTACAACATAGTCTACCTTTGTCATTGAAATATGTGCCGGAAAGTTCGGGAACGGAACCATGCAGTCTGTGATTGCTACGACTTTGTTTGCATGGAAAGCATCTGACATTGCGTAGGAAAGTACACCACAGTCAGATTTTCCACCAATACCACGGCAGTTACCGTACTCATCACAGGTAGGAGTTCCGATAAATGCGATATCGATCTGTGTCTCACCTGTTACCAGGGCACGTACACGTCCGCCGTGGGAACGCATGATCGCAAGACCTTTTAATTTACCATTGGAAATAGCTTCTCCGATCTTTCCACGCACACCGGATGACTGGATATTTGTAATGGTTCCATCTTCAATATATTCTACCAGAGGATCATGCGCTTTTCCAAGAGAGCTTGCACAGATAGTAATGTCCTTGATCCCCATATCATGGATCTCTTTCATTACCATATTTACAACGTAATCCCCTTCACGGAAATGGTGATGGAAGCTGACTGTCATACCATCTTTGATGCCACATTTTACAAGAACATCATGGATACTGTCTACCATCTTGCTTCCGTTGGAATTGATCACACATTCTACTTCCGGTCCATGTTTTTTATAAACATGTCCGTCAAAATGATGAACACCCTGAAATACTTCTTTACCAGTTGCTTTTAAAATTTCTTCCGGGATATCTCTACCTACTGCGTTAATCATCTTATAAATCCCCCTTATACACACCTGAAGCTTTTGCAAGCTCGATTGTTCTCTTTGCTCCGTCATAGAAAGCGATATCGATCATCTTACCATCTACTGTAAATACACCGATTCCCTGTGCTTTCTTTGTATCAATTTCACGGACAACTTTTTCTGCAAAAATGATATCTTTCTGTTTTGGTGTAAAGATTTCATGTACAATGTTGATCTGTCTTGGGTTGATGATGGATTTTCCATCAAACCCCATCAGGTGGATATTCTCAACATCCTGGCGGAAACCATCCATATCATCAAGGTCTGTGTATACAGTATCAAAGCACTGTACACCAGCTGCTCGTGCTGCGATCACCATGTTCTGTCTTGCTCCCATAAGCTCGATTCCGGTTCCGGTGATGTGTGTCTGAAGGTCTTTGGTGTAATCTCCGCCGGAAAGGGCAATACCAAAAAGTCTTTCAGAAGATTCGCAGATATCAAGTGCACGCATCACGCCTCGTGCTGATTCAATAGCTGCCATGATCAGAACGCTTCCTTCTTCGCGTCCAAAATCTTTTTCAGCCTGAACAACTTCTGCTTCTACCACTTTTACATCCTGTGCAGATTCTGTCTTTGGAATACGAATCGCATCACAGCCGCCTGCTACTGCGCAGCGGATATCTTCTTTCCAATAAGGAGTGTCCAGTCCGTTAATTCTGACAACACGTTCACATCCTCTATAATTAATCGTCTTAAGTGCATGATAAAGAGAAAATCTGGCTGCATCTTTCTGGTTTTCTGCAACCGCATCTTCCAGATCAAGCATGATGGAATCCGGTTTGTAAATATAAGGATCTTTGATCAGTCCCGGTTTCTGTGCATTTAAAAACATCATAGTTCTTCTAAGTCTTTTTTTATTCGGATTCATTATCTGATCGCACCTCCCCACGGTAAATCTTCGATCTGTCCTACCGAACGGTAAACAGCTGCTTCGATTCTTGCTTTGATCGTACAGTCAAGAGCTCCTTTATCTACGATTGTAAGCTTTACATTATCGATTCCCAGATTTTCCAGTGTTTCATAAGCTACTTTCTTAATCTGGTTTCCATACTGATTGATCACTGCGCTTTCCAGTGAAAAATCAACTTTTCCTTCTCCGGCTTCTACTGTTACCTGGCAGTCACTGGATTCTAATGTTCCTGCAATTGCAGGTTTCTTGATTTCCATTCGTGCTTCCTCCTTAACATCCATTTGCATTAGTATTTGCTTCGTTGTGTTTATCATAGGGCTCTTACCTTACAGGAACACCTATGGTTTTCTTAATAATTGTTAAGATTCGCATATTTTTGCTGTTACAACTGGTCTTTCCAGTGCCTGTGAATTCATATTTACCCAGCGTTTCATATATACCCTGTCTTCTTTCCATTCAAAAGACACATGATCAAAAAAAGCCATCTCCGGATAGCGCCATTCCATCATCAACACATTTTCTGATTTCCAGTAAGCACATGCGGCAATTTTCATTTCATCCATCTCATACTGATGGTGCAGATATCCACCTGTCATAGAGGTTTTCCCATGAATCCAACAGTCAAGTCCTGCTTCTACAAAATGTGTCCCTCTGTTGTCTTTCATCCAGAATATTACTTTATCTTCTGAAAATTCCAGACCTGCTTTTTCAATTTTATCTTCATTCTCAAAAGGGACCATTTCTATTTTCCGATTTCCTGAAATCAGTCTGTTAATGACAGATCTGTTTTTGTTTTCCAAAGACATTCTGAGACCTTTATTTTTTAATACATTCCACATCTTTTCAGAAAGATTTCTTTCTTCTTTCATCGGATCCAAAACCTCTTTTTGAATCAGTTCCGTCTCCAGGTAATTACTGTCTGCCGCAGTAATAGCAATTACCATATTTTGTTCCGGAACAATCGCACAGGTCTGCCCAAACATTCCATCTGAACACCAGATATCTCCTGTATGCGTCCAGTGAAAATTATAATCTTTTTCTCCTGCTTTCCTTGGTTGTGGATCTTTTTTACCGAGTGCAAGATTCACCCAATCAGCACTTAATAATTGTTTTTCTCCCCATTTTCCTTGATTCAGATAAAGTAACCCAAGTCTGGCCATTCCTTCTACCGTAATGCTCACACCATTTCCACCTGAACAGATTCCTTCCGGACTTTCTCCCCAGCTAAACTTCTCCAGACCAATGTACGGTGCCAGTTCTTCTTCGATCAATTGATGGCATGTTTTTCCTGTAATACGCTGTACGATCGCTGACGTAATATAAGAATTCCCACTTGAATACATAAATTCACTTCCCGGCTCTTTTACAAACGGTACTTTAAAATATGCATCCAGCCAGCTGGTTTTTAATGGTCTCCATTCATTTCCACCTATACTTCTTTCCTGTCCACTACGCATCGTAAGTAAATTCCGTATCGTAAGCTTCTGAAGATACTCATTTGCTGCCTCACGATATTCCGGAAAATAATCAAGTACCTTATCCTCCAGCTTTATGAGTCCTTTTGTATATGCAATTCCCGCCGCTGTATTTGTAAAACATTTTGTAAAAGAATGGACAATATGTGGGATTTCCTTCCGATACGGTTCATTATATGCTTCAAATATAACTCTATTGTTTCTCAAGATCATGATTCCATGGATCTCTGCTTCTCTTTTTTCCATCTCGTTCAGAAAATTAATAATATATTCTGATGATACGCCTTCCTCTTCCGGAGTTGAATAGGTTAATTCTTTGTTCATGCTGCCACCTCATCTAACTTTATTTTAAACTGGAAACGGGGGACAAAATTTTGCCCCCTTTGTTATACATAACTCTTTTCTGTCTTTTAAAAGAACGGGAATACCAATGGAAGAATTCCTACACAGCATATAAAGCTGATAATAACCAATGGCCATCCAAATTTTGCAAAGTCAGTAAATTTTAAGTTTGTAAAGATCATTAATGTCTGATTTGTTCCTGATGCGATCGGTGTCAGGAAAGAGCATCCTGCTCCAATTGCAATTGCAAGAACAATTGCCTGTGGGTTTGCTCCCATTGATTCTGCAATAGAGATCCCAATCGGGGCAAGTACTCCTGCGGTTGCCATATTGTTCATAAACTGTGTTGCAATTGCCGATCCAAGGAACAATACTGCTGTGATCAGATACAGATTTTTCGTATCTCCAAGAATACTCAGCACAACAGCTCCAAACACTTCCCCAAGTCCACTGTTCTTCATAACTGCAATGATCAAATTGATACCTGCACAGAAAAGTACCATATCAACACCGAATGAAGTGATTACTTCTTTTGGTTTTACAACAGTTGTAAGAACCGAAACCGCGATCAGTGCATATCCGATAAAATTCGGGTTCACTGTAATATCTGTAAGCGAATCCAGAATCAGAGCAAGTACGAACAGAAGGAAACTGATTCCTACAACCATCTGTTTCTTTTTCATGTCAGGTGTAATTTCTGTAGCTGCCTCTATCTCTGAATTGCTTGGCACTGTTTCCTCATAAGACGGGCACCAGCGGTTCATCACGATCATATAAATTCCACCCAGAATAAAAATCGGAATACCTACCCAGGCAAAATCAAACATGCCAAAAAGCTTAAGTCCAGCTTCTTCAAGCGCTGTATTTGCATAAATATTTGTCGGTGTTCCAATCAGGGTACAAGCACCACCTAAAGTACTTGCATAAATTACAAACAAAATCATTTTTGAATGACTGATCTTATTTTTCTTAGCTATACTGAAAATCACCGGCAAAAATGCCATTGCAACATAACTGTTCTGCAGAACAAATGATACCAGTCCTGATGCAAGATAAAGAATTGCAAAAATTAGCATTTCTTTTTTCTTTCCACTTACATTACCGGTTAATTTATCTAAAGCATTTCCCATTACGATATCAAGCCCTGTTGCAGCAATCATTCCTGAAAACATACATATAATTGCCATCAGATGAAAACTTGAACTGCTTAACACGGCATATACTCCGTCTGCATCCATTGTTCCTGTAAATACAACGATCGGTGCCATGATCAAAAAACAAAACCAGTTTGGTAATTTTGGCGTTGCAAGAACTGCAACGAAAACTATTAATGTCAGAATCGCTCCTATTGTAGCCATACTCATTTTTCTTTTCCTCCGTATCCATATACAATAAGCTTTTTCGGAGTGCGCTTTTCCAAAAACTCTCATTCTTCTCTTATATGATGTTTACCGGCTCATCACGTTAATCTTATTATAATTGTCTGTTACTGTTTTCACCAATGCCAAAAGAAAATAGGGGCATAGCTTCATGCTATGCCCCTATTTCTCCATTTATTATTTTCTCTTTCAAAACAGATATACAGTACTTTTCCTGTCTGGAAAGGATTTTATTTTTCAAATATATAATACCTGTTTTTGTCTTTTTTACCTTGTTTTTTCCAATGCAAAAAAAATCAATATCTTTTGTATTTGTTATGTATGGAAGAAATACTTCTGATATAAAACAGAATCCCATTCCTCGCTCCAAGGTCTGCATTGCAAGCATCGAACTGTTTACGATCATCTTTGGCTTCAATTCTTTTCCATATTCTTCAAATATCTGATCGATCTCTTGTCTGACATAACAGGAATTATCCTGGATAATAAACTCATTCGGCATCATCGAAATATCCATCCATGGATATTTTTCACCTTCTCTTTTTTCTGCTTTCTGAAGCATCATATACTTCTTTGGAACTGCAAGTAACATATAATCTTCTACAATAAAATCAAATACGATAGAAGAATCCTTTTCACTCAGATCCGGCCCTATTGCCAAGTCATAGGTCCTGTTTTTTAAGCCTGGCAGGATTTCCTTAGCCATGACATTTGAAAATGATGCTTTACACCCGATGTATTTTTTACTGATCTTCTCCTGAACTTCCATTACCAACAAAAGACTGGCGCTTAGAGACATGCATACATGTATTTCCTGTTCTTCAGATAATTGAAGTTCCTTTAATTCATGCTCCATTGTGCTGTTTAAACGTTTGATTTCTTTTCCATACTCAACATAAATTTCACCAGCCTCTGTCAGACTGATTCCATTCGATTTCCGCTCGAAAAGTAAAATTCCAAGTTCCTGTTCCAGACTGGATATAAATCTGCTGAGTGATGGTTGTGAAATATATAAAAGTTCAGCGGCTTTTGAAATACTTTTGCATTCTGCAACCGCTAAAACATAGGTAAACGATTTTAAATCATCCATTTTTATCCTCATCCTCCTGTGATCTCACTAAACAGATTATAGACTTTTTTATTTCAAAAGCGCAAGACTTACTTTTCCTCCATAAAACTCCTCACAGCACCACCTTGCTGTGAGGATCTCTCTTTTTCTTTATTTCTTTTCCTTACACTTCCGTAAGCTCTCCGGTCTCAGAATCCATAATGAATCCCTTGATCTCAATATCCTTCGGCATCAATGGATGTGTCTTCAGTGTATGCACAGTCTCTTCTACCGACTTCTCCACAGATTCAAATCCACCCAGCCATTTTTCCAGATCAATCCCGCTGTGTCTTACGATATCAATATGTTCTTTGTCGATTCCGCGCTCTACCAGTTCTCCTAACAGTTCATTTCCATCCATTCCCTGCACACCGCAATCCGTATGTCCAATGACCATAACCTGCTCCACACCAAGCTCCAGAATGGCAACCAGAAGGCTTCTGACCACACTTCCGTATGGATGTGTAATGACTCCACCGGCATTCTTGATGATCTTTGCATCTCCGTTTTTCAGTCCCAGCGCCGCAGGAAGAAGCTCTGTCAGACGGGTATCCATACAGGTCAGTACGGCAAGCTTTTTGTTCGGGTACTTACTGGTCAGGTACGGCTCATAGCCTTTTTTTTCCACGAATTTCTTATTATACTCTACAATCTGTTCTATCATCCTGTGTAACCTCCCATTTGATTTTCACAACGATATTTCATAAAACAGATTATAGACTTTTTTTCTCTGTAAATGCAAGGATTCTTAATGAATTTTAATGATGTTCTTTCTTCCAGTACTGAAAAAATGCCTCCTCCTGCTCTGAGCGGATTCCATACTTTCTTCTCGCAATGTAGAATTTGGAATTCCACCCTGAAGTCTTCACCGGAATCGTCACCACATTGTGCAGCCGCACGATATCCATATACGGCAATACGGAAATCCCGAACCCATTCTCCACAAGTCCTGTGATAACTTCAATCTCTTCCGCAGCACATACCGGCTTTACCTTAATTCCTTCTTCTGCAAAAATCTGCTCCTGCAGAGTACGGAAACCGCTGGTCTTGGAAAACATGATCTGTGGGTATCCGGCTGTCTCTTTCAGACTGATCCGTTCTCTATTTTCAAGCGGATGTCCCTTCGGAACCACTACTGCGATATATGAATCCCGAATCGGATAATATTCGATCTCATCCGATTTCAAAAGATCCGAGCAAAAGCCGATATCATATTTTCCATCCAAAAGTCCTTCTGCAATCTCCGGTGTCATCCGATTGTAGATGATAAATGGAAATGTCGCCCCAAACTCTTTCAGCATATGTGGAATCGTCCCCGGTGCCAGAGGATACACACTGCCGATCCGCACCGTTTTCTCTTCCGTCCGAAGTCCTACTGCCCGCTCTTCCAGACGAAGATACGCTCCCAGAATTTCATCCACATCCTTCATCAGCTCTTTGCCGTAATGACTCAGGCTCACATTTCGCCCTTCTTTTTGAAACAGCGGAACTCCGTACTCTTCTTCCAGCGACTTGATCGCATGACTGAGTCCCGGCTGTGAAATATTCAGTGCCTCTGCCGCCTTTCCGTAATGCTGGATTTTTGCCAGCTCTGAAAAATATTTTAAATATTCGATATTCATATATGCCCTCTTTTATCTTCCGCAGTCATCTTATTTTTCAAAATCAACTCTTTACTCGCCATTATCTTAGCATATTTCATTCTATTTTAGAATCAGTTCATTCAAAATAATCATTTGTTTTTATCAGTTTTCTTCATTATAATGAGAAACAGCTTAAATATAAAATTTTTGTAAATTATTATCTATCAGGAAAGAAGGATTTGTACCTATGAATAAGAAAAAATTTCATCTAGCCGGAGAAGTCGCTCTGCTCATCGTCCTGCTGATCAATTCACTCGGCGTGGATCTGATGTCAAAAAGCGGATTCGGGATCTCAACGATCTCCTCAGTGCCGCTTGTATTTAACATCGCCTTCCCGGTGTTCAGTTTTGGAACATGGAATTATATTTTCCAGACACTGCTTGTCATTACACTGATGATCCTCAAGCGTTCATTCTGCCCCGGCTACCTTTTCTCTTTCGTAGTCGGAATCGGATTTGGAAAAATGATCGACGTACACAACGCATGGATCCAGGCTCTGCCGAACTCCCTGCCTCTTCACACGATTTATTTCCTGACAGGATTCTTACTGGTGTGCTTCGGTATCTGCCTTGCCAACAACTGTATGCTTCCAATCATCCCGACAGATATCTTCCCTCGCGATCTGTCCGGTATTGTAAAAAAGAACTATAAAATCGTTAAGACAACCTTCGATCTCACCTGTCTGACGACTACTGTGGTTCTTTCCCTTGCAATCCTCCACGGATTCTACGGCATCGGAATCGGCACTGTCTTCTGTGCATTCCTGACTGGAAAAACCGTTTCCGCCATCCAGAGTTTTCTTGGAAAACACGTGGAATTCTACCGTGCAACTGGGAAGAAGAGAGTTGCTCTTGAAAAGAATATGAGACATGCATAAAAGAAAAAAGATTTTAATTTTGATACATACCAGATCGGATACATCAAAACTGAAATCTTTTTTGGATTCTGTAGCCATTCTTATTTTCTCAACTTCTCCTGTCGCATTGACAAACCTTTTTCCCATCCCGTATACTAGAAGCAGACTAATATCCTGCAAGGAGGCTTAACTACTATGATTATCAAAAACGGACTTGTCATCGATCCTGCTTCCGGACTTTCCGAAAAAATGGATCTTCTGATTGAAGATGGCATCATCAAAGAAATGGCATCCCTGATTACAAAAGAAGGAGAGGAAGTCCTTGACGCAGCCGGGCTTGTGGTTGCACCGGGACTGATTGACACCCACGTTCATTTCCGTGATCCGGGATTTACTTATAAAGAAACCATCCACACCGGCGCACTTGCCTCTGCAAAAGGCGGTTTTACTTCCGTGATCTGCATGGCAAATACTTCCCCGACTGTGGACTCTGTTCCGGTTCTCAAAGACAACCTTTCGCGTGCTTCCAAAGAAAAGATCCGTATCTTCCAGGCTGCTTCGATTTCCTGCAACCTGAAAGGGCAGGAAGAAACCGATATGGACGCCTTAAAAGAAGCAGGCGCATGTGGATTTACCGATGACGGGATCCCACTTCTAAACGCAGAATTCTGCTTCCACGCAATGGAAAAGGCGGCAAAGCTTAACGTACCGGTCAGCCTTCACGAAGAAGATCCTTCTTTCATCCGCAACAACGGAATCAGCCACGGAAAGGTATCTGATGCGCTTGGCATCTACGGTTCTCCTTCCATTGCAGAAGAATCTCTGGTTGCAAGAGACTGCATGCTGGCACTGAAATCCGGCGCCGATGTTGTGATCCAGCATATCAGCTCCGGTATCTCTGTCGATCTGGTTCGTACTTATAAGAAAATGGGTGCAAAACTTCACGCCGAAGCCACACCGCATCATTTTACACTGACGGAAGACGCAGTCCTTGAGCATGGAACACTTGCGAAAATGAATCCGCCGCTCCGTACCGAAAAGGACCGTCAGGCGATTATACAGGGACTTGCAGATGGAACCATCGATTTGATTGCCACCGACCATGCACCGCACAGCAAAGAAGAAAAAGCAAAACCAATCACCGAAGCTCCAAGCGGAATCATCGGTCTGGAGACTTCCCTTGCCCTTGGCATCACAAGCCTTGTAAGACCGGGACATTTATCTCTTATTCAGCTTCTGGAAAAGATGACCATCAATCCGGCAAAGCTTTACCACCTTCCATACGGACAGCTCGCCGAAGGAAAGGCAGCTGACCTTGTGATCTTCGATGAAAACGAATGTTGGACTCCAACCGAGTATGCATCCCTTTCATCCAACTCACCATTTACCGGAACGCCTATGTATGGCAAAGTGAAGTATACGATCTGTGGTGGGAAAATCGTATATCATGATTAAAAAAATCCACGGACTTTGAATCTTCTAAAGTCCGTGGATTTTTTCATCTTCTTATTTTTCTTCCAGCATAAAGTATTTCATACTTGTTCCGCTTTCCGCCACATCCGCAAGATTGATACAACTGTTTCCCATACGGTCGATCAGATGCAGGATATTGGTAAACGGAGCAGTAAGGCTTGCCTTACATTTTCCTTTATTGACACGCTCAATATGCGCTTTCCGCATCTTGATATCCAGATCCAGAAGCTTATCCTTTCGCTTCATCATCTTGCCTGGTTCGATACCATCATCTCCCTGCAGTGCCTTCAGAGAATCACAGAACATCTTATTCAGTACCTTCAAACTCTTCTGCAGCTCATCCATCGCTTCCGGTGTATATTTATACTTCCGGTCTGATCTTTCCAACATACATTCTGCCATTTCCACACTTAAGGTTCCCATACGTTCCACATCGCTGAGTACACACATGAGGCTCGCCGTCTGCGCTGCCTGCTGCTCGGTCAATGAACCCGAAGAAAACAAAGCTGCAAGATATTCGGTAATACACTTTCCAAGACGTTCAACCTGTTCTCCGTTTTCTTTCAGACCGTCAATGGATTTCACTTCTTCATTTTTCACAAGCTCAATCGTTTTCTTCAGAATATCTCTTACCTGGTCACTCATACGGAAAATCTCTTTTGCCACAAGCTGCAGCGCTGCTGCCGGCTGACTGATGATATTTTCATCCAGATAAATCGGGCTGCCTGGATCTTCAACACCTTTTTTGCCATCTGGGATCAGTGTCATGACAATCTTCACCATCAGTTTAATCAGGCATACCCAGATCAGTGTCATTGTGATGTTAAATACAGTATGTGCATTTGCAATCTGTCTGGAAATCGCTTCAATCTCCGGACCTTTCGGCGAAATGTTCTGGATCAGTGCCGCAAATGGTTTTACGAACCAGATAAACAAAACGCAGCCGGAAATATTAAAAATGCAATGCGCCACAGCGGTTCTCTTCGCATCTTTTGACTGTCCGATACTGGCAAGGAGTGCTGTGATCGTTGTACCGATATTATCACCTAAAAGAATCGGGATTGCTCCTGCAAGCCCAAGTATACTCGTAACCCCGTCCGGTCCCGGCTGGGAAGCGAAGTTCTGCAAGACTGCGATCGTTGCACTACTGCTCTGTACAACCAGCGTCATAAATGTACCAACTGCCACACCAAGTACCGGAATATGTGCAACCCGTCCGATCAAGTCTGTGAATACCGGACTGGATGCCAATGGTTTCATGACATCTCCCATTGTTTCAATTCCAAGGAACAAAAGACCAAAGGCAAAAATCGTCTGGCCGATACTTTTTACTTTCTCTGATTTTGTTACAAATGAAATCAGAAATCCTATAAAAATAATCACATAAATATAGTCACTGATCTTTAACGCAATAATCTGCGCTGTCATGGTTGTACCAATATTTGCACCAAAAATGATGGAAATTGCCTGTGGCAGGTTCATCAGTCCCGCACTTACGAAACCGATCGCCATAACTGTCGTCGCACTGCTGCTCTGGAGTACCGCGGTTGTAAGCGCACCGGCAAGCACACCCAGAAGCGGATTCTTCGTCAGAAGTGCAAGAATGCTTTTCATTTTATCGCCCGCCGCCTTTTGCAGACATTCACTCATCATATTCATTCCATAGATAAAAACTGCCAGACCGCCAAGCAGTCCGAAAATGATCTGAATTTTCTCGTTCATGTTAATTCCTCTCTCAATTTACCCTGTGTTTGTTAATATTTTTTAAACTTACTTTTTACAATGATGTTTTCCCTTTCAGCTCATTTTCCATTTTATCTGTGGTCTATGCAATTCCAATCAAATCTATGTTAAGTTTAGGTTAAATTTTCTTTCTTCTATCATTTTTTCTTTCCCATGATCATAGTTATGTAAAATCGCATTAAAAAAGATTGTGCCTCTCCGGCACGCAGTGCCTTTTGTTTCATAGGAAGTTTCTTCGGAATTTCCTATGAAACAAAAAGAGAGTTACCCTCTTACAAATCTTCAAATTTGCAAAAGAATAACTCTCCTGTTCTATCTATAAATCTATCCAATCCCCAGCACACCATATCCAACTATTCCAAACACCGCCGCAAGAATGATCACCTTCGGTACTGACCAGTTCTTCTTCAATATCAGATAGAACATCACCACTCCGATCCCGCACCCAAACCAGTCAATCCTCTCATCCGGAAAATAATTTTCCTGCATCAGATCCAGAATCACCGCAAGGATCATTGCGATGCAGATTGGCTTGATCACATTTAACATACAGCTCATAATATCATTGCCACGGAACTTTGCGAAGCACACCGCTACGCCAAGCGTCAGCGTATAAGCTGGCATCAGCACGCCCATAACCGCTGCAATCCCACCCAGAACACCTGCCGTCTGCATCCCGGCAAAAGTCGCACAGTTAATCCCAAGCGGTCCCGGTGTCATTTCTGCGATAGCGATCAAGTTAGTCAGATCCTCCGCCGTCATCCACTGATTGACCTTCATCTCCTGCATAATAACCGGGATCATCGACATTCCGCCAAAGCTGGTAAATCCGATTTTCATAAACGCTGTAAAAAGTCTGAGATAGATCATGCCGTCTGTCCTCCTCTTGTCTTTTTCACCGCTCTTATAGAAAGCGCCAGTATCACTCCCGCTACGATCATCACCACATTACTGATATCCGTAAATACACAGAGCGCCAGTGCTAACGCACAGATCGGGATTGCTGATTTTCTGCGGAACGCTTCTTTCCCCAGTGAAAGTGCCGCACTTCCCATAATCGGAACTACCGCACAGCGGATTCCGCGAAGTGCCGCATAGCACCAGACATTACTTTTCAGCACCTTATAAAATGCAGTAACAAACGACAGGATCAGAACCGCCGGACAGGTCATTCCGAGTACTGCACAGACACCTCCGAACCAGCCACCTACATAATAACCAAACAGCATACTGATATTGGTGATCATAATTCCGGGAACTGACTTTCCAACTGCAACCATATCCAGCAGTTCCTCTTTTGTGATCAGCTTTCGTTTATCTACAAACTCCTGCTCCATCTGCGCCAGAATGCTCCATCCGCCTCCAAATGTAAAACATCCTATCTTAAAGAAAAATGCAAACAGCATCAGTCCATTTTTGATTCTCTCTTTACTCATCTCTTCTTCCTCCTGTTTCTTTACTTTATCATCTCTATTGACATTAGTAAAATATATGTTTTATTATTAAAAATATAGTTTAAACCTATGGAGGATTTTTTATGAACTGGAATCAGCTGCAGTATGTCATCACCATTGCCGAAGAAAAAAGTATCACCAAAGCGGCGCAGAAGCTTTATATTTCCCAGCCTTCCCTTTCCTTAAGCATTCAGGCTCTGGAAAAAGAAACCGGAATCCCTCTTTTTGAACGGAACCGTGGCGAGATGAAGCTTACCTATGCAGGCTCCCTTTTCTATGAATGGGCAATTTCTACCCTCCACTCTCATACCCAGTTGGAATGGAAGCTTGGTGATATCGTTTCCGGCTCCCGGACACTAATCCGGCTGGGTCTCAGTCCCCACCGAAGTGAACGGCTTCTGGCACCGGTTCTGGAACGCTTTTATTCCATGTATGAGAACTGTGATATCCAGATCATTGAGCAGCCGACCTATATCCTGCGGCAGATGCTGGAAGAGGACAAGCTGGATCTGATTCTCGATATTTCCAGCCCGGACACTATCAATTATGAGAGTGAGCTTCTGGTAAAGGAAAGTTTTGTCCTGGCAATCCCTGACTCTCTGTGTCCTTTTTCCGATCCATCACAAAAAGAGGAGGACATCTCTGCCACTCCTCAAATTCATTTGCCTGCGTTATCTGCAATTCCATTTATTCTGCTTTCTGAAGATCACGATCTCGGAAAGATCAGCCGGAAGATCTGCGAAACTGCTGCCTTCCATCCGAATATCCGCTGCATCTGCACCAGCAGTAATACTGCCTTTTCTCTTGCAAGACGAGGAATGGGGATTGCCTTTCTTCCTGAAATTTATGCACGGACTACTTCCTTTCCGGACATTCATTTCTTTACCCCGGATCACTTTCATGACACCAGGGACATCTGTGCTGTCTATCGGAAAAATATTTATCATCACGCACAGTTCCAGGCGCTTCTTGCTCTCCTTCGCGAGATCGTTCCGGCAATCTACAGGGCAGCTTAGTCTGCCCTGATCCGTACCTTAATTCTCTTATTTTCTGCCTCTTACTCTACATTTTTCAGTGCCTCATCCATCGGCACATGTTTAATCCTTCGATATTCTATCATTGCCACAACTGCATAGGTTCCGATCCCGATCAGAAACATTTCCACATAGATCTTCGGATCGATCCAAAGTGCGATCCAGCCGGAAATACTGGTCAGCATCATTTCCCGGAACAGCACATTCATAACTGCTTTCTCAATCGGCAGGCTGAGAAGCAGACAGATGATCACCACGATCGTCGTCGGCCAGATATAAAGCCTGCTGATCTCTCCATTGGTATATCCCAGGATCTTCGTCATGGAAATAGCCTGTGCATTTTTCTCAATAATGATCTTGGATAACAGATAGATCACGACCATGTAAATTCCAATTGCAAAGGCATTGACCATCCCCATCATATTTCCCATAGATACATCCAGCTGTCTCGAAATCTTTGTCAGTGCTTCCAGATCAAGCACCGAACCGATGTATTTCCCGTCAATATCCTTAATCTTCGAATTGGAAAAATATCCACTGAAATAATCGTTTCCCAGATCAAAGGTATCATTTAACTGCTCCTGTGGCATAAAGACACAGATTCCACCGCTGTATTTGTAGATTCCTTTAACCTTGAATGTATACTTTGTCTTTTCATATTTTTCTTTCAACGTGATCGAGTCTCCCGGCTTCAACAAAAACTTCTCTGCATAGGCACTGGAAATATAGACACTGTCACCGTCCTCCAGATCTGCATCGATATATTTACTGTCCGGTTTGATTCCGTACAGGATCACTTCATCTGTCTTATATTTGCTTGGCAATGTTTCCAATGAGTAAGCACTGAACGCTTCCGCATCTTCATTTTCCGTCTTTGTTCCATAAGAGAACTGTAAAAGCTCCAGCATACTGTCCAGTTTGTTTCCGCTCATCGCACTTACCGGAACCTCCAGCATATACTGGTATTTTGCAAGCATATTGCTCTGAATTTCCTGCTGATAATGATTCAGTACAGAAGGCAGTAAAAGTCCAAAGAATAAGAGCAGGTTTGCAAATACAATTCCGATAAAAAGCACGATATAATTGCTCATATTCTGGAAGATCACACGCAGTCGGAACCGATGGAAAATTCCAAGTTTCGGTCTTAACCGGACTGCTCTTTTCCGCCTGCTTCCAGAAAGATCTCTTCTCAGGAATTTCAGCGGTGAAAGCCTCAGCTTGTAACGAAGGATTCCATAGTTGACTACCAGCATGATCAGCACCGGAACCACCGTTGTCATCCAGAAAGTCTCTGCATTCCATACTGTCACATAGGTCGGCAGACTATAGCTTCCATAATACATCCCCGCACATACTTTTTTCAGTGCTGTATAACCCAGAATATTTCCAATCACCGCACCGATCAGCGTGACGATCACCGGAAGTGCCATGTAATGTCCGATCAGTTCTTTTCTTGTATACCCGGAAGCCCGCAGAGTTCCGATCACGCCTGCTTCTTTCCGGATCGTATTGCTGATCGTGATTCCAAATACAAACGCAATGATCACAATGATCATATAGAGGAGCATTGTGATCATTGCACGGTCACTCCCCATATCATCACCGGTAAATGTAATTGCCTGGTTCAGATACTGTGGCACAAAAGACTCCAGAGTGACTTCTTCCCCTAATGCTTCCATCAGATCTTCCGACATCTTTTTTTCCTGTTTTTCATTTTTCGGTTCTTTGTCATACACCCAGGAATAACTGTACTGAATCTTATCCTGATTCAGAGATTCAAACTCTTCCGGTGTTACAACCGATACCCCGAATTTGACTGCATCAAACATACTGTCATTGTTGTTCTGAAACAGACAGCTATAATCAGAAAGTGCTACAAATCCTGTGACTTTCCACTTTTGTGAACCACTTTTCAGTGTATCTCCGACAGAAATCTTATTATTGTCCGCATACATACGGTCAATTGCCATTTCTCCTGCTTTTTCAGGAAGCTTTCCTTCCATCAGGCACACCAGGTTGATCTTTTCCCTGTTTTTGAAAATACGCATGGTACTTCCATTGTCCAGGGCCTCTTCCAGATAAAAGTTTTCATACAGCGTTACACCATTTTTCTCAATGTTCTCCCTCTGCGACTTCGTGATTTTCTTCTTTATCCGGAAATTTCCATCTTCGATTTTGTACTTTTCAAAGCCTTCATTATATGCTTTCAGCATACTTCCATCTGCAACCAGAAAACCAGATACAAATCCGATCGTTGCGATCATAAGAATCAGCACCACCAGATACTTTCCAATCTCACTTTTCAATTCCCGTGGAAGTCTTTTTCTTAAAGGACTCTTCATAACCCGCGTCCTCCTTACCATTCCAGCTCACTTGCTGATAGCTTGTGTTCATTACAATAATTCTTGCGAATCATACCGTCACGCAGCTTTACTACCCGGTCCGCCATATCCTTGATCGCATCATTATGTGTAACCATCACGATCGTATTTCCATATTTCTGGTTAACGGTCTCGATCAGCTTCAGGATTTCCTTAGAAGTATTATAATCCAGCGCACCTGTCGGTTCATCACAGAGCAGAATATCCGGATTTTTCACGATTGCACGCCCGATTGCTGTCCTCTGCTGCTGTCCTCCGGAAAGTTGGTTTGGCAGCTTGTTCTGATGCTCATAAATTCCCAGTGTGTGCATCAGTTCATCCACATCCAGCGGACGGTCACTCAAATAAGCACCAACCTCAATATTTTCCCTGAGGGTCAGGTTCGGAATCAGATTGTACATCTGGAAAATGTAACCCAAATGCTTTCTCCGGTACAGTGACAGCTTCTTCTCTGTCATATCCTCCAGCTGTTCTCCGTCAATCGTAATACTTCCTTCATCTGCCCCATCAATGCCGCCTATAATATTCAGAAGAGTTGATTTTCCGGAACCGGATGGTCCCAGAAGCACACAAAATTCTCCTCTTTCAATTTCCAGATCAAGTCCTTTCAGAACATTTACCCGGCTGTCGCCTGTTCCAAACGATTTTTTGATCCCCTTAATCTCTAAAAACATTCCTCTACTCCTTCCTTTAGTTACTCGCATCGTAGTAATGTTATGTTTCATACACTCATGTTAGATTAGACTTACTTTTTTGTCAATATTTTAATTTTTATTTTTTCAAAAAGATATTGACAAATGGGAGGAAAATTTTTAAAATAATTATCTGTGTAATTTTATACCAAAATCTTTGTGGATTTTTCTGGATATCAAAATAGATGTCTACTTTTCGCCACATAACTTGTTGCATACAGCGGCAGTTATGTGGCTTTTTATATATCGGGCTTCTGCCCTTTTTTACAGATTTTGTACCTTATGCTTTACCTTTATCAGGAGGAATGTTTATGAACCAGACTTACATGAAAGAAAAACCGATTCTGCCACTTCTGCTTTCCATGGCTCTGCCAATGGTGATCTCAATGATGGTCAACTCTCTTTATAATATTGTTGACAGCTATTTCGTTGCACGGATCAGTGAAGAAGCAATGACTGCTCTGTCCTTAGTCTACCCGATCCAAAATTTTATCACCTCAGTCGGTGTCGGCTTTGGAATCGGGATCAATGCTGCCATTGCCTTTTTCCTTGGCGCCCAGGATCAGAAAAAAGCGGATACAGCTGCCACACAGGGACTTTTTCTCTCTGTCATCCACGGTATTGTTCTTACCGTAGTCACAATTGCCGTAATGCCGCTATTTTTACAGATTTTTACAAAAGACGTGACCGTTATTCAGATGGGAAATGCCTACTCCCGGATCGCATTTGGATTTTCCATTGTAATCTCTCTTGAAATTACCTGGGAAAAAATTTTTCAGGCAGTCGGACGGATGCGCGTGTCCATGATCTGCATGATGAGCGGATGTATATTCAATATCGTACTGGATCCACTTCTGATCTTCGGAATCGGACCGTTCCCGAAAATGGGAATTGAAGGAGCCGCACTTGCAACCGGTCTTGGTCAGGTTGTCACACTGGTACTGTACCTTGCCTTTTATTTTACCAGACCGCTTCCGGTGAAGATTCATAAAAGCTGCCACGTAGACCGTGCCATGGTCGGACGGCTTTACGCGGTTGGAATCCCTGCCACTTTGAATATGGCACTTCCATCCCTGCTTATCACCGCACTAAATGGGATTCTCTCCGCCTACTCCCAGGTTTACGTGGTGGTGCTCGGAATCTATTACAAGCTTCAGACCTTCCTGTATCTTCCGGCAAATGGAATCATCCAGGGAATGCGTCCGTTGATCGGATACAACTACGGTGCCGGTGAGACAAAGCGTGTCCACAGACTGTTTGCCGATACCCTTTATCTGAGTCTTGGGATCATGCTCTTTGGTACCGTTTACTGCCAGCTCTTCCCGGATTCACTGATCGCACTGTTCAGTTCTAATCCGGAAACCATTCAGGCAGGAGGAATAGCACTTCGAATTATCAGCCTCGGATTTTTAGTTTCTTCCGTGTCCATCACCAGCTCTGGTGCACTCGAAGGACTTGGAAAGGGAACACCGTCCCTGCTCATCTCACTGTGCAGATATACGATCATCATTATTCCGGCCGCATTTATCTTAAGCCGGATCTTCGGGGCTTCCGGGATCTGGTACGCATTCGGAATTACCGAATTTGCAACTGCTGTGATCGCCTATATGACTTACCGGCGGGCAACCATAAAAAAATAGGCATATCTGCATCAAAAAGTTCTACTACTTTTTCGATACAACAAAAACCGTAAATCCGGATTTGCTCTTTACAATACTGCAAATCTCCGGATTTACGGTTTTTAATTTTCTCTTTATTTTACTTTTCCATCCCAGTCCGACTTTTTATTTGCAGACTATTCTTCTTCGCTGATAATATGTCTCGCAACATAAACACCACTTGCAGATGCATGGGACAGAGAATGTGTAACACCACTTCCGTCACCGATCACATACAGTCCCTTATGGCAGCTTTCCAGATTCTTATCGATCTCTACTTCCATATTGTAGAATTTTACTTCCACACCATAGAGAAGGGTATCGTCATTTGCTGTACCAGGTGCTACCTTATCCAGAGCATAGATCATCTCAATGATTCCATCCATGATTCGCTTTGGAAGAACCAGACTCAGATCACCAGGTGTTGCTGATAAGGTTGGTGTTACCAGACCTTCTTCAATACGCTTTTCTGTACTTCTTCTTCCACGTACCAGATCACCAAAACGCTGTACGATCACACCACCGCCTAGCATATTGGAAAGTCTTGCGATACTTTCACCATATCCGTTACTGTCCTTAAATGGCTCAGAGAAATGCTTTGCAACCAGAAGGGCAAAGTTGGTGTTGTCCGTCTTTTTTTCATTTCCTTCATAGCTGTGTCCGTTTACTGTGATGATACCGTTGGTATTTTCATTTACCACAATACCGTTCGGATTCATACAGAAAGTACGCACATTGTCCTCGAATTTTTCTGTACGGTATACGATCTTGCTCTCGTAAAGCTCATCTGTCAGGTGTGCGAAGATCACTGCCGGAAGCTCTACACGGACACCAATATCCACACGGTTTGATTTGGTCGGGATTGCAAGATCCTTGCAGACCTTTTCCATCCATTTGCTTCCGCTTCGTCCGACAGAAACCACACATTTCTTACATTCATAAGCGCCATTTTCACATATAATGCGGTATCCGCCATCAGTGATCTCGATTGTCTCAACCGGTGCATCAAAGAAGAAGTCCATTTTATCCTTCATTTGATCATAAAGATTCTGAAGAACGACGTAATTGATATCTGTTCCCAGATGACGTACAGATGCATCCAGAAGATTCAGCTTGTTCTGAAGACAAAGCTTTTTAAATTTTGTTCCGGCTGTGGAGTACAGTTTTGTCCCTTCTCCACCATTTTCCATATTGATCTCATCGACGTACTTCATCAGCTCAACAGCCTGTTTTTTACCGATATACTCAAATAAAGTTCCGCCGAAATCATTGGTGATATTGTATTTTCCATCTGAAAATGCTCCGGCTCCGCCAAATCCGCACATGATCGAGCAGCGTTTGCAGTTGATACAGCTCTTTACTTTTTCGCCATCAATCGGACATTTTCTCTTTTCCAGCGGATAACCTTCTTCAAATACTGCGATCTTGCAGTCTGGTTTCTTTTTCATCAACTCATAAGCAGCAAAAATTCCGCCTGGTCCGGCACCGATAATAATTACATCATACTTCATCCGTATATCTCTCCTTTTATTTGCATGATAAAATGATGATACCAGAGTCAAAAGGTCAGAAAGCCGATGCAAGTTTGCTTGCAAGAGGATTTTTGACCTCTTGACCCGCCAAAAACATGAGTAAGTAGCCATTTTTCAAAGAAAAATGAGCGGATTACGAATGTTTTTGAGGATTGCGAGAGTGCAAAGCACGTAGCAATCTGGTATCAAAGGGGTCAAAAGTAAATTTTGTCCCTCACTGGTGTAATCAGATTGCTCCATTGCTAAGCAATTCCCGCAATCCTAATATGTCACATAATAAAACTGCCGTATATCCGTCTGTGTCCAGATGATTATGCACGGCAGTTGTTCTTCTTTTGCACAACCTTTCATATTTTAAGAGAAATCTTTCTTTTCGTCAAGGTGTTTCTTTCTTTTTTGTATGAATTTTGCATGAATTTATTTTGTTTTTTATATAGATTTTGTTATATTTTTCATTATCCAGTTTTTATATTTGCACTGTCAAAAATCTTTCTGTTTCTATATTGCTGTTTCTGCTACCCTTTTCATTTTCTAGCGGATTTACAGCTTCACGATGGTCGGCTCATGTTCCATTGCCGGAATAATCTTCTCCACCAGATCTTTTGTCCGAAGTCTGAGACTCGATGTATTGATGCATGGATGACATCCTATATATTCTCCTGTAAGCACATCTTCATCGATCAGAAGCCGTACCATCCTGTCCTTATCATTCATCAGTCCAAGCACACTTAAAGATCCCGGCGTGATGTCCAGATATTGTTCCATATACTCCGCTTTTGCAAAAGAAAGTCTGGACGAACCGATCTGTGCTGACAGCTCCTTTGTTTTAAACACCTTATCCCCCGGAAGCATCAGTAAATAAAATTGTGTCTCCTGTCGGTTGCATAAAAGCAGATTCTTACAGATTGTCGCCTCCAGCATCCGGTCAATTTCCTCGCATGCTTCCATTGTCATTGCGGCTTCATGGTCGATTCTCTGGTAGGTGACTCCTAGCGAATCCAGGAAATCATATACGCGGATTTCCTTATCCAATCTGCCTTGTGTGTCTGTTGGTTTTCCGTTTACTAATTCCATGTAGTTCTCCTCCGTCCTAGACTTTATTCTTTTTAAACATTTCATTCTCTGCATACTTGTATAGCAAATGTTCATCGCGGTGTAAGATTTTTCCAAACAGCTCTATCTCTCCATCAGAGTATCCTTCTCCCCAACAAGCTAATTATATCATAAGTCCTTTTATATCAAATATTTTTCTATCAGATTCTCTATTATCTTTGAATTCAATACATTTTGTTCTGTCTCAAAAGTTATAATCAACCGATCGCCAGGATATATATGATTTATTTGATACAATTCTATTTTTCGCACAGCTGCTCTTGCATAATCCTGTTTATCCATCATTCCCTCATGTTCCCAGTATATTTCTTGATAAGTCTTTTTTGATAAAAATGTAAAATCTGGATACACTGTACCGTATCCTTTCAGATGAAGTGGTTTTTCATATTTGTAAAGGATGTTTTTTCTATAAAAATAATCTGCTAATATCTTCTCTGACTTTGATCTGACACGTTCTCCCTTCTCAGTAAGAATTAATGGTGTTCCCTCCTTAAACTCTTTCCTCTGATATTCTTCTTCATACCATTTTGTAAGCAGCTGATCCCATGTTGGTTCGATCGGAGTTACCAGTAATTGTCTCGCTTTATTCATAGACGTATAAATTTTCTCAATTTCATCATCCGAATAATTTTTTGTTATTCTCTTTATTTGTTTAAGCCTTGCTTCTCCCTTTTTTACCACTGCCTTATTATAACCTTTTTGCGCCAGGCGCTTTGACAATTCTTTATTATCTCTTGGAATGTAGACTCCTTTGTTATCATCTATACATTGATAATAGCGCGGCTTATTTTTATCTATTGAAATTCTGAGGTGTCCTTCTGGTACTGTTGTATTCAAATCAGCTTTAGCTTGCGTAACAACTTTCTCCAAATGTTCCTGCATCTGAAGAAGCATGTTTTCTAATTCATACATATATATACATTTCTCCTTTGCTTTTCTATTTTTCAAATCCTAATCAATTCATTTCGAGAATTTTCTTGATTTGTTTCGAATTTTGAAAATTATAATCAACTCATTCCTATAATCTTCTTGATTTATTTCGAGTTTTGTCAATTACAATCAACTCATTTCTGTAATCTTTTTGATTTTCTTTGAGTTTTTTAGAATACAATCAATTTATTTACATCATCTTCTTGATTTATTTTCATTTTTCCGGTATGCAATCAATCTATTTCTGAAATTATCTTGATTTATTTTCATTTTTTTTGGAATTATAATCAACCTATTTAATTAGACTGTCTTGATTTGTTTTAGCTTGTAATAATTTGCAATCAATTTACTCTTTGCAAAAATGATTTGATAAAAGATTTTTTGATTTGGTGGATTCAGTGTATCATATATATTCTGAAAAGAACAGTAAAATTTTCATTTTAATCATAATTTAATATTTCTAATCTATAACTAGATAAAATAAGAGAGCATGTGAAAAAACGAAAGGTTTTTTCACACGCCCTCTTATTATTTATTTCTTGCTATACGCAATATGCTTATTTTGCATTCTTCTGAGCGATTGCAGCCTGAGCAGCAGCCAGACGAGCGATCGGTACACGGAATGGTGAGCAAGATACATAATCAAGACCAATGCTGTTGCAGAATTCTACAGAGCTTGGATCTCCACCATGTTCTCCACAGATACCAACGTGAAGTTTCGGATTAACCGGTTTTCCGAGTTCGATAGCCATCTTCATAAGTTTACCAACACCTGTCTGGTCAAGTTTAGCAAATGGATCGTTCTCGAAGATCTTAGCGTCATAGTAAGCTTCAAGGAACTTACCAGCATCATCACGTGAGAATCCGTATGTCATCTGTGTAAGGTCGTTTGTACCGAAGCAGAAGAAGTCAGCTTCTTTTGCGATGTCATCAGCTGTAAGAGCAGCTCTAGGAATTTCGATCATTGTACCAACTTCGTACTCAAGGTCGCTTCCTGCAGCAGCGATTTCAGCGTCAGCTGTTTCTACTACAAACTTCTTAACATATTTAAGCTCTTTGATATCGCCAACCAGCGGGATCATGATTTCCGGTTTAACATTCCAATCCGGATGAGCTTTCTTAACATTGATAGCAGCACGGATAACTGCGCTTGTCTGCATCTTAGCGATTTCCGGATAAGTTACAGCAAGACGGCATCCACGATGTCCCATCATTGGGTTGAATTCGTGCAGAGAGCTGATGATTGCTTTGATCTGGTCAACAGATTTGCCCTGTGCATCAGCAAGTTTCTTGATATCTTCTTCTTCTGTTGGAACGAATTCATGAAGCGGTGGATCAAGGAAACGAATAGTAACCGGATTTCCTTCCAGTGCTTCATAAAGTTTTTCGAAGTCTCCCTGCTGTTCCGGAAGGATCTTAGCAAGTGCAGCTTCTCTTTCTTCTACTGTTTCAGAGCAGATCATTTCACGGAATGCATCAATTCTGTTGCCTTCGAAGAACATATGCTCTGTACGGCAAAGTCCGATACCTTCAGCACCAAGTTCGCGAGCTTTCTTAGCATCAGCTGGTGTATCAGCATTTGTACGAACTTTCATAGTTCTGTACTTGTCAGCCCATCCCATGATTCTTCCGAATTCACCTGCGATTGTAGCGTCTACAGTCGGGATGATTCCGTCATAAATGTTACCTGTAGATCCATCAAGAGAGATTGCATCTCCTTCATGGTATTCTTTTCCACCAAGTGTGAATTTCTTGTTTTCTTCATCCATGTTGATGTCACCACAACCAGATACACAGCATGTTCCCATACCACGTGCAACAACGGCTGCGTGTGATGTCATACCACCACGAACTGTCAGGATACCCTGAGCAGACTTCATACCTGTGATATCTTCCGGTGATGTTTCAAGACGTACAAGAACAACTTTTTCTCCTCTTGCAGCCCATTCTACAGCATCATCAGCTGTGAAGACGATCTTACCACAAGCAGCTCCTGGAGATGCTCCAAGTGCTTTAGCCATCGGTACAGCAGCTTTCAGTGCAGCTGCATCGAACTGTGGATGAAGCAGTGTATCAAGGTTACGAGGATCGATCATAGCAACTGCTTCTTCTTCGGTTCTCATTCCTTCATCAACGAGATCGCAAGCAATCTTAAGAGCAGCCTGAGCTGTTCTCTTACCATTACGTGTCTGAAGCATGTACAGTTTACCATGTTCTACAGTAAACTCCATATCCTGCATATCTCTGTAATGTGTTTCCAGAGTCTTGCATACTTCTTTGAACTGCTTGAATGCTTCTGGGAATTTCTGTTCCATTTCTGAAATGTGCATTGGTGTACGAACACCTGCAACTACGTCTTCTCCCTGAGCATTTGTAAGGAATTCTCCGAACAGTCCGTTATTTCCTGTAGCTGGGTCACGTGTAAATGCAACACCTGTACCACAGTCATCACCCATGTTACCAAATGCCATCATCTGTACGTTAACAGCAGTTCCCCATGAATACGGGATATCGTTGTCACGACGGTATACATTTGCTCTCGGGTTGTCCCATGAACGGAATACGGCTTTGATAGCTCCCATTAACTGTTCCTTTGGATCTGTCGGGAATTCAGCACCGATTTTTTCTTTATATTCTGCCTTGAACTGGTTAGCTAATTCGTGAAGATCTTCTGCTGTAAGTTCAACGTCCTGTTTAACGCCTCTTTCAGCTTTCATCTTGTCGATCAGTTCTTCGAAGTATTTTTTACCTACTTCCATAACTACGTCAGAGTACATCTGAATAAATCTTCTGTAGCAGTCCCAAGCCCAACGTGGGTTGCCTGATTTTTCAGCAAGTACATTGACAACGTCTTCGTTAAGACCAAGGTTCAGGATTGTATCCATCATACCAGGCATAGATGCTCTTGCACCAGAACGAACGGAAACAAGAAGTGGATTCTCTTTATCACCGAATTTCTTTCCTGTGATTCCTTCCATCTTTGTAATAGCTTCCATGATCTGAGCCATGATTTCTTCATTGATCTGTCTTCCGTCCTCATAATACTGAGTACAAGCTTCTGTTGTGATTGTGAAGCCCTGTGGCACTGGAAGACCTAAGTTTGTCATTTCAGCAAGGTTAGCGCCTTTTCCACCAAGCAGGTTTCTCATATCGGCATTACCTTCTGTAAACATGTAAACCCATTTTGTTGCCATTTTACAATTCCTCCTCGTTATTGGTAATTGATATATATAAAACTTGAAAATCACAGTCAGACTGGTAACTGTCTGCTCTTTTCATATCTTATATCGCCCTTAAAAAACGGATTTTACCGCATTAATATTGTAAATGTTTTAACTGTGATAGTCAACCCTTATGCACTTTTTTTCGTACAAAAAAAGTGAATTTATCGAAGAGTTCAATTCCTTCAAGTGATTTCTTCTATAAAAAAAATCTCCGTAATTAAATTTCTTTTATATACTATAAATTTTGTTATTATCAGAAAAAACTCAGGCAAAACCGGACTGTATCCATTGTTTTGCCTGAGTTCTTTTCATCTCTTACATATTCAGAAGGAATGCTCTGTATCCCTTTACTGCTTCATACACATCAGCTTTGCTGCTGACTTCATAAGGTGCATGCATGGAAAGTACAGCAACACCGCTGTCGATCACTTCCATACCATAATTTGCCATAATATATGCGATGGTTCCGCCGCCGCCTACATCGACTTTACCAAGTTCTGCGAACTGGTAAGTAACGCCTGCATCGTCCATCACCTTGCGCAGTCTTGCAAGATATTCTGCATTTGCATCATTGGATCCGCTCTTTCCGCGGCTTCCTGTAAACTTGTTGAATGCAAGTCCCTTTGTAAAGAAAGCGGCACTTCTCTTTTCAAATGCTTCTGCAAACATCGGATCATAAGCAGCACTTACGTCAGAAGAAAGCATTCTTGAATTAGCAAGTGCACGGCGTACCTTCAGTTCAGATTCACCTTCTGTAAGTGCAACAAGCTCTGCAACTGTATTTTCAAAGAAACGAGAATGCATTCCTGTTGCTCCGACGCTTCCGATCTCTTCTTTATCTACTAACAGACAGCATCCTGTACGCTTTGCATTTTCCACATCCAGCATAGCGAACAGAGAAGTAAATGCGCAGACTCTGTCATCCTGTCCATAAGAAAGGATCATGCTGCGGTCAAATCCACAGTCTCTTGCCTTTCCGGCCGGAACAATTTCCAGCTCAGCCGACGCAAAATCCTCTTCTTCGATTCCATAGTTCTCTTTTAAAATATGAAGTACGTTAGCCTTGATCGTTTCTTTTTCTTCTTCATCAAGTCCCTCCGCTTTATCAAGCGGACTGTTTCCAATCAGAAGATCCAGCTTTTCTCCTTCAATCACTTCACTTGCTTTCTTTGACATCTGGTTTGCTGCAAGATGAACAAGAAGGTCTGTAATAACAAATACCGGATCAGACTCTTTTTCCCCAATGCTGATCTCTTCTACGCTTCCATCTTTTTTCGCAACAACACCATGAAGTGCCATCGGTCCTGTTACCCACTGGTATTTTTTGATTCCACCATAGTAATGTGTATCCAGATAAGCCATTCCTTCACTTTCATATAATGGATTCTGTTTCACATCAATACGTGGTGAATCGATATGAGCTCCAAGGATATTCATACCGTTTGAAAGCGGTTCTTCGCCCATACGGAACATGGCAAACATTTTTTCCATGCATACCGCATATACTTTATCTCCTGCTTTCAGGCTCTTTCCTTCTTTCAGAACATCTTTGATATCCTGATATCCTGCTTCTTTCGCCATCTCAACCGCAAGCTTTACGCATTCACGCTCTGTCTTTCCGGCATCCAGGCAGGCTTTGTACTTTTCATTGATTTCATGAAGTTCTTTTTTGGCAGCTTCATCATAAGAGCTCCAGAGATTCTTTTTTTCTTCCATTTCTATACCTCTCTTCAATTCAGTTGGGATTCCCCACAATATTTTTAGTATAATCCTCTCCCGATAAGAAGTCAATTATTACCCTTTAACTTTACAAGCATTTCCGTCATCGTTTCCTTCAAAACCGGATGCCGTTTATGCGGTGCGATCTCACACATTGGTCCAAGCACAAATTCCCTGTTCTGCATATCGATATGTGGTATACATAAATCATCCTCTTCAATGATCTGATCCCCATAGAAAATGATGTCCAGATCCAGTGTTCTCGGTCCCCATCTGCGGATCCGCTTTCTTCCGGCTTCCTGCTCAATTCGGTGTAACAGCTCCAGAAGCTCATGCGGGGTAAGCAGTGTTTCCATTTTCAGTGCCCCGTTCAGGAATTCATCCTGATCCGTCACGCCATATGGCTCGGTTCCGATCAGTTTCGATACCTTCAGGACTCTGCAAAGTTTTTCATTTTTCAGCTCTTCTACCGCATTCTCAATGTATTTTTTCTTATCACCCATATTCGATCCGAGTGCGATAAACGCTTCATTCCAGCAACGTTCAATCTTCACGGAAACCGTCTCAAGCGGCAGTCCTACCGGTGCCCATGGTTTCTTTACTTCCACCATGACTTTCCGGATCTTCTCATCAAATAATAAGATCTCTTCTGCAAGCTGCTCTGCTACTGCTTCGATCAGCCTGTAATTCTTCTCTTCCATCTTTTCTTTTATCAGATGGGAAATGGTTCCGTAATTCACAGACGCTTCCAAGTCATCCGTTTTTCCCGCCTTGCGTGTATCCACATACAAAATGCAGGAAACCAGAAACTTTTGTCCCAGTCTGTTTTCTTCCGGATACACCCCATGATTTGCAAATATTTCCAGGTTTTCAATTTTTATCTGATCCATCTTTTTCTCCTGCTTACTCTCTTGCCAGAATCACTTCTGTCATCTTGATCGCTCTGCGGTTTTTCTCAGCATCATGAACGCGCACAAATCCATAATGACTCTGTACTGCCATCACGGTTGTGACAAGAGTTCCTTCTTCTCTTTCTGTTACCGGCAGATCCAGTGTCAGACCGATCATGGATTTTCTGGAAGTTCCAAGAAGCATCGGATATCCAAGTCCGTTAAAAAGATCCAGATGCTTCATCACATCCAGGTTCATCTCGTAGGTCTTTCCAAATCCAACCCCCGGATCCAGCATGATCCGGTCATCTTCAATCCCAGCCGCTTTCGCTGTATCTACACACTTCTGCAATTCTGCATACATATCCTTCAGGAAATCCTTGTACACCGCCTCATTTTTATTATGCATCAGACAGCATGCCGCATCATATTTTTTCACAAGACCTGCCATCTTTTCATCGTACTGGAATCCCCAGATATCATTTACCAGATCTGCCCCTGCCTGAAGTGCTGCCTCTGCCACATCACTCTTATAAGTATCAATCGAAACCGGCACATCAAAATTCTTTTTGACAGCCTCGATAACCGGCGCAGTTCTTGTAATTTCTTCTTCTGGCGTAATCTGCTGGTGTCCTGGTCTTGTGGACTCTCCTCCGATATCCAGGATATCGGTTCCGCCTTCTAAAAGCTCTTCTGCATGACGCATTGCCGCTTCATAACCGTTCCACTTTCCCCCGTCCGAAAAAGAATCCGGTGTCACATTCAGTATTCCCATAATATAAGTATGTTTTGCTGTGTCAAATTCTTTATTCCCAATTTTCATTTTGTTTCCTCGTTTTCTACCAGATGATTTTCTGATTCTTCTTTTCTCCGCTCCAGTTACAGTCCTTCTCAGCCGGACACGTATAACACGCACGGGAAATCTTATCTGCATCATAAAGGATTTCTGCAAGCTGCCACTTATCCTGCCCTGCATTTTCTGTCTCTTCTGCATTGCCCCGGTGACTTAAAATTGCAAAAAGAATCCTGTCCGACTCCTCCTTTGTAAATCCAGTCTCTTCCAGAATCCTTTTTGCAATTTCAGCACTCGCTATCTCATGGGGAACTCCCGCCTTATATTGCTGCCATTTCCCGATGTCATGAAGTAATGCCGTCGCATAAATCTCTTCTTTTCCAAAGGCATATCCACGCTCCATCGAAAAAATATACATCAGACGTGCCACGTCCAGAAAATGGTTCATATCATGATGGCAGAATATTCTTTCCTTTTCCGCCTCTTTATTCTTTACCAGTCCTTCTATAAAAAGAGGATGCTCATATATTTTCCAGATTCTCTGCATCCTCCTCTGCTCTTCCAGTTTTCGTTTTATTTTCATCGCACTAACCTATCATACGGAAAAACATGTTCTGCAGCTTTTCATTTTCTTCAAATGCACCTCTTGTAACAACACTGACCGTCTTGCTTCCCGGCTTCTTGATCCCACGCATGGTCATACACATATGCTCTGCCTCAGCAAGTACCATTACTCCCTTTGGATGAAGATTCTCCATCAGGGCATCCGCGATCTGTGCTGTCATCTGCTCCTGCAGCTGAAGTCTTCTGGCAAACACTTCCACAGTCCGTGCAAGCTTGCTAAGTCCCACTACCTTTCCATCCGGAATATAGGCAATATGAACCTTTCCGTAAAATGGCAGCATATGATGTTCACACATGGAATAAAACGTAATATCTTTTTCCACAACCATCTCATTGTTTTCTGCTGTAAATGTCTTTTTCAGGTGTTCCGCTGCATCCTCATTCATTCCGCCACAGATTTCTTCATACATTCTTGCAATCCGGTCCGGTGTCTCAGCCAGTCCTTCCCTATCCGGATCTTCACCGATTCCTTCCAGTAAAAGACGGATTGCCTGTTCTACTTTTTTATGATCTACCATAATGTTCTCTCTTCCTTTTTTCTTTCAAACACGTTTGTTTCCCGTTCAAGTCTTATCACTTCTCCCAGATAAGATAAGGAACCAAACACCAGAACAACATCTTCTTTCCCACATTCTGCTTTTGCTTTTTCAAGCGCATCTGCAATGTTCTCTGCCGGTTCTGACTGTACGTTCTTGGCCTTTAATACTTCACATAATCTCTCTTTTCCCAGATTCCTCTCCCCATTTGGAAGATCGATCGTATACGCCTTTGAAAGATACGGAGCCATGATCTCTGCGATTTGTTCATATTCTTTATCTTTAAAAACCCCCATCACACCGACAATCTTTCTGTCCGTCAGATAGGTTCTCACATTTTCCGCAAGTCTTCTTGCGGCATCCCTGTTATGCGCTCCGTCGGCGATCACGGTCGGTTCTTTTTCAAGTACCTGAAACCGTCCAGGCCATGTCACTTTCACAAATCCCTTTCTTACAGCATCTTCCGGAATCGGAACACCGCTCCTTCTTAACGCATCCACAGCTTCCAATACTGTCGCCGCATTGTCAATCTGATATCTGCCAGCCAGGCGAAGACGGATATCTTTATATTCCCCATAAGAAAAAATCTGTCCATCCATCGTTTCTTCAGAAATCACAGCCTTTTCCGGATGCGAAACCACAAACCGGCATCCACACTCTCCGGCCTTTTTCTGGAGGATATCGGTCACAGACATCTGCTGTGGCGACGTGACAACTGCCAGACATGATGGTTTTATAATTCCGGCTTTATTTTCTGCTATCTCTTCTAATGTGTTTCCCAACACTCCGATATGATCCATACTGATCGATGCAAAAATACTCAAAACAGTTGTATCTATTACATTTGTCGCATCAAGAAGCCCACCCATCCCGGCTTCCAGAACGACATAATCACACTGTTTTTCTCTGAAATAGAGAAATGCGATCGCTGTTTCTATCTCGAAAACAGTTACGGTGAGATCCGTTTTTTCTTCTACTTTTTCTGCTGCCTCTTTCACCTGAGATACAAAAGGGGCGAGCTCGTCCTCCGCCATCCATTGGCCATCAACCTGAAATCGTTCCATATATCCCATCACGGTCGGAGAACAGTATCTTCCGGTTCGGTATCCAGCCTGCTGCAGGATACCGGAGAGTCCGGCGAGAATCGATCCTTTTCCATTAGTCCCGGCTATATGTATAAATTTCAAATCTTTCTGCGGATTTCCAAGCTCACCCAATAAGCTCTTTATACTATCTAAGCCAAGTACACTTCCGTATTTCGATACATGATCCAAATATACCCTTGCTTCTTCGTATAACATGATTTAATTTTCCTTTTTGTACTTTTCAGCATATGCTGATATCTGAATATTTTATCATATTCCCTTACTGCTGTACAGTTCTATTTCTTTTTCTTTGGTACAACGTGGATCGCTCCACCCTCTGCTTCTTCCAGGGCTTCTCCGATTCCTTCATTATACGTCGGATGTGCACGCATTCCCTTCAAAAGCTGTGCAACCGTCATTTTGTTTGCGATCGCAGTTACAAATTCACCGATCATGTCTGTGGCTCTTGCACACATCATCTGTGCTCCGAGAATCACATCTGTCTCTTCATCTGCCACAATCTTGATAAATCCTCTTTCTTCTTTTGTAATAAGCGATTTACCATTGGCACTCATGATAAATTTACCAGTCTTCACTTTGATTCCCTGTTCTTTGGCTGCATCTTCGGTAATACCTGCTGATGCGATTTCCGGATCTGTATAAACACATCCCGGAACCACATCCAGATTCACAGAAGGTTCTTTTCCCGCCAGCTGTTCTGCAACAACGATTCCCTGTGCACTTGCTGCATGGGCAAGCTGTGCACCAAAGATCAGATCACCGATCGCATAGACTCCCGGAATACTGCTTTCGAATTTGTCATTTACAAGAACGCGTCCTCTTTCCATATCCGGAGCAGCACCTTCTGCAAATAATCCGTCGGTATTCGGGCATCTTCCGACTGCACACAGAACATATTCTGCTTCTACAGTCTGTTCTTTTTCTTTTTCAACGAAGGTACATACACAAGTATCCCCTTCCATATGCACACCCTGTACTGCTGCTGATGTATGGCTTTCTACGCCACGTTTCTTCAGGATCAGTTTCAGGTTTTGTGCGATCTCTTTATCCATATTTGGAACCAGGCGCGGCATTGCTTCAAGAATGGTAACCTTAGATCCAAGTGCGGAATATACGGTTGCAAATTCTACACTGATCACACCACCACCGATGATAACCAGACTCTTTGGAACTTCTTTCAGCTTAAAAAGTTCATCACTTGTCAGAACTCTCGGAAGATCCATTCCCGGAATCGGAAGAATCAGTGGTTTGGAACCAGAAGCCAGAATGACATTCTCTGCTTCGACAGACTGTTCTTCATTCCCTGTAATCTTAACTTTTTTCCCCTCAAAAAGTGTGCCTTTTCCATAATATCTTGTTACGCCGTTTGCCTGCAGAAGCTGTTCTACTCCCTGAACAAGCTGTCCGGTTGTCTGCTCCTTATATTCCAGTATTTTTTCAAAATCATAAGTAACATCTGATGCTGAAATTCCGAAACGATCCGCTTCTTTGATTTCACGATATAATGTCGATGCATGAATCATTGCTTTTGCCGGAATACATCCCCTGTTCAGGCATGTTCCGCCGACTTCTCTCTCTTCGATCACTGCGGTCTTCATTCCAAGCTTCGCAGATTTGATTGCTGCCACATATCCTCCCGGACCGGCTCCAATTACTACTACATCAAACTTCTCACTCATTTTATTTCATCCTCCTACAGTTCCTCGCCCCGAATCCATTCGATAATGTCTTTCATCATCTCTTCTTCCTGTGGATCATCTGACCAGAAAAGCCCCAATTCCGTACAGATACTTTCCTTTCTGTACTTCAATCCTTTCAGATACTTCGGAAGTGTATGTATGAAATCCGGATTCAGTGCATCCGACCATGCAATTGCATCCTTGATCTTTCCTGATTCTACTGCAAACTGAAGTGTAATCCCTCCCCATCCAAAACGGTGGGAAAGCTCATACTGAAAATCAATTTTTCTCCCATAAAGCCAGTTCCATGAAGAGAAAAATTTCTCTCTTTCTGCAATTACTCCGGTATCAAGGTCTTCTATTTTTTTATCACGTACCTTTAATCCGTATACCTTTTCAAATGACTGTTTAAGTGCCACCTTCAGTTCTTCCATTGTAAGCTCCGGAAGATAATCTCTTAAATTTGTCACTCTGGATTTTACTGAATCAACCCCCTTTGATTTCAGTTTATCCTTTGATACAGTCAGATATCTGGATAAGGTTTCCATATTTACTCCTACCATGATCGTGCCATGATGATAGCAATGCTTTTCCTGCTCATAAAACGCATTTCCCGAGAATTTCTTTCCATCGATCAGGATATCGTTACGCCCGGATTTTTCAGCCTTCAATCCAAGGATCTCCATCGCTCCTATGATTACCTGAAGCTGCCGGTCCAGATTATATTCTTCTTTATTGATCAGAAATGTGAAGTTCATATTTCCCAGATCATGGTACACAGCTCCGCCACCTGACAGGCGTCTGGCAAGATGACCACCTTCTTCTTCAAGCTTTGTTGTTCTACATTCTTTCCAAGCATTTTGATTCCGTCCGATAACAACTGTATTCTGATTCTGCCACAGATAAAGAATACATTCTTTATCCTCGCAGTGGAGGAGCAAATACTCCTCCACTGCAAGATTTCTATATGGACTGAACTGATTGCTTTCAATATAAGTAATCTTTTCAATCATAGTTTTTCCCTCGCTTTAAGCTATAACTTATTAGTCCTGCCATTCGTATCGCAGATATGGATGTCTTGCTGCTCCAACCTCATCCATTCTTGTAACCGGTGTTGTAACAGGAGCCTGATGAAGCTGTTCGGCATCTGTTTCTGCGATTTCATACAGTTTGCGTAATACTTCTACTGCTTCATCCAGAGTTTCTTTGGACTCTGTCTCTGTCGGCTCTACCATCAGTGCTTCCTCAACGATCAGCGGGAAGTACATTGTCGGTGGATGGATACCGTTATCAAGAAGTCCTTTTGCAATATCCATTGCAGAAATTCCTGTTTTCTTTTTCAAATCTGCAAGACTCATTACGAATTCATGCATACATACCTCGTCATACGCCATTGTATACAGGTCTTTCAGTTTGTTCATCATGTAATTTGCATTCAGAACTGCATTCTGGCTCGCTTCCGGAATACCTTCGCGTCCCAGTGTCTTCACATAAGTAAGTGCTTTTACGATGACTGTAAAGTTTCCATAGAAGCTCTTCATCTCACCGATGCTCTGTGGTTCTTTTACAAATTTCAGTTCTTCTTCCCCATCTACTACATAAGACGGAAGGAACGGAACCAGCATGCTCTTGCATCCAACAGGTCCGCTTCCAGGGCCACCGCCACCGTGCGGAGTTGAGAATGTTTTGTGAAGATTCAGATGGATCACATCAAATCCCATATCTCCAGGGCGAACAGTTCCCATAACTGCATTTAAGTTTGCTCCGTCATAGTAGCAAAGTCCGCCACAGTTATGAACGATCTCCGTGATCTTCAGAATATTCTTATCAAAAAGTCCTACCGTATTTGGATTGGTAAGCATAAGTCCTGCTGTATCCTCTCCGCATACTTCCTGTAATTTTTCAAGATCAACACCACCATCCGGTGCAGATTCAATGCTGACTACCTGGAATCCTGCCATTGCCGCACTTGCCGGATTGGTTCCATGTGCAGAATCCGGAACGATAATTTTCTTTCTCTTTTCGTCTCCACGGCTCTTATGATATGCTTTGATCAGAAGAAGTCCTGTAAATTCTCCGTGAGCACCGGCTGCCGGCTGGAATGTCATACGATCCATACCTGTGATCTCGCAGAGAAGATTTTCAGATTCTTTGATGACTTCCAGGCATCCCTGTACCGTATGTGTCGGCTGCAGTGGATGGATCTCTGTGAATCCCGGAAGTGCTGCCATATCTTCATTGATCTTCGGATTGTATTTCATTGTACAAGATCCGAGTGGATAAAAACCATCATTCACACCATGTGATTTCTTTGCAAGTTCTGTATAATGTCTGCTCAGTTCAATTTCAGAAAGCTCTGGCAGATGAAGTTTTTTCTCTCTTTTATCTTTTTCCTGTGGAAGTGTTACTTCTACATCGCATTCTGGCAGTAAATCGCAACCTCTTCCAGGTCTGCTTTTTTCAAATATTAACATTACTGCACCTCCTTCAGAATCTGAACAACTGCGTCCATCTCTTCTTTGGTATTCACTTCTGTACAGCACCACAGAATTCTGTGTTCGTCAAGCGGAAATCCTCCAAGGATTCCTTTTTCCTCAAGTGCTGCAAGTGCTTTTGCGGCCGGAACATCGGATACAGTTACGAATTCATGGAAAAATTCTCCTTTGTTCTCGGTCTGATATCCAACTTTTGCAAGTTCTGCTGAAAGATAATGTGCTTTTGAAGTTGAAAGTGTTGCTGCTTTCTTAATCCCTTCATTGCCCATTGTTGCCAGATAAACGCCTACTGCAAGTGCGCAGAGTGCCTGGTTTGAGCAGATATTGCTGGATGCTTTTTCACGACGGATATGCTGTTCTCTTGCCTGAAGAGTAAGTACATAACCTTTCTTTCCATTGTGGTCTTCTGTCTGTCCAACGATACGTCCCGGAAGATTTCTCATCATCTTCTGTGTTGCAGCCATAAATCCAAGATATGGTCCGCCGAATGCAATAGAAAGTCCAAGTGGCTGTCCTTCGCCAACTGCCACATCAGCTCCATATTCTGCCGGTGTCTTTACTACACCGAGAGAAATCGGATTGACATTCATCACATATTTCGCACCAGCTCCATGTGTGATCTCACCAATCTCGGCTGCTTCTTCCAGATTACCGTAATAGTTCGGATGTTGGATCAGTACACATGCTGTCTGTGCATCTACATGTTCTTTCAGATATTCCATATCTGTAAGTCCGTCTTTTTCCGGAATTACTTCTATTTTCATTTCATTACCGAAGCAGTATGTTTTGATTGTTTCAAGAACATATGGATTCACGGCAGCTGAAACAAGTGCTTTGCTGCGTTTTCTGTCACGGCACATTGCCACACCTTCTGCGGATGCTTCTGCACCATCATATACGCAGGCATTGGAAATATCCATTCCTGTCAGATCACAGATCATGGTCTGATATTCAAAGATCGACTGCAGGATTCCCTGGCTGATCTCTGCCTGATAAGGAGTATATGCAGTTAATAAATTTTCTTTTGAAATCACGCTCTTTACTGTTGCCGGAATAAAATGCCGGTAAGCGCCTGCGCCGCGGAAAATCGTCTTAAAGACCTGATTCTTTGCAGCAATATTTTCCATATCACGACGTACTTCTAATTCTGTTTTTCCTTCCGGAATATTAAGACCGCCCTGGATCTTTACTTCTGCCGGAATGTGTGCGAACAGATCATCAATTGTCTGAAACCCGATTTCTTTCAGCATTTCCTGACGCTGTTCTTTTGTATTCGGTACATAGCTTCCCATAAATGGTCCACCGCCTTTCCCTGATTATTCTTCGCTTGCTGCAAATGCCTCATATTCTTCTGCTGAAAGAAGTTCCTCTGTTCCCGATACATCTTTTACTTTGATGAACCATGCATCATACGGAGCGCCATTGATCTTTTCTGGTGCGTCAAGAAGTTCTTCGTTGATTTCTTCAACTTCTCCTGTTACCGGTGAGTATACATCTGATACCGCTTTTACAGATTCAACATCTCCAAATACTTCTCCGGCTTCTACACTGTCTCCAGCTTCCGGAAGATTTACGAATACGAGATCACCGAGTGCTGACTGTGCATAATCCGTAAGTCCAATTGTCCAGACTCCGCCTTCTTCTTTTACCCATTCGTGTGATTTTGTATATTTTAATTCTGCTCTTACTTCCATGATTTTAATCTCCTTTTCTTTTCAACTGCCGGTCGCCTTTTCCAAACACTCTCTATCGCTTTTTTCTGCGACCGGACTGTTAATCTATTTTCGTTATTATTTTCTTTTATTTTGCTCTCTTATAGAACGGAAGCTGCACAACTTCTGCTTCCACTCTTCTTCCACGTACATCTGCTTCTACCTTGTCGCCAATTGCTACGCTTCCGGCATCAACAAGTGCCATGGCGATTGGATATCCAAGATAAGGGCAATGCGTTCCGGATGTTGTATGTCCGATCTTCTGATCTCCAGCATACAGATCCTGATGTTCACGGATGATTCCTCTTCCTGTTACTTTAAGACCAATTCTTTCGATCTTTGGTGTTCCTCTGTCTTCTATGGCTTTCTTTCCGATGAATTCGTCTTTCTTCATCTTAACACCGAAGTTCAGACCTGTTTCAAGAGGTGATACTTCATCATCCATCTCATGTCCGTAAAGAGGCATTGCAGCTTCCATGCGAAGTGTATCACGAGCACCAAGTCCACAAGGGATTAGTCCCTCTTCTTTTCCTGCTTCAAGAAGTGTCTCCCACATCTTTTCTGCCAGATCACTTGCCAGGTAGATCTCTACACCATCTTCACCGGTATATCCTGTCTTGGATACGATGCAAGGCATTCCGGCAACTTCTGCGCCAAATACTGCATGATAATATTTCTTTGGAATATTTTCTTCTGTTGTAAGTTTTCTTAAAATTTCCATCGCCTTCGGTCCCTGAAGAGCGATCTGTCCATACTGGTCGGATACATCTGTAAATGTAACCTCTCCTGACTGATGTGCGAGCATCCACTGATAATCCTTATCCTTGTTTGCTGCATTTACTACGATAAAATAGTGATCATCTGATCTTTTGTATACGATCAGGTCATCTACAGTTCCACCGTTCTCGTTACACATCGGACTGTATCTTGCCTGTCCGTCTACCATATTTGTAAAATCGTTTGTAAGGATGTGCTGCAGATTGACAAGAGCATCTTTTCCTTCACAAAGGATTTCGCCCATATGAGATACATCAAAAAGTCCTGCCTGTGTACGTACTGCCATATGCTCTTTGATCACGCCTGTCTCATACTGAATCGGAAGAAGGTATCCGGCAAACGGCACGATCTTTCCACCTGCTTTTACATGAACGTCATAAAGGGGTGTTTTTAATTCCATTATTTTTTCCTCCTGTTATTCATAAAGTGGATATTTATCGCAGATCTTTGTAACTTCGGCACGGATTTCATCTGCTTTGGTATCAAAGTCTGTAATCGTCATCTTGATCAGTTTTGCGATGGTCTTCATATCTTCTTCTTTCAGACCTCTTGTTGTAACAGCCGGTGTTCCGATACGAACTCCACTGGTCACAAACGGGCTTGCAGGATCATTCGGAACTGCATTCTTATTAACTGTGATGTAAACTTCATCCAGTCTGTTCTGAAGTTCTTTTCCTGTGATGTTCATGTTCTGAAGATCTACCAGAATCAGATGGTTGTCTGTTCCACCGCTGACAAGGTTGAATCCTTCTTCAACCATGGCTTCTGCAAGTGCTTTTGCATTCTTGACAACCTGTTCCTGATAGGTTTTGAATTCCGGTTTTAATGCTTCTCCGAAGCATACAGCTTTTGCTGCGATAATGTGCATCAGAGGTCCGCCCTGTGTTCCCGGGAAGATTGCTTTGTTGATCGCTTTTGCATATTCTTCTTTGCACATGATCATTCCACCACGAGGTCCTCTGAGTGTCTTATGTGTTGTTGTTGTAACTACATCAGCATAAGGAACCGGGCTCTGGTGAAGTCCTGCTGCAACAAGACCTGCAATGTGTGCCATATCTACGAAAAGATAAGCTCCAACTTCTTTTGCGATATCTGCAAAAATATCAAAACGGATCTCTCTTGGATAAGCCGAAGCTCCTGCTACGATCATCTTTGGTTTGCATTCACGTGCAAGCTTTCTGATTGCATCGTAATCCAAAACACCGTCATCATTGACATTGTAAGGTACGAAATTGTAAAGGATACCGGAAAGGTTTACCGGTGAACCATGTGTAAGATGTCCGCCGTGTGCCAGGTTCAGTCCCATAACTGTATCACCTGGTTTGATCAGCGCCTGATATACAGCTGTATTCGCATTTGCTCCTGAATGCGGCTGTACACATGCATGGTCACATCCGAATAATTTCTTTGCACGTTCAATTGCAAGATTTTCAAGAATATCTACATCCTCGCATCCTCCATAATAACGTTTTCCCGGATAACCTTCTGCATACTTGTTTGTCGGTACAGTTCCCATCGCAAGCATAACTGCCGGGCTTACGATATTCTCTGATGCGATCAGTTCAAGGTTTCTACGCTGACGGTCAAGTTCTAACTGCAGCGCTTTCCCTACTTCTTCATCACATTCAGTAATGTAATTTGTTACATCTTCAATTCTGTTCATTCTCTTTTACCTCCTTAGAACCAACTACCTGGTCTTTTTCGCTCCCTTTCCGGTGTACTTAATTCAGAATTTTATCGTTTATATATGTATTTTTCTGAATATTCCCCTTTTTAGGGTACAAAAAAAACAGGCAAAAAAGTTTTCGTCATTGAAATCTTTTTTGTCTGCCTCTGTCCGTTCACCTGAAAGATCACCCGGACTTTTGCGCTATATAGTCCAGACTACTTCTTCGGTACAATACATATATATTGTTCTCCAGAGTGTTGTCCGAATATGTTCCTTTTGCCTGAGAGTTTCTGCCTGCCCCTTCGGCTCATGCTATACATTAAATAACGGTGCGCGCCGTCTGTACAACAAGTATCTCACATATTCATCTTCCAACCTTAACGTTAATCTCATTATATAATTGTCGTTACAATTAGTCAAGCGTTAAATAATTTTCTTTATTGTTTATTATTTATCAGAATATTTAATAGTTTTTCCCTATAGGCATTGTTTTTATTAACTATTTTTTAACTATATCATCGATTTTCTTTGTCTATTTTCACAAATCAAATTTTTTCTCAAAATCCACACATTCTAGCCAACCTATCACGATTACACTCCCTAGTCTCTGCTGACATAATTTTCGCTTTCAGAGGCTCCTCAGAATGGTTGGCACAACGGAATTTGAACACTTATATTTGTCCCATTTGTCTCACAACCTCCCAAACAAACTTTTTTTGCACAAAAAGATCCGGACTTCCCAAACCTGGGAAATCCGGATCTTTTCAAATCTCTACCACTCAAATTTCTTCTCAAAGTACGCTTTGAGATCTTCAATTTTAATTCTTTCCTGCTGCATTGTATCACGGTCACGAACAGTAACTGCTCCGTCTTCTTCTGAATCGAAGTCATAAGTTACGCAGAACGGTGTTCCGATCTCATCCTGACGACGATATCTCTTACCGATATTTCCTCTATCATCAAATTCGCAGTTGTAGTATTTGCTAAGCATAGCATAAACCTTCTCAGCGCCCTCGTTCAGCTTCTTGGAGAGCGGAAGCACACCGATCTTAACCGGTGCAAGTTCCGGATGGAAATGCATCACAGTACGTGTAGAACCGTCTTCCAGTTCTTCCTCATCATATGCTGCGCAAAGGAACGCAAGTACCACACGGTCAGCACCAAGTGATGGCTCGATAACGTATGGAATGTATTTTTCATTGGTTTCATCATCAAAGTAAGTCAGATCCTGTCCTGATACATTCTGATGCTGTGTCAGGTCATAATCTGTTCTGTCTGCGATTCCCCACAGCTCGCCCCATCCAAATGGGAAGAGGAATTCTACGTCTGTTGTAGCCTTGCTGTAGAAAGAAAGCTCTTCTTTGTCATGATCTCTGTAACGGACTTCCTCATCCTTAAGTCCAAGAGAGAACAGCCAGTCAAGACAGAATTTCTTCCAGTAAGCAAACCATTCAAGGTCTGTATCCGGTTTGCAGAAGAATTCAAGTTCCATCTGTTCAAACTCACGGGTACGGAATGTAAAGTTACCTGGTGTAATCTCGTTACGGAATGATTTACCGATCTGACCAATACCAAATGGAAGCTTCTTTCTTGAAGTTCTCTGTACGTTCTTAAAGTTTACGAAGATTCCCTGCGCAGTCTCAGGACGAAGGTAAACAACGTTCTTTGCATCTTCTGTTACACCCTGGAAAGTCTTGAACATCAGGTTAAATTCACGGATCTCTGTGAAATTGTGCTTTCCACAAGTCGGACACGGAACTTCGTGTTCTTTTACAAATCCTTCCATCTCTTCATGTGACCATCCGTCAATGCTGTCCGGAATATCGATTCCATGCTCATGTGCATAATCTTCAATGATCTTATCTGCACGGAAACGTTCGTGACATTCCTTACAGTCCATCAGCGGATCACTGAATCCTCCCAGATGTCCGGAAGCGATCCATGTCTGCGGATTCATCAGGATCGCACAGTCAACACCTACGTTGTACGGATTCTCCTGAATAAATTTCTTCCACCATGCTCTCTTTACGTTGTTCTTAAGTTCAACACCCAGGTTACCATAATCCCATGTATTTGCAAGCCCACCGTAGATTTCAGACCCCGGATATACAAAGCCTCTTGATTTTGCCAAAGCTACAATTTTGTCCATTGTCTTTTCTACCATAACACTAATCCTCGCATTCTTTTTATTTTTCGTTAGAAGAACAACGCCACTTATCGCGATAACATTTATTCCTCTCTGATTCACCTATTATACCTATTGCATATGGGTTTTGCAAGCTTATCCTGCTAATTTTCACCAAATTTGTCTTTATTTTCTAATCTAATATACAATTTTCCGGTTATTTCAGCCCTGTGAGCTGCTCCAGAATCTCAAGCGACTTGAATCTGTGAGCCACGTATACATCCAGATAACGCCCCATTAGCTTTCCCAGTTCCTTTAAAACTTCATCGCTTAAGGTAAAGGTATAGAGCTTTTCCACCGGTGTCCCGACAATGAACTGCATGGCATAAAGGGTAGACGTATTCAGCCGCATTCCGTCATAGACATTCTGACCGCATTCACTGCAGACCAAACCACCCTCCTTTACACTGAACACACAGGGACGTTCCCTGTTCCCACATCTGACACACTGAAATACCTGCGGTCCTTCCCCACTGACACTGAGTGCCTTCAGTTCAAATATGTAGCGTACCAGCTCAAATGGAATGATCTTTTTCGTCAGCACGCGCATCGTCTGATAAAGAAGCTTCAGCATTTCCCGCTCGTCATTGGCTTCCCTTGTATAAAAATCTGCAAATTCGAGAAAATAAAATGCATAGTATGCCGCTTCCACATCCGTGCGGAGCTCTGCAAAATAATTTTCGATCTCTGCCGACTGGAGAGTGTTGGAATTTCTTCCTTCATACAGCATGAATTTTCCGAAATTACAAGGTGTACAAGCCCCTGCAAGCGGACTGTTCGGTCGTCTCGCCCCTTTTGCAAACGCTGATATTTTCCCTTTTTCTTTTGTCAGGATCACGACTCTTTTATCATATTCACCAATCGGTGCTACCGACAGAATCATCCCTGTCATTGTTGTTAACTGATTCACTGCATTTGTCCCCGTATTTCTCCGTTTTCGCTTTGCAGACTTCCTTTTCCCGGTAGGAGAGATAATCCTCCACCCGTCCTGTTCTTGCAAACTGATCCCAGTATTCCTGATTCATCCTTCGGTCACCTCATCTTTTTCTTATGCCTTTTAAGATTAGGTTCTCCCATATTTTCAGATGCTATACTGCGTAATATCTGCCAACTGTTTTTCAGAGAAACACCTTGACATTTTTTACTCGTCTTCTCGGTATCCAAAGTTTTTGATCAGGAAATCACTGTCTCTCCAGTCCTTCTTTACTTTTACCCAAAGCTGGAGATTTACCTTACATTCGAGCATCTGCTCGATCTCATATCGCGCCGTACTGCCGATCTTTTTCAGCATGGATCCCTGCTTGCCAATGATGATTCCTTTATGTGAATCACGTTCACAGATGATCGTTGCCTCAATATCCATCACTTTTTTGCGTGCTTTCATCTTCTCGATTGATACCGCAATTCCATGTGGAATCTCCTCATTCAGGCAGTGCAGTGCTTTCTCACGGATCAGCTCTGCCACGATCTGCCTTTCCGGCTGGTCGGTAATGGTATCTTCATCATAAAACTGCGGTCCATACGGAAGATATTTCATGATGACCTTTAAAAGCTCGTCTGTATTTTCACCGGTTCTCGCAGATACCGGAACGATATCTGCAAACTGGTATACTTCATTGTATTTTGCGATACACGGAAGAATATCTTCCTTCTTCACGGTATCTGCCTTGTTAATGACCAGCACGACAGGTGTTGTCACCTTTCCAAGCTGCTGCACAATGTGCTGCTCTCCGGCTCCGATAAAGGTACTTGGCTCAACCAGCCACAGTACCACATCAACTTCATTTAAGGTGCGCTCTGCCACATTTACCATGTAGGTCCCAAGCTTGTTCTTCGCCTTATGGATTCCCGGTGTATCGACAAATACAATCTGTCCTTCATCGGTCGTAAGTACCGTCTGGATCCGGTTTCTGGTAGTCTGTGGTTTATTCGATGTAATAGCGATCTTCTGACCGATCAGATAGTTCATAAGGGTGGATTTCCCCACATTCGGCCTGCCGATCAACGTTACAAATCCTGATTTAAAATCTGCTCTCATGCATTCTCCTTCTAAAATAAATTCTCAACTGTCATAAATAATTCTTTTTCTTCTTCTATCTTTGCTTCATTTCCGATCACACAGATCTGATCATTTGCAAGCACTGCACGTGCCACACCTGCAAGTGCGCGGATATCCTCCTGGTTTGCTGTAAGGATCTGTTCTCTTTCTTTTCTGATCATCTCTGCACTGACATGATTCATATAAAGGTTCATGGAACGGTCTCCCTTGGTTGCCGGAGTCATCGGCTGATCAATGTTGCTGATCGTTCCGATAATATATTTTGTCATATCGCGTTCGCTGACCGTGAAGTTCTCCAGATATTCCGGAACTCCGTCGTAGATTTCCAGGGTTCTTCCAAGATTCGGGTCACGGTAAGATACAAAATAACCCTCACCAATGCGGTTGAAGTTACTCATGCAGCCATACGCACCACCTTTTACGCGGATATTGATCCAGAGGTATTCATAACTCATGATCACTTTCAGGATCTGCAGTGCCCCGTTATATTCCTCCCCTGCGTCGATAAAGTTGCCTGCCTTTGCCGCAAACTGTACTTTAGAAGAAGTTTTAAATCCTTCATTCTTCTTTTCACAGTGCAGGATGCATCGGCTCTCTGGCGTTCTCTCCAGATAAAGAGCTTCTTTTAAGCTTCCGATCTCCTCTTCCAAAACGGCAAGTCCCTCTCTTGAGGCTGTGTAACTGATCATCACATTGCCTTTTCTGAAAAGCAATTCCGACAAAGCCTTCAATCCGCTGATGATTTCTTCTTTTTTCTCATCAAAATGTTCTTCCATCTCACGGATATTCTGGTAATATTCTATTCCATTCGTCGTATCTTTGAATTTTGAAATCGGTGACTTATAAGACATTGCCCGGAGTGCTGCTGCAGAATGTCCTGCAGACAGGAAACGATCCTGTAATCTGGTCTTTGTCATAGAAAGAATCTCTTTCAGACGTTTTTCATCATCCAGTTTCGATGCTGTCAGAATCTCTTTCATCATACGGATGGCAAATGGAATCTGTCCATAAAGTGCTTTCCCTTTGATTTCAAAAGTTGCCTTGAATTCTTTTTCTTTTACTTTCGTCACATCCGGGTAAAGCTCCAGTGAAGTTCCGATTCCTCCGGTGTGTCTGTTGATTTCATTAAAAAGTTCTCCATATTCATAATGCTCAGTGTCAATGATTCCGAGAACTGCCTGCAGAAGCCCCACCATCGGGAGATCCTTTTCCGGCACATTCGAAAGGTCAAACATCAGATCCAGATAACCGATCCCGTTCGTCTCAATCTCATGGAATACCGTCGGGATATCTGCAATCTTCATCTCTTCATTATAAATCGGTGCGATCTCGCGGGAAATATCCGCTCTTGTCAGCATCGGTATCTTCTCCAAATCCTCCTGACTTGACGGTTCTTCCTGATACTCCTGTAAATGCTTTGTATCTGCAACCAGCTTTTCGATTTCTCCCCTGCTAAGGCTTTCTTTATATACCTGCAGTTTTTCTTTTAACTCCGCATCCAGTCTGGCTGTACGTCCCGGTTCCGGCACGATCGTGACCAGTGCTCCATGCTGGTTATCCAAAAGATATGTCTGAATCAGCTTTTCAAAATACCCGGTATTGATCTGTTCTTTTAAGAACGCAAAGGTGTCCAGTGCCTCCACATGGATAAACGGCTTTTTCTCATCATAAAGCCAGCTGTCAAATATCTGCAGACCGTACATCAGTCCCTTTGGATAGCCTCCGAAGTCTGCTTCACGGTAACGGAATTCATGGTAATTGATTCCCGCTTCCAGTGCCTTTTTGTCCATTCCGTTTTCTACGATAGCCTTCAATGTATCTTCGATCACTTTTACAAATTCTGCTTTCTGCTCTTCATTGGCATTCTTTGCCACAATGGAGAAGATCGGCTGATAGGTGCTGCTGTCATACGCCCCGCTGATATCTTTTCCGATTCCTGCTTCCAGAAGTGCTTTTGTAATTGGTGCTCCCGGCGCAGAAAGCAGTGCATAATCCAGGATCTGGAATGCCAGATACAGCTTTTCATCCAGAGAAGTCCCAATGACCTTATTGTAGGAAAGATAGGTGTTATCTTCTGTCGATTCATTACTTGCGATCGAATACGGCTTTGTGATATCATGCATTTGCTCAAACGGCTTCTGCAGATGAATCTCAGAATCTACTTCTTTTCTATCGTAAGCAGACAGATATTCCTGATCCAGCCAATTTAATTTCTCTTCCATATCCATATTTCCATAGAGATAAATATAGCTGTTGGACGGATGATAATAGGTTCTGTGGAAATTCAGATATTCTTCATAAGTCAGTTCCGGGATCACATCCGGATCTCCGCCGGACTCATTTGCATAGGTCGTATCCGGGAAAAGAGAATTCAGGATCATACGGTCCAGAACACCATCCGGTGAAGAAAAAGCTCCCTTCATCTCATTATAAACAACTCCGTTATAAGAAAGCTCCCCATCTGCTTCCTCCAGGTGATAATTCCATCCCTCCTGCCGGAAGATCTCTTCGTGTTTATAAATATTCGGATGCAGAACTGCGTCCATATACACATCCATCAGATTCTGAAAATCCTTTTCATTACAGCTTGCAACCGGATATACTGTCTTGTCCGGATAAGTCATCGCATTCAAAAAGGTGTTCAAAGATCCTTTTACCAGTTCCACAAACGGATCCTTGGTCGGAAACTTTTCCGAGCCACACAGAACAGTATGTTCCATGATATGTGGCACTCCGGTACTGTTCGTTGTCGGTGTGCGGAATCCGATATTAAATACTTTATTTTCATCATCATTGGAGATCAGAAGCACCCTCGCACCGCTCTTTTTATGTCTTAAAAGCGCTCCTTCCGATTTCAGATCCGGAAGAGGTCTGTGCTCAATGATCTCATATGCTGTAAGCTTTGTTAAATCCATATATGATTTCCTCCAAGTTCTGTAGTTAGTCTCATAAATAACATTGTACACATTTCTTTGATTTGATACAAGGTCTTGGTGGGAATTGTTTTTTATAATCCGCTGTACCTCCCCAGTTTTTTATGACTTTTCCGCCAACTATGAGAAACCTGCTCCGCGTGTTTCTCAAGTTATCGCGGCAGTCGCCAAGGTCTCGTGCAAGCACGGGCTTTGACTCGTTGCTCGCGTAAATAAAATAAGGAACAGCTACGAAAGCCATTCCTCATTTTCTCTATTCTGCTTCTTTCTTCTGTGAAAAAACAGCTGTCTGCTTTTTCTGTAAAAATTTCATGAATGTCACAAATACAAGCATCATGATGATTCCTGCCGGAAGTGCGATCCATGCACTCTGTACAAATCCGGCAATAATATAATTGATAAAAGAGATCACTGCGCAACCTGCCGCATATGGGAGCTGTGTATTGACATGATTAATATGATTGCACTGTGCACCGGCAGATGCCATGATCGTTGTATCCGAAATAGGTGAACAGTGGTCACCACAAACTGCTCCAGCCATACATGCAGAGATGGCAATGATCATCATCGTCTCATTCTTTCCTTCAAATGCATGTACCACGATCGGGATCAGGATTCCGAATGTTCCCCAGCTTGTACCGGTTGCAAATGCAAGGAAGCATCCCACAAGGAAGATGATTGCCGGAAGAAGATTTACCATACCTTCCGCACTTCTGGCTACAATACCTGCTACATATTCCGCCGCTCCAAGACTGTCTGTCATAGATTTCAGTGTCCATGCAAAAACAAGAATCAGGATTGCCGGAACCATCGCCTTAAATCCATCCGGGAGACATGCCATACACTCATCGAATTTCAGCACACGTCTTACCAGATACAGCACGATTGTGATCACAAAAGCAAAGAAACTTCCGTACACCAGTCCCTGGGAAGCATCACTTCCTGAAAATGCTTCTACAAAACCGACTCCGTCAAAGAACCCACCGGTGTAGATCATTCCGATCACACAGCAGATGATCAGTGAAATAATCGGGATCAAAAGATCCATTACTTTTCCTTTACAGTTATCCACTGTCTCTTCCTCCGCATTTGCATACGGTCTGTCCGGTGTGGTGTAAATATCACCTTTTTTCGCATTATCTTCATGAAGCTTCATCGGACCATACTCAACCTTCATCATAACCATTGCAATCATCATCACGATGGTAAGGATTGCATAGAAGTTATATGGAATTGCACGGATAAATATCGAAAATCCATCTTCACCTTCTACAAAACCGGTAACGGCTGCTGCCCAAGATGAAATCGGTGCAATGATACATACCGGAGCTGCTGTCGCATCGATCAGATACGCAAGCTTTGCTCTGGAAACATTCTGCGCATCCGTTACCGGACGCATCACGCTTCCGACTGTCAGACAGTTAAAATAGTCATCGATAAATATCAGCACACCAAGAACGATTGTTGCAAGCTGTGCACCGACACGGCTCTTGATATGGGAACTTGCCCATTCACCGAATGCGGTAGATCCTCCTGCCTTATTCATCAGGCAGACCATGGTTCCTAAGATAACCAGAAAAATCAGGATTCCCACATTATAGCTGTCAGAAAGAACACCTACGATCCCTTCCTGAAAAATATGGGTGATGGTTCCTTCAAAGGAAAATCCGGAATAAAACATTCCACCCACTAAAATCCCTACAAATAACGAGCTGTACACTTCTTTTGTGATCAGTGCCAGTGCGATCGCAACCACCGGTGGAACCAGTGACCAGATGCTGGCGTACATCTTCGGTACATACTCCTCCGCGTCTGCTGCAAAAGCGACAAGGGGACTTGCCATTACGCAGATCATTATAGCTGCGAGCAGACTGCTTAACTTTTTCATTTTTTCTCTCAATTAAAAAACCTCCTATTTTAAAACATAAAAATGCCATGAATAACGCTTGCACCGTCAAAACGCATTCATGGCATGTATAGTCTTCCTTAAATGTTCTTCCGATAGCGCTCCACATGTGTGACAGTACGCTGCATCTTCTGCATCGTCCCAGAAACCGGGGTTGGGGTTCCGGCTCCTTCGGCGGTATTTCCTTTCTCTTCTGTCGGCTTCCCTGCCGCATCTTTCAGAAGGTACTGATAAATCCCGCGCCTCTATCAAGCTGAATATTCATCATTTTCTTTATCAACCATACTATAAAATTTTCATTTTTGCAAGAGATAATTGCTATTTATACATAAATTTCCAGTCCCTTTCCACCACATACCACTCCCAGACTTTTGAATGTGCAACGACAAAAGGAGTCAGAGACTTTCGTCCCTGACCCCTATTCAAGTCAATCTTATTCTTCAGAACCGTACAGTGTAACGAGTTTCTGCAGATATGCATATCTAGCTTTTGCTTCTTCTTCGTTCTTAGCAAACAGAACTTTAGCCTTTTCAGGATTGAATCTAGCAAGAGCGTTGTAACGAACTTCTCCGTTAAGGAAGTCTTCGTATCCAGCAAGGTCTGGTGCTTTGCTGTCAAGAGTGAACTTAGATCCTTCCGCTGCCGGATTGAAACGGAAGTTGTTCCAGTATCCACATTCAACTGCAAGCTGTTCTTCTGTCTGAGCTTTGCTCATGCCTTTCTTGATACCATGGTTGATACATGGAGCGTAAGCGATGATCAGGGATGGTCCCGGATATGCTTCAGCTTCTGCGATAGCTTTTACAGTCTGGTTGAAGTCAGCACCCATAGCGATCTGTGCAACGTATACGTAACCATAGCTCATTGCGATAGAAGCAAGGTCTTTCTTCTTAGTTTCTTTTCCGCCTGCTGCGAACTGAGCAATAGCACCAGTCTTAGTAGACTTAGAAGACTGTCCACCTGTATTAGAGTAAACTTCTGTATCGAATACCATTACGTTGATATCTTTTCCACTTGCAAGTACGTGGTCAACACCACCGAATCCGATATCGTAAGCCCATCCGTCACCACCGAAGATCCACTGAGATTTCTTAGCGAGGAAGTCTTTCTTTTCAACGATATCTTTGCATGTCGGGCAGTCGCATCCTTCTAATGCAGCAACAAGTTTGTCTGTAGCTGTTCCGTTAGTAGCTCCACATCCGTATGTTTCAAGCCATTCGTTGCAAGCAGCTTTTGCTTCTTCGCTGGCTTTATCTGATGCAGCAACTTCTTCAACTTTCGCTTTCAGACCTTCTCTGATTGCTTTCTGAGCAAGTAACATACCGTAACCAAACTCAGCAGCATCTTCGAACAGTGAGTTAGACCAAGCCGGTCCCTGTCCCTTAGCGTTTACTGTGTAAGGTGTAGACGGAGATGAGTTACCCCAGATAGATGAACATCCTGTTGCATTAGCGATGTACATTCTGTCACCGAATAACTGTGTGACAAGTTTAGCGTATGGAGTCTCTCCACATCCGGCACAAGCTCCTGAGAACTCAAGCAGTGGCTGTTTGAACTGAGATCCTTTTACTGTATTTTCTTTAAATTTAGCAACAACTTCCGGTTTTACTTCAATTTCTGTACCAAAGTCAAAGTATACCTGTTCTCCAGCGTTCTCTTCCATGTTACCCATAACAAGAGCTTTTTCACCCTTCTTACCTGGGCAGACATTTGCACAAGAGCCACATCCTGTACAGTCATAAGCTGATACAGTCATTGTGAACTTCATTCCCGGCATACCGATCATGTCGATTGCTTTCAGTCCTTCTGGTGCTTTTGCAAGTTCTTCTTCTGTAAGAGCTACCGGACGGATTGCAGCGTGCGGACATACATATGCACAACGGTTACACTGGATACATGTTTCTGACTTCCAGATCGGGATATCTACTGCGATACCACGTTTTTCGTAAGCAGCTGTTCCTGACGGTGTAGATCCATCTACATAATCTTTGAATGCAGATACAGGCAGTGTGTTACCTTCCTGAGCATTAACCTTAGACTGAATGTTCTTAACGAATGCTACTGCATCTTCTCTTCCACCCTTAACTTCTGGTGTGAACAGACCTTCGTCTTCGCAGTTCTTCCAGCTTTCCGGTACTTCGATTGCGTTAACCTGCTTAGCTCCGGCATCGATAGCATCGTAGTTCATCTGTACGATCTTATCACCTTTCTTACCGTATGTAGCCTTTGCAGCTTTCTTCATAAGGTCGATAGCTTCTTCTTCCGGAATGATGTTAGCCAGTTTGAAGAATGCAGACTGAAGAACTGTATTGATACGTCCGCCAAGTCCGATTTCTTTACCGATCTTGATACCATCGATTGTATAGAATTTGATGTCATGGTTGGCGATGAATGCTTTAACCTGTCCCGGAAGATGTTTGTCAAGTTCTTCTGCTGTCCATGGGCAGTTAAGAAGGAATGTACCACCATCTACAAGTTCCTGAACCATGTTGTATTTGTTGATGTATGACGGGTTGTGACATGCAACAAAGTTTGCTTTATGAATCAGGTAAGTAGATTTGATCGGTTTCTTACCGAAACGGAGGTGAGACATTGTAACACCACCGGATTTCTTTGAATCATAATCAAAGTAAGCCTGTGCATACATATCTGTGTTATCACCGATGATCTTGATAGAGTTCTTGTTAGCTCCGACTGTTCCGTCAGCTCCAAGTCCCCAGAACTTACAGTTGATTGTTCCTTCTGGTGTTGTAACCAGTGGAGCACCTACTTCAAGAGAAAGTCCTGTTACATCATCAACAATACCGATTGTGAATTTAGCTTTTGCTTCGTTCTCGAATACAGCAACAACCTGAGCCGGTGTTGTATCTTTAGAACCAAGTCCGTAACGTCCTGAGTTGATCTTAACAGCGTCGAATTTAGTTCCTTTAAGAGCTGCAACAACATCAAGGTACAGAGGTTCTCCAAGAGATCCTGGTTCTTTTGTTCTGTCAAGAACATTGATGTACTTAACAGAATCTGGAATTGCATCTACAAGTGCCTGTGCGCAGAATGGTCTGTAAAGACGAACTTTAACAACACCAACCTTCTTGCCCTGAGCAAGTAAGTAATCGATTGTTTCATCGATTGTGTCACAAACAGATCCCATAGCGATGATTACGCTTTCAGCGTCTTCTGCACCATGGTAGTTGAACAGTTTGTAGTTTGTTCCGATCTTAGCGTTAACTTTGTCCATGTATTCCTGTACGATTGCCGGCATAGCATCGTAGTATGGGTTACATGCTTCACGAGCCTGGAAGAATGTATCCGGGTTCTGAGCTGATCCTCTTTCACATGGATGGTTCGGGTTCAGTGCATGTGCACGGAATTCCTTGATTGCATCCTTATCTACGAGATCTTCCAGATCTTCGTAATCCCATGTTTCGATCTTCTGGATTTCGTGTGATGTACGGAAACCATCGAAGAAGTTAATGAAAGGAATTTTACCTTTCAGTGCTGCACAATGTGCAACCGGTGTCAGGTCCATAACTTCCTGTACGCTGGATTCACAGAGCATTGCGCATCCAGTCTGACGACAGGCGTAAACATCTGAATGATCACCAAAAATATTAAGAGCGTGTGAAGCTACTGCACGGGCAGATACGTTGAATACACCCGGAAGCTGTTCACCAGCAATTTTATATAAGTTAGGAATCATAAGAAGTAAGCCCTGGGAAGCTGTGTAAGTAGTAGTAAGCGCACCTGCTGACAGTGAGCCGTGTACAGTACCTGCTGCACCTGCTTCAGACTGCATTTCTGTTACCTGAACAGTCTGACCAAAAATATTCTTTCTTCCTTGTGTTGCCCATTCGTCTGTGGCTTCAGCCATTACAGATGAAGGTGTGATCGGGTAAATAGCAGCAACTTCTGTATAAGCATAAGAAGCATGAGCAGCTGCATGGTTACCATCCATGGTCTTCATTGATCTTGCCATTTTCTTTGTTCCTCCTTAGATTGTGTCAAAACTTTTACTTGTGTTAAAATTTTTTTACACTTTCGTTCGATATTATTATAGCTGTTCATATATGAAAAGTCCAGTCATTTTACTGTTCTGATTGTTCCTTTTGACGTACAACCCCTGTATTTCACAGGGTTGTTTCATGCAAACTGTAGTAAGTTTTAACTATCCTATATTATAAAAGAGACGGACATCTGTCCGCCTCTCACCATACATTATCAATTACTTTATTAACGACTATTATACGTTGAATCTGAACAGGATAATATCTCCGTCCTGTACAACATAGTCCTTACCTTCCAGTCTTACCAGACCTTTTTCTTTTGCAGCGTTATAAGTGCCACATGCCATCAAGTCATCATAGGATACGATTTCAGCGCGGATGAATCCTCTTTCAAAATCAGAATGGATCTTTCCTGCTGCCTGTGGTGCTTTCGTTCCTTTTTTGATCGTCCATGCACGGACTTCCGGTTCTCCTGCTGTCAGGTAACTGATCAGTCCGAGAAGGCTGTAGCTTGCCTTGATCAGCTTTTCAAGGCCAGATTCCTTAAGTCCCAGTTCTTCCAGGAACATGCTCTTTTCATCATCATCAAGTTCCGCGATCTCCTGCTCAATTTCCGCACAGACAACGAATACTTCGCAGTCCTCTCTTTTTGCATACTCACGGACTGCCTGTACTCCCGCATTACTTGCACCATCATCTGCAAGATCATCTTCTGCCACATTTGCAGCAAAAATGACCGGCTTGTAGGTCAGAAGATTGTAGCTTTCCAGCCACTGCTGTTCATCTTCGTCATTGATATCATCAAAGCTCTTTGCCATCTTTCCATCTTCCAGATGTGCTTTAATTCTTTCCATCAGTGCCAGCTCTTTTGCGATCGTCTTGTCATTTCTTGCTGCTCTGACTGCTTTGGAAATTCTTCTTTCCAGGATCTCAAGGTCTGAAAAGATCAGCTCCAGGTTGATCGTCTCAATGTCACGCAGCGGATCGATACTTCCGTCTACATGGACAATATTGCTGTCCTCGAAACAACGTACTACATGAACAATTGCATCAACCTCACGGATATTTGCAAGAAACTGGTTTCCAAGACCTTCTCCTTTGGATGCACCTTTTACAAGACCTGCGATATCTACAAACTCAATCGCTGCCGGGATGATCTTTTTGGTGTGATACATCTCACCAAGCACATTCAGACGTTCATCCGGTACAGTAACAACGCCCACATTTGGATCAATGGTACAGAATGGGTAGTTAGCTGATTCTGCTCCTGCTTTTGTCAGTGAATTGAATAAAGTACTTTTTCCTACATTCGGTAATCCTACGATTCCTAGTTTCATTTCTTCTATTTCCTCCTATAAATCCTTAGATTTCAAGGGATTTCAGCATACTTACTTTAACAGGTGGGCCATTTAGTGGGCCATCATATTGCCATAAGCGCTTCTGCTACCAAATCAATTTCTTTTTTCTTTTCTTCTTCGGTAGTATGAACATATAAGTTCATGGTAATTCCAATATTTGAATGGCCCAGTAGCATTTGAAGTGTTTTGGGCTTCATACCTGCTTCAATACATCTAGTAGCAAATGTATGTCTCAAAATATGCATTGAAAATCTAGGAATCTGTGCTTTGTCACAAATCTTAAACAATGCCGTATCATATGTACTGTTCTTAACTGGTGTCCCCTTTCTGCACAGAAACACAAACTCTTCCCATTCTTTTGAAATTTCTGAAATCCACTTATTCTTTTCTTTTTGTTTATTCAGTATAGCAACCGCTTCTTCTGTTAAAGGTATCGTACGATAACCTGATTTACTCTTTGGTTCTCCAATACGCCACTCTTTTACACTATAACGGTATTCCATACTCCTGCGAATCTGAATTGTTTTAGATTCAAAATCAATATCTTCCCATTTCAATCCAACTAATTCGCCTGTCCTCAATCCGGTTTGAAGAATAAATCGATACTGATTTTCATAACTCTGCCCTTCTGCATATCTCAAAAATATTTTTTGCACATCTCTTTCTAATGCAACTTTCTTCTCCGAAGGTTTTCCCATATCACTCTTTACTGACCTTTTACAGGGATTCGTTCGTAATACTTCATTTTCTTTTGCATATTCAAGCATATTATATAATGTAATTCTTGCTTGATAAATCGTAGACGTACGATAGCCTTGATCCGCCATATCATAAAATATCTTTTGACAATGTAGAGGTTTCACATCTGATAATAACATTTTCCCAATCAATGGTTTAATATTTCTTACATATCTCTCTGTATAATTACGAACCGTATTCGGACGGACTGTTTTCTTCTTTATTCCAATCCAATAATCAAACCAATGATCCACCAACATATCAGATGGCATTGAAATATCACTATGTTCATCTACATAAATCGCATCTGCAAGCCAAGTTCTACACTCTTGTAGCTTTTTGAATCGTTTATGCTTTCTCTTTCCAAACCGATCTACAAATCTTGCGGAGTATAATCCTGTACTTTCCTGTGATATACCCACACCAAGTTCTTTGCCTTTTAAATCTTTTCCCATATTTTAGCTCCTTTCAAAGAAGCCCTAATACAGTACTTTATATTATACCATACCATTTTATCTTTGTGAATATTCAATTTCCATCTCATCTCCTATCTCTTAAATCTCTATATTTTCCGAAATAAATCTTTCAAATTCTTTTCTCTTTACAAGTTTTTTAGCTCCTACATAAAGTACAAATGGGCATCGTGGTTCTTTTAACAAATTACTAATTCTATTTTGTCCAATATTACTATATTCAGCTGCCTCTTCAATTGTAAGAGCCACCTTTTCATAAATCGGTACATATGGTTTATTCATAATATCCTTTCCCTGTTTTTACGTGCATAGCATAAATTTCACCTCGCAATACACACGACCATTTTTTTGAAATAAATGGTAAATATCTTTGACATTGGCGGCTGGCAAAGGGATCTATAAAGACTGCCAATGCCAAAGTAGTTTTTTGCCAATGTCATCCTTTATTCTGTTGTCAACGCAACTGTTTTTCTTCCCTGACACCAATCGTAGCTCAGTCTGTTTTCCAGCTGCTTTCTTGCATCTCTTCCTGTTCTGGAAGAAATCCCATAGGCAAGTAGTTCCGCCTCTAATTCTTCTAAACACATCACTTTTCGTTTGGTTAATAACTCCAGAATCAGCTTCTGTGCCTTTTCCAGTTTCGTTTCCTTTTTCGTTCCTGCTTTCCCCATCAGC